>SXGT01700006.1_pt1 | contig 61002 bp, 41 predicted proteins | sample 3176221 | NCBI WGS metagenome assembly SXGT01 (sample SAMN11356862, study PRJNA531348) | freshwater metagenome | isolation source: freshwater sample F1-120 | place: China: Fuxian Lake, Yuxi | collected 2017-12-25 | reverse complement strand
CGCAAACGCGGCCCGAAGAAACCTCGCCCCAAACAAACCAGCGGAAAGAAAAACCACCATGTCTCCACCGCTAAACTCCTCGCCAAGAAACCACCTCACCAAACCACCAAGAAACAATCAAAGCGAAGACCTTGAAAGGGTGCCTGGATCGCCCCTACCCAAACTAGCCCGACGCGTCAGCGAGAAAGCACGGGAATCACCGCAACAAATCCTCGCTTGCGCGTCGGGCGAGTGTGGGAATCGACTCACGAAACGAAAAACTCTGTTCCAGCGTTACCGCCTTGCTCGCTCGTTTGTCGCCCCAGAGTCACTTCATTTGTGCCGTCTTAGAAAAGATGTAATCTCGCCGGGCAGTTGGGCAGATCCGCGTTTCGTCGTTTCGTCTGAGGATTTGAATATGGCAAACCGTACTTTGGAAAGTATGCAGATTGAAGTTTGCAACCTGATCGACGCCTGGTGCGAGCGGTGCGAACTTCGCCCACTTTCAATCATGGTGGAGTTTCATCGAGGCTTGCTGAGAACGGCACACAGCGACGGATTGTGCGATTTCTATGATGCTGTGTCGCAAACTTTGCACGAATGCGAACTTTTGGAGTGTGAACGGCGGCAACTGGAGAAACTTGCATTCGCAACAGATGACCGAGTCGAGTTTTCGCAACAACGCTCTGCGCCGCTGCTTTGGGGCGACTACGCACAGAGTGCTATCGATCCCTATCAAGCGATCGTTGAGCTTTTGAACCATTTATGCCAGCGGCATGAACTGCTGCGGCTAGGGGAGTTGCTCCCGGCATGGTTCGCGAATCGGGGAGGCCGTTTAGAATTGAGAACCTTGCGGGACCGCATTGCAAAATATGGCCAGGGGGTGACGAGTGATTTGGACCGCCTAGCAATGCAAATCATCAACACCCTTGATGGCTTGCTTGAGCCACGATCGAAATCCGTTGACCTCGAAGGGATTCTGGACGCATTGTTTGCACCCCATGATTAGAGCACTTCCGACTTCCAGCCATTGCCGCATTCCTCGCATCGTTTTGGAACGACAGACCGTCAGCGGGCAAACGGGCAGTTGGGGCGAGTCCGACTAGATCATGTTGATGACCCGCTCCGCCAAGCCCTTCTCGCCCAGGACGATATTGAGCTTGCCGGTCGAGGCGATCTTTTCCAGGACTTCCAGCTCACGCAGACGCATGAGCGTTGGGTTGTCCTGCAACAGCTTCGCGGTGTTCGACTGGCTGCGGATCGCGGCCGTTTCCTCGCGACGCACGATGAGGTTGGCCTCGGCCGCCTTCTTGGCTTCCGTGACCTTGTTCATCAAGTCCTTCATTTCTCCCGGCAGGATCACGTCTCTGATCCCAAACGAGACAACTTCCAGACCCAACTGTGCCGCTCGCGGACGGACGAGTTGTTCCAGCTCGCGCACGACCGATTCCTTATCCGCCAGGAACGGGTCCAGCTCGCGCGTGCCGATCATCGCTCGCAACGCCTGCTGAGCCTCGCGGTACAGAGCCTGACGGAAATCATCAGCCACGCCGAGCGCCTGACGGATGTCGGTGACTCGGTACGTCACGATTCCGTTCACGCGCAGCGTCACCTTGTCCGCCGTCATGATCTCCTGCCCGCTGATGTCCAGCATCGTCTCGCAAACGTCCACCGGCACGAGCTTGATCGTCGCGATGTTCTTCCAGAACGCATACCGCCCCGGAGACAACACCGCCACGATCTCCCCATCCTGAAACAGAACGCCCTGCTGACCCGCCTCAACGCTCAGCACGTCGAGAACCTGGCCAACCAGCGTGGACTTCAGGATCACCGGCAGATCGGTATGTTCAAAACGCACGCGCCGCGCGTCGATCACCTCGACCCGCACGTCGCGGAACTTCGTCCAATACGCGAACTGTCCCGGCGGCAACACATGACTGAACCGCCCATCAACCCACACCAGCCCTCGCTGGTAGTCCTTCAGGTCCACAACGACAGCCCGGCCTTCGAGCGTCCCCGACTTCACGATCACGTCAAGCTTCTCATGAGTCAGCCACGGAGCGCGCTGCGACACAACATCCACAGTCACTCGACCGAACGGATCGAAAAACCAATGCCGCCCCTCGCCGAGCAAACCAACGAACTCGCCGCGCCGGAACAACAGTCCGACCTCGAAGCTGCGAATAAAAATCTTCTTGAACATGATGCCTCCTTCGTCGGAAATCCCAAGATCCAAATCCCAAGATCCAATGAATTCTCAAATCTCAAATCAAACAACCCGCAGCCAACCCCTTGGACTCCGGAACTTGAACATTCCTTGGTTCTTGGGGTTTGGTTCTTGGGATTTTTGCAGTCCCCTCAGGCGGCGAACCGCTCGGCCATCACAGCCGACATCAGCGGGAGGACGTTTTGAAAGGGCGTGATGATTCGGACCCCGATCGCACTCGCGCCGCGTTCGTGTTTTCGTGAAGCAGGTTTTCAATCTGCTTCCGCCCGGCCAGGTTAAAAGCCTACCCCACGAGACTGCGACGCTACGCACGGCCGTTCGCCGAGCTTCACGCCAAATCAAATACGTCCCCTCAAAGCCAAGATCGCTGCTGCCGATCCCGTCGCTGCGGCATTCCATGACGCAGATTGTTCGTCTGCGATCACTTCCTGCCTCAGAATGCGAGTCATGGAATGACTCGCCTACGAGTTCGGCCGACAACCAACCGGCCGCCTCCCTTGGGTTTCTTGTCAACGCGTGTAAAGCGTTTGGTCGTGTGGACGGGAGTCGAACCCGTAACTTTCAGATTATCAGTCTGATGCTCTTCCGTTTGAGCTACCCATCGATGCCGCACCGTTTGTCACACCAGTTGGGAACACGTCCCACTCACCGATCTCTCGGAGCGAACGCGCCTCTGGTCGGGCGTCATCAACACGTCACTTTTTGTTTGTAGTTCCGCCTTCAGGCGGCGTCTTGAAAACACCGCCTGAAGGCGGAACTACGAACCGAAAAGGCGCCGGTGAGAGTCGAACTCACTCAGTGCTGCTTTGCAGGCAGCCGCCAAACCGTTTGACGTCGGCGTCAGATCGTCCTCGCCAGGAATCGAACCTGGTCCGCGACCTTCGCAGAGTCGCGTGCCTCCACCACACCCCGAGGACAATTTCCAATCTCAAAACCGAATACCCCGCCTGGGAATCGAACCCAGTCCGACGGATTAAAAGCCCGCTATGCCGACCATCACACCGGCAAGGTGCTGCGCGATCTCAAATTGCAGATTTCAAATCTCCGTACTACCCCACCGAGGAGTCGAACCTCATCTGACAGCTTCGAAGACTGTCGTGCGTCCGTCACACTCGCAGGGCGAACAATTTCACGCCACGGATAAAACACAGAGGGAACACTGATCGGAAAAGGAAACTGTTCTGCTCCGTGTTCAATCCGTGTTTCATCTGTGGCCGAAGATTCTTTTCATGACCTGAAGAGCCGACGGCAGGATTCGCACCTGCATCCGCTGGTTTACGAAACCAGTGCCTTCTGCTCGGCCACGCCGGCAAGTTGTTCGTCGCGCTCTTCCGTGAGCGGCACGGCGCTAGCCGCCGGTCTTCGCTCAACACCGGCGGCTAGCGCCGTGCCGCTCACGCTGCGAGTGCTCCACCAAGGAATCGAACCTTGTCTCTCGGTTTAGAAGACCGAGGTGCGACCATCACACTCGCAGAGCCTTCTTGAATCGAAATATCCTCGCCAGGAGTCGAACCTGGTCCGCGACCTTCGGAGGGTCGAATGCGATCCGTCACACTCCGAGGACGTTTTGAAATCTCAAATTTGAAATCTGAGATTTCAAATTCCCAAAGCCTGCCGAGGAATCGAACCCCGTTCCGCTGTTTACAGGACAGCCATGTCACCATCACACCCGCAGGGCGGTGTTTCATTGATCGTCAGCGAGATGTTGCCGGTCGTAACCTCGACGGCGAACGATCGTCGTCGTGAGGAACTCGTCTTGTTCCACGAGCGATACCGGCTCCGCTGCTCCGAGCGGCACCGACGCGACCATCATCGAATTCACGACTCGGCGTTTGTCGTCGCACGGATTTTGGACTGTCGCCGTGTGTAGCACGCCTTGCGATGTCGTCCTGTCGCCCGACAACGCCGCCGAGCTGTTGTTGATTAGCAGCACTTGAGCCGCCTCGTTCGAAAACTGCTCCACGTGAGTCGCATACGGTTTCAACAATTCGGCTCCGGGGCCAAACATCGGATTGTGTTGTTCGAGGAACTCGGCCGGCGTGATCTGCATGTCGCGAGCGCACCGCGAGTAGTCCGCCAGGACAACTTCTGACCGCACTTCCGACGGTTCGTATCCGAGCATCAAGAAAGACTCGTCCGGACCGCCGTCGCGATGCAGTTTGGTCGTGGTCTGCTGATCGAATCTCGCCGCCGACAAGAACACCAAATCCAACCGTCGCCGAGATTGATGAACTGTCTGTAAACGCCGTTTTAACGAGACCATGAATCGCCTCAACATCTCCGACGACGTATCGCTCCCAAGGCTCAGCAAGCAGAACCCTGGACTCGACAAGTCCGTTCGGCACAGGAGTCGGTAAACATCGTCCACGAACTGGTTGGTCAAATCGGCCGACGACACTGCCCGCACATAATCGTTCACATTCCAGGAAGTCCTCTGTTCGGTTTGCATCATTCCAAACTCCGAAGGTTCCCTTTTGGTGAGCGCCTCGCCTGGGAATTGAACCCAGTCCGGCGGATTAAGAGTCCGCTATGCCCACCGTTACACCCGCAAGGCAAACGTAGCCATCACGCTCCTGCGTGAGGGCTACTTTCAGCGACAGCGTGAGGATTCGAACCCCATGCAGCGGTTTTGGAGGCCGCTTGCTCTCCCACGAGCACACTGTCGTAACGCACTCGGCGCGGTCATCAGACCCGCGCCGAGCGCGTCGTCAACACGTCACGTCTTCAGCTCGACGCTCCAGTACGCCTCGCTGAGGAACCGTGACCAGCTCTCGATGCGAACTTTCGGCGAAGCGTAGAATGCGCGCCACGCCGGTTGAGCCGGCTTGTGCCTCAAGCGCAAGCCCGCCTGGTCAGGAGTCCGGTTCGACTTGAATGCATTGCATTCCACGCAAGCCAGCACGCAGTTCATCCAGCTCGTCACGCCACCCTGCGAGCGCGGGATGACGTGGTCGATGGTCAGTTCGTCGCTGCCCGGCTGGTCGCCACAGTACTGGCAAGTGAAATGGTCTCGCTTGAACAAGTTTCGCCGAGAGAACGTCACCGCCTGCCGAGGCAGTCGGTCGTAGTGAGTCAACGTCACGACCTCCGGCACGCGCAACCGGATGCGACCCGCTTGAATGAACAGCTCACCGTCGCTCGGCCGCAGCGATGACCAGTCCTCCCACGAGTACTGCTGAAAGTCGCTCGGATCGACCACGCGAGCCGCTCCGCTGAAGACCTTCACCAGCGCGCGAGCCACCGTCGAAACCGTGATCGGCTGCCAGTTCCGGTTCAGCACCAGAGTCGGTCGAGTGATCGTCGCGATCGACATGATTCCTCATTCCCTTCGTCATTGGGTACTTCGGCATTCGTCATTCACGAGGTGTCCGACGGGAGTCGAACCCGTACTTCGGCTGTCACAGAGCCGCGTGCAAATTCCGCTACACAACGGGCACAGTGGCCGAAGTGGGAGTCGAACCCACAAACACCAGATTCTGAGTCTGGTCGCTATTCCATTTCGCGTACCCGGCCAAAAACAAATCGCGAGTCCAGGAGTCGCACCTGGACGACGTGGTTTATCGGACCCCGCTGAGCCTCGCTCACTCGCGCTCTCAATCATCCAAGGTGGCCAAGGGGAGATTCGAACTCCCAAGTTCGGTGGTTTGAGCACCGCGCGTCTGCCAATTGCGCCACTCGGCCAACGTAGGCGAGTCACTCCGCGGCTCGCATTCAGCGGAAGGCAAGGGATTTGAACCCTCATCTCTCATCGAGAACCGCGTTAGCAGTGCGGTCCGGTCAACCGTATCCGGCTACCTTCCGAATCTGTTCCCAATCTCAAATCTCAAATCTCAAATCTTTTAGTGGACCCACCGGGAATCGAACCCGGATCGCTTGCTTGCAAGGCAGGCATCCCCCCATTGAACGACAGGCCCCTGTTGTTGCCCGCCGAGCAACGCTCGACGAGCAGTAGTCCCGGATGGAATCGAACCACCGTCTCCTGGGTGTAGGCCAGGCGCCTTCGCCGTTAGACGACGGGACTGATGATGTCTCACTAACCCGAAGCGTCAGCGAGGGAGAACGCTCCAGTGACTTGGATACTTCGAGAAGCGTTCTCCCTCGCTGACGCTTCGGGTTAGTTTGAATGACCAGAGTGGGACTCGAACCCACACACACCAGGTTCTCGACCTGACCGCTTTACCGATTTGCGTACCTGGCCTCTAACACTTTCCAACAAGTAGCGGGTCCGGGAGTCGCACCCGGCCTCCGAGGCTTATGAGACCCCGCTGAGCACTGGCTCACCCGCGTCATTGGGTCGTGAAGGAATTGAACCTCTCGTCACCACCTCACTTGTTTCAAGACAACCGCTTTACAGGCGGCCGTGAGGATCACAACCCGTGTCAAATCTCTGATTGTCCCGTGCGGGCTTCGAACCCGGCGTTTCCGGCTTGAGGGGCCAGCGTCCTGAGCCAACTAGACGAACGAGACCTGTTTGCAATTTGAGATCTGAAATTTGAAATCTCAGATTTCAGATTTCAAAAATGGAGGGTGTTGGAATCGAACCAACGTCTTCGGTTCTTCAGACCGACGCGATGACCACATCCGCAAACCCTCCGTCGCTGAATCAGCGAGCCGGTGGCCGTTAGGCCCCGGACGAATTTCAAACGCACGTTGTCCGAGGGCTAACGCCCTTCGGCTCGCCTTCACACTCAGTACCTCGTGGGGGATTTGAACCCACCGTCGCCGACTTGAAGGGCCGGCATCCTGACCGTTAGACGAACGAGGCATGTCGCACTTGCTCTTGAAATCAGCCGCTGGGTGCTAGCTCCGGTTATCACCGCACGAACCGGACGCTAGCGCGTGCCGGCTCACAAAAAAGGCTTGTGAAGGAATTGAACCTTCTGTCGACCACCTCCCCGTTTTCCGACTGCGGCTTTGCAGACCGCCGGGAGGATCACAAGCCGTGTGTTGTTTGATTCCACTGGCACGAGTGGGATTCGAACCCACACTCACCGAGGTTTAAGCTCGGTCGCTATTCCCGTTCGCGCATCGTGCCGTTCTTTATCTCTGACCTCTGACTCCTGACCTCTGCGAAAAGTCCCCGGTGGGATTCGAACCCACGATCTCGACCGTGGCGGGGTCGCGAGCACTCCGCTGCTCCACGAGGACGTGGGTCGTTTCGTCAGCATTTCAAAAAGTGTGATAACGGCTGTCGGCCATCGGCTTTCAGCTTTCGGCCGAACGCCGTGAGCCGATGGCCGACAGCCGTTATCTCACTTTTTCAACCTCAACACGCATATCAGCGTCCTCGACGGGATTTGAACCCACGACCTCCACCGTGACAGGGTGGCGAGCACTCCGAGCTGCTCCACGAGGACATTCGTTTTCCGTAGCCGCTGTCACCAGACTGCGGGCGAATTGGGACGACCCCGGGTTCTGGCGTCCGAACTACGAACATGATGCGGAAGCCGTGGGACTCGAACCCACAAGCGACTGAGTCGCCACCTGTCTTCCAAACAGGCTCCTCATCCGGCCGGTTGGCTTCCGTGGTTCTGTGTCGCAATGGAACTCAGCACCGACGCCGACCAATTCCCAACCCAGCGATTTAAGCAACGGAGTCAGCACTCCGTCGCGATCGCTGTGATTCAACGCCTCATCACCTAGGCTGTTGACTGGCGGCAATGGCCGCCTGGGAGAATTGTCGTCGGTCGTCATGATCTGGTTCCTTTCTGGTTGATCTTGCTCGCTCGTTGTCGTGCCAGCATCGGGTGGCCGGGTCCGGCCAATCGTGAGGCTCCATCGGAGTCACTCCGAGCGGTGCTTCCAGCGACCGCCGGGCGACGCGGTGGAACGAGGTCTCGCTCTCGTTCCAATCCGTAGTATCCCGATGGGCACAGTTGACCTTCCGCCGTCATGACCCGGCCACCCGCCGGCACGCACAACAAAATCTCGTAGCTTGGCTCTCTGAGCCGGGCTGTCTTCAAATACTGCTCGGCTCAGAGAACCAAGCTACGTTCAGCGGAAGCCGTGGGACTCGAACCCACAAGCGGCTCACGCCGCCACCTGTTTTCAGGACAGGCTCCTCATCCTGCCGGATGACTTCCATCTCATTTCGGGGAGAAGGATTCGAACCTCCATCGTCGGCTTCAAAGACCGATGTCCGACCCTTAGACGATCCCCGAGAGTGTCTTGTGGGAGTCAAACCCACCTGACCAGCTTGGAAGGCTGGCACCTTTGCCGCTCGGTCAAAGACACGCTGATCAACTATCAAAGGCGGAAGGAGAGGGAGTCGAACCCTCAAGACATCACAGGACGCTCGGCCGCGTTCGAGGCGGCTGCCATCGCCAGTTGGCTTGCCCTTCCGTATTTCCCATCAAAGCTCCGGAGCAAGGACTCGAACCTCAATCGTCTGGTTAACAGCCAGCCGTTCTACCTTTGAACTACTCCGAACGATCCGATACGTCCCATGTGACTTATCGGTATCCTGGGAATTATGTCTGCGCATATTTTCTACGCAACTTGACACACTGGTTTTAAAACAACATTAGCGCAGTCAGGACGGTGGGATTCGAACCCACGTTTTCCGGTGCCCAATACCGGCGGATTGCCAGACTTTCCCACATCCTGACGGTCAGACGAATTGTGCGAACAGAACTCAGCGAGCAGTCAGGATGGCCGGACTCGAACCAGCACTCTCCGGCTCCCGAAGCCGGCGGACTTCCAAGTTATCCCACACCCTGAATAGCTCCCGAGGCGATCTCTTCCTCCGCTTCGACGCTCCCAACCCTTGCCGGCCGATCTGCGATGGAGGACTCGCAGCCGACCGCGTTTTCCCCGCCACCATCCGCCCAGTGGTGCGTCCCACCAGGCGGCAAAACATGAATCAGTGCGTCTCTCGTAGCCACGTTCGCCAGGACGTGGGAGGTTTCCCCGAGATTCCCCACGCTCTGGCGAACGTGGCTACGATTCAGACCAATAAAAAAAGCCCGATGTCTGTGTGACACCGGGCTTTGAAAGCTCCCGTCGGAAAATCAATCCGGTGTCACTGCCTGAGGCGATACGGGTGCGAATTCGTGTTGGAAATGGTTTCCATCTTCTGTGATGGACAACCCACGACGGCGACGGGCACCTCGACCGCGGCTGTAAATAGACTGCGCAACCCTAACCGGGCTTGCAGACTTTTCAGTCCTGTCGCATCGAGTTTTTGCCAATCCCGTCTCACAATTTTCGCTCCCGAATCCCAAGCGTGACACCTGGGCAATCCGTATTCAGTATCGGCTACGCTGCCGACCAAGCGTTTGTAATTCTCAACAAAAAACGCGCTCATCGAGCGTGTTCGAAGACAATATGCCAGACACCGGCAGCATGTCAACACGGCATCATGTCATTTTCTGGAAAAACTCAGAAATACATACTCGCACAATTCGCAGCACAGCAGCGAGATCATTTGTCTGTCTTATACGTCGTTGAGCCACCTTCCGCCACAGCTCGCATCTTTTCCAGGCCCAGCTTGGCGACCTCGCGTGGATCGCGTGCCCACAGGTCTTCGCGGAACAGTTCCAATGACAGCCAGCGGCGATAACCGACTTGATTGAGGAGATCGAGGTAGCGGCGGAGGTCCATGTGGCCGTCGCCTGGCATGACTCGGCTGTGATCGTGCTGTTGTTCGCGCGGCGGTGATGATGGCGTGTCGTTGAAGTGCGAGATCGCGATGCTCGATCCCTTGAGCTTGGCGATCGACTCAATGCCCTTGCCGCCTCGGAAGCAGTGGAACGGATCGAGCACGATCGTGGCTTGCGGATGCTTCGAGTGCTCGACGACTTCGATCGCCGAGTCGATGCTGTTGATGTCGTCGACGAAGCCGAGGTACTCGAAAGCGGGCTTCACTCCCATTGAGATTCCAAGATCCAACAACTCGGCATACTTCGCACCGACAAACGCGTGATCACAGGCTCCCGGAGGCGGGCCGGAAATGATGTAGTGCGCGCCGACGGCGACCGACTGTTCCATGCGGCGTTTGCATTCGTCGAGTTCGCGCTGACGCACCGAGTCATCCGGTTCGGCCCAACCTTTGAGGTAGATCGTCGTCGGCACTTCGAGGCCCTGATCGTTGACGGCTTTGCGGATGTCGGTCAGTTGGCCTCCTTTCGACAGGTGCAGGTCGATATCGTCGTGCCACAGTTCGATGGCGGCGTAACCAACCTGGCCGGCGATTCGAATCTTGTCGAGGATCGGCGTCGGCCGGATCGTGCTAGAGTTCAGGCAGTAGATGAAATCAGACATGGTGATGAGCCGGTTGCGAGAGGATGGAAGGAAACTCGGCGAGCAAAGCGCCGTGACGTGGGGAACACGCTATCGCGGTTTGTGCGGGGCGGCAAATGCGGCTTGGACGGATGGCAGAACGATGGGGGCAGGACAATGAAAGCAACCACGATTGGAAGCGGGTTTGTGATTCCGCTGCTGTGTGCGCTTATCGCAATTGAGCCAATCGTGCCCGTGGCTGCTCAAGATGGTTTTCGCATCCCCGACGATCGGCCGCGTCTGCCGATCACGGTCAAGCAACTGAAAGAGGGAGGCATCGGAGTTTTTGAATCGAAACGGCTGAGGCTGTTCACGGACCTCGATGCCGAGGTCGCGAAGTCGCTGCCTCCGCTCATCGATGAGGCATACGAGTCCTGGGAGGAGTATTTTGGGAAGCTGCCGCCGGCTCGTGACGAGTCGGAGTTTCAGATCAACGGCTTCCTGATGAAAGACAAGGAGAAGTTCGAGAAGGCGGGTCTGCTGAGAGACGACATGCCCGATCAATTTCATGGGCGGCAGGCGGGATACCAGTTTTGGATGATGGATCAGCCACAGGACTATTACCGTCGCCACTTGCTGCTGCACGAGGCGACGCACGCTTTCATGTTGGCGATCGCGCGGCTCGATGTTCCGGTCGCTTATCTCGAAGGAATGGCCGAGCACTTCGGGACGCACCAAGTGATCGGCGGCAAGTTGCAGATGCGGCTGGTGCCATCCAATCGCTCGGACTTTCGCGGCCACGATCGGTTGTTCTTGATTCGGCGGGATGTGAAGCAGCGAGGGATTCCGGGACTACTCGACGTCAACGAATGGAAGGACGCGAACTTTCGGTTCTTCAACGAGTCGTACGCCTGGGCTTGGGGGATGAGCGTCTTCTTCGATCAAAACCCACGCACGCACGAGCGGTTTCGCAAGCTGGCGAAGTCATTGACCAACCCGAGCGCGTGGAAGACTTTTGAAAATGAGCTGCATCCGGATTTGTCGGAGATCTTCACGGAATGGAACTTGTTCGCGGCCGATGCCTGGGAAGGCTTCGACTTTCTGCGACACGCGATCGAGTTCCACGAAGGTGAGGCTCTGACCAAGCCGCAGCGGGTCGAAATCCACGCAGACCGAGGATGGCAATCAAGCCGTGTGCTCGTCGAGAAGGGGCAACGCTACGAGTTGCTCGCGACCGGGCAATTCACGCTGGCCGAGAAACCCAAGCCGTGGGTCAGCGAAGCGGACGGAGTCACGATTCGCTACCACAACGGCCGACTGCTGGGGCAGTTGCTGGCCACGATTCGTCCTGAGAAATCCACGGAGAACGAACCGGAGCCGATGCGAGATGTGAAGCCGCTCGGGAACTCCTCCAGCTTTGAGGCCTCACGAACCGGTACGCTGTACCTGCGGCTCAACGATCATCCCGCCGAGCTGGTAGACAATCGCGGGAGTGTGTCTGTGGAGATTCGCGCGGCAAAGTAACTCGACGCGTCAGCGAGGGCGAACGCCTCAAGTGCCTCAATTCATCGTGTTCTGGAACGTCCGCCCTCGCTGACGCGTCGGGTTATTTCCCGGAGCGACAGGGCTACTTTTTTGGCGGCAACGCCTCGAAGACTTTGGGCACTTCGGTCTCGTTGATCGAGAGATAGCCTTTGCTGAACTTCGCCTTGGCTCCGTCGGAGACGACGACCGTGATGTCGGCGTCGGGATTGATGCCCAAATTATTCGGGCCGGTCTTTTCGCCAGCGAAGACGGACCAAGCGGTGCGTTCCGTCTTGAGCGACATGAACGCTTTCGGCAAGTAGTCCTTCGACTTGTTGACGTCGTCGGTCAACCAGACGGCGACGATGTCCACGTCGGTTCGCTCGGCCTTGAGTTTGTCGTCGAGCACTTTGATGAATCGTGCCATCGGCCGTGAGAATTTGTCGGCCAGCACGAACACGAAAACGGTCGGCTTGTCTTTGCGTTCGGTGACGAAATCCAATTCTTTGCCGGAGGACTCGCCAGCAACGACGGCGACTTTGAACTTCTCAATGGCGTTCCCTTCGCCGGGGCCGGAGGTGACGTCGGCTCGCGCGGCAAGTGAGTTCAACACAAACAGGACGGCGAATACGACTGGAGAAGCGCGACGCATGGCGAAGCTCCTGGCCGACGGAGAAAATGGTATCACGGCTGACAGCTTTCGGCTGACGGCGGTCGGCCGGGCAGAACACGCGGCAACAGCATAACCGCCACAATCGGTTGACTCGACCTTCAACCAGACCGGTACCCGATCAGGAATCGCCGAAAGAGGATCAGGCTTGAGGCAGACTGGCGGAGTGCCAATAATGCGTCGCATCGAATGCAGCCGATATGAAAGTCGTAGGTTGGGACTCTGTCTCAACCATCTTTTTTACTCGATGACTTGCCGAAATGCCGGGTCGGGTCAGAGACCCAACCTACCTGGAGAGCAATCATGTTGAAGATTGATGCCGGCTCTGCCCCGAACCCGTATTGCGATGGTCTGACTCGTCGCAGCTTCGTTCAGTTGGGGGTCGCCGGTATGGCGAGCGCCGGGCTGGCCGATGTGATGCGAGCCAAGGCGATGTCCGCCGAGTCACGCAGCAAGAAGGACACTTCTGCGATTCTGATCTGGCTGGATGGCGGGCCGAGCCATCTCGATCTGTACGACATGAAGCCGGAAGCTCCGTCGGAAGTGCGCGGCTTGTGGCGACCGATCCCGACCAACGTGCCGGGGATCGAGATCACTGAGTTGTTCCCGAAGCAGGCAAAAGTCGCCGACAAATTTTCGATTGTCCGATCGCTCCATCACGACACCGGTGACCACTTCGCCGGTGGGCATCGGATGCTGACGACCAAGGACATGAACGTTTCCGGCGCGCAGAACGCCGGCAAGTTTCCGGGCCTCGGTTCGATCATCGCTCGCGAGCGTGGCTCGCGTCATCCCTCGATGCCCAGCTACGTCGCGGTGCCGTATGCCGCGAGCATCGGACTGGTCCCCGGATACTTCGGCGGCAACTTCCTCGGAGTGCAATACGACCCGTTCCAACCGGGTGGCGATCCGAATCAAGCGAACTATCAGGTGCAGAATCTGAATCTCGTGCCGGGCATGAACATCAACCGCTTGGAAAGCCGCCGCGAATTGAATCGAGTGCTCGATCAAATCCCGCGGACGGTCGAACGACGTGGGTTGTTTACGGCAATGGACCAATTCGATCGAGATGCTTTCGATTTCGTCTCCGGCTCACGTGCTCGCAAGGCGTTCGACATCGGACAAGAAGACCCGCGACTGCGCGACAAGTACGGCCGACAGAATTGGGGTCAGAGCACGCTGCTGGCTCGTCGGCTCGTCGAAGCTGGTTCGACGTTCGTGACGGTCCACTACGGCGGATGGGATCATCACTGGAATCTGAAAGAGGGGATGGACAACTACCTGCCGATGGTCGATGCGGCGGTCTCGTCACTGCTGGCCGACCTCGATGAGCGCGGGATGCTCGACACGACGCTCGTCATTTTGTGCGGTGAGTTCAGCCGGACTCCGAAGATGAACGATGGCGGCAACGGCGGTCCTCCAGGCAGTATGGGAACGCCGGGCCGCGACCACTGGGGCAACTCGATGTTTTGTCTGCTCGCAGGCGGTGGGATCAAAAACGGTCAGATCGTCGGCTCGACTGACAAGAACGGCACTCGCCCGGCAACGCGACCGGTGCAGCCGACGCACATTCACTCGACAATCTACAACTGTCTCGGCATTGATCCGCACATCTCGGTGATCGACCACGCAGGCCGACCGAATCCGGTGCTCGAAGACCCAACGCCGATCCACGAGTTGCTGGCGTAACACCTCAGCGAACAGAATCGCTGGAATGATTCACGGCACCCTTCGAGCCCTTCTCCCTTTGGGAGAAGGTGGCCGAAGGCCGGATGAGGGATTCAACAACGACCGGCTCCCTCACCCCAACCCGCTCCCAAAGGGAGAGGGAGCAAGTCCGCAGCCTCACCACGCGATAACTTCGATCGTGCGGCCGGCTTCGTAGGTTTGATCGCCGACGGGAAACAGCGCCATCGAATTTGCGGCGACGGTCGCTCGCAAATCGCTGGAGCCGACCCACGGTACGGCGGTGACGATCGCACCATCCGCTCGCCATTCGAGCCGAGCGGGCTGATAGGTTGGCCGTTCCCCTTTGGTCGTGTGCGGTGTCGTCAGTCGCGCTTTCACGGCCACAGATTCAGCGGGCGAAACGCCCATCATTCGCCGCAGGGCTGGGCGGACGAAGAGTTCAAAACAAACCATGCTGCTGACTGGATTACCCGGCAAGCCGAAGACCATTGTCCGCGAGTTCGGCCCGCGATCGAGCACTCCAAACCAAATCGGTTTGCCGGGCTTCACGTTGGCCTTGTGGAAGACTTGCCGCACTCCGGCGGATGCCAACTCCGACGGGACGAGGTCTTTCTCTCCCATCGAGACTCCACCCGACAGCACCAGCACGTCCGCTTGCAGTCCGAGGTCGATTCGCTCGCGCAGGTGAGCGCGTTCGTCGCGAGCAATTCCCAACGGCACCGGTTCGGCGCATGCCCGAAGAAGTTGTGCGCAGAGCATCGTCTCATTCGAGTTCCGAATCTGTCCCGGTCCCGGCGTTTGTTCGACAGAGACCAGCTCGTCGCCCGTCGCCAACACGGCGACTCGCGGCCGTCGCCGAGTGGTCACGCGCGCGAGGCCACACTCCGCGAGTGCTCCCAATTCTTGCGGCCGCAGTTCCGATCCCGCCGCGACGACTAAATCGCCAAGCTTGGTTGAAGCTCCGCGTCGCAGAATGTTTGTACCCAGTTTCCAGCTCGCGACTTTGCTCGGCACCGAAACGAGCGGCCTGCCGTCCGTACCGATGACTTGCGACGTGTGCTCGACCGGCACGACCACCTCGACCCCAACAGGCAGCGGAGCACCGGTCATGATCTGAATCGCGGCGGCGTGATCGAGTACATAAGTCGGCACCTGTCCGGCAGCAACCGTTTCAATGACTGGCAATGGTGTCGCGCAATCGGCCAACCGCACGGCGAAGCCATCGACAAGCGACTTGTCGAACGGCGGCGAGTCCGCATCGGCGCGAACCTCCTCGGCCAAAACGAGTCCGAGCGTCTCCAACAACGGAATCGCTTGCGACTCAAACGGCAAGGTTTCGCGCAGCACCGCGGCGACCGCTTCAGAGACTTCCATCATGATTCGTGTGACTGATCGCTGAGGGTTTCGGAATCCGGAACAGGCCGAGCAAACTCAACGCCCACGCGATGGGAATCCAAAACCCCAGCGAGAACAAGTCCACGCTCGGATGCGTCGCACCGGCGGCCGCGAAGCCGACAACGATGCTCAACAGCAGCAAACCTTGCGACACCCACCACGACGCGCGGTCGCGGCTGCTCATCCACCCGGCCATTCCGAGCACGAACAGTACGGCGGCGGAATCCCAAAGTGGGAGCCACGTCGAAAGCTCAACCCGCATGATCGGTCTCCGAGTCGACAGTCTTGGATTTTGGCTGCCACAGCGCGGCCGAGACGACAACAAGCAGCAATGCACCAAGTCCCAACGCGACAGATTGCTCGCGCCGCGCGACATCCGACAGACGTGGGTCGTCGGACTGTTGCTGCTTGGTAGTCCAGCCTGTGCGTTCCCAAGCGTCGTGGATCGCGGTGGTTCGTGGCCAGGCGGAGTATCGCGGGCTGCGCGTTTTTCGCTGGGTTTCGTGTCCGACGACATGCTGCCAAGTGCCAAACAACAACAACAGCAACGCCGACGAGACAAACAGCACCAGCGCGGGTTCGTGATGTCGGTCACGCTCATCCGCCAATTTCTCATGTCCCGCTCGTGATGGATACCACTTCGCCAGAGCGAAGCCGCCCAACCACAACACTTGCAACAGCAGCGCCCACTGCCACTCGGCGGCAAACAGCAGTGCGCTCTCGACACAACCGACTGCGGCGACCAAATGATTGATACGACCCATGACCGTTGGACCGACGACCGATTTCACGGCGGCGACGATTCCGATGCCGCACGCGACGGCCAGTGCTCCGCTGCGCCAAACGTTGGGACGAGATTCTGAAGGCAACGACGTCACCGCATCGACCCAGCGATACAACAACAAGCTGACCGAGACGCCGAGCAAGAGATGGCCGATCAGGCTGAGATGTCGGCTGCGATCTGGGTTCGCGGTTTCGACAAATCGCAGCACGATAATCGCCACGGCACCGCTGGTAACGATCGCCGCTGAAACTCCATCAAACAACGGCTCACCCATCGCCAACACCTCTGAAGAGATCTCGGATCAATCCGAAATTCAGAGGCCGGTCTACAGAAGTCGCGAGGGAATCTCAACCCCTCGCGCTTTCGAGATCACGCTCGTGCAGCAACGTTGTCGACTCGGCCTGGCGCCACTCGGCGAGTTCAGCCTGGAGTTGCCGCAGTTCGTCGTGCAGCGATTGGTAGGCGGCATCGACGTCGGTCAAGTCGCCCTTGCGGCCAAGCACTTCGATCCGAAGAGCGGCCGCACACGTTTTGTTCATGCCGAAGTTTCCCGCAGAACCCTTCAACCGATGGGCGGATCGTTCGACGGCCTTCGCGTCACGACAGTTCACAGCCAGTTGCACGTCGGCCAACAGCATCGGAGATTCTTCGAGGAACAGGTCGATCAGTTCGGTCACAAGCTCCAAGTCATCTCCCAAACGCTCCACCATCGCTCGGTGATCAAAGGCCTGGGGCTGGCATGGATTCCCGATGGATGGGGTCCCGAGCCCGTGCTCTCGCTGGCGATTGTGTGTCGGGGTGGGAGCGGCGAATTGCGAATGGATGCTAAGTTGTGCTGCGGCTCCGGCGGCAGATTTCGCGAAGAGACTGGCAATCGTGTCAAACAGAACTTTTGGTTGAATCGGCTTCGAGACGTAACCGTCCATGCCAGATCCGAGGCAGCGTTCACGGTCGCCCGCCATGGCATGCGCGGTCATGGCCACGATCGGCAGGTGTTGGCCAGAAAATTGCTCTTGAGTACGAATCGCGGCAGTGGCTTCGATGCCGTCCATCTCTGGCATTTGCACGTCCATAAGCACCAAGTCAAAGTGTTCTTGTTCCAGGCGGCGCAACGCTTCACGGCCGTGCTCGGCGACAGAGACGGTATGGCCTTGCTTCTGGAGCAATCGCACTGCGACCCGCTGATTCACGGCGTTGTCCTCGGCCAGCAGAATCTTGAGGCGACTGGCCGCCGGAGCGTCTTCGGACTCTTTGTCGCCGACAGTCGTGATGCGACCGTGTGTCGTTTCGCCTTCCAGTGCCGAAGTGCCCAGCGCATCGACGTCCGCGAAGCCGTTCATGGGTGTGCGAATTTCGTGGCTCAGATTACCGAGGAACTGACTGGCGGCGGCGGCCGTGTCCCGTGCGCTTTCCAGTTCTGCCTTGGCCCGCTTCTGTTCGGTGATGATCCGATCGAATGCAAAGACGAAGTTCATGGCAATGAATCACTTTTTGGGGAAAACGAGCGTGACTAAATGAATTCGACAGCGCATTTTTTTGTTGGAGTTCCGCCTTTAGGCGGTGGTGCAACCGGCGAAAGCCAGGACTCAAGCTCGAAGATGCGCCGTCGGATTCGCCAGAACAAGGGTGTTCTGAGACGACGAAAACGTACATCACAATTTGACACCTGCTGCCAGGAGCCACCGAGAATGTCCCGGACTCAGGTTTTGCCTGAGTCCGGCTTTTCCGAATGTCTGCCATCGCCGGAAGACGCAATCTCAAATGACCCCCATCGACCTAAGGAAGTCATGTCCTTTCGCATCAGCGTGACAGGTTGATGCTGACGCCCTGCCGCTCGCCGAAAACATCTCATTCAAGGCCGCGTGGAGTTTAAGATGCCAGACACGATTGAGAACTCGGCGGACTTCAAAACAAACGCACCTGTCCCGAACTCGGCGTCGGGGGTTTGAAGAATCGCGTTTCCAGCGGCGGGGGAGTTCGGTCGAGACTGTGCTTTTTGGCAAAGACTCGAAACGTTTGCGCGATTTGTTCGGCGATCTGTCCTTCGCCGAGCCTGCGCCGTCCGAATTGTGAATCGTTCAATCCGCCGCCGCGACACTGACGGATCAACGCTTCGATCTTGTCTTGCTTGGACGGCAGAGCCTTGGCCAACCAATCCCTGAAGACCGGCCGCACGGTGAGTGGCAATCGCAGCAAGACGTAAGCCGCCATGACAGCGCCGGCTTCTTTTGCCGCTCGCAGGATGGCTGGAATTTCCATGTCGTTCAATCCAGGAATCACGGGGCCGATCATCACACCAGTCTCGACTCCAGCCGATGACAACTCACGAATCGTCCGTAGCCGCCCCTCAGGTGAACTCGTGCGAGGTTCGAGCGTCCGAGCTAATTCCGCGTCGAGCGTCGTGATGCTCAGCAGCACGCGCACCGTCCGCCTTGTGGCCATCGGTTGCAGAACGTCGAGGTCTCTCGCGACGAGCGCGTTCTTTGTGACGATGCCAATCGGCTGACCGCACTCCGCCGCGACTTGCAGGCAGCGGCGAGTCAATTCGAACTTCCGCTCGCACGGTTGGTAGCAGTCGGTCACTCCGGAGAACGCGATCCATTCCGGCTGGTATTCGTCGCGAGCCAGCCAGTCGCGAAGTAACTCCGGCGCGCGTTCTTTCACGAGAATGCGACTCTCGAAATCGAGTCCCGCGTTGAAACCGAGGTACTCGTGAGTCGGCCGCGCGTAGCAGTACGCGCAGCCGTGCTCGCAGCCTCGGTACGGATTCACGCTGTAGCGAAACGGAATGTCCGGGCTGTCATTCTCGCTGACAATTGACCGCGAGTGATCGACCAAAAACTGCGTCTTCACCGGCCGCTCGTCCGGTGAGTCACCCTCGGCAAGTTGTTCAAAGTCACGCTCCGCATGAATCGCCTCGAACCGATTGGGCGGATCGGCCTGAGCACCCCGGCCGTGACGTTCGAGTTCCGGCAACATGACAGAGACCTCCGTGGCAGATGCCGATGGGCAGAGTTATTCTGCCACTGATCTGGATTCCAACAAAAAGCTGCGCTCATTTGGGGAGGGCGAGGCTCCAGCCGAGCCGGGTCGGTGAGAACGCGTGATTCACACATCGGCTCGGCGGGAGCCTCGCCCTCCCGAACAAAGGCGAGGTTTTCAATTGGAATCCGGACAACCGCTCCAATAACCCGATCTTCACGAGGCTTGCCATGACTTTCAACAACGTGGTTGTCACCGTCAAAAACGAACAAGACGTCCCGGAAATCCGCTCGCTGCTGTTGGAACAGACACGGCTGTCGCGGCAGGAACCAGGCTGCGAACGCTTTGAGCTGTACCAGGCGCAGTCCGATCCGAAAGTGTTCATTCTGGTGGAACGTTGGAGTTCGCCAGAAGCGCTCGATCAACACCGGCTCGCGAAGGCGTACACCGAGATCTACAAGCCGAAGGTGCTGCCGAAGGTCGATCGCATGCCGTACCCGTGCGACTTGCTGGAGCCGTAAATCATGGGATGGGGACGCTATTGGTTGATGGGAGACCTGGGTCAGCAGTTCGACATTGGTGACTTGAAGAGCGATGTGTCGAACCTTCGCAGCCAGTTGCGAAGTGAAACTCGCGACGCGGTCATCGGTGTCGACGAACTGCGTCGAGAGAACGCGGAGCTCAAGCTGACATTAGCCGCCATCGTTCGGTTACTGATCCGCAAGCGAGTCATTTCCGCCGCCGAGATTGAGTCGTTGGTTGCCGAGCTGGATTCTGAGGATGGATCGTTTGATGGGCGATTCGACGCACCCATCGTTCCACCGCCGTAGGCTGACCGATCGGAACCCGTCCAATGGATGTGTTGCTCGTCCTTGGGTTCGTGATGCTCGTGGTCACCTTTGTCGGCCACGGGATTTGGTTGTTCGTTGCTTTCCTCTTCCGCAGTCTCACGGAGCCGTATCAGAGTCCGCCGGCCGTCGCTCCGAGCACTTCGCCGAAGAGAACATGTCCGCATTGCGGAGCCTTCTACGCCACGACGTTTCGGAATTGTCCGACGTGCGGCAAGCTCGTCGATGAGCCGCCTCGCTCACCGGCTGCGAAGTTGCAGAGCCTGCAACGCGAGCTTGATCGGCTGCTGGCTGAGGAGGTGCTCTCGCTGGAACAGTTCGAGTCCGCGCGGCGGGTCCTGCAACAGGCCGTCGATAAACACCAACCGTCATTCGCCGAGAAGCTCCCGGTCGAGAAGCCCGCTGAGCTGCCGACGCTCGTGGCCGATGAGGCGATCGACGTGGTGCACGTTTCCAACGTGCCTTTGAAGGGCGGGCACGTTGAAAACGTGCCCCACGAACGTTCGACCTGGACCGATTGGCTGCAAGCGTTTCTGGAAGAGAAGAACATCCGCTGGGGTGAGCTGCTGGCGGGTCTGTTGATCGTCGGCAGTTCGGTCGGGTTGGTCATCAGTCTGTGGTCGACGCTGCGAAACGCCATTCCGTATTTCCCGGCGTTGTGCTTTCTGGCAGTAACGGCGGCGATTCACGGAGCCGGCCTCTACACGCTGCGGCATTGGCGGTTGAAGACGACCAGTCGCGGACTGCTGACGATCGCGCTGCTGCTCGTGCCGCTGAACTTTCTCGCGGCGATCGCTCTGTCGGAGCAGCGTTCCGCGACCGATCCGCTGTACCTCACGGCGGTCGCGATTGGTCTCGTCGCCTACGGCTGGATCACCTGGTCTGGTACTCGCGAGCTGATGCACTTCGGAGCGGCGTGGTTGTCGCTGGCGGTGCTCGGCAGCGCGATTGGCCAACTGGTGATCGGCCGCCGGACGTCGGTGGGGCTGAGTACCCTCGAACTGAACGGCTTGTTCGCGTTGCCGTTGGCGACGTATGTGGTGGCGTTGCTGGGCACGTCACTGTTCGTCGCGCGATGGCGACGTCGAACTTCGCGTCGCGTCGAGAGCTTGTACCGCTTGTTGGGGATCGCGTTCTTCTCACTGGCGGTGGCTCTCAGCCTGTTGTTGTGGAAGTCGCAGGCGGTCCTCGACACGCTCAGCCGGCTGTCGCCGTGTGTGAGCCTCGCGGCTGCGATGATCGTCGGGGTGACGGGACGGCTGCTGCCAAACGTAGGGTACGTTTTCAACGTGCCCGTGAAGCGCGGGCACGTTGGAAACGTGCCCCACGACATTGCAGCGACCGCCGTCGCGCTGATCGGCGCGATGCTGATGGTTGCGGCGGTCATGCTCGCGTGGCCGGACCCGGAACGATTGATCGCGGTTGGGTTGGTGAATTTCGTCGCGCTCAGTTGGTTTGGGTTCGCGACGGGATTGGCTCCACTGCACTTCCCGGCGTTGGAGTGTCTCGCATTGGCTGGGTTGATTGCGTTTCATCGGTTCGGCCAAGCGATTGGTGGAGCAGGAGTTTTTGACGAGCGAAATCTGATCAGCACGATCCTGCTCGGACGAAGCGGTGTGGTCGTGGCCCTGATGTCGTTGCTGACGACGGCAGTGGCGGTGCTGTTTTGGAGAAGCTCCCGGTGTCGCGAACATGCGACGAGTTACCTCGCCGCAGCGGCTGGTATGGCAGTGCTCAGCTTGGGGATCGCGGGCTACGCCGGGTTCTGGCCGCACGTTGTGCAGCCGAGCGTCGATCGCTCGCTGGCGACGGTTGTGTTTGTGCTGTTCGGCATCGCGGGGATGGTCGCGAACGAGCGGCTCAATCGGATCGAGATCGCGTGGGCCGGTGCGGTCGTGTGGCTGGCGGTGTTCCTGCACGCCCTTGGTTGGAACACGCATCTGCGCGAGTGGCTCGATGGCTTGGGTTGGTTGCCGGATCGGCCGATTGTCGTGGCGCTGTTGTCATTCGCGACGTGGTCGCTGGGCTGCGCGGTGGTGGGCAAGGTTCGCGATCGGTTCGTGACTCCGTGGTCCGCCGCCAGCGGCCGAGCGGTCGTCGTGGCCTTGTTCGCTCTACCGTGGAAGGTTTGGGGCACCTTTGGCACGCACGCGATTTATCTCGGCTGGGTGGCGGCGCTGTGTTTCGGCCAGGCGCATCTGTGGCAGTCGCGGAATCTGTTTTCGTTGAGCCAAGCGGTCGCGTTCATTGCCGCCGCGTTGGGAATCGCGTCGTTTGCCGAACGACAAGACTGGTGGATCGCTCACGGCAATGAGGTGGCGGCGCTCTTCGATGTGCGTCACGGACATTGGCAGATCGCGGGGCTGGCGGCGGCCTGTCTGCCGTGGATTCTGTGGCGTCACTTCGGCGGACGTTGGGCGGTGCTGGCGCGGTGTAGCGATTGGAAGTTTGATCGCCTCGTCTTGCCAGTCGCCGTGATCTTATTGGCGGTGCAGACGTGGTTTGGCTTGTGGCCGGCGCTCGGCTTTGAACTCAGCAGTCGATGGAATTCGATCCTGTCGTGGCGTTGGGACCGAGTGATCGCCTTTCTGTTCGGTTGGGGCGCGGTCTGTTGGTCGGTGGAGGAGGTGACTCGCGGTTGGCTCCGCCGGTGGTGGCCCGAGTTGCCGACTCAGGTTCGCATTCCGTGGGTTGCGGAGGTTCTCTCGATCTCACTGGCGCTTGTGCTGTTTGCCGTGCCCGACGCCTTCTGGGGCAGCTCGCATCAATCGAGCTTGTGGACGATCTGGCCGCACACTCGGGAATTGTTCTTCGGGATCACTGCGTGGTGGGCGATCGTTGCGGTCGCTGGGACGTTGGTCGCCAGCTTGTTCGACCGTCGCCGATGGTTGGGTGTCGCCGGTTTGACCGTCACTGGCTGGACCCTGTTGCTGCATGCCAACGTCTGGTGGAACCGAATCGGTTTGAGTCCAGGTCTCGGCGGTTTTGGAATAGACATCAAGCTGCTGTGGTCGCTGACCGGATTCACGGGGCTCGTGATGGCGGGCAGTTGGCTGGTTGAGAAGCAGCCGTGGCGGACACGACCAGCATCCGCGCTCGGCGCGGGTCTCCTGACCCCGACGCTAGCCGTGACCGAAGGTCTCCCCGTTGCGAGTGGCCCCACTTCGACGAATCACAAGACTCTGGAGACCTTCGGTTCGGCGAAGCGGCGGGGTCAGGAGAACCGCGCCGAGCGCCGATTGAGCGGCCGCCAGTCGCTCGCAGCATCGTCCACGGGAATCGCTATCTGGCTTTGTTTGTTACCGGCCACCGTGCTGATGCGGCTCGAGTGCGAAGCGTGGTCGCATGGTGCTCAGCCGCTGGGAAGAATCATCCGCGATCACCTCGATCCGATCAGCACCGCGTTTGTGTGCATCTTGCCGATGGTCGCGTGGACGATCTTGCTGACTTGGCAAGCGGCTCGGCAGCGCTCTTCGACGGTGTTGTTCGGGGCGTCCCATGCCTGGGTTTTGGGATTCGCTTTGATCGGTTTGATGCAGTTCTATGAATACCTGGTCGGCGGCCACGTCGCGGCGTTGGCTTGGCTACTGCTGTGGAGCGTGTTGGGGTTGGGAACATTTTCGCTACTGTGGTTTTGGTGGCGCAAGTCCTTTGAGGAGATGGTTCCGTCCTGTTTCGATCGGGACGTGGACCTCTCGAAAGTCACCCCTTGGCTGTGGCAGCAACTCTGGAGCTGGGGCAGCTTACTGCTGGTCAGTGCGATCGCGGCATTTCAGATTTTCCAAATGCCATTCCTTGACAGACCGAGACTTGTTGTCTTCACACCCTTTGGCGGCGCGATCAGTCAACTGGGGGTTCTCGTATTCTTGATTGCCGCTTGGATCACGAGAGTGCCTCAGAGAAATTGCATTCAAGCGCTGGGGTTGGTCTCAATGGCGTGGGTTCCTTTGCTGGTGGCGTCCCAGGTCTCCGGAGTTCAGTCGGTGTGGTTGATTCGATTGTGGGAACCTTATCAGCTTTGGGAATTCGGTTGGTTGGTCCTGGCCGTTGGTTGGTCGATCACGCGATGTCTGTTGGGGACTTCGGGCATTGGAATGTCGAACGCTTCCGGATCCCTCAGCCCGACCCTCTCCCAAAGTGAGACGGAGGATCTGGTGGCTGCGTCGTGGTGGTCGGATGCGGCGAGCGTCGGCGTGGTGTTGTTGGCCGTGCGCGAGTTTTGGTTTCATCAATCCGTCGCTTGTCCGGCAAACTGTGTGGCTGTTGTGGCTGCGAACGCGGCGTTGCTGGCGTGGGTGAATCGGTCGCAATGGCGAGCGGCGGCTTCGACGGCCGCTGTCGTCCTGGCGACGGCGATGGCGTGGACTCACGATTGGGACGGGCTGCGGCCTCGAACCGTACAGCAGTTGTTTTGGTGGTTGGAGGCGTGTGTTGTCTCGCTGGCCTGCGCGGCAGTGGCTTGGCAAGCGATTGAGGTCTGGTGGCAGGTTCGTCGCGGCGAGCGGTTTGATTCGTCGCCAGGAGTGGCAACAGCACACGTGGCGGCGCGAGTGGCATTCGCAGCGGCGCTGGCGGTCGTCATTCTCGTCGATGTGAGCCAAACGTGGGGATCGCGGCTGAGCATCAGCGATCTCGGTGGCTGGTTGATGGTGCCGACCGTGGCTTTGCCGTTCGTCATGTCGTGGTGGGACCGCTTCGCGAAGAGGACCGTCGAAGGCATTTGCGGATCGATCTGGCTGTTGATGTGGATGATCTTAGGCTCGCGCGGTCTGGAGTTGGGCGATCGTTGGTTGACCTTGGTCACAGGACTCATCGCAGCAGATGTCGCGATGACTGCCACGATTTGGTGGGGAGTGCGGAAGTGGTTTTCTCGACGATTTGCGGGTGAGCGGGCGGCTGACAACGGGGAGTCCACCGAATTTCCGACCCTCACCCCGGCCCTCTCCCCGAGGGCGAGGGAGCCGGACAGTGCAGTGTCGTTCCATCGCGCATATCTGATCGCCAGTTGGCGAGACCGGTTGACCGCGTCCGAACATTGGTTGTCGAACTCTCAACTCTTGTGGGCGGGTGTCGCCAGCGTGCTGGTCATCGTCGGTGTGCTGAATTTCGACGATCGATCACTGCGGTTGTGGAATGTGGTGAGTGCGGCAGTGCTGATTCCAGCCATTGCGCTGCTGGCAGAGAGCTTTGGTCGAGCCTGTTCACGGCGAGCGTTGGTTCAACGAGTCGCCTTGGCATTGGGAGCGATCTTCGCCGTGGAAATCCTGTGGGCCTGGATGGAGCCACAACCGCGTGCCGACTTTTGGTTGCAGCGTTCGATCCGAGCGCTCGAAGCGCTGGCAGTGACGGCGTTCGTGTACGGCGTGGGGCTGGGCCGAGTCATCCCATCCAGCAGCGACTGGAGACGTGCGGTGCAACGAGCGGCTCGCGATGTCGGAGTGCTGGCCATCGTCGCGCTGATGGCGGTGCTGTGCCTGGAGGCGTGGTGGTTCGATCCGGTCAATGGGTCTCCGGTGACCGGATTGCAGATCGCCTTGGTCGCGGCCACGCTCGTCGCGCTGGCGGCCGCGCTGCTGGCGATGGCACTGTCGGAACACCAATTGGAAAGCGAATCCGTGAGCGGCACGGCGCTTGCCGCCGGTCCGTTCGCAGCGTCACCGGTGGCTAGCGCCATCCCGCTCAGCTTCACTCGCCAAGCATTCGTCTACGCGGCCGAGGTCGTGGTCGCGCTGCTGTTCCTGCACTGCTATCTGACGATGCCGGAGTTGTTCCGAGGCTACTTACAGCCGTACTGGCCGTTGATTGTGATGGCGATTGCGTTCGCCGGAGTTGGGGCCAGCGAACTCTGCCAGCGAGCGAAATTGGGCGTGCTCTCCGAGCCGTTCCAGAACTCGGCGGCGCTTTTGCCGCTGATCCCGGCGTTGGGATTCTGGGTCGCGACGTCACGGGCGGATTACTCGTCAGTGCTGTTCGCGGGCGGGCTGGTCTATGTCTGGTTGAATCTCCGGCGAAGCTCGTTTTGGTATGTGCTCGCGGCGGCGCTGGCGGGGAATGCCGGCTTGTGGTCGCTGTGGTCCGAACATGGCGTCGAACTGCTTGTTCGACCGCAAGTCTGGTTGATTCCGCCGACGGTCTCGGTGTTAGCGGCGGCTCAGTGGAATCGACGGCGACTGACGGAGACTCAACTCGCTGCGATTCGATATCCGGCAATCACGCTGTTATATGTCAGCTCGGCGGGCGAGATGTTCCTGACCGGCATCGCCGAAAGTTTCTGGCTGCCGATCGTGCTGATGCTGCTGTCGGTCCTTGGTGTGCTGGCCGGCATCTGGCTGCGCGTGCGAGCGTTTTTGTATCTCGGCACGTCGTTCCTGCTGCTGTCGCTGGTGAGCATGGTCTGGCACGCGGCCAAAGCGATCAACCACACCTGGCCGTGGTGGGCCTTCGGCATCGGCCTGGGCTTGGGAGTGCTGACGCTGTTCGGCCTGTTCGAGCGGAAACGCAACGAGATGCTGCGTCTGCTCGGCGAGTTGAGGTCGTGGGAGCGGTGAGCCAACCAGCACGACGCGCCAGCGAGTGGTCGGCGGAACGCGCGCTCGGCGCGGGTCTCCTGCCTCCGCCGTTGGCCCCGACCCGAAGGTCTTCATTCTGGACGAATGCTGGAGTCGGCAGAGGCCCTCGACCAACATCGGCTCGCGAAAACGTACACCGAAATCGACATGCGAAGGTCGATCACACTCTTACCCGTGAGACTTGCTGGAGCCGTCATCGCGAAGACCATTGGTGGCGATTCCGACGCCATCACTCATTTGATCCCGCGAGCGACCGCTCGGACCAAAACGAGTACGCCACCAGCATTCCCGTCCCCGTGACCAAAAACACGTCCGCGAAATTGAACACCGGCCACGGCCAGTTGCCGAACGTAAAGAGCAAGAAGTCCCTCACAGCTCGATACGGCTGCCCGGTCTCGATGTTTTTGTAGCCGTACAACCCCAGCCGGTCATACAGATTTCCGAGCGTCCCGCTGAGCACCAAACACAAAGCCACCGTCAGCCAAGTGCTCCGCACTTGGGCGAGATGGGAAAGCGCGACATGAAGGTTTCGAGGAACCAAGCACAGAGTCACATTGAACCATCGAGCACACTCGGTCGATGTCCACGCCAGCAATATTGAGACGATCAATACGACCGCCACCACGCTGAGCGCGGCGAAGAGCCAGGTCAGTCCCTGACCGACACCCCATAAGGCTCCTTCATTGAAGCTCGTATAGAGCTGAAACGCCGAGAGTCGTCCCAGCCACTGATGCACTGGACCGCCTCTGCCGGGGTAGCCTAGCCGATCGAAGACCGCGGACTTGGAATACAAATCCCACCACACGCACACGACCGTCAACGGCAGGATTAGGCCCAGCCTACGGAAGTTGAACGGCGTTGCGCAAGTCGATGCCGATTGTGGCTCGTCCATGAATTCCTCCAAACCGGAACCGTATGGTTCCCGCCGCGATCGACGCTAGTCGAATTCCGATGAGCAACGGCGTCACGTCCGCCAACATTCCTCCAGAACGGGAACGAAACAACCCCGGCTGATTTAGCCGGGGTTGTCTCGTTCTCGCGAAGATTCCGCTCACTGACTCTAGCCGGCTGGCGGCTCGGAGATTTTCCCGCGTGCTTTGAACGTCACCGGTGCCGGCCGTCCATTGACCGTGATCGTAAACTCCTCAGCGAGATCACCGGGCTTATCAGGAGCAGTGATCGTCAAGGGCAAGACATGCACCAAAGCGGCGGTCTGTGGCAGGCGTACCTTGAACAGGCCGTTGTCCGAATCGCATTCCACTTTGTCGATTTGGAAGGGCTGACGTCCCTTGATGACGACGTTGAACTGTTTCGCCTCACCCGGCTTCATCACGCCCAGCGACACGATCGCGGGAGTGACCGTCACGTCCGCTTCGACACTCGCCTCTACGAGCAATGGGACTTGCGGGCTGGTCGGATCGTCCGTAATCAGCGTGAGCTGCTCGCGAACGGCTCCGGGCGGGGTGTTCGGAGCCAGAGTCACGACGATGTCGTAATCGACTCGACCGTTGCCGCGAGCGGTCTCGACGGCCTTCGCGACGACCGATTCGCTGCGGCTCTTGATCTCTTTGACTTGCCATTCATTGCGGCCAGCGTATTGCAGCTTGATGGTGCGCGTCGCTTCCTTGCCATGCTCAACCGCACCGAAATTGACCGAACCGGGATCGAAAACCACATCCGTCCGAATGTACGCGGTGATCGGGATGCGGACCTCTTGGTGCAGCGGAGCGTCAAACGTGATGATGACATTCGAGTCTTTGCGGCGACTGAACTTGCGGGTGTCCATCGTGACTTCGATGAAACCGTCTTCGAGACTTTCCAGCGACGTCTTGCTGGGCTTCCCGGCCGAGCAACCGCAGGTCGTGCGGACGTTCGTGATATGAACCGCCTGCTTGTAAAGGTTGGTGATCTTCACACGAGCGACCGCGTCCGAGCCGGTGGCCACGACACCGAAGTCGATGGTCCGTTGATCGAACATCTTCTCGGCCCAGTTCAATTCCTGAGCTGACGCGGAGGCGGCGTAGCACACTCCGAAAATCAACGCCAAACACAAGCGGGGCAGCCGGGCATTCAACATCATGGTCACTCGCTCCAGGTATGCGGCGTGGTCCAACCCGACGCCGCGACCATAAAGACGGCTCACGCAACCTCCTGGTGAGCCACAAACGACGACCCTCGTAGGCGGGAGAGACGACACACAACCCCATCGCAGGGTGCATCGCCAACGGCGGCCGGCTGGACCAAAGCTCCAGGGACGGACGCCACTTCGATGCCTGTCCCCATCGGCAGATTTTGCCGCGCGAGGTTAGTAGTGCTTTTCGGAAAAGTCAACGAGCGGTTTTCTGCAACGCTCAACCCTTGCGCGACCCGCAAGGTCGCCTCAACCGGACGGGTTTGAGTCAGAATTCGCCTCGTCCACTGGCCAGCATTCTGCGGGGTTGGCCGCTTCGATCCGGCTGAGGATGCGGCCACGGACGACCAGAATGATCATCGCCGTGAGCAGAGGGATTCCCACACCAACAACGATCGCGAAAAGCACGGCCGTCTTTTGGTTGTTGCCGATTTGCCTTGGGAGCATCACCTTCACACCCGCAAGCAGAAGCAGGATGCCCACCACAAACAAGAACACAAACAGACCCGCAACGGTTCCGATCAACCATCCTTTCAGCAAATTGGTTGGGGCCAGACGCCCAGGAATCGGTCGTGGAGGCCACTCGTTCAATCGCCGAGACCGTGAGACAGGTCCAGAGATCCACACTTTGATTCGACGCCGCAAGGCAAAGCAGACTGCCAACGCCGTGAACATCGTGGCGACCGCGAAGCTTGCCAAACACATGCAGAGGCACGTTATCACTTCTGGCGGCACCACCGGACCGCCATTCGGGCGACGAGCCTGCGGAGGCTCCGTTGCCATGAGAAACATGATCGCCACGAGCATCAGCGCAAAGCTCCACAGAAACACTCGCCACAATCCGCTCGAAACGTAGAACCACGAACACACCGCTCCTCGATGACGATTCGGGTCGCGACTCCGCAGCCATGCCGAGGTCCGAAAATCGTCCCACCCAAATTTCAAGCAGAGCACGCTGACGCCAATCGCAGGATGCGTGGTCAACTCCGTGACGACGAAGGCCACCGCTAAAATCAGCCACCACGGCAAATGTGCCAGCACGCCACCGGAGTCGGACGGTTCAATCTCGAACACTTCGTCCGGGCGATGGTCGTCATTCACGATTAGGTCTTCGCGTAAAACGAATTGGCTGCCGCGATGCTTGCGCCGGGCGAGAGCTTGTAGCCGCGATCCGAGAGACAGCGTTCGAGCGCGGCGAGGAACAGCAGCACGTTGCGTGGAGAACTCGCCTCGCCCATCAGGCCGATGCGCCAGGTCTTGCCCTTCATGGGGCCAAGTCCGCCGCCGATCTCGATGCCGAACTCGTTGAGCAACTGGCCGCGCACCGCCGCGTCGTCGATGCCTTCTGGAATCAAGACGGCATTGAGCATCGGCAACTGCTGGCCCTCGGCGACCGCGTACTTGATGCCGATCGCGGCGAGGCCCGCCTTCAACGCCTTGTGGTTCTTCAGGTGCCGAGCGTGCCGCGCTTCCAATCCTTCTTCCAGCACGAGCCGCAACGCTTCGTGCAGGCCGTAGTTCATGTTGATCGGGGCCGTGTGGTGGTACGCGCGCGACTGGCCCCAGTAATTGCGGACCATCGTCAGGTCGAGATACCAACTGGCGACCTTCGTCTTGCGGGCTTCAATCGCCGCGACCGCTCGTGGGCTAAAAGTCACGGGGGCGAGACCAGGTGGACAACTCAGGCACTTCTGCGTGCCGCTGTAGACGGCGTCCAATCCCCACGCATCCACTTCGAGCGGCACTCCGCCCAGCGATGTCACACAATCGGCCAGCAGCAACGCTCCAGCGTCATGCACGACCTTCGCGATTTCTTCCAGCGGCTGCCATGCTCCCGTCGAAGTCTCAGCGTTCACGATGCCGACAACTTTTGGCTGCACTTTTCTGACGACGTCCGCAATCTCGGCAGTCGAGAATATTTCGCCAAACGGCCGTTCGATGTTCGTGACTTGCGCACCGCAACGAGCGGCGACGTCGGCCATTCGTCCGCCGAAAACTCCGTTGACGCAGACGACCATCTTGTCGCTCGGTTCAATCAAGTTGACCACGCACGTTTCCATCCCCGCGCTGCCGGTGCCGCTGACCGCCAGCGTCAGCTCGTTGGTGGTGCGGAAGACTTGCCGCAGCATCGCCTGCATCTCGTTCATGATTTGCAGGAAGTACGGGTCGAGATGTCCGACCGTCGGTGCGGCGAGAGCGGCCCAGACGCGCGGATGAATGTCGCTGGGGCCGGGGCCCATCAAAATGCGTCGAGGCGGATTCACAGCGGCGGGAATCGGAGTCGTCATGGCGTTCGATCTTCGTTGGAGAGTGCAAGGAAAAGTCGCGCGGCATTGCAGCGAACGTGGGGCAGGTTTTCAACCTGCCGCTTTGGAGTGCGACGACCTGAGTCGTCGCTTTTCAAAACGCGCCGTTTGACAGGTTGGATCGGCAATTGGCCTTTCGACGTTGTTTGAAAAGCGGTGACTCAGGTCACCACACTCCAAATCTAAAACAGCGTCCCTTGGCTCGGCGGCTCCGGCGGCGGCGGAATCGCGATGCCCAAATGATTCAACGCGGCAGCAGTCACGACTCGGCCACGTGGCGTGCGCTGCACGAAGCCGACTCGGAGCAGAAACGGCTCGATCTCGTCTTCGAGCGTGTCGGACGGACAGCTCATGCTGTGAGCGATCGCGGTCAGGCCGGCCGGGCCGCCCGCGAAGATGTTGATCAGCGTCAGCAGATACTTGCGGTCGAGCTCATCCAGGCCGACGTGATCGACCTCGATCATTTCGAGAGCGAGTTTGGCGACGTCAACCGTGATACGGCCTGCCGCCCGGCTGTCGGCGTAGTCGCGGCACCAGTAGAGCAGGTTGTTGGCCTTGCGCGGCGTGCCTCGGCTCCGTTTGGAAATCTCGGCGGAGGCGGCTGGTTCGATCTCACTCCGCAGCTTGCGAGCGTTGCGATTCACGATCTCGGCAAGGTCATCGTCGTCGTAGAAATCGAGATGTAGTCGATTCACGAACCGGTCTCGTAGCGGAGCGGTCAGCAGGCCGCTGCGGGTCGTCGCACCGATCACCGTGAATTTCTTCAGCGGCATGTTGATCGTGCGAGCATTCATGCCCTCGCCGAGTGAGATATCGACTCGGAAGTCTTCCATGACCGGATACAAAAATTCTTCAACGGCCGGCGGCAAGCGATGAATCTCATCGAGGAACAGTACCGAGCCGAAGCCCGCGTTCGTCAAATACGGCAACACGTCCTTCGGAGCAGTGAGCGCGGGTGCGGACGCGATCTGAAAATCGACTCCGAGTTCCTTCGGGATCACAGTCGCAAACGTCGTCTTGCCAAGACCCGGTGGGCCGTCGAACAGCAGATGGCCGAGCGGTTCATTGCGCTTCTTGGCAGCATCGAGCATGATCCGCAGTCGTTCGACCGCTTTGCGCTGGCCGACCACGTCGTCCAGCTTTTGCGGGCGGAGTTCGTCGTCGTGCTTTTCGTCGTCGGGACGGAACTCAATCGCGGGCGGCTTGCGCGGCGGTTCGTCGTCTGGCTGGTCGTCGCCGTTGATGATTCGTTGCCGCGCCATGCCACTCGACTCCGTTCACGCTGACGTCAGCTCGTCGGGCAGGTTCACGTTTGTGGTCACGGTCTGGACGTCGTCTAAGTCTTCGAGAGCCTCGATGAACTCCATCACCAGCTTTCCGGTTTCGACATCGACCTCCACGGTCGTGCTCGAAATCCGTTGGATTTCCGCGACGTCGGTCGGGATCTTCGCCGCTTCGAGCACTTCGTTGAGCTGCTGAAAGAGACTCACTTCGCAGATGATTTCGAACGACTCACCCACCTTTTGCACGTCATCGCCGCCGGCTTCGAGAACGATCTCGAACAAACGATCTTCTTCAACGTTCTGAGCCGGAACGACGAAGACTCCTTTGCGAGTGAACAAGTACCCGACGCAACCGGTGCTGCCGAGATTTCCGCCGTGAACTTTGAAGACCTCGCGAACCTCGCCGGCGGTCCGGTTGCGATTCTCGGTCAGAATATCGCAGAGCACGGCCACGCCCCCCGGAGCGTAGCCTTCGTAGACCATCTCCTCGTACTGCTCGTCACCGGCTTCGCCCGTGCCCTTCTTGACGGCACGCTCGATATTTTCCTTGGGCATGCTGTTCTTGCGAGCCTTATCGAGGGCATATCGCAGCGCGAGGTTGCTCGTCGGATCACCGCCGCCGTTGCGAGCGGCCACGATGATCGCTCGGCTGAGTTTGCCGAACAGCTTGCCCCGCTTCTTGTCCTGAGCACCCTTCCTGATGGCGATGTTCGCCGAATGAGAATGTCCTGCCATGTGTCGTGAATCGTCTTCGTAGGGTGGGTCGAGTCATCGAGACCCACCAGTTTTGAATGTGAGGTGAATGGTGGGTCTCGCGGACTCGACCCACCCTACGACTATTTCTGCTTGAGCTTCTCTTCGATCTTTTCAATCAACTTTTGGTCGGGAGCCTTGTCGGCCTTCGCGTCCTTGAGCGCCTTCTGCCAGTTCTCGATCGCTTTGTCCTTCTGGCCGAGCGCGTGTTGGCAATCACCCAGGTGATCGAAAATCGTCGCGTCGCTTCCGCGCGGAGTTTGGACGGCTTTCTCCAAGAACGGAATTGCCTCGGCGGGTTTGCCGAGCTTGAACAAGACCCAACCCATGCTGTCCTGATACGCGGCGTTGTCTGGTTCGGCCTTCAGGGCCTTCTCAATCATGCTGCGAGCCTGCTCCAGATTTTTGCCTTGGTCGGCGTAGAGGTAGCCGAGATCGTTGTTGACCGTCGAATCGTCCGGTGATTCGAGGAACACCTTTTCGAGGATCTCTTCCCCTTTGCGAATGTCTCCCTTTTGGACGTAGATATTCGAGAGGCTTAACTGGGACGGCCGGGTGAGGCGGTGGCCGGGATTCTTCTCCACAAACTTCTCGAACAGCGGCACTGCTTGATCCCACTGCTGAGCGTGGTAGTGAATCCAAGCCTCTTGGAAGAGAAACAGCGGATTGTCGTCACCGGCGAGCTTGCGGCCCTCGGCGACTGCGAACAACGCACCGGCGGTGTCACCGGCGAATTCGCGAGCTGAAGTGGCCAGATACCAAAACGCGGCTCGATTGTTCTTCAGCGACGGTTCGAGGAGCGCATCGTCGATGACTTTGACCGCTTCTGCGAACTTGCGTGCCTGGATCAGCATTTGCGCTAGTTCGTCGTACAAAGTGGCGGCTCGGTCGCGACGGAGCTTGATGCCCAGGCGATAAAATTTCTCGGCCGGGTCGTACAGCTTGTTCTGTGTCGCGATCTTCGCGAGCAGTACGCTGCTTGCGAAATCGAGCTTCGGCGAATCTCCCTCCGACTGTTTTGCGCCGACTTCCAGCAAACCGGCCACGAGCTTCTCGTCCGCACCGACTGCTTGCAGTTCGCGTTCGAGGTCTTCGGCGGCATTCGCCAGTTCCGACTCGCGCGAGAACGCTAGCGAAAGTGCTTGCAGCAGCTCGGCCGGTTTGTTCTGCCGCCGATACAACGACGCGAGTCCGATGTAGCCTTCGATTCCTTTTTCGCGTTCGAGCGTCTTTTTGAACCGAGCTTCTGCATCATCGAAGCGATTCACTTCGACATACTGCCGGGCGAGGAAGAATTGCAGCGTCTGATTGTGCTGGTCCTTCTCGGCGAGTTGCTCCAGCCGCGAAATCAAGTCGTCCGACTTGCCCTGAACCTTCAAGATGTCGGACAACAGTTGATACGCCGCTTTCCCTTTCGATTGCAGTTGCGCGTCGAAGTACGTCTGTAAGTGCTCAAGTGACTTGTCGGGCCGCTCGGTCATCAAGTACGCCTGCGCGAGGCTGAAGCTGATGTTGCCCGGCTTCGTCTTTTTTGCCGAGGCCGCACGTTCGAGCGCGACGATCGCTCGGTCAGGTCGCTTGGCTTCGAGAAAGACTTGGCCGATCGCCTCGTAAGTCGTGCGCTGATGCTTTTCGAGTTCCGACTTCATTTGGAAGTCGAGATGAAACTTCTCTGGATTGGTCTTCGCATCGAAGACGACCTCGAAGGCATCGGCGGATTTGTCGACCTGGCCGGTGATCAGGCACAACAATGCTAGGTCGCGCATAATCGCGACGTATTGGCCGGACAGCTTGTCGAGCTTGGTCGACCGCGAGGCTTGTTCGATCATCCGGATCGCTTCGGGAAATTTGTCTTTGGTCGCCAGATTGATCCCGACTCGTTGCAGCAACAGAAAATCGTCGGGGGTGAGTTCGACCGCCTTCAAGGCATACTTCATCGCCTTGTCTGCCTCGTTGATCCCGAACGCCAGCGGGATGAGCGCGCGATAAACCTCGACCGCACTGGGGTCGATCTGCACGGCCTTTTCGTAGGCTTCGAGGGCGGCTTTGAATTCCTCACGCTGTTCAAGGAACCGGCCCTTCATGAACCAACCCATGGCGTCGATGCGCTTCTGGCCTTCGGTATCGCGTTCGCGAACCGGCTTGAGTTTTTCGGGATTTTCCGGCGGTTCAGCGATGTCGAGTCGAAATTCGCCACGGCGGAAAAGTCGGTGGGTGGCGTCGCTCGGCGCATACTCGTCTTGCGCCAACTGTCGGGATGCCGACGCGTGTGAAATCCACAGGAGCAATCCACCTGAGGCGATGCTCAACACGAATCCGATTCGTCCCAAAGTTCCGATCCTTCGTGGCGGTTGTGTCATGACCTGCTCTTCCCTGGAATGGCGACCAAATTCCAAGCGTGACTCGAATGCAAACCTTCGCGGCGGATGATAGCGAACGGCCGGATTCCGACCAAACCTCGTTTCCCGGCCTGGAGGATGCGTGGATGCCTCTCGCCTACAAGGGCTAACGGGTTGAGCCTTAGAACGGTTTCGGTTCAAAGCAGTCAGCGAGGCTTTTTCTTCTTCGCTGCGGTAGGCTTGGCCTTCGCCGCCGGCTTCGCAGCGGCCTTGGCTTTCGGTGCCGCTTTCTTGCTGGCAGCAGTTGCCGCCTTCGCTGGCTTTTTCGCAGCATGCAGCAGCGATTCGACCCGAGTCAGCATGTCGTCGAGATCGAAACCGTCTTCCGGCGGCTTCGTTTTGGCGAATGTCTGGGTCAGGCGATCATCGAGTGCGAGACAGCGGCTGTACTCGCAGAACGTGGCGGTATCGGCCTTCATCACTGCGGACTTCAAGAACTCGGCGACTTCCGCAGTCGAGGAATGAGGCGGAGCCAGCCCCAACCATACGGCCGCGTCACGCAGTCGATCATCCACCGGCACCGTGTGCGCGCCCAGCGATTTTTGCAACGTGTAGAGCTGTGCGAACGAGCTCAGGAAGCGAATTTTCTGCAGCTGCTTTTCGGCCAGCTCCATCGTCTTGCGCCGCAGCGGCTCGAAGTCAAAGTCGAAGTTGATCTCGAACACATATTGCAGAATCGACCGCACACGAGCCGCGCGAGCGTCCGGTTCGGACATACTCTCGAAGCACTCCGCCAGCTCGGCGAATGTGCTGACGCGAATTTCGTTGTAGTCGTGAAACGATTCGTGTAGCCGTTCGAATGCAGCGTCGGCATGTTCCTGCGTCGCATTCTCCAGACAGACGGCGTACAGCATCGTCTCCAGTACCGCCTTATCCTTCTTATGGCTGGCGGACTTGTAGTGCTTCTTCAACTGCGTGACGAGCTTCTTGCACAGAGAATGCAGGTCGGACGCTTTGGTCTTCTTGACGACGGCCATGAGCAACGTGCCTGTGGGTTCGGAGGGTGTTCGGAAATGGCGAATTACTAACTGAGGTCGGCTGATCGAGCCCAACCTGATTCATTCGGCCGGAGGGTCAACAGTGTCTTCGTTGTCAGGATTCTCTTCGATGACTTCTTCGATGTTGTCGACATCCACTTCAATGTCTTCTGACTTGGTTCCATCGTCTTCGATTTCGATCGCAGTCGCCGCCGCTTCGAGAAAACCCTGTGACGTGGCGGTCAAGTGATCGAGCCAATTCGGTTCCAAGACAAACTTGAGGATCGGCGTGTATCGGGTTTCCAGACGTTCGGCGATTTTCGATTGAAGAAATCCACGTGACGATTCGAGACCATGCAGCGTCAGCGACTGAACTTTCGCGTCGCCGCGCACGCCGACTCGTACTTTGCAGGCTTTAAGGTCATCTGTCGTTTCAACATTCAGGATCGTCACGTTCTTCACACGTGGATCGCGCAGCTCAAACAAGATCGCCGAGCTGAGCGCTTCCAAGATGGCTCGGTTCACTTTGGCAATCCGGCGTGAAGGCATTTGTGTGAAATCCCAATGTCTAAAAACCAATGTCGAAGGAAATCCCAAACCCCAATGACCAGTTCAATCGCAGCCCGCGAATGCCGTCCATCACTCTTGGGATTTGGGATTTGGACATTCATTGGACATTGGTTTTTGGACCTTAGGATTTCTTAGTCGATCGTCCGTTTCACTTCCTCGATGCGATACGCCTCCAGCAGGTCTCCTTCTTTGACGTCGTTGAAGTTTTCCAATCGGATACCGCACTCCATGCCTTCGCGGACCTCCTTTGCGTCGTCTTTGACGCGCTTCAGTGACGCGAGGCCGTAATCGTTGAGAATCTTTTGATCGCGAATCAGTCGCACGCGGCTGTTGCGTTCAATGCTGCCACTCAGGACTCGACAGCCAGCGACCGTGCCGATTTTGCTGATCGCAAATGTTTGCAACACAATCGCGCGGCCGGTCGAAACTTGCTTCTTCTCGGGCGTGAGCAGTCCTTCCAGCGACAGCTTGATCTCGTCGGTGACCTGGTAAATGATCTGATACCGTCGAATGTCGACCCCTTCTTTTTCGGCAAGTTGAAGGGCTCGATCTTCGGCGATGACGTGGAACGCAACGATGATCGCTCCCGACGCGCTGGCCAAGTACACATCGCTTTCGTTAACGCCACCGACCGCTGCATGCAGCAAGTCGATCTTCACTTCCGGGTGATCGAATTTTCCAAGTTCGTGCTTCAGGGCCTCGATCGAGCCGGGAGTGTCGGCTTTGATGATGAGCGGCAGTTCTCGAACCGCCCCACCCTGCACCGCGATGAGGATGTCCTCCATCGTTCGTTTTCGTCCGCGAGTCGAAAGCGTTTGCATGCGACCGCGTTGCTGACGGATCTCGGCAATTTCGCGAGCGGCATCGAGGTCGTCCATGACATAGAACTGGTCGCCGGCGTTTGGGACAAGATCGAGCCCAGCGACTCGAATCGGTGTGGAGGGCAGGGCTTCGGTGATCTCTTCGTCATGCTCGTTGTACATCGCCCGGATGTTGCCGTGCGATCCACCGCACAACAGGATGTCGCCGACTCGCAGTGTGCCGTTCTGGACCATCACTAGTGCGATCGGCCCTCGTCCTTCATCGCGGAATGCTTCGATGCACACGCCGACCGCCGAGCGATTCGGGTTGGCTTTGAGTTCATGGACCTCAGCCGTCAGCAGCAACAACTCCAGCAATTGGTCGATGCCCGTGCCAGCGAGTCCGGACGTGCGGACCATTTCGATTTCGCCACCCCATTCCTGCACGAGCACACCATGCGTCGCGAGATCGCTGAGAACTCGCTGTTCATTGCGGTCTGGCAAATCGATCTTGTTGAGCGCGACAACAATCGTCGCATTTGCGGCCTTCGCGTGCGCGATGCACTCGATGGTCTGCGGCATGACTCCGTCGTTGGCCGCGACCACGAGCACAATGATGTCGGTACAGTTGGCTCCGCGAGCACGCATCTCTCCGAACGCCGCGTGACCGGGCGTATCGACGAACGTAATTTTGTGGCCGTTGTGATCGATCTGATAGGCGCGGACGTGCTGAGTGATACCCCCCGCCTCGCCGGCGGCGACGTTTGTCGAACGAATCTTGTCCAGCAGCGTCGTCTTGCCGTGGTCGACGTGCCCCAGGATCGTGACGATCGGCGGCCGAGTGACCAAGCTTTCCTCCGGATCGGCGACCAGCAACGCATCCTGCAATTCTTCTTCGAGATCTTTCTCACGAAGGATGGTCAATTCAACGCCGACTTCCATCGCCAGTTCGAGCGCGAGCTCTTCGTCAATCGTGTCGTTGATTTGGACCATCTTGCCCTGCTTGAACAAGATGCTCATGAAGGTTTTGACCGGCCGACCCATTGCTTCGGACAGAGTGCGCAGCGAGATCGGCACGTCGACCTCGGCGTGCGTTCTCAGTTCCGGCTGTCCAGCCATTTTCGAGCGATACGTTTTGATGTTTCGACGACGGCGAGCGCCCTCTTCGTCTTCCGTGGTGACATCGACTCGCGAATGCCGCTGCTTTCGGCGTTCGTCGCGTGATTCCATCAAGCCGCCGGGATGTGCCTTGCCTCCCTTGCCGGAAATGGTTTTCTTGTCGCCATCGTCGTCGATGACTGGACCACGTTTTTTGGGACCACCGGCGGCCGGATGTCCCTTGTCCCCTTTCACCACTTGGCTCACACGACCCGCCAATGGGCCTGCCGAGTCAAAGTTTTCGGCCGTAATCTTGATGTCTGGCCGCTGCGCCTTCCCTTCGTCCTTCTTGGATTTGACGACCGGAGCATCCGGAATTGCAGCCAGTTGCGGGAGGTTCGGTTTGCTTTTCCGAACGGTGCCAGTCGCTCGCATGTCTCCCGTCGAGCCGATCGGCCGCATCTCGCGCGTCCGTGCCGTCGCACCGTGCGGACCGATGTAGTCTTCGCGGCGCAACGCTGAATTGCCGTCGTCTGGAGATCCCGACAGATCCGTCGGCGATTGTTTTGGCTGCGTTGCGGCAATGTCAGCCGGAAGCATGGGAGCGGACGCTTCAGGAGCAGTAACTGCGGAAACCTCGGCACTCAGTGGTCTCGCTGGCTCGACGTCGGGAGCAGGTTCCACTGGCGGCGCTTCCGGTTCTCGCGCGGGTTTCACCGGCCGAGTGATGGGAGCCATTGTCCGAACGGGCATCGACTTTCGCGCCTTGACCGCGACGTCGGTCGCCACGTCATCACGAGTGATGGCCTTCTTTTCCGGTGCGGGCTTGGACGTCTTCGTCTTGAGATATTCCAACACAACGTCGCGCTCCACAGGCGAGATGCTCGCCAGCGACGATTTCACGGGGATGCCAGCATCGTTTGCGTGCTGGATCAGGACTTTGGTGTCCATCCCCAATTGTTTCGCCAAGGCGAAGATTCGCACCTTGAGCGTTTTGTCCTCGGCCAGTTGTTCGGTCAAAGGATTCCTCGGTGTTGAAAAGACGAAGGACACATGGCCGCGTGCGAGACGTCTCTCGCGCGAAGCGGCGATCAAACAAGTTGTGCTCAGCTCGCTTCATTATTCAGCGACCTGAGCGGGAGGCTCGGATTCCGGATTCGTGGCTGACTCTGATTCCAAAACGGCAGGCGTGGACTCCTCAACGGTCGAATGATTCCCATCGGCCCCGACTTCCGCCGCCGGAGCGGCTTCCGTGATTTCGTCCGGAGTGGGCGTGTTCTCTTTCGCAGGTGTTTCCGCCGCGGTTCGCGCGTCAATCTCTCTTTGCAGTTTCATTTCCGCTTTGCGGCGGTTGTCTTCGATTTCTTGTTTTTCGCTTTCAATGTCGGCGTAGGCAACGATCTCGTCCACCTGCTCCGAGTTCAGCCCGCTCATTTCTTCCAATTGGTCCGGCTCAATGACCGACAAGTCGTAGAAGCTAAAGAAGCCCTGAGAAACCAGACTCTCAGCCAATTCTTCGGTGATGTGCGGCACCTGCGAGAACGCGGCGACCGACTTCTCGAGCTGCTCATTCAACTCGTCACGAGTCATCACCTCGATATCCCAGCCGACGAGTTTTGACGCCAACCGTACGTTTTGTCCGCGCTTTCCAATCGCCAGCGAGAGCTGATCTTCTCGCACCAGCACGATCACTCGGCCGAGCATCGGACAGAGAATCACGTCTTCGACTTCCGCCGGCTGCATCGCGTTCGGCACGAGCACCTGCAACGAATCGTTCCAGCGCACGATGTCGATTCGCTCTCCCGCCAACTCATCAACGATATTCTTGATGCGTGCTCCGCGCACACCGACACAGGCACCGACACAGTCGATCTTCGTGTCGGAACAAGACACCGCGACCTTGGAACGATAGCCCGCCTCGCGAGCCAGCGAACGAACTTCGATAATCCCCTCGGCGACTTCCGGAATTTCCGTCTTGAAGAGTTCCAACACGAGATCGGGATGCGTCCGCGACAGAATGATCTTCACGCGGCTGCCGGCTTTGCGAACCTCGATCACAACGGCTCGAATCCGCTCACTCATCCGATGCGACTCGCCAGGAATCTGTTCACTCTTCGGCAGAAAGCCATCGATCTTGCCAAGCGCGACGAGCGCCGATCCACCCTCAAACCGCGTGATCGTGCCCGTGACGAGCTGGCCTTTCAAATCTTCGTACTCGTCGAAAATGGAATCGCGCTCCGCTTCGCGGATGCGCTGCATCAGCACTTGCTTGGCGGTCTGCGACGAAATACGCCCCAGAATCTCCCCCAGCATGTCCGGCTCAATTTCCTTGCCGTTACACAGCACGGTGGGTTTGCCGCTGACCGGGTCAATAGCGACCGTGACCTCAAAGTCTTCGCCATAATGCTTCTTCGCCGCCGACAACACCGCCTGTTCCAGAGCCTCGAAGACAATGGACTTGTCGATATTCCGGTCGCGATGCAGCGCATCGACGAATCGAAGGACGTCCGCCCCGTTCATACTGTTCCTTTCGCCGCGACCGTCGTCCTGCATCTCAGCACGACGCTCTTTCCCCACGCGACGTTTCGCATCGTCTTCCGGTCCATGCTGTTTAGGTGGATTCGCACGACGTTTCTTCTCGGGAGGGTTAACTGCGTCGCTCTTGTCATTCGATCCACTTTGGCCACTCATGTCTTGCTCCGCCGTGACCGATTGAAATGGCCCCCTTTGGAGTCAGACTTCGCACGATCCCGAAACAAAAAAAGCGGGCACGAGACCCACTTCTCTCGCCGTTGCCGCGAGCGACAACGGACTCAGCCACGAAGGCCAGCCATCGAAAGACGAAGCCAAGAAATCCCGGCGAACGTCCCTGAACCGACACGTCTACATCATCGACGACCTCACGCGGTGCTGCCAAATTTCCAAACAGTACGCGGTGCTGCCAAAAACCAGAACAGTGTCGAGGTGTCCAAAGTCGTTTGCGAGACGACCTTCGACGGCCTAAACGCCCCCATCCTGCTGAGCGGGGCGGTGACATTAGTTTTGACCACATACACTGTCAAGGAGCACGCTGATCTGTGACGGTGTCTGACTCGAAAAACAGCCTGGCACTTGGTCATTCCCGATCTTCGGAGGAAGTGCAGACGCAACCTCGCCTCGAACTGCTTCTCGGCGGTTTGGACTCTATGGAGTCGCGATAGGAGCCTCACAAAATTCGCCACGGCGGACCAAATTCCGAGCGCCAATTCTGTCTTGACCCATTTCGCGGAGCCGTCGTACTGTCCGCGCCCCTTCCAATTTCGACAGTGCCCGTCAGCGGCAATCCCTCCGTCAATTCCCTTCCTGTCCGCTCCCACCGTTTGTGTTCCTGTCTCCTGAAAGGCCCTCTCGATGACCCACGTTGGTCGCGATTCGTCGGCTTTGTCTGTGCGATTTCGTCGTTTGCAGTGGCGGTTTTTCGTCGCTCAGGCTTCGTTGTTTGTGATGATCGGATTGAGCGGCTGCGTCTCGCGAGACATCTACCAGGCTGGCGATCTGCCAGCGAATTTGCAGGCTCCGCACGTCGCCAACACGAAAAAGCTCGACCTCTCCGGGCTAACGACGGTGGCCTACAACAACGAGATCATCGATTACGGCGACATCCTGGAAGTGCAGATCCTCGTGGGCTTGAACACCAAGTACAACCCGCCGGTGATGCAGCCGCGCGTGAACGAGGCAGGAGCGATTTTGCTTGTGAACATCGGCGAGGTGCCGGTTCGCGGCTTGGACTTGCCGACCGCCGAGTCCGCCATCGCGGCCACTTGCATTCAGCGGCAGATCTATCGCTCGCCGCAAGTCACCGTTTCGATGAAAAAACAGCGAACGAACATGGTTCGCGTCATCGGAGCGGTGAAAAGTCCAGGCCCCGTCAACCTGCCGCGCGGCAGTTCTGATCTCTTCACAGCATTGGTCGCGGCCGGTGGGCTCGCTGATGACGCCGGGACAGTCGTCGATGTGCGGAACCCTCACGGTGGGAGCGCGATTCAACCGGATCGGATCGCTGGTGGCTTCGGCAACTCGGGCGACATCACTCAAGTCGGTCACTCACTGGGGACGGCAGTCAGGACCAACAGTGCACCCTCGGCGTTTCGCGTTGATCTCGTCTCCGCCACAAAAGGGACCGGAGGTTCCTACAACCTGCAAGATGGCGCGACGGTGAATGTCGAGCGACGCGATCCTGAAGCGATTCGAGTCGTTGGCTTGGTCAACAAGCCCGACCGCTACGAGTATCCCGTCGGCGAAGAACTGCGACTGCTCGACGCCATCGCGTTGGCGAATGGCACCTCGAACAAAGCGGCCAACAAAGTCTTCATTGTGCGTCAGCTTCCGAATCAGCAGCAACCGAAGGTCATTGAAACCAGCATCCGCGACGCGAAGCGGAACGGCGAAATGATGAACCTGTTACTCGCTCCCGGAGACACCGTCTCCGTGGAGCAAACTCCAACGACCGTGCTGCTCGATTCGATCATGTTGATCCGCTTCGGCGTCGGTGCGTCGTTGGGAGCGTTCTTTTAGTAGGGGTTAGGGATTAGGTGTGAGGGGTTAGCAACAAAGCCCACGCCCCCAACCCCTCATCCCCAACCCCCAACCCCTGGTTTGCGACATGAATCTTGATCCGCAACAGTCCACAGCGGCAACAATTCTGAACTCGGCCAACGTGGTCGCGGGGATGATCCGCTTCCTGCACGCCGTGCGCGTTCGCCGCGGCACATTGGTGGCCGCACTGCTGATCAGTGCTGCGCTGGGCACAGCGTACTACCTCACCGCGACTCGGCTCTATGACGCTCACGCTCAGGTCCGAATCGTACAGAGCGAACGTGATCACAACACGCTGACGTCCGAGCAATTGTCCGGCCAGTCCAGCAACGCCGTCTTTCAGATGATGTCCACCTACCAACGTATCATGTCCGGCGATCGAGTGCTCAGTGCGGCGTTGGAAGACTTACCGAAAGAGTACTGCATTGATTTTGAGGGGATCGCTCCCGAAGTCTGGCCGACCGCTTTGAAGAACAATGTGACCGTCACCAACGAACGTGGCACGACGCTGATCGACGTTCGCTACCGTTCGCGCAGCCCGAAAGTGGCGGCCTTCATCGTCCAAAGGATCGTCACCGAGTACATCAACAACATCAATCGAAGCTACGGCAACCAGACGCTCGAAGACATCCAGCGACTGACCGAGGAAAAAGAGGAGACCGGCCGCAAGCTGGCCGAAAAGAATCAAGAATTCTTGGACTTGCAATTCCAATCCGGAAGCATCTTCGACCCGGAAGGGAAGAGCACGAGCCTGCTCAGCCTGCGACTGGTGGAGTTGAACAAGTCGCTGATGGAAGCGGAACGCGTGACGTTGGATGCTTGGTCCCTTCTGCAATCGGTTGAGCAAGCCGCACGAACTGGCCAGGACTTGCAACAGTTGTTGTTTCAGGCGGTCGAGTCTCTGGGAGCATCGATTCTCGCCAAGCAAATGGGGCTCGGCGAACAAGACGCTTGGGCGGTCGCCAGAATGAATGAGGACCTGCAGCAACTCCGTGACGACTGGAACGAGAAGCGGACGATCCTCGGAGACAACAACCTGGAGTTGTTGGATTTGGCTCAACGGATTCGCACCCAGGAGGAAATCGTCACCAGCTACTTCCAGCGTGCCAAGAAGAACCTGGCGGTGAACTCGACCGAACTGGGACCGCAGTTATTGGGGATGGCTCGCCAACGCTACCAACTCGCGATGTCGCGCCAGCAAACGCTGCAACAACAGTTCGATCTCGAAAAAGCGGAAGCCGTCAACCACAACACGATGATGTCCAAGCTGAGCATCGTCGAGATGGACCGCAAACGATTGCAGGCCAAGGACGACTCGCTGCTCAAATTGATCGAGCATCTGCAACTGGTCGGCGACGAAGGGATCAAAGTCGATTTGAACAAGCTGCCGAAGGCGGCCAAGTTGCCGTCGTCTCCACGCTTGGTGCTGGTGATCGCCGTCTGCTTTGTGCTGGGAGTCGGTGGCGGATTGGGACTGATCTACCTGCTCGATTTGCTGGACGACCGGTTCCGTTCGCCGGATGAATTGCGCATGCAACTTGGCGTGCCGGTGCTGGCGATGGTGCGTGCGATGGAGCCGACCGGCGGCACCGGAGCCGACACCATACAATGCCATGCGAAGCCCAATGGCGTCGAAACCGAAGCGTTCCGCACGCTACGCACGGCCATCTCGTTCTCGGATCGGCAAGCTCAGCGAATCGTGGTGACGAGCACCGAGCCGGGAGACGGCAAGACAACGGTCATGTCAAATCTCGCAGTCGCGTTCGCACAATCGGGCAAACGGACATTGCTGATCGACGCCGACATGCGACGTCCCGGTTTGACCGCTCTGCTGGGGCTCAAGGGTCAACAAGGTCTTTCGCAGGTTCTGCGCGACGAACGGCCAATCGCGGCCAGCGTCGCGGACAATCTGTTTACTCAAATCACTCCGGGACTGGACGTCATCCCGTCTGGTTCGCGGCCCAGTAACCCCGCTGAGTTACTGACCAGCGAACGATTCTCCGAATTACTGGCGTGGGCGGAGACCTGCTACGACCAAATTCTGATCGACGCCCCACCAGTGCTCGCAGTCGCGGACCCGATCATCATCAGCCGCATGGTGGATGGTGCCGTGCTGGTGGTTCGCCCAGACAAGAATCGCCGCCGCATGGTGATCCGCGCGGCGGAAGCGTTCGCGGCGGTGGAAGTCAACCTGATGGGTGTCGTGGTCAATCATCTCTCCAGCGGTTCGTCGGGAGATTACTACGGATACGGATACGGGTACGGCTATGGGTACGGCTATGGGTATGGCTACGGGTATGGCCACGATGATGCCAGCGCCGCAGCCGAGGCGGAACTGGAACACGAAGCCGACGTCGAAGTACTCGTCACTGAAGAATCTGAACCGCTGCGACGCGCGGCATGAAACGTGGGGCACGTTTTCAACGTGCCCGTCCCGAAGCACGTTAAAAACGTGCTCTACAAGGTGAGGTCCATCATGCACGCCACCGCCGTCACGTTGCCTCACGACGACTCGGCCATCTCACCGCTCGAACGCGGCTGCCAATGGATCATCGATACCGCACTAGCAGCGTGCATCTTTGTGGTCCCCTGCCTGTTGGGCGGCCGCATCGCTCTGGGCCAATTCGTGTTGGCCGCAAGCGCGGCGGTCGCGGCACTTGCATGGTCAGCCAGTTTGTTTTTCGGACGCAAGCCATCGTGGACAGTCACATGGATCGAGCCGTTGCTGTTGGCCGTCATCGGAGTTGGGCTGTTGCAGGTCACTCCGCTGCCACCCACGCTGTTGCATCTTCTCTCGCCTCAGCATGGCAAGCTGCTGCCGCTGTGGTCCGGCGATTCCGACACGGCGGGTGTTTTGGGAACTTGGCAGACGCTGTCGCTGAACGTCGGCGAGACGCGACAGTCAATGATCGTCGGGCTGAGTTACATCGCGTTATTCTTCGTCGCGACGCAGCGATTGCGCCGAGTCAGCGACATCGAGCGCGTGCTGAAATGGATCGCCGCGTCGGCGGGACTGATGGCTCTATTCGGTGTCATCCAATGGCTGACCGGTAACGGGAAATTCTTTTGGTTTTACGACTACCCGATGACAACCGCCGGACTCCGCTTGAAGGGCGCGTTCACGAATCGCAATCACTTCGCACAATTCTTGGCGATGGGATGTGCTCCGCTCTTGTGGTGGGTGTTGCAAGCACTGGAAGGTCGATCGGTCACGGCCAGTAGCTTTGGCCGCCGCTCGGCTCGCAACAACTCCGACACGCTGCTGGGCGGACTGCTGCTGTTGCTGGGGGTGTTGGTCTTCGCCGTGTTGTTCTCGCTATCGCGCGGCGGGACGGTCGCTTTGAGCGTCTCGTTGGTCGTAATGCTCGGACTTCTCTTTCGCGCCCGGCGGTTGTCGGGCCGAGTCGTCGGTGTACTCCTGGGGATGTCATTGGTCGCGGGCAGTCTGTTTTTGATGTTCGGCTACGACAAAGTTTCGGATCGGCTCGACAACTGGGAGTCCGATGAACGGCTGGCCGTCTGGAATGCGAACTGGCACATCCTGCGCGACTTCCCGTTGTTTGGCACCGGCTTGGGGAGTCATGCGGAAGCGTGCCCGATGTACTACGACCCCCCGTTCGTGGACATCGAATTCACGCACGCGGAGAACTCGTACTTGCAGGTTGCCTCGGAGTGTGGATTGCTGGGACTGGGGCTCGCTCTGCTGGGGGTGGCGTGCTGCACGACCTGGTGTGTGCGAGCGCTGAATTCGCGCGGGGATGTTCGGATTCGAGTACTGTCGGCGGCGGTCTCGGCCAGTTTGGCGGCGAATGTCGTGCATGCCGCCGTGGACTTCTCGTGGTACATCCCTGGTTTGATGGTCATCGCATTGCTGCTGGCCGCGTGTGCTCGGCGACTGGACCAATTGTCCGCATGTGGTGCAGGTGGCTCGTCTGTCACGGAAGCGATCCCTCCAGGAACGCCAATCCCGCACTGGCTGGGACTGGCCACCGCAGCGATCGCGGTAAGTTGTTCGACATGGGCATTTCCGCAATTGGAGCAACTCGCACAAAGCGAGCCGCATTGGTTCGACTACCTCCGACACGCCATGCCGCAAAAGGGACCAACTCCGATCGTTACGGCGGATGCGGACGATTCCGAGGATCTCGAAGCGACGCGGCTCACGCGGTTCAAGCGACTTCTTTCGGCGTTACGAGCCACGGTGAAACTCAACCCGTCCCAGGCGCGAGCCCAATTGCGATTGGCTTCGTCGTACTTGGCGGCGTTCGATCACTTGCAGCAGCACAGCGACGATCCGATGTCGTTGTCGCAAATCCGAGATGCGGCGCTGGCGGCACAATTCGAGTCGAACGACGAAATGCACGAATGGCTGGAACGAGCCGTCGGCGCGAATCTGAAGTACCTCGTCGCCGCCGCTCGGCATGCCAAGCAGGCGGTGCGGCTCTGCCCGTTGCAAGGCCAGGCGTACGTCCACTTGGCAGAACTGAGATTCCTCAACGATCTCGACGCTCAGCATGGCCCTGCCCTGTTACGACAAGCCTTGTTGGTTCGCCCGCAGTCCGCGTCGGTGCAGTTTGCTGTCGGTCGCCAGCAATGGCTCAATGGGCAGATCGACGAGGCACTCAAATCCTGGAAATCGGCGTTTCACCAAGACCAGTCCTCACAAGAACAAATTCTCGCACTGCTGGTCGGCAGCTTGCCGGCCAATGTCATTCTCGACCACTTGCAGCCGGACCTTTCTGCGATACAGCGCTTGGAGGCACGTTTCCTCAACGATCAACAGCCGTTGCCGGGCTACCCCGTCATCGCACGAGCCTATGCCGAGGCGTTGAAGCAGGAACTCACGAACCCGGGATGCGATCAGCCGATCGACCAACTGATCGCCGCCGCTGAGATCTACAACCGCCTGCAAGACCCCGACAATGCAGAAGCGTGTCTGCGCCACGCATTTCAGATTGACCGCACTTCCTTTGCCGCTCGCAAAATGCTGGGAGCCTTCTTGCTGGGCCAAGAACGATTCGCCGAGGCTTCGGAACATCTCAACTGGTGCGTGCGGATGAGCCCCCACGACCGCTGGCTGCGCGGACTGGCAGAACAAGCCCTGTCCAACAGCTTGCGAGGACCAACCGGCATTCAACCCGTCGGAGCCGCAACCTTCAAACCGACACGCCGCAATCGGCCATAGTCCACGGCGGCCCATCGTTTGAATCTGCGTCGTTCTTTACCCAACGCGTCAGCGAGAGCGAACGCTTCAAGACGCGAGGATTGGGGTGTGGCAATTCCATTTGGTGGGTGGAGATGACCGTCAGTGTGCGCCAGCTTGCTTCATGCTGGGTGCCGAAGGCATTGAAAACATGATCCAGCCGCGACGTGGAAAACACGTCAGACTTCCGGATGGACCCACGGCCCGCGATACGGCCGGCGCAGCAATTTGTTCGCCGCGGGATCGTTGGCAATCACTCCCTTTGCCGCGTCCCACGTCAGTGACCGGCCGAGCTGCATCGACAGGTTGGCGAGAATGCAGCTCACCGTCGAGGTGTGTCCCTCTGCGATGTCGGCCACCGGTTTGCCGCGTGTCGCGATGCAGTCGAGCAGGTTCTGCATGTGTCGGCGGATCGCCGGAGCGACATGCTTTTCGAGGTCTTTCTCGGTCTTGTCTTCGGGGTATTGCTCCAACTCCATCGTCACGTCCTTGTGAATCGCCTCACCACTGTTCGGGATGAAGTCGTAACTGTTGACGCTCGCCTTGAGCGTTCCCTTCTCTCCGTAGAACGTCGCGCCCCACGGGTACTTCGGATCGGGCGACGAACCCCAGGTGCGATGCTGCCAGACGACGTTGACGTTGTCGAACTCGAACGTTGCCGTCTGCGTATCGGAGATGTTCGCCTTGCTGTCTTTCTGCACGAGAATGCCGCCGGTTGAACTGACTGTCTTCGGCCAACCGAGTCCCGCCATCCAACGGACCATGTCGAGCATATGGATGCACATGTCGCCGACGATGCCGTTGCCGTACTCCATGAACGCTCGCCAGCGGCGCGGATGCACCAGCGGATTGTACGGTCGCATCGGAGCCGGCCCGGTCCACATTTCGTAGTCGAGGAAATCCGGCGGAGTCGCGTCGGGCGGATTCTCACGGGCACGCATGTGGTAGTAGCAGTAGATTTCAATGAGCCCAATTTTGCCGAGCTTTCCTTCTTGGATCAGCTCACGAGCCTCCGCCAGATGCGGCGTGCTGCGTCGCTGTGTGCCGACCTGCACGACTCGGCCATGTTTCCGAGCGACCGCCAGCATCGCCTGACTCTCGACGATGTCCACGCTGGTCGGCTTCTGCACATAGATGTCGGCTCCTGCCTTCACCGCCTCGATCATCGGCAGCGCGTGCCAATGATCGGGCGTCGCGATCTCGACAATGTCGAGGTCTTTCTCGGCGAGCATCTTCCGATAGTCGGAGTACAGTCGCGGAGTCTTCTTCGACACCTGCCGCGACGCCACGATCTCACCCGCCTCGGCCAGCATCTTCTTATCGACATCGCACAGCGAGACGACCTCGACCGGCGAAATCTGAATCAGCCTCAGCAAGTCACACTTGCCGTACCAGCCGGTGCCGATGAGACCGACTCGTTTCGGCTTTGGCTCGGCGGCAAACGCGGCGGGAAGCACAGGCAAAAACGAACTCAACGCAACGCTGCCGGCACTCGCGGTCAAAAACTGACGACGATCCATGATGTCTCCCTTTGGAGTGCGGTGACCCAAGTCACCGCTTTTCAAAACGTCCAATTTTACAAAAACAATCCGCCACAACGTCAGCGCGTTTTGGAAAGCGACGACTCAGGTCGTCGCACTCCAAAGTCACGGCTGCAAGTCCGGCAGCTTGGCTTTCGCCTCTTTGCCGTGGTCTTTCAGCGTCATCTTGAAGGTCGCCGTTTGCTTCTGCCCGCCGAAGCTGGCAGTCAATTCTTGTTGCATTCCGGCCAGGCCAAACGGCACGTCCTTATGGCGGAAGATTCGATGCGTCATGCCGAACTTCGTGTTGCCGAACTCGATCTCGTTGTGGCCGCTGACCACCGAGCATTCCAGATCACCTTGCTGCCAACTGATCTTCTCTTTGGTCTCTTCGGTTTTGAGATTCTGCTTCGGCCCCGCCAGCAGCATCGCAAAGGCGGGATCTTTGAGTGGGATGGATTCCACCACTTCCGGTTCGTTGGATCCGTATTTGGCCCAGCATTTGGCCATCTTGCTGATCGGGTCTTTCCCCTCTCCGAATTCCTCTTCGGGAACGAGAATCCGCCAGGTCACATTCGCCAATTGCGGGTGATCGCAGGTCTGTTCCATTTCGATGAACCGACACTGCTTCCCGCCATGAAATGCTTGGCCGACCGACCGCAGCTTCCACGAGGGGACGATCTCTTGCCCGTTGAGTTTCACGTTTACGTTGAACTCGGTCCAAGTTCCGTCTTTGGGGAGCGTCTGAACCAATGCCGACGATTTCGGCTCATCGGCGATGGCAATGTCGAAAACGAGCAGAAATGTACTCATCGCTAGACTACTGACGGCGATTTGCAAGATCTGACGACGGTGCATGATGAGTCCTCCAGCGTGCGAAAGAAGTGAGATGTGATTCCGCGACGCAAATCAGCGTAGCGACATCGCCACGACTGCCAAAGCAACCGTCTGAATTTTTCTCAGCAAGGAACGTGCGAACTCACAGTCTTGGTTCCCGGCAAACATCGGTTCGCGAAGAGCCCCATTCCTGTCGGGAAACCAGTGACAGTCGCTTTGTCTCGCAGGAGCGAGGCAGCGAAGTTGATGCGGCTGAACCAAGTCGGTGTTCGCTGCCGTTCATCGGATAGGACGATTACAACTTCGCGGTTCGGTCTCTTCGTCTTCACTCACAGGAACGATTCGCCATGAGCAGTTTCACTCGCCGCGACTTCCTCAAAGAGACCGTCCTGACCACCGCCGCCGGTTGGTCACTGTCGGTCAGCCAGGCACTCAACGCCAACCAGACCAACGCCGGTGGGTTGCACATTGCTGCATTCAAATTCGACGTCACGCCGCCGCTTGGCCATTCGTGCTGCGGCGGGTGGATCAAGCCGATTGAAGTCGTGGACGATGCGCTCGAAGCGCTCGGCGTCGTGTTGCTCGGAGCCGGCAAGCCGATCGTGTTGTGTGCGGTTGATTGGACCGGGCTGTTGAATGAGGCTCACGTCGAATGGCGGACGGCCTTGGCTCAAGCGGCGGGAACGACAGCGGATCGAGTCGCTGTGCATTGCGTGCATCAGCACAACGCGCCGTTCGTGTGCCTCGAAGCCGAACGCATTGTCGGAGCCGAGGGAGACTTGCCGCACATCGTCGATCTCGACTTCTTCAAACGCTGCCTCGATGCCAGCCGAGCAGCCGTCGAGAAGTCCATCAAACAAGTGACGCCGGTGACGCACATCGGCTGGGGCCAGGGGAAGATTGAAGGAGTCGCGTCGAACCGCCGAGTTCATCGCGACGAGAGCGGCAAAGTCCTGGCGATGCGCGGTAGTGCCTGTACCGATCCGAAGTTGATCGCGTTGCCCGACGGCATGATTGATCCGTTCCTCAAAACAGTCGCCTTCTTCAACGGCGAGAAGAAACTGGCCTCACTGCATTACTACGCGACGCACCCGATGAGCTACTACGCCGACGGCCGAGCCACCAGCGACTTCGCCGGGTTGGCTCGCAAGCAGCGGCAGCAGGACGAGCCGGATTGCCTGCACGTCTACTTCACCGGTTGTGCGGGCAACATCTCGGCCGGCAAGTACAACGACGGCTCGAAAGCCGTGCGGCCGGTCCTGACGAAGCGTGTCTACGACGGCATCGTCGCGTCGGAAGCGAAACTCGAACGAGCCGAGTTGAAGTCGGAAAAGCTCGCCTGGAAGACCGCGGACATTCTGCCACCGCCTCGCTCATCTCTGCACGCCGAGATGATCGCTCAACAGATCTCGACGAAGACCAATGCCGTCGTCAACCGCAACCGCCCGTCGTTCATGCTCTCGTGGCTGCGCCGCGTCGAGAAACGGACTCCGATCGTTCTCAGCTCGCTGCACCTCGGGGGCGTGAAGCTGGTGCATCTCCCCGCCGAGTCGTTCATCGAATACCAACTCCGCGCCCAGAGCCTCGCGAAAGACAATTTCGTCTGTACATCGGCCTACGGCGACGGCGGCCCGTGGTACATCCCGGTCAAAGAGGAATACCCCAACGGTGGCTACGAAGTCAGCGTTGCATTTTGCGAACCGGAAATCGACGACGTACTGACGGAGGGAATGAAGCGAATCCTGCCGGGGTGAGCAACAGCTTCCACAGATTCAGAGACTGTCGGGATTCGGAATCGTTTCCGGTAAGGGGCCGGAGACAAGGGTAACAAAGGCAAACTGTGCCACCCGACTTTCAATCTCCGTGAAACGTTCGGAGTCGTCCGGAAGTTCGAAGCATGAGCTGCACTCTCTCGAATTCGTTGAGCCATTCTTGAACGACGTTGTCGAGCAGCGATCGCTCTGGCGAGCCGATGCCGGTGGGACAGGCGGCTCCGGCGAAGTCGGCGGTCATCTGGCGATATTTCGACAGCGTCCGATCGCCGTACTGCGAGCAGCGGAACCAGTCTTCGCTGAGGAACAGCACGGCCGGAACGCGAGCGGCTCCGCAGACCGACAGCTCGGCCGCCAGATCCGGGTTCGCATCACGGTCGTAGAAGCGGAGGTGGATGCAGTTCGTCGCGGCGGCGAAGTGATCGAAGATCGGGCACTGATTGACGCAGTCGCCGCACCACGCTCCGGCCAGCACGAGCACCGGCATCTTCCGTTTGAAGCTCGCCAGCAACTGTCGCTGAGCGTCAGTCAACCGCACTTGAGCGTGCAGTCCTTCCCAGCGTTGCCGCTGCTCCGGAGTGCCGTACTTGGCCAGGAACTGGGAATACGACAAACCATTTTCAAAAACTTTGGCGTAATCGAGCATGGAAGACTTTCTTGCGATTCTGGGGTGAGCCGCGACAATCCCACTTCGAGCGGGTGATTCACTTTTCGGAGCGGAGCCATGTCCACGGTCGTTGACCTGAATGAAACCGAAGCACGCGAGTTGTTGGACCTGACCCAGCAGCCCGACCTCGTCCACGCCGTCAAGTTGGCGATGGCAGAGTACATCCGCCATGCGAAGCGAATGCAATTGAAGCGGCTCTCCGGCAAAGTCACTCTCGAGGACAATTGGCGAGAACAGGAAGACGCCGAACTGCGGGAAGGTGGATCGGATGCCTCCTGACGTGCTGGTCGATACTTGCCTGTGGGTGCCGTTTTTCAATCGTCCAAGTTCTTTCGGGAAGAAGACCATTGATCGCCTGCTGGACGAAGACAGCGCCATCGTGATCGGCCCGATCGTCGCGGAGGTCTTGCGAGGAATCCGTCGTCAGCAAGCGGCGGATTGGGTGGTCTCGGCACTGGCTGGCGTTCGGTACCACGAATTGAACTGGGACGATTGGCGGTTCGCTGCCGATTTGGGCCGACGACTGGCGTCGCAAGGAAATCAACTTCCCCTGAGTGATCTCGCACTGGCGTCCGTCGCTCTCCGGCAAGATTGGTCGGTTTATTCGACGGATCCGCACTTTGATCTGATTCCTGAACTCAAACGATTTCGACCCGGCAATTGAATCGCATTGAGCGATCGTTGAAATGTTTGAAGAGGAGTGTTTCCGCTCGTGGCCAAGAAGAAACCGTCTGCGTCCGCAACTGCGAAACCGCCTGCGAAGGTTGCGGTGCTCGGCGATCTGGAAACTCGTGTCGAAGAGGTGACGCAGGAGATCGGCCGGTATCTCTTCGAGCATCTCCGCCGTCGCAAGGCGTCGATCTTCGAGAAGCGTTGGTGGGAAGACCGCATCCTGTCGTGGGCGATGGGAGACGAGGCGGTCAAAGTGCAGATGTTTCGCTTTGTCGATGTGCTGCCTCGGCTGAAGACGCACGCGGCGGTCGCTCGGCATTTGCAGGAATACTTCGAGGAAGTCAGCACGCACTTGCCGGGAGCGGCTCGGCTGGTGCTCGATTGGGCCGAGCCGAACACCGTGCTCGGACGGGCGCTGGCGGTCAACGCGCGGTCGAATGCGACCCGGATGGCTCAGCGATTCATTGCCGGTTCGACGGTCGATGAAGTTTCGACGGCCGTCGGCAAGCTGCGGAAACAGGGCTTCGCATTCACGCTCGATCTTCTGGGCGAGGCGACGATCTCGGCAGCCGAATCGGACAGCTATCAACAGCAGTACCTCAACTTGATCGCCGGGCTCGCGGAGCAAGCGAACCATTGGCCAGAGGACTGTCAGCTCGACAGTGATCACCTCGGCTCGATCCCGCGAGTCAACGTGTCGCTGAAGCTGTCGGCGTTGTGCAGTCACTTCCGACCGGTCGATCCGGTGGGGACGACCGACGAAGTCCTCTCGCGGCTGCGGCCGATTTTGCGAGCGGCTCGCGAACACGGGGCGTACATCCACGTCGACATGGAGCAGTACGCGTTCAAAGACCTGACGCTCGACATATTCCAGCAAGTGTTGATGGAGCCGGAGTTCCGCGACTTCGCCGACGTCGGCATCGTGATCCAAGCGTACCTGCCCGACGCCGAGGCCGACCTGCAACGACTTCTGAAGTGGTCGAAGAAGCGCGGCACGCCGGTGACGGTGCGGCTCGTGAAGGGTGCCTATTGGGACTACGAAACCGTCTCTGCCGAGCTGCGCGGCTGGCCGGTGCCGGTCTTCCAGGAGAAATGGCAATCGGACGCCAACTTTGAGAAGCTCGCGCGGCTGCTGATGGAGAATTACCAACTGCTGCGACCCGCGCTCGCCAGCCACAACTTGCGGAGCCTCGCCAACGGCATCGCCTGGGCGAGACAGCTCAAGGTGCCGATCGGGGCTTACGAAATCCAAATGCTCTACGGCATGGCGGCCGAGCAAGCACAACTCTTCGCCGAAATGGGACACCGCGTCCGCATCTACACGCCGTTCGGCGAGTTGATCCCCGGCATGGCATACCTCGTCCGCCGGTTGCTGGAGAACACGTCGAACGACTCGTTCCTGCGACACAGCTTGGCGGAGAACGTGACCGTGGAATCGCTGTTCGCTGCTCCGGCTGATGGCCGAAAGCCGATGGCCGAAAGCCGTGATCCCAAATCCGAAACCTCAGATAAACTCGCCACTCGCCACTCGCCACTCGGAACTCTTCCCATGCCCTTTCGCAACGAACCACCCACCGATTTCAGCCAAGCCGCCAACCGCAAGGCGTTTCAAACGGCGCTCGATGACGTCAAAAGCGAGTTCGGCAACGAGTACCCGCTGGTCATCAACGGTCGCATCGTCGAGACCAAAGGGGCGATCGTTTCGACCTGCCCGTCGCATCGGATGACGACCGTCGGCAAGGTCTCGTCGGCGACGAAGCACGATGCCGAGAACGCCATCGCCGCCGCGAAGGCCGCGTTCCTCGGCTGGTCGCGCGTCGAGCCGAAGTATCGGGCCGAGCACCTCAACCTGATTGCCAAGCATCTGACCGATCAGCGAATGGAACTCGCCGCGTGGATCGTCCACGAGGTCGGCAAGCCGTGGGAGGACGCCGATGGCGACGTGGCCGAGGCGATCGACTTCTGCCGTTTTTACGCCGAGCAAATGCTGGCGATGTCGCAGCCGCAGCGAGTCGATCTGGCAGGTGAAGAGAACGAGTTCCACTATCGCCCGCGCGGTGTGGTGGTCGTCATTGCGCCGTGGAATTTCCCGCTCGCGATCCTGACCGGCATGACTGTCGCCGCATTGGCGATGGGGAACACCGTCGTCATCAAGCCGGCCGAGCAATCCTCGGTCGTCGCCGCCAAGTTCATGGACATCCTGCTGGAATCCGGCATGCCCGACGGCGTCGTCAACTTCCTGCCGGGGATCGGCGAAGAGATCGGCCCGACGCTGGTGCAGAGTTCCGACGTCGATGTCATCGCCTTCACCGGTTCGCGCGCGGTCGGGCTGGAAATCAATCGGCAAGCGGCCGCCGTCGACATGCACCTGCACGGCGTCAAGAAAGTCATCGCCGAGATGGGTGGCAAGAACGCAATCATCGTCGATGATGACGCCGATCTCGATGAGGCGGTGCTCGGCGTCGTGCAATCGGCGTTCGGCTACGCAGGTCAAAAATGTTCGGCCTGCTCGCGAGTGATCGTGCTCGACGGCGTCTATGACCTGTTCCTCGAACGGCTGACCGGCGCGGTGAAGAGTTTGGAACTCGGTCCCGCCGAGAATCCCGGCACGTTCGTCCCGCCGGTCATCGACTCGAACGCTCTCGAACGCATCGCCGAGTTCATCGAGATGGGCTCGCGCGAATTCCGAGTTGCCGTCGCGGGCGAAGTCCCGGCCAAGCTCGCGAAGGAGGGACACTATGTCGCGCCGCACGTCTTCGCGGATGTCACTCCCGATTCACGACTCGCTCAAGAAGAGATCTTCGGCCCGGTGCTGTGCGTCCTCAAAGCGAAGAACCTCGACGAGGCGTTCACGATCGCGAACTCGACCGACTACGCGCTGACCGGCGGCATCTATAGCCGCAGTCCGCACAACCTCGCCCGTGCCCGCCGTGAGTTCCAAGTCGGTAACCTTTACCTCAACCGACCGATTACCGGCGCTCTGGTCAACCGCCAGCCGTTCGGCGGCTTCAAGCTCAGCGGAATCGGCACGAAGGCCGGCGGTGCCGACTACCTGCTGCAATTCGTCATCCCGATCAGCGTCACCGAGAACACGCTGCGACGCGGCTTCGCGCCAAAATCAGAGACCTGAGCGAACTGCGTTCGAATCAACAACTGTCTGGTTACCGATCCGGTTCCCCACGTTTGTTCGAACAACCGGCCCCGTCCATCTCACCGTTGGCGGACTTGGTGGAAAGTAGCTGCGGTAATACATCGGGTAGTGATAGTAGGCGAGTTGCTGCTCTCGCCAGTGGACGAGTGCCCGCTGCAACGTGCGCGCAAGCTCTGGGAATTGTGCAGACAAGTCGTGGGACTCGGCGGGGTCTTCCTGAATGTCGATGAGGCGAGTGTGACCTTGCTGGTGGTCGATGGTCAGTTTCCAACGACCGGCCCACTGTACGGCATCCGCCAGACTGGCCGGCGAGTTGACGTGGAAGTACAGAAATCGTCGATCGAGACTTGGCCGGAGCGATGACAAGGCGTCGATCCCTTGGAAATTCGGATGTGCTGGCCAACCCATCAGCCCCAGCATTGTGGGAATCAGGTCAACGTGCTCCAGCGGGTAGTCCTCATTTCGCGGTGTCAAATGGCGAGGTGCATGGAGCACGGTGGCGACATGAATTGTGGGCTCGACCGGAGACTGGGCATGACCCACTTGTCCGCACTCATGGAAGGCTTCCCCGTTTTCGCCGAGAACCCAGAGGATTGTGTTCTCCAGTTGTCCCGTTTCGCGGAGATGCTCGACCATCCTGCCAACGAGCTTGTCGCAATGGTGCAGGCCATTGAAGTAGGCATTGCGAACCCGATCCGTCTTGCTCTTGGGGTGATTCATGAAGGTCACATCGCTGTCGAGTTCACACGGCTGAAAGGGATGCTCGGCACCCTCCGGGAGTTCGTACGGAAAATGTGACGACTGAAAATTGATGTTCAAGAAGAACGGCCGTCGTTCGCCGATCTGTTCGCGGCTCCATTGAATGGCGGTGTCCATGACATGCGTGTCTGGAAGCAGGCCGGCGGTCAATGATCCGATCTCCAGTTCGTGGGCGAAGCCCGGATCACGTTTGCGATCGAAAGTGGCCTGACCGCTGCGCTTGGCATCGTAAAACAGGTCGAGATTGGGCGACTCGTGAAATTGATCCATGCAGCCCCAACCTTCATTCGTCGCCGATACAAACGCCGTTGCATAACCGGCCTGCTTGAAAATGTCATAGGCCAGCGTCTTGGGCCACGGGTCGCTGGTGCGATAGTAGTGATGTCGGCGGGTCCGCAACGGATACAACGACGAGACCAGACAAACGTCGGCGTAGTCCGAGTGTGTGCTTTGAGAATACGCACGCGTGAAATTCACTCCCGACTTGGCGAGCTGGTTGATGTGAGGCAGGACTTCCCGGCCCTGATGTCGCAGATGGACGACGTCATGCCGGAGAGATTCCACGGCGATGAGCACAACATTGGGGCGATTGCGATCGTCGCCCGCCGGTGGCGACCAGGGATGATCATGCAGTCCTTTGAGCGTCTTCACATCGAGACACGCGGCAATCGGCTCCGTCGAGAGCATTTCGATTCCCGACATCATCACCGTCAGTGACGGACTGACGCGATTCTTGATCGCAGCCACGCGACTTCCCAGCCGATGAGTGCTGCGATCGTTGCAAATCGCGCAAAATGGCAGCAAACAAATGGTTGTCATCCCGATCCAAATCACTCGTCGATGGCGATGCGATTCGGCCGTGAGCCGGCGATCGACCTGTCGGACCCGAAGAAAATAGGCCGCTGTGATCGCCAGCAAGACGGGAATCGAAGCCAACAATCCGAAAACTCCCCAGCGTTCGGAGGTCACCAGACGATCCATGAATGTCAGCGGAGGATTGATGGCGAGAAAGAGCAGCGATTCCAGATTTGCGAATCGACCAGACCGCCAAAACAGTCCCCAACTGCCGGTCTGCAGCACAATCATGGCCGTCAAGGCGAGGCTCATGATGCCAACGCGGACATGACCCAATACGTTCGCTTTTGATGTCATTGACTGCGTACTTGAGGTGGAGTCCGAATCCGCTGCCGAATGGCTCTGGCACCATTCTGCCAAGTAGCAAACTCCCCATCCGAGCGAAATCCAATACCACACGACGTAGCACAGCGCCGCGACCAGTACCAAGCCGTCTTCGTCGAGCAAACTCAGAGGCGCGAACATGTGCCCGGAGAGCTCCAGAATCATTCAGACGAAGGCCAGCCAGAAGGCCGATCGATGCGGCCCAGTGACAGCCCTCCAACCCGCCTGAGAGACGGAGTGGACCGTCGATTCGACGCTCGACCGTTGTGACATGTTGACTCGCGATGCCGTTCCGGGCTCAAGAGTAAGAAGGACCACTGGAGAAAGTCTTTAGAACGCGGTTTCCGCCGCGGCCGATCGAGAGCGTGTCGGCTGCGAGACAAAGCCTGTCTCAAGTTCCGATCGGCGGGATTGTACGAGTCGCGAGGTTGACGACGGAGGTACCGTTTCGTCCCACCAGGAGATCGTTGAGCATTCGAGACCCACCAGCATGTGCGACGCTTGTGGAGGGTCTCGATGACTCGACCCACTCAACAGGCCCCACCACGACTCAGTTGTCCTGCATCGGCAGAGCGGCCTCAGACTCGCGGCGTTGCAGCAGCAAGATCGCGGTTGGTGCGAGCACCAGCAACATGCCCAGCAGCGAGGCTTTGTTGTAGTCCCGGTCCTCCAAGATCAACTCGAAGATCAGCGCGAAGAAGACCTGCGAGAGGCCGACGACCGCGACTCGCGAGGGGACGCCGAGTGTGAAGGCTTTCGTCAGGCAGAGCTGACCAATCGTCGCCGACGCACCGACCCCGAAGAGTTCGATCCAGCTCACCCAGTTTCGCGGTTGTTGTTCGACTGGCATTCGCCCATCGAGCAGTCCCATCGCCAAGCCGGCAAAGATCAGTGACACGGCGCTGAAGTGCCACACGATCGCGCGGGTATCGACTCCTTGAACGCGGTGCAGGCCGATCATCGCCAGCGCGCTGGTGAACGAGGCGATCAACGCCGTGAAGGTCGCAAGGTTCCCGTCCGGCGAATGCGGCTGTTGGATCAAGACGACTCCACAGACCGCGCTCACAACGCAGCACCAGACAAACGCTCCGGGGCGCTGTCGCAGCAGTGGCCACGACAGCAACGCGACCCAGATCGGGAAGAGGTTCGTCAGCGTCAACGCATCGGCAACCGGCAAGCGAGTCAGAGCGTAAAACGTGCAGACCAAGCTCGTGCTGCCAGCGAGGCTCCGCAGCCAGAGTGCGCGCGGGCCAAGCACAACCAACTGGCCTCCCGTCAGTAGGGCCGACAAACCGGTCAAGATAAACGGGACGCTCGACCGGCCAATCGCGATCGCTTGCCACGCGAACCGGTCGCGCACCAGGTGCGCGAGGGTACTCATCACCGTGAAAGCAAACGCCCCGCACAGCATCCACAAGTAGGGGGCCACTGCTGGAGTCCCGCCTTCAGGCGGCATGCCGCCT
>SXGT01848887.1_pt1 | contig 61027 bp, 48 predicted proteins | sample 3176221 | NCBI WGS metagenome assembly SXGT01 (sample SAMN11356862, study PRJNA531348) | freshwater metagenome | isolation source: freshwater sample F1-120 | place: China: Fuxian Lake, Yuxi | collected 2017-12-25 | reverse complement strand
GACGACGATGAGCGGGCCCGGCCACGAATCGAGCAGGTCTTCGATGGCCGCGAGCATGTCGGTATCCATGTCGTTCGTCGGCTCGTCCATGATGAGCACGTTCGGCTCGTCGAGCAGAATCAGCAGCAGCTGCAGTCGGCGCTTCTGGCCGCCCGAGAGGTCTTTGATCGGGGTCGACAGCTGCGCCGAGGTGAAGCCGAGCCGCTCGAGCAGCTGACCCGGCGTGAGCTCTTTGTCTCCCGCGGCGTAGCTCGTGCGCTTCGTGGCGATGACCGCCGACACCCGTTCGTTCGCGACGGCGGTGAGGTCGCCCAGCTGCTGATCGAGAGTCGCGACGACGACAGTCTTACCGCGCTTGACACGACCCGTCGTCGGTTCGAGCGAGCCGTCGATGAGCTTCAGCAGCGTCGCCTTGCCCGCGCCGTTGATGCCGAGAATGCCTGTGCGCTCGCCGGGCGCGATGCGCCACTCGACGTCGTGCAAGATCTCCTTGTCGCCGTACGAGACCGAGACGTCGAGCAGGTCGATGACGTCTTTGCCGAGGCGCGAGGTGGCCATCTGCGTGAGCTCGACCGAGTTGCGCAGCGGCGGCACGTCATCGATGAGCGCGTTGGCCGCCTCGATGCGGAACTTCGGCGTCGCCGTGCGTGCCGGGGCCCCGCGACGCAGCCCCGCGAGCTCTTTCTTCATGAGGTTCTGGCGCTTGGCCTCCATCGTGGCGGCCTGACGGTCGCGCTCGAGGCGCTGCAGCACGTAGGCCGCGTAGCCGCCCTCGATGGGCTCGACGATGCGGTCGTGCACCTCCCACGTGTCTTGGCTGACCTCGTCGAGGAACCACCGATCGTGGGTCACGACGAGCAGCGCGCCCGCGCCGGGGGACCAGCGGCGCTTCAAGTGCCCGGCGAGCCAGTGCACTCCCCCGATGTCGAGGGGGTTGGTGGGCTCGTCGAGCACGACGATGTCCCACTCGCGGCTGAGCAGTGCGGCGAGGGCCACGCGGCGGCGCTGGCCTCCGCTCAAGTCGTCGACGAGCGTGTGCCCGGGTATGTCGAAGATGAGGCCGGCGAGAACATCCCGCACATTGCGATCCCCCGCCCACTCGTGCTCGGGACGATCGCCGACGACCGTCTCGATGACGGTCAGACCGGTCTGCAGGTGGTCGGCCTGATCGAGCATGCCGAGGGTGACTCCGCCGCGGCGCGTGACGCGGCCGTCGTCGGGCTCCTGCTTGCCGGCGAGAATGCGCAGCAGGGTCGACGTGCCGGCGCCGCTGCGGCCGCCGACGCCGATGCGGTCGCCGTCGCTGACGCCCACCGTGACTCCGTCGAGAACGACACGGGTGGGGTATTCGACGCGGAGCTGCTCGGCTCCCAAGAGATGGGCCACCCGTCGAGACTACGGCGCGGCGCCTGTGCACCAAGACCAGGCAGAATAGACGGATGCCCTCGCCTGAGCCAGACGACACCGCACAGCCCGACACGACCGACGTCGCCGACTCGCCGTCGTCCGCGGTCACGGCCGAGCAGACCCGCTCGATCCGCCGTGTGCTGCCGTTCACCCTGCTGTGGGCCGCAGGCATCATCATCATCGACCAGGCCACGAAGTTCTGGGCCGAGGCGACCCTCGTGCCCTACGAGGGCGTGCCCGTCATCGGCGAGTGGATTCAGTGGCGCCTGGTCTACAACCCCGGCGCCGCGTTCGGCATCGGCGGCGACTTCACCTGGGTGCTCACGCTCATCGCTGCGATCGCCGTGGTGGGCATCTCGATCTTCGTCGCCCGCATCTCGAGCGTGCGGTGGGCCCTGGCCGCCGGAGCGCTGCTGGGCGGTGCGATCAGCCACCTCGGCGACCGGTTGTTCCGCGAGCCGGGCTTCGCCCGTGGCGAGATCGTCGACTTCATCGACTACTTCGGCATCTTCGTGGGCAACGTGGCCGACATCGCCCTCGTCGGCGGCGCGATCGCGATCGTGCTGCTGAGCCTGATCGGCGTCAGCCCGCGATCACCCGAGCGCCGTGAACCGGACCCGTCGCTCGCAGCACCGTCAACCGAGACGCACTGAGCGCCACCTGAAGCTCGAGGGCCGCGGTGGTGTCGGCCGCGAGGAACGCGACGGTCGGGCCCGACCCTGACACGAGCCCCGCGAGCGCACCCTGCAGCTCGCCGGTCTCGAGCGTCTTCGCGAGCTCGGGCGCGAGGTGCAGCGCCGGTGCCTGCAGATCGTTGTAGAGGTACTCGGCCAGCTGGTGCGGGTCGCCCGCGCGCAGCGCCTGCAGCACCTCGATGTCGACGGCCGGCTGCTCGGGAGCCGGAGCGATGTCACTCGCGTGCCGCTCACGGTGCCGGTCGAGCTCGGCGTACACCTCGGGTGTGCTGAGGCCGATGTCGGCGAGGGCGAGCACCCAGTGGAAGGTGCCCTGTGCGAGAGCGGGCGAGAGCCGGTCGCCGCGACCCGTGCCGACGGCGGTGCCGCCCATGAGCGCGAACGGCACATCGGCGCCGAGCTGCGCCGCGAGCTCGTGCAGCTCGTCGCGGCCGAGCCCCGTGCCCCACAAGTGGTCGCACGCGACGAGCGTCGCGGCCGCATCGGCCGAGCCGCCGCCCATGCCCCCCGCGATGGGCACATGCTTCTCGATCTCGAGCGCAACGCCACCGCGGTAGTCGGCAGCGCGCGCGAGCAGGCGAGCCGCCTTGATGGCGAGGTTCGAGCCGTCGGTCGCGAGGCCGCTGCAGTCGATCGGCCCGGTGAAGGTCACCGAGAAGTCGTCGGCGGGGCGGGCGAAGACTTCTTCATAGAGCGAGATCGCCTGGTAGGCGGTGGCGACCTCGTGGTAGCCGTCGTCGAGCAGCGAGCCGACCTTCATGAAGACGTTGATCTTGCCGGGCGCCCTCGCGTGCACCACCTGCGAGGCCCCCGAACCGGTCATGGCTCCACCTTATGTGACCCTGCGAATGTCGGGCGGCCTACCCTGAGAGCACCATGCAGTGCGACTACTTCGACGCCGGGCTCTGCCGCTCGTGCACGCTCATGGGTCAGCCCTACTCCGAGCAGCTCGCCGCCAAGGAGGCGCGCGTGCGTTCGCTGCTGCAGCCCTTCGCGGTCGACGCATCGTGGCTGCCTGCCGTCGCGAGTGACGAGAGAGGCTTTCGCGCCAAGGCCAAGATGGTCGTGGGCGGCACGGTCGAGCAGCCCACGCTCGGCATTCTCGACGGGCAGGGCCGCGGCGTCGACCTGCGCCACTGCGGCATCATCGACCCGCGCATTCTCGCCGCCTTCCCCGCGCTCATCGCGGGCATCACGCGGATGGGGCTCGAGCCCTACGACATACCAGCCCGCCGAGGCGAGCTGAAGCACCTCATCGTGACGGTCGCGGCGAGCGGCGACCTCATGGTGCGGTTCGTGGTGCGCAGCGAGGCGTCGGTGGCGAGCATCCGTTCGCACCTGACGCGGCTGACGGATGCTGTGCCGCAGCTCGTCGTCGTGACCGCGAACATCCATCCCGAGCACAAGGCCGTGCTCGAGGGCGAGGTCGAGCACGTGCTCACCTCGGAGTCAGTGCTGCGGATGCGGGTCGGCGACGTCGACCTGCTCGTGCGGCCGCAGAGCTTCGTGCAGACCAACACCGCGATCGCGGGCGCGCTGTACCGGCAAGCGGCCGAGTGGCTCGACGAGCTCGGCGCGGCCTCGGTGTGGGATCTGTATTGCGGCGTCGGCGGCTTCGCATTGCACGCCGCGGCCTCGAGACGCTCGGTCATGGGCGTCGAGTCGTCGGCCGATGCTGTCGCGAGTGCCGAGCTCGCGCGCGACGCACTGTTCGCCGAGGCGAGCGCGCGGCAGAGCATCCGCTTCATCGCCGCCGATGCGACCGCTTTCGCTCTCGGCACGACCGTCGAGGCCGTGCCCGATGTGGTGATCGTGAACCCCCCGCGGCGAGGGCTCGGGGCTGACCTCGCGACGTGGTTGCAGAACAACGGACCACGGCACGTCATCTACAGCAGCTGCAACCCCGAGTCGCTCGCGCGCGATCTCTTCGCGATGCCCGACTACCGAGTGGCGCGAGCACGCGTGCTCGACATGTTCCCGCAGTCGACGCACCTCGAGGCGATCACGCTGCTCGAGCGCGCCTGACGCGCCTACTCTCGAACCATGGCGCGCCTGTTGATCACCGGTATGTCGGGTACGGGAAAGTCGACCTTGCTGACGGCGCTCGCCGGCCACGGCTACACGACGGTCGACACCGACTACGACGGCTGGACGCTGGCCGATGGCAGGTGGGACCTTCCCCGCATGATCGCGCTCCTGGATGCCCACGACACGATTGCGGTGTCGGGCACCGTCGACAACCAGGGCGAGATCGCTGACCGGTTCGATCATGTGGCGCTGCTCTCGGCTCCGCTGCCCGTGCTGCTCGAGCGCGTCGCGCGGCGCACCGACAACGGGTACGGCCGGAGCGAGGCCGACCGAGCGGAGATCGCCGAGTACCTGCTGACGGTCGAACCGCTCTTGCGGCGCATGGCGACAGTCGAGCTCGACGCCACCCTGCCCCCGGAGCAGATTCTGGAGGCCGTGCTCGCGCTCAGTCGGGCGTGAGAACGCTGCGCGATTGCGCGGTGACGCTCGGCACGACGAGGCGGTAGATGCCGAGGCCGACGATCTCGACGGCCATGCCGAGCACGATGACGACGGCCACGAGCGCGAAACCGTCGGGGAACGCGAGGGCGATCGGCAGCACAAGCAGCCCGTTGCGGGCTCCCCCACTGAAGGTCAGCGAGCGCACGCTCGAGATCGCGAGCCCGAAGGCCGTGCCGACGAGAATGCCCACCGGCGCCATGAGGATGAGGTAGACCCCGAAGAGCGGCGCGACCGCCTCGAGCAGCTCGAGGCGCTCGCCTGCGCGCGGGATCATGACGGCGGCGACGAGCCCCGCCGCCAGCGCCGTGGCGGGCGCCGTGAACGAGGCACCTCGTCGCAGCCCCGCGGCAAGACGGGGTGAGCGCACGGCCGTGAGCTGCAGCGCGGTCACGACGAGCGCCGGGGTGAGGATGCCGACGAGCAGCGCAATCGGCAGGCGCGAACCGTCAAGGCTGAGGAAGTTCTCGCCCGCTGTGAACAGCAGCATTAAGCCGGGCACAGTGATGGCCTGCAGAACGAGCAGCACGGGCGCGATGCTCAGCAGCGTCTCCACCGCCCCGCCAGCGCGGCGCACGAAGGCCGCGACGAGCCCGCCACCGGGGGCGAGGAGCATCAGCAGCAGCCCTGCCTGCAGGTCGGGGTCGCGAAAGACGATGCGACTCAGCACGTAGACGAGCAGCGGCGAGACGACGACGTTGAGCAGCAGCACGGCGGTCAGAAAGCGCCGGTCGAGAACGGCCCGGCCGAACGAGGCGAGCGGCACATCGAGCAGGGTGATCGCGATGGCGACCGCGATGACGCCGAGCACCACGGCGTCGGGCACCCCCGCAGCGGCAGGGACGAACGCGCCCACGATGCTGCCGATGCCGATGCCCGCGAGCACGATGACGATCGTGGCGGCGGGTGTCAGCGAGCGCGGTGCGATCGCAGGGGCACCGGATGCTTCGCTCACGCCGGCGCGGCCCGAGCGAGCCGCAGAAACTCCGACAGCCCGAGCATCTCGCCCCGCGCGGTGGGGTCGAGGCCGGCGGCCTCGAGAGCGGCACTCGCGGCGGCCGAGGAGCCGAACAGCTCACTCAGCGCCTGCCGCAGCATCTTGCGGCGCTGCCCGAACGCGGCGTCGACGAGCTCGCCGACCCGAAGGCGCTCGGCCTCGGTGCCCGGCACCGGCCCGCGCGTCATGCCGACAAGTACCGAGTCGACGTTCGGCACCGGCCAGAACACCTGCCGACTGACAAGGCCCTCGACCTGCCACGCGCCGTACCAGGCGGCCTTGATCGACGGGCCTCCGTAGACCTTCGAGCCGGGAGGTGCGGCCAGGCGGTGCCCGACCTCGGCCTGCACCATGACGAGCACGCGGCGAATGCCGGGCTCGAGGGCGAGCAGGTGCAGCAGCACGGGCACCGAGATGTTGTAGGGCAGGTTGGCGACGAGCGCCGTCGGTCGCTGGCCGCCGGGCGCATCGGGCACGGCCGGGATGCGCAGCGCATCGGCCGTCACGACGCTCAGCGCGGCCTCGGGCTGCAGCTCGCCGACCGTGAGGGGCAGCTGGGCGGCGAGGCGAGCATCCACTTCGATCGCGACGACCGGATGCCCCTCCTCGAGAATGCCGAGCGTCAACGAACCCAGCCCCGGGCCGACCTCGAGCACGGGCTCGCCGGGCTGCAGCGCCGCCGTCGCGACGATGCGCCGCACGGTGTTGGCATCGTGCACGAAGTTCTGGCCGAGCTTCTTGGTGGGGGTCACGTCGAGCAGCGCGGCGAGATCGCGCACCTCGGCGGGGCCGAGCAGGCCGCTCATGCGGCAGTCAGTCGCGCGGTCACCGCTCGCCCGGATAGTTCTCGGGCAGTTCGCCGCCGAGGTCTCCGTCGTGCCCGAGGTCGCTCGGGTCGCCGGGAATCTCTTGCGCGGCCCACGGGTCGCCCGGCGCCTCGACGGGGTTGTCGGCCCACGAGCCGTAGACGAGCTCGGTGTTCGAGCTCAGCTGAGCCGAGAGCATCGACACATCGGTACCGAGGTGGTCGGCGATCGCACGCACCGTGAACGGCAGCAGGTAGGGGCCGTTGGGCCGCCCGCGGTACGGGTGCGGCGTGAGGAACGGGGCGTCGGTCTCGACGAGCAGCAGTGCGCGCGGCAGCACGTCGAGCGCGTCGCGCAGGTTGCGCGCGTTCTTGAAGGTCACGGTGCCGGCGAAGCTCGCGTACCAGCCGCGCTCGGCGCAGACGCTCGCGAGCTCGACGTCGCCGCTGAAGCAGTGGAAGACGACCTTCTCAGGTGCACCGACACGCAGCAGCGTCGCGACGATGTCGTCGTGCGCGTCGCGGTCGTGAATCTGCAGGGCCAGGCCGTGCCTCTTCGCGATCTCGATGTGCGCTTCGAAGGCGGCGATCTGGGCCTCGCGTCCGCTGCCGGGCTCGGTGCGGTAGTAGTCGAGGCCGGTCTCGCCGATGGCGACGACCCGCGGCTGCGCGGCGAGTTCGTCGATGACGGCGAGCGCAGCATCCAGCTCGCCCGATTCGGACAGGTCGGGAACCTCGTTGGGGTGGATGGCGACCGCGGCCAGCACGCGAGGTTCGCGCGCCGCGACGGCGGCCGACCAGCGGCTCGTGAGCACGTCGGTGCCGACCTGCACGACGCCGCGCACTCCCACGGCGGAGGCGCGGTCGAGGTGCTCGCGGTAGTGCATCGGGTTCTCGCCGTCGGCGATCTCGAGGTGCGTGTGGTTGTCGTAGACGGGCACCACGAGTGCTTCAGGGCTCGGCGGATAGCTGAGATCGCGGTCGGTGCCCTCCATGACCGCGCGGGCGCGGACGTGCGGGTCGATCTGGTCGCTCACGGTATCGCCTCCAGCTACGACCGTACCGCGTTCGCCTGGGCGGGGCCGGGGCTTGACTCTGAGGGGTGACCCCACGCTGCTTGAGGAGTATCTTTCAGCTATGACGACATCATTCGCCCTTGCCTCAGACCGCTATCGAGCGATGTACATCTGCCGCGGGTGCGGAGGGGAAATCGCCTACCCGGAGCGCTTCGTCAAGTGCCCGATGTGCGGCATCAAGCTGAACTAGCGGTCCTTTAGCCAGCTTCGCTGCGGAAGAGCCCCCGCCGTTGCACGAAACCCAGGCCGAATCAAGGATGCAGAGCTGTCGCTGAAGGCAGCAGTGATCCGGATCGGGCAACGCACCGGCGTCAATCCCGACACGCTTCAAGGATGGGCCAAGCGGGCCGCGGCGATTCAGGGCTGCCTTCCAACGGCTCCAGGATCGGGAGACCGGCCGGCTGTCGGTAGCGAGCGTCTGGCTGAATCAGCCGCTCCGGGATGCGCATTTCCCGAGTCGCCGATCACTTCGACCTGCGGCTCGAACGCAGTCTCATAAGAGACAACTCGGTCGACCGATGATGTCGGCACTGGACGTAGGGTCAGCCACACCCCGGCGACGAGTGCCACCGTGAATAGTGGTTCGCCGAGCGTCCACGCACCGACCTCGCTCTCAGCGACGGGATCGAGGACAGTTCCCGACGTGCGGGAGAGCGCCATGAATGCAAGCAACGTGACGGCGAGCAACGAGTTCGCCATGAACAGCAGAACCCGAGATGGGTAAGGCAGCAGTCTGGTACTCCTCTCACGGAAGTCGCCACCCGTCAGCACTCGCCACGTCAGTCCGAAGAGGACCAGCAACTGGGCGCTGAGGCCAAGGGTCGCGCCGCCGAGGTCAGAGAGCACATCACGATATGGGTAGAGAGCAGCGAGGAGCACCACGCACAACGCCGCAGCCGCACTGGATCGCGTGAGCTGGCGTCGGATTCCTAGGAAAACGGCTATGGAGAGGGCAGTAGCTGCCGCGATCAGAGCCATCCCGCGAGGACTACTCTCCAGCAACCAACTCATCCCCGGCATCAGTCCAATTGCCTGCAGAAGGAATGACACCGACACTGCGCCAAGAAGCGATGCCTCAGTAGCACGGCCCTTCCCGCTGATTCTCCAGCACAGAACAAGCAGGACGACGCCGATGACACCCCGCCACAGCACTCCTCCATTGGTGGCCGAGAATACGTTCAATGCGGTGTTCCACACGTCCGACGCCGCTACACCACCGAACATGCGGAAGTGGCCAACGAGAGTCGAGACCGGAGTGCCAATCAACTGAAAGCCGACGATCGCGATCGCGAGCGGATAAAGCCACCGCATCCAGCTCGTCGGATACTCGCCCGGCTGCGCGGGTGAGGCTCGGCGCGCACGGGCCAACCAGACCGCCATGCCGACTGCGACGGCGATCAATTCGGGGATTCCGCCTACCCACGACGGGGGGAGAGCTCCATCAAGCGCACGCCAGCTTTCGAGCGCCAACCATGCCACGGCTGCCGCGAACATTAGCCAGAAAACCCCACGGGGCAGCGAACGACCCGCGGCGGCGGCGGCCCCCGTTACGATGACCTGCGCGGGGGCGACCCCTGCAACGACGAGCGCCGGAACCGCAAGGACAGTGAGGTTGACAAGGGTCAACGGCAGCACCGTGACTCGGATGTCGTGGAGAGGGTCGGCGACTGTCCAGGGGAAGAACAGCGCGCAACTCATCAGAATCGTGATCGTCATGAACTCCCACCACGCAAACTGACGCGTGGATCGTATGAACATGAACACGCAGAGTGAAAGGTAGATCGCGACTGAAATCCAGATCGCCCACGGCTGCTCGATCATGCTCCACCCGGAGAAGGTAAACAAGACAGTGGCGCCGATGACGATGACCGCAGCCCGCGCCCACCAAACGGTACGAACCGCCGCCGTGTGAGTCAGCGCTAGCGACAAAACCACACCACACAACAGCAGAGGAATCACGGCGGCCGGCAGTTGGAGGTCAGGCAGTGCTTGGTCGATGACGAGATGGCTCAGGCGGCGGAGCGGTCCGGCGAAGATCGCCGCTAGGCCGAGCGAGATCGACACCATCATCACCGCAACACCGATGACGGAGAGGCCGGCCGGCCATGTCGACGGGTGAGGACGACCGTCGCGGACGGGCTTGATGAACGTGATCGTGACGACCTCCCGCACGGCCGACACCAACTCGACAATCACCGCCCTCACGGCACAACCCCCACACCAATTCCGGAGGGCCCGTAGACGATGACCGTGTCACCCTCGGCTGCCATCAGTGCAGTGGAGCCGGTTACCCGCCCGAGTTGATGCGCCCACGACCGGACTGGAACCCCTGACCCATCGAGCAGGATGAGTTCCTTCTCGCTCATCACGAGCAGACTGCGCCCACCACCGACCCCGAACCATGTTGGCTGATCAGACCAGTCCCAGAGCACCGCACCATCCACTGGGTTGATTCCGACGACGTGATAAGCACCTCGGAGCGCGACCACGTCATCCATAGTGATCAACTGAAGGGCGATCGATCCCAGGTTGCGCGACCATAACACCGCGCCGTCCGTGAGCCGATAGCCGTGGACGTTTCCTCCGTCTCCGTCGCCGACGACCACGACAGGGCTCTGACTTTCCGTTATCGTGACGCTGCCAGGTCGCGCGATGTCGGTGGACCAGACTTCTTCGCCATCCCGGTCGAACCGTCTCAGTGAACCATCATCCGCGGCGACCACGAGTGCGTCTTCGCTGACGGTCGGAGCGACTCGGATTGGGCCATCAACGCGCTTGCTCCAGACCACCGAGCCGGATTCGAGATCCATCGCCATCAACTCTCCGTCCAGAGTTGCGAGCACCGCTAGATCTGCGCCGAACCTGACCGGGGGGACAACAGCGATGTCGCTCAGCGGGACCTCCCACAACCACTGCCCTGCGAGTCCGTACGCGACCGCGGTGAGCTCAGCAGTCGCGACAATCGTTACGGACCCCAGCGTCGCCGACGCTGTGGGATAGCCGCCTGGCCGCGCGCCCCACACGATCGAGGCGGGGTCCACCGTGACATCGAGTGCGAGCACGTCTGGGCGCATGCGGTTGGCGAATATCGCGCCGCCACCCACGACGCCGGGTGGGGAATCAACTCCTGGGCTGAGTGGCACGCTTCCCTCGACACCACGTTGGTTCGCGACGACTACGGAATACTCAAGGTCCGCCGACCTTTCCCAATCGAATGGCGCATCCCAGAGATTAACTGTCGGGCGAGCCTCCGTCGGGACCCACACGCTGGCTGAGTCTGAGAAGCGGACGATACCCTCGCCACGGCACCAAGTGCGGCGACTAGCGCTCGAGTCGCCGTCCAGGTCGAATCGCATCTCAACGTCCAGACACCCCGCGCCGCTCTGCGACGCCCTGCTTGCCCGGTAGCTTGCCTCGTAGGGGAACTCGAGGTAACCGGACGAAGCGTGATCCCACTGAAACGCAGTCCCCTCGGAGGTCCACGCGGAGCCCTCGGCAAAGTCGTTCGGAACGTCTAACCGACCGGGAACGAACACAAGACTCTCGCCAGCGGTCGTGGATTCAATGCCGGCGCGCGCGCCGTCATTACCGAGGGTCCACACCGTGTCTCGTGACCCTGCGAAGTCACCCCGCAAGTCGGTCAAGACTGAGTGCTCATGAGCGAAGACGGCTTCCGTGGCGTCCTCATCCGTGCCGTAAAACCATGCCCAGTAGTCCATAACCTCTGAGTACGCCAGCGACAAGTGCGATGGCCGAGACCATTCCGTGCTCATCAACGTATCGGCGCCGGCGGCCGCAAACCGCTCTCGATAACCATCAGCGGGAAACCAAGAAGCTGCCTCGGTGGCGACAGGAACAAGTGGCCTACCCAATACAGATCCCGCGACAATCAACAGAACAACCGTGATGCCGACGACAATCGCTTGAAAGCTCGCTCTGTCGACAAGCCGTGCACTTTGTCTCAACCCGATGACGCCTTCCGCGCCCGAAGCACCCGGCGTAGGACCGCTCGATGGATCCGGATGGTGATCGTTCATCACGGTTGAACCCTAGCTCCGCTTCACGCGCCGCGACGTAGATTTCTGAGTTGCTGCGTTGGGAGACGCGCATCGTCGAAGATCAGCTTGATGCATGATCGATCGCCCCGCGTTTAGTGGAGGGCGAGTTCTGCCAAGAACGGCTGCTGATGGGAGTTGAACCTCCCGGGGAATCAAGCCCTCCCTCGAACCCGGCGCGATTCCGAGTGCCTCCGAAGTTTCCCTCGCGGCTCCACTTGGCTTCGACGTTCCGTTAGTCGAGCACGGCCGCACTCCTTCACGGCCTTGGGTCATCTATGTCGATGTTTGTGACAGGCGCCAGGTGCGTGAACTGCCTCCAGACAATGAAGCCGTCGTCTGATTTCTGGCGTGTCGCATCCGACGTTGGCTACGGTGGGCATCTCAGCGATGCTGGCGGCCGGCCGGTCGAACCGCTCACCCGGGTTCGACCTCATCGCGACCCTCCTTGTCGACCCGCGAGAAGACCGTGCCGATGCCAGAATCGACGACTCAGGCCGCAGCCCGTGCGGCGGCCTCGCGCGCGCGTCGCCGACGCACGACCGTGCCGCCGCTGGTCGTGGGCCCATCGCCCGACGGAGGCGATCTCACGCTCTCGGTCGAGTGCCGACTCGACAAGAGCGCACTCAAGGGTGAGCAGCACGACGTCACCATCCACGCCGACTGGAGTGTCACGACGCCGCACGATCTCGACGCCGAGCGCGTCGCGATGGCCTTCGGCGGCTACACCTCGTGCCTGCCGCTCGTCGACGTCACGGTTCCGGCGCTGCGTCATGCGATACCGGCGATCTCCCGTCGAGCCGAGGCCGCTCCGCGCCGATTCGGCACTCGGGCATGGCGCCTGCCGAAGCACTCGCAGCTCGCCGGATGCTGCGAGGGCGTGTCTTTCCGCACGCTCGCCGAGGCGACTGCTCACCCCAGTCACGTCTCGCACCTGGCGCGCGTGATGCCCGCGCCGGTCTGGCAGCTGCGCGAGTTGGCCGGCATCGTCTCGGCGCACTGGCGAGCGGCCAATCGCCAGCGTGCGATAGTGCTCGGTGCAGAGCAGCATGTCAGCGACCACTCCACAATCGACGCGCTGTGGGACCACGGCATTACGGCCGACGACATCGTGCGCCTTGCGGGCGCCGTGCCCTCGATCACCTCCCCTTTGCCCCGCTCCTACTTCATTGGCGCCCACTACGGGGCTGCCCCGCTCGACTGGGTGTCCACCGTCGTGAGTGGGCGCCCCGATCCGCAGTTCGCGGCGTGGCTGGTCGGTCTACCGAAAGAGTGCAGCCGCACCGATGCCAGCCAGTGGAGGGCGTGGCTCACGTTCGGCTTACCGGGGGCCGAGGTGCGGTTTGCCGTCGAACATGCTGGGCCACCCGAGGTGATCGTCGAGATCTGCGCGGCAACAGGGTGGCCACCCACCACCGCCGCACGCACCTGGCTGTCGTGGGTGAGGGTCGGCTGCCGACCGACGCCAGCGCACTTCGCCGTGCTCGGCGAGCGAGGTGTGGCCGACAGCGTTCCCTCGTCAGCCGCGATCGAGCGCCTGCTGACCGAACTCGGCCCCGTGCACGAGTCGAGGCGGACGGAACTCGCCGTCATGCTCGCCCTGCTGGGCACGGTCGCCGAAGTCGCCTTCGAGGTGAACCGAGGCAACGCCAGCGCCGAGCTCGTGCACCGCCGCGGCGGCCGCCTGCTGTCCCCGTCCCCGTCCCCGACCGTCCCCGACCCGAAATGAGCCCATGGCCATCAGAACCCGCACCGACTACTCCCACGCTCTCGAAGCTCTCGGCATCTGCGTGAGCGCGCGCATCCCCGTGCTGCTGTGGGGCAACCCTGGCGAGGGCAAGACGGCCGCGGTCGAGTCGGCCCGCGATCTCGGCTGGATGGTCGAGACGGTCATCATCACGCATTCAGAGCCGAGCGACTTCGCCGGGCTTCCCGTGGTGACGAGCGACGGCTCCGTGAGTCTGGCTCCCCCGGGCTGGGCCAAGAGGCTGGCTGAGCACCCGGGTCGGGCGATGGCGTTCTTCGACGAGTTCTCGACCGCGTCGCCGTCGCTGCAGGCCGCGGCGCTGCGTCCGCTGACGCACTACGAGGTCGGTTCGATTCAGTTGCCCGACACGGTTGCCTTCGTCGCCGCCGCGAACCCCGCCGATGTGGCCGCGGCCGGGTGGGAACTCGCGGCCCCGACGGCGTCGCGCTTCGTGCACCTTGATTGGGGGATGCCGTACGAGGTGTTCGCCGACGGTCTCGTCACCGGGCGCTGGCCGTCGCTGCCCGTGCACGAGCACCCCGACGACTACGACCGTTTTCTGGCCGACGAGCGAGTACTCGTGGCGGGGTTTCTGCGGGTGCGCGAGTCACAGCTCTCGGTCATCCCCTCGGTCGCTGCCGAACGCGGGCGGGCGTTCCCGACCCCGCGAACCTGGGACTATGCGGCGCGGCTCGCCGCCTTCGCAAAAGCTGTCGACGCCGGGGCCGAGGTGCAGCGCCTGCTCGTCGCGGGGTGCGTCGGCGACGCGGCATCGCACGAGTATCTGCGGTGGGCGGCGGAGCACGACCTGCCCGATCCCGAGCTGCTGCTGAACGACCCGGGCTCGGCCGACTTCACGGGTGCCCGACCCGATCGGGTGTTTGTCACGCTGCAGGGCGTGCTCGCCTCATTCTCGCGCGACGACACCGCCGAGAGGTGGCGAGCGGCGATCGAGGTCTGCGCGCGCGCCGCCGACCAGGTGGGTGTCGACCCGGTTATCCCCACTGTGCGGTCACTCATGCGAGCGGGAGTGCGTCCGCCCGGGGCTGCCGTGCCGTCATCGATCACGATCTTCGCCCCCGCGCTCGCCCTTGCAGGACTCATGCCCACGCCATGACCGCACTCGATCTGCAGAAGCTTGCCGCGGCGAAGCTCTGGCTCATCAGCCCAGCACCTGACCCCAGTCGGCGCGACGCACCCCGCGATGTGGCGTACCTGTCGCACGCGTTGTATTCGCTCGTGCCGGTGGCGAGCGAGGAAGTCGCAGAGATGACGTGCGACGAGTGGTGGCGCATTTACGTCAACCCCGATTGGCTCGTCTCGGCCACGGTGTCCGAAGTAGGGTGCCAGCTCGCGCACCTCGCATGGCACTTGCTCTCAGAGCACACCGCCCGTGCTCGCAGCCAGGGGGTCGACCGCTCGACCGTCACGGAGTGGAACCAGGCCGCCGACATCGCGCTCTCGCGCACGCTCGCCGTCGAGTTTCTCAAGCCCGAACCCTTTCCGATGCCCGCCGACGTCAACGCGCGCGGCGGCCTCTCCGCCGAGGAGTACTTCGCGATGCTCTCCGGCCTGCCAGCGGGCGGGCCTTCGCCCGAGGCAGGGTTCGAAGATCCGCGGGGGTGCGGCAGCGGAGCCGACGGGGTCACGCGGTCGAGCGAGCTCGGTCCCGACCGTGACATCGGTGCGGTCAGCGAGATGGAGGCCCGCGAGATCCGTCGACGTGTGGCCATCGAGTACCGCGATCACGCGTCGAAGCGTGGACACGAACCCGGCGATGCTCTGCGGTGGGTGAAGCACACTCTCGAGCCGACCGTGCCGTGGCAGCCGTTGCTTGCCGGAGCAGTGCGCCGAGCCATCGGCTGGGCTGCAGGGCGCGGCACCTATACCTACTCACGACCGTCGCGCCGCGCGAGCAGCGTGCCCAACGTCGTCATGCCCGGCCAACACCGCCCCGTGCCGCGCGTGTCGATCATCGTCGACACCTCCGGCAGCGTTGATGACCGGATGCTCGCTCGAGCCCTCGGCGAAGTCGACGCCGTCATCGCCTCCCTCGGCGTGCCCGGTTCGCACCTCACGCTCTACTCGGTCGATGCCGCCGTGCACACGGTCAAGAAGCTGCGCAGCGCGCGAGATGCCCAACTCGTCGGCGCCGGCGGCACCGACCTGCGCATCGGCCTGCGCGCCGTCGAGGCCGAACGCCCCCGCCCCGATGTGGTGATCGTCTTTACGGATGGCGACACCCCGTGGCCCGCGAGCCCACCGCCGGGGGCAGCCGTCATCATCGCGATAGTGTCTCGACCTGGGTACCCGGTCGTCCCGACTCCGGAGTGGGCGATCGTCGTGCGCTGCAGCGTCGATTGAGGGTCAGGCCACACCCGCGCACGGCTTGACGTGGAACAGACGAAATTTCATACTGGCGGGCGACGAAGGAGATTGCCCATGTTCACATATGTCGCCAGTGCCAGTTCCTCCGGCGACGCCAACGTTCGCCGCGTCTGCAACAACTCGAAGTGCGGCGGCACGATGTACGTGACGCAGGACGCCCAGAGCTACCGCTGCCCGCACTGCGACTACCGGCAGTAGCCATTTCGCCGTCGCGAGTCGCGCCTATAGTGGTAGGTGAGATGAAGATCACTCGCCCGACGGCGTTGAGGGAGACGTGTGAGTCAGACTTCAGGAACGGCGCTCTATGGCCGTGAGGCCGAGCGAGCGAGCGTCCACGCAACGTTGCAGCGCGTCGTCGAATCGGGATCGGGGCCAGCTGGCGGCGTGATCGTGTTGAGCGGCGCCAGCGGTGCCGGAAAATCTGCGCTCGCAGAAGTCATCCTCGCCGATGCCCACGAGCTGGGGTACCGCTGTTTTCGCACAGCTTGCGAGCCATTCCACGAAGGTATGAGCTATTTTCCGATTCGCGAGCTGGTGCGACAGTTGGCCGGGGGGAGATCTGCCGGTGCGATGATCGCTGAACAGTTCGGCCCTGCATCGCCTGAGGTAGAAATGGCAGCGGTGAGCGAGTCGATGTCGGCCGACCCAGCAAGCAGGCGCGAGGCTATCGTGGCCACCTTCTCGAACGTCATCATGGGCGACTTCCGAGCCACGGGCGCCGCGCCAAAGCTTGTCTTCGTCGACGATCTGGAACACCTCGACGCGGGCAGCGCCGATGCGCTGATCTGTCTCATCTCGAGACTCAGCGAGGGTCCCGTGATCTTCCTCGGCGCGTATCGCTCCGACCTCGTTACCGACCCCTCACATCCACTTCGACCTGTCATCGCGTCCGCGCGCCGGATGGAGGGCGTGTACCAGCATCACGAAATCGCTGGCTTCGACAAGGCTGGCTTCGCATCACTCATTGACTCGATGCTGGGTCGACCCAGCACGTTGCCACAGCCCGTGATCGACAGGATGTACTCCGAGACGGAGGGCAACCCTTTGTTCGCGCGCGAACTCATCCGGATGCTGTGCTCACCTGATCCACGTTCAGGCCGAGTGTCGCTGAGCGAAGTCGACGGCGTGTGGCAGTTCAGCGGCGATATCGAATCGTGGGAGATTCCTGACTCGGTGGAAGAAGTCATCGCCTCCCGAGTGAACCTTCTTGATGATGATCAGCGTCGAGAGCTCGAGTTGGCCGCGGTGATAGGCCGACGGTTCGCCTTCGGAGTGCTACACGGGCTCATGGATGCGGGCGAAGACGACCTGCTCCACGACCTGGAGACCTTCCTGAATTTTGACCTCATCCGTGAGCTCGCGACGTCCGACGACACGTTCGAGTTCTCGCACGGCAAGATTCGAGATGTCTTGTACGCCCAACTGAGTGGGTTGCGAAAGCGGCGGCTGCACGCTCAGGTCGCCGAGGTGATCTCGAACCTCCGCGGCTCAACGAACGAAGACTGGGACGCCCTCATCGGCGAGCATCTCTATTTGGCCGCGAAACATGCCGAAGCATTTCCACACCTGTTGCGAGCGGCACGAAACGCTCAATCGATAGGTGCAGCGACAGAAGCCGTTGCCCTCTTTACTAAGGCACTGGAGTCGACGGGTGGCGCCGTGTTTGATGGCGACGATTCACGAGCGACGATCCAACTCGAACTGGTGGGTGCCTTGATTTCGGCTAGCGAGGTCGAGAAGGCCGGCAGGCTTCTGCAGGATCTCATCGCCTCGTCTCACGCCGATTCGGTGCGGATGATCGCCTTCAACCTCCTTGGCGACATCCAGTTGTTCGAAGACGAAATCGAACAGGCGCTGGATGCCTACGCCGAAAGTCGTCGTCTGGCCGAGAGGCTGAGTGAAAGCGAAGCGCTCTGCGAAGTCCTCTGCGATTTGGCTGAATTGCACGGTCGCCAGTATGAGCGGCAGGCCGGGATCTCTCGCGAGCGCGCCGAGTTCCACCGAAAGCAGTACGTCGAACTCGTCGAGACGGCGTACTCGATGCACTCGTCGATCGACGCCGCCTCCGTACGGGCCCGTGCTCTGCGCAACAAAGCGAAGCTCTCAAGGGTCTCCGGCGATTTCGCAACAGCAGAAGAGTTATACCGGCAAGCAATCGATGCGATCGATGGACGAGTCTCCAGTCACAGATTCCTCGTGCCTTACGCAAAAGCTTTGAGGCGAGCGGGCAAGGGTAAGGAGGCGCTTGAAGTCATAGACAGAGTCGTGTCGTGGAGTACCCAGGTGGGCTCGGCGAGGTCCCAAGCCATCGGCTGGCAGTATCGAGCGACCTTCCTCATGACACTCGCGCAGGATAGCGATGGGCTCGCTGAAGCCAACAAGATGGCCGAGCGAGCGCTTCGAGCCCATCAAAGCATTGGCTTTGCTCAAGGTATCCGCGAGACAGAGATTGTGCTTGGTGAGATCGCGTTGCGAGCGAAGGAGCCAGAGCGTGCGATGGAGTGGTTCGCTGCGGCTGCAGACTCAAACAACATTCCCCGCGATGAACTGGCTGAAGCCATAGCAGTCGAGCTCGACGCTAACGGAGAAGGAGACCGCGCGACCTTTATTCGTGAGTCCGTGACCGCCCCGGGTGAGGCGGCATGACACGCGCGCCACGTCGAGCGGTGTTGGCGAACATTCCGATCATCATCGGAATTGTCGCGCTCTTCGGACTGGGTCTTTCGCTGTGGCTTCTCGCGCCATCGCAGGGAGACAAGTTCTCGGATCTCGGCATCAGTTTGGGAATCGGTGCCGCTGTCAGCCTGGGCATCATCTACGTGCAGACGATCGCATCGAATCGAGCCGCGACGAGAGAACGACGAGAGTCGGAAGAGCTGCGGTTCATGCAGACGATCGTGAGCGCTCCAGATCTCTCGAACGTGCGTATGTCCGGCCGAAATCTTGCCGGAATCATTCTGGCCGAGCGTGATATCAGCGGAGGAGATCTCTCCTCGACCAATCTCGACCGAGTCGATCTGCGAAAAGCCGATATCTCTCGAGCCGACCTCAGTCGCTCGACTGGTCTAGAACTAAATCTCTTCGCAGCGAAGCTCGACAAAGCGAAGCTGCAGGCGGTCGTTTGGCCAGCGGCGAGACTCGACCGTGCCGTCGGCGCTGACGTCGACTTTTCGCGAGCGGTCGTGCACAACGCGACGTTCAACGACGCGCGCCTGCACCGCGCCCTTTTCGACGGCACCGAGCTCGATGGAGGTGACTTTCGGCGTGCCGATCTTTCCGAGTGCGCCGGCACCGGAGCGAGCGCGTCTCGAGTCGACCTCCGCGGGGCCACTCTTCGAGGCGCGCGGTTGACGGACGTCAGCTTTCGGGGTGCTGATCTTCGTGGTGCTGACCTCCGGAACGCCACAATCGAGCGAGCTGACCTGCGGGGGGCAGACCTGCGCGACTGCTTAGTAGAGGGTCTCTCACTGCGTGCCCCGATCGTCGATGAGCACACCCAACTCCCCGTCATGCCCACGATCTGACTCGAGAAGGAATACGCCATGGCCATGTTTTGCAGCGACATCGATGGCACGCTCCTCAACCCGGAGCGAACGATTTCACGACGGACGATTGAGGCTATCCGCGCGGTCCGTGAGGCGGGGCACTCCTTCGTGCTCTGCTCTTCAAGAATGCCGGAGTCGATGCGGCTGCTCGAGAAGCTTTACGACGGCACGGATGAACCCCTTATCGCCTACAACGGAGGACTCGTCATGACGCGAGCGGGCGACATCGTGCTCGACGTCGCTATTCATGCAGATCATGCGCGCACGATTGCCACGTACTGCCTCGAGAACGACCTCCACGCAAGCTTCTTTGCGGGCGAAGACTGGCACGTCTGGGGAGACGACCGCTGGACTGCGAGAGAGGTCAACAACACCGGCGTAACTCCACATGCGATGTCTTCCCAGGACTATGTCGCCAGCGGGCGGGTCGATCTTCATCGTCCGCACAAGGTGATGTGTATGGGCGAAAGTGCCCTCATCGATGGCATCGAAACGCTACTTGGCAACGAAGTCGGAATCGTGACCTATAGATCAAAGGACACCTATCTGGAGATCGCCAATGCGACCTGCTCCAAAGGAATCGGGGTACTCGCCGCGGCAGACGAGCTCGGTTACGCCCCCCAAGACTGCTACTTCTTCGGAGACAACTACAACGACTTGCCCGCATTCTCAGTCGTAGGCACCGCCGTCGCGGTCGCTAACGCCAAGCCGGCAGTCATCGATGCGGCAACGGTCGTGACGGCGCGCCACCATGATGACGGAGTCGCGCAGTTCCTAGAGCATTGGCTTGCCGAACGTTGAGATTGAGCTTCAGTCGCCACAAATCGACGTTGGGCACAACTCGTCAAGCCACCTTTCGTGGAGTGACCGCAGGATCCGTGGACGGAGAAGTTGTGCACTTGGACGCTTCCCCGGCGATTCCGACTCTTGGTCTGGTTTACCTCCATGTGCGGATCAATATTGAAGGGGTGCAAGCTAGCGGTATGCGTGCGGTCTTTGAGCCTAGCCACATGTAGTCGAGTTGTAGTGGCGCGCAAGTCCTGGGGGGCTGGGGTTTGCAGCACTGAAAAGCAAAACGCTCTAAGAGGTCTCGGCGGGGAGGGACTCCACCCGATCAGATTCCCCGGCGGGTTTCGAGCCATGCCGAAGTCTTGCGCTGAAAACCAGATGATCACCAGGTATGCGATGTGATCTTTGGCGATCGAGTTAACGGCCCGCAGAGCTTTCCCGAAACCCAAGCTTTGTAACGGTATTCACCGACTCGTTACGACTCGCCCCAACCGAAAACCTTCCGGTAGTCGATATATTCCGACTCGTAAGCCAAGACACTGGCCTCGTGTGGAATCGTGATTTCCGACTGCGCTTTGTGACTCAAAACCGCTCGTTCCATGGACTCGATTCCGAGAACTCCGCCCATCGCGATCAGCGCCGATCCAAGTCCGAAGTCGGCATCGCGAATCCTTCTTTGAGTGAATCCTGTGATGTCGGACACCATCTGCCGCCACACACGAACTCCAGCACCACCTCCGGCAACGACTGCCGTTCCGCCTGTTGACGGCAGTCCGGCCGCGTCGGCAAAAGCACGCATTGCGAATCCGAACGACTCACCCACTGCTCGAGCAACATCTCCTGCAGAGACGTCAATCGGCACATTGAAGAAACTGCCGCGGGGCACTGTGCTCACGGTGGAATTGACACCCCACGGTGTGTGAACAAACCGGACCCCGTTGGCACCAATAGGAGAGAGTGCCGCCTTCTCCCAGAAAGTGTCAAAAGCCTGAGCGCCTTCAAGTAGTTCCACTGTAGATCGAACCTGTTCGCCGGAGAGAGGCAGCGAACAGTACCAGTCGAATGGCGCGGAAGCCTGAGGGCGGGTCAAAAGGGAACTCAACGGGACTTTCACCTGTGTAGCAGAATTGAAACTGCCGTAATAGAAGAGTCGTTCTCCTGGATCGATGCCAAGGCCCGTGAGGGTCGCAATAGTATCTGAAGACCCCATTACAACTGCACAGTCGTCGCCAAGGATCCTTCTAGCGTCGGGCGACCCAACGAAACCTACTTGCGTCATAGGTGAGGCCAATTGGGGCATCGCAAGATTTTCAAGGCTGAACTCGTTGAGTACGGAAGTGGACCACTCCCCGTGATCCCAAATCGTTCCGCACTCCGTGGCCACGGGATAGTCCAGGTAGTAGTTCCCACCCGTCAGCCAGTGGACGATGTAATTGTGGGTGGAGAACCATCGACCCTCCTCTTTGCCCAGATTCTCATTCAACACAATCAACTTTGACAGGACTTCATTGGCCCAAGGTACAGATCCCAGCTCATTATCAAGCCTCTGTTCCGTAACAAAGGCGGTGTCCTCGTGAAACAGTATTGCTTCGCCGAAACCAGTCTTACTACCCTCAATTAGCACGTTAGGCGCCATTGCACTTACGCAAACAGCATTAACTGAAGTGACATTTGCCAAGGACAATACTTCACCGGCTATCCCGAGGAACGCATCCCGCCAAGCGTTCGCGCGAGAACTTTTCTGCGTTTCGTAACGAGTAGATTTCTTGGCCAGAACGACGCCATCCTCGTCGATCAAGCAGCCCTTTAGGTGTGTGGTTCCGAAATCGACGCCAAGATACACTTTGTCTTCTCCAGTTAGCAGTTCAGCTTTCGAGTAGTTCAGATCGATCAGTAAAGCCTTCGATAACCTGGGCGCAGTTTTCCTCTAGGCCACCACCAGCCACGATCCAAAACGGCAGTCCGGCTCTGCCTGTCCCGGCAAGCTCGGAATTCTCGAGATCGCCCAGACTTGAGACTCTGCGCGGCGACATCTGTCGCGTACTCGACCATACAAACTCAGGACCGAACGGCAGTCCCGAGGATTGCGCCACGCGCATCGCGGTTCGCAAGTGCTCAGCTCCAGCTGCATAGGAAACTCCGGCGACGACACCGGGAATCTGGTAATCGAGGAGATCATCCAACACTGCTGTCGGGATCAAGTCAAAAGGATAGCCATCAGGTGAAACGGTCTGGCAATACCCACACTGAGTGCATTTGCTGGGGCCAAGAACTGCGCCCAGACGTGAGTTGCATCGCTGACAAGTGGTCCAAAGATTCAACGGCGCTTGGCTTTGAGCGACTTCTCGAATTTCAAGCAATAGGGATCTTGAGGCACTACGTAGTCTGCTCAATCTTGCGAACATGACTGGCTTGCGGAGGACATCAAAGGCGAGTACAGAAAGCGCGTGCACACACTTGAGACTCAATGAGTCGTACCACCCAGGCCACCAAGTCGGGTCCAACGCATCTGCAGCAGCTCTTGACTCCGAGCGGCCCAGTGCCATCTGGCGTACGGCGAGATCCCATTGAGCGTGTACGGAGTCGAAATCAGCCGCTTCGGAAGCGCGAGCAGCATGTCGAACAAGAGTCTTGCGACTGCCACTGGCATATCCCGATCGCAGGTAACTTGTTCGATGTTGCCCAGGGACATCTGCCCGCGAGAATCGTCGCTCGCCAACTACATCGTCGTCCACCACAAGCACAAGGGGGACCACATCTCGACCTGAGGAACTGAGGCTCGAAGCCATATCCGCGCATGCCGCGACAAGCCCGAGGATATTGAGGTGGGGCATAAAGGTGGGCTGATACGCAAACTTGACAACCTGCGCTCCAGCCCGGAGGCGATCAACTAACGGCCGCGCGGCTTCAATTCTTCGAGCTTCGATCGCGAAATCTTCAACTTCAGTCTCCAGACGGATGCGCAATTCATCATTTGTCACTGTCGAACCCCAAGGGGAATACCTACGGTCCGAAGGGTCTTGCATCCCCGGAGATCACAGTGAAGCCCTCGCGTTTCCGTGAGGTCGGCGTCGGTAAAGTCGCTACTGCGGAAGTCCGCACTACTAAGGTCCGATCCTCGTAAATCGGCCCCAACCAGGCTCGCGCGAGCTAGTCGCATTCCCGACAAGTTCTGATTTACCAACTCAACATCGTCCAGTCGCATACCGTCTAGATAGCCTGAGCCCAGCTCACCCGATTCTCTAAGGTCCTGCAGGAGCGCTGAGATACGAGCCTGATCTCGACTGAGTAGGCCCACGCGTATTCCAGCGCGTCGAGCTTTCGAAGCGCGTGCTGACTGTATCCAATCGAGCGAAATCACGGTGGCTGCGGCCCCGATAAGGCCGCCAGCAAGGGATGACAAGAGCGAACTAGCTGTCTCAACTCTCCCCACTTCGCCCGTAGAGATCCAGACCGAAAGCGCAGTGACGGCAACTGCCACGAAACACATCGCCACAAGCCAGGCAAGGTTCAAGAGAACTCGCCTACCAATTCGCGCAAGAGGTTTCTTCCAGACTCCGAGATCCATCACTTCCAGAACGCTCCCAAGCGCGTGAGGACGCCTCGCTCCGCTGGAGAAACACCCTTCGATCCCCTTAGTTGCATGTTGTCGTAGAGCGAAGGAACTCCGAACTCAGAGGCCTCTGGCGACTCGCTGGAGACACTCCAATCGACCACCCTCACTGTGGAGTCCTGCCCACTTGATACAAGTAGACGCCCTGTGGGATCCCACCGAACTCCCCAGACCTGCCCGCGGTGGCGCCCGACAACAGTCGGACTACCTGAAAGCAGGTCCACTACTAGCACTCGGCCATCATCGGCCCCAACTGCGAGCTGATTGCCATCAGGCGATGAATCAAGACTCCACACTGGGCATTGCACCTCCGTCAAGACTGACGGATCCTCTCCGTCGCGCGGAATGCGCCAAATCCGTCCAGCACCCCCAGCCGTAAACGCGCCTTGCTGTGTCACTGCTAGTGCATAAAGCGGGCCGTCATCAATATTCCAAATGGCACAAGGCTCGAGTGTGGGTGTGAACGAACTTCGAACAGTGCCATCCTCGCTACACGAGAAAAGGAGCGACGCATCGAACTTCAGTCCGCTTACTCTTCTCGAGTGTGCACGGTGCTCTGAGATTCTCTGTCCAAGCACCGTATCGATGAGCACGATGCGTCGGTCGTCTCCGCCTGAGGCCAAGATTGACGAATCTTCATTGAAAGCAAGGGACCCCACCCAACCCGAATGAAGCCCTGCCATCACTGCGAACGACTGGCCGTCCTCGGTCCAGAGACGCACCTCCCCATCGTCGCTCCCAGATGCCACTAAATCGCGCCCAGCGCAAACAACAAAAACCTGGTCTTCGTGCCCGCGCCAGTTTTCTGTGCGCCGGCCTTCCTCGCTGAGCTTCAACTCCAACACACGATGGTCGCTAACCGCGCACACTACAGTCCGTGATGAATCAGAGACGAAATCAACCGCGAAAACCCTCCGTGAATATCCGGCCTTAACCATGCGAACCGACTGCTTCACCAGGTTCCATGCAACGGCTTGTTGGTCCTCGCCACCGCTTAACAATTGAGTACCTTCCGGCGAAACAGACAGCGCGCGCACCCAGGATGTATGGCCGTGCAACATACCTTCTGGCGTAAGTGAGTCGCGATTCCAAAGCCTAATTGCCCCGTCGTTGCCTCCGGAAATGACTGACTCACCAACAGCTATTGACCAGACGCGGGAGCCATGGGATGCACGAGCCAGTAGCTTCCACTCGCCTTCTTGATTCCTCCAACGAGCCAACTCTCCGTCGTCATTCCCAACGAGAAGCGAGCCATCGGCAGAGAATGCGCCGCACCTAGTCCAAGTCCCACCAGCGTTCGAGTCACTTAGTGGGGTGAATTGTCCTCGCGGGTGGCCAACCATGACAACTGGGCTATCTCCACCGACGGCCAAGAGCCCGTCATCCTTGCGGACACAAACGAACTTGAGACGATGTGGAGCCCGCCATGTTTCCTCCAAGTTGCCCGTCAACGGATCAAGTTCAAATAACGACCCACTTGAACAAGCCACCCACAACTGCCCACGTGTGCCTAGAGCCATCCCGCGGATCTGGGAATCAAATTGAGCAAGCCGCGTGACGGTCCGGAGGTCCTCTACGAGAAATAGGCCGCCCGAAACCGTCCCGACGAAAAGGCTTCCAGCAGCGTCGTGAACGATCGCGCTAATCCAACCGACATCTACAAACACAGAGCTGCGTAGCGTACCGAGGTCATCCCATGCGCGAAGCCAGCCCTCGAAAGTCCCAACTATCCAGCGACGATCCGAGCGCTGACCGATTACAAGAACTGCAGTCACGGGGCCGAAATCGTCTGAGAACTCGCAGAAGTTGAACTCACAGTCCTCCAAGTTCGAGTCGGCTAAAGAAACCCCTCTGAAGTCGCCAGACTCGAACACCAGGTCGCTTAGGTTCATATCGTCAAGTGGCACGTCACTAAATCGAGAGAGCGCAAGGATGTTCGAGGCTAGGTGTGTGGGTCGCTTGCCGGGACGGCGTGCGCTTTCTGCAAGTTCTTCGAGCCGCGTACGCCACCTTCGGGGCCCCCTGAGGCCCCGTGCCTCGATTCTCCGCACTAGGTCACGACCAAGTGCGATTTGCGCCTCGCGCGCACGTCCGGTCACATACGGGTCGAGAAGCAGGAGCTCATCCAATACCTGGTACTCAATCCGTGATTCGCCCGACACTTCGTCCGCCAAAGACTCTGCGACACTCTCGAGAACCGCCTCGCTCACTAAGGAATGCAGAAGCAGGCCCGCGTCCTCGGCGACGTAGTCAATAAGGTTCCGACTGCGCAGTCTCGACACAATTGCCGATGTGCCCGTTCCATGTCGATCGAGTCGCTCAAGCGAAGATATATCCAACCGCCCGCCATGCCAGGCAAGCGTAGCTGCCACAAGTCTCTCGCTTGGGCTGAGTTCCTCCAGGTGCCCTCGCACAAGGGAAGCCACGTCGTGGGCTGTCGCACTTAGTCGCTGCCGCATGGAGACGGTTGTAAGTGCCTCAGAGGGTTCTATGGAACCCGCCAACAACTTCAGCGCGAGAGGGTTCCCATCACTCCAGTTCAAGACAGCCGCGGCGACCTCACCCTCAACCAGGATTCCGCTGGCGTCAGCGAAGACGCGCAGTGCCGAAGCTTCGTCCAGCCCGCCAAGCTGGAAGACGGCGCCGAAATCTCCTGAATCCTCAACGAGACGAACTGGAACATGCCGAGTGGTGATGACCAGCTTCAGCCGGGTGCTCAGCACAACCCGAGTGAAGAATCGAAGTAGTTGGTCGGGCAGTGCCTGCCCAGAGATCAACGACTCAAAGTTGTCGATCACGAGTAGGTCGGAGCGCCCAATGCAATCTCGAATCAAGGTATGGGGCTCGGCATCGACCGACAGGCCCAAAGTTCGCTGCAGCCTCGATACGAGCGTCGGTAAGTCAGGCGAATCGCTGACGTCTATCCAGTACGAAGCCCCGCCAAGCGAGGTTGCAGCTGCTCGCGCAAGGGTGCTCTTGCCCTGGCCTCCGATCCCGGAGATCACAACAAGCCGCTTGCTTTCATTGCGGATCAAGTTCTGGATCTTTGCGATCTCGTCGAAACGTCCCACTAGGCCAACCGGTGCAGGCCCTGTCAATACGGTCGGATCGCTGCGGAGCGCAAGAACATACAAGACGTTCTTCTGGTTCTTGGACGGGTGCAGAGTTCGATCTTCAAGGTGCGGGGGGATCGCGATCTTGACGCGATCTAGAAGCAACAGTCGGATCCCGGGAACCCGATTCAAGACCTCCTCGAAGTACGCCTCTGGATCTAGCAAATCAGATGTTGAGTCCCTCGTGGCGACTATCCACTGTGCCTCGTCTATCCGATCAATCGGAACGAATGACACGTTTAGTGGCGGAGTTAGCTTCTCCATGCCGGAAAAGAATTCTTTCGCCCGCGCCATGTCTGCTTCGCCAACGGCGATCCGAAGGTCGGCCGACACCTCTAGTCCTCGAATATCGTCGTGTCCAATGGGCCTTGAAACGCCAGGCGTCGTGCGAACGGCGTAACGCTGATGTCCCGGTCGTTTATCAGGACGTGAATGTCGCTGTCCGGCTCAAGGGTGCTCTCCACGATTTCCGAGACGACTGGTAGCTTCGCCGGGGAGTTCCAACCGGTTTCGAAATCCCGTTGCGGACGCTCGAAAACCCAAAATGGCTGTCGCGAATCGATAGTCCGTCGGATTCGAAAATCTGGTCTCGCGTGTCTAGGGACATTGACGTTGAGGATCCCGATCGAATCCCCAAAGACACCGCTCAGCACCTCACGACCAATCTTCTCAGTCACTGCCTCAGCGAGGGACCAGTCAACTGATGTCGGACTGTCGCCATCGAGTATTTGGAGCGAGATCGCGATCGCCGGAATGTTGAAACTGTCCGCTTCCAGGGCAGCGCCCACCGTTCCGCTACCAGTCAGTGTTGTTCCGAGATTCTCTCCGAAGTTGATGCCACTGATGCAGAGATCCGGGAGCCGTTCGCAAATCTCGAGCACTGCGTATGCCACTGATTGTGCTGGCGACGCCGACACTCCGAAGGCTCCAACTAGCCCGGGAACTTCAGCTGCGAGCTTGAACTCTTCTATTCGTCCGGTTTCGGGTGTCTTTGGGTAGGCGCGACCCATCGCGGTCTGCTCACCAAGCGGCGCCGCTACCAGGACGTCGCCGAGACGTGCGGCGGCGAGAGCGGCCGCGAGAACCCCCGGGGAGGCGACGCCATCATCGTTGGTCACAAGAATGAGCGGCCGCTTGCTAGTCATCTTTGTTTCTCCTCCAGGCTGGAATGTTCTTTCTGATGCCGCTCGCCGACGGCCGGTCGCGAAGGACACTAGGACTAAACCGGCCGATAGTATGCTGCCCACCAGACTGCCAGATGGCGAGTAAAGACTCCTCATGTCGACTGACTTTTTCCTCTGGTTCGTTTCTTGCACCTTCGACACACTCACTGTCGCTCAGCCAGTCCCACTGACGTAGCGAGGCAGCGAACACGCGGCCTGTCCCCGTCCTAGCGACGAAAACCACACCTGCGAAGCGCAGCCAAAGAAGCTAAGCGAGCTCTTCAGTTAGAAACTAGGCTGAGATCGAGTCATATTGTGCTCAGGCTCCTGTCGGGGCGCACCTAAGCCGCCCCGAATTGCACCCCGTGATCGCGCAGTAAACCCATTCGAGATGGAGGATCCTGATTGACAGTTCGCGAGGACTTGCCTCCACCGATCCGCCGCGTCGGCGGCGCCGCCTCTGTAAACGGGCCCAAGCGACGGGCCGGCCGACGTGATCGTTGGCCCGTTTGGAGCCTGTGCACCACTTCCCTGGTGGGCATCATCGCGGCCATCCTGGCGTTCAACACCGTCTTGACATCAGGTCGCATCGCCGTGGCAGCCTTTGGCTTCATCTTGGTGATCGTGGTCGGCACTGCCATGCTCTTCATTCAGCGGGTTCTCGATGTTGGGCTTGCACGCAAGACGGGGACACCGCTGACCTCAAGCTTTGGTCTTGGTGACAAGTTCGCCTTCGGCCTGATGCTGATTGCGTCGGTCTCGAACGGCCTCGTCATCGCCCTGCAGATTGCCCGGCAGTGATGCTGGGGCGATCTGGCCGCAGGATCAGCGCGATGACGGTGCTGTTCGGCATCACCATCTCATTGCTCGGCGCCGGCCCCGCCACAGCATCCGTGCCCGCCGCCTCTCCCGCCCCCACCCAGATCACCGCGGGCGAAGAGAACCTTCCTGGCTCACAATGGCTGGCCTCGTGTCTCGCAACGGGTCGTACCCTGAGCGTCCTGTTCATCCTCGATGTCTCGGGCAGCCTCACGTCCACAGACCCTCTCGCCTCCCGTTATGCCGGCTTGGAAACGGCGCTGACCACGCTCGCAACAACGTCACGACAAGACGGCGACGACGTCACCATCGAGGCGGCCGTGGCGGGCTTCGGCAACCGCTACTACTCGTCCGGTGAGATCGTGCCCTGGCAGCGCATCAACATCGATGGGCCTGGATCACTCATCGACTCCATGGTCAATCAGGCCCGAGACCGCACTGCGTGGATTCAAGACGGAACAGGTTTCCAGTTCGTCGTCGAGCCCGCCACCAACGAACTGCAATCGCGTGGCGGTGCACAAAGTTGCAAAGCGGTTGTGTGGTTCACCGACGGAGACCCGTCTGACCCCGAGGCCGTCGCCAGCATGTGCCGCCCGGGTGGTGTCGTCGACACCATGCGGCAGAACGGCATCGTGCTCATCGGCCTCCGGCTCAGCCAACAGGGCCAACGGGAGCCAACTGCAGACATGCGCACCATGACCCAAGGGCAAAGCGGATCATCGACCTGCGGCACGGTGCCGATACCCGAAGGCTACGCACCGGGCATCTATCTCGAAGCCACCGATGTGAAACGTCTGTTCGCGTCGATTCAGAACATCACTGAGGGGTGTACGCCCTCCGGCGACCTTGGCCTGGTGGTCGATCCGGGCATCCGGCGTGTTCGAGTGAACATGATCACCGACCAGAAGGTCGATTCTGTCCGCTTCGATCTTCCCGATGGCATTTCCTTCACGGCAGGCACCGACGGATCTTCCACCCCGACCGGCGGAGAGGGCATTGTGGTGTCGTCGGTCAGCGACGACTTCTACGTCTCGATGGAGCTCGTGCTGCCGCCCGGAGTCGGCGTCGGCGAGTGGCTTCTTTCGGCGGCAGGAGCGCCGACCCCCGAAGACATCGAGTTCTGCGTCTTTGCCGACCTCTACCTCGCTGTGAACGAAGCATCCATGGGGATGCTCGAAGCGGGTACCGCCGGAATCCTCCAGATCGACGTACTCGACACCGACGACGGCCCGGCCGACCTATCGGTGTTCGAGACTGCCAGCACCGGCGTCAGCCTCATCGGTCCTGACGGGCTTCCCCGCACGGCCGACGGAACCGTCGATCAGACGGGCAGCACGATCGATCTCCTGGTGCGGACAGAACCGTCGGATGCTCGGCTCGACCTCGAGGCAACGCTGACACTCACGACGGCGTCGGGGCTGACACTCACCCCGCTCAGGCTCGAGTCACCGATCATCACAGCCCTCAATGAGTACTACCCGAAGGTGGCACCCCTCGACGAACTCGATCTGGGTGAGGCCCTTCGAGAAGAACCCGCGTCTGCCGAACTCACCCTCGTCGGCTCAGATCGAGGGCCAACCGAAGTCTGTTTCGGGGCCCCCGAATCAATTCAGGTTCCTGCCGGCGCGACGAACGCCGACCCTGTGTACCCCAGCGGCTGTATATCGCTGGGGGTCGGCGAAACCCGCACGCTCACCGTCACGGCATCGACGACCACCGCCGTCGAGGGTGACGGCAGCGCCCTCATCCCGATCGAGATCAAGGCAGCGCCCGACTCGACAGGCTTCGAAGGAGTCGCCGAGCTCAAGCTGCCGGTGCAGTGGCGCTTCTCCAACCCCCTCAACGTCGGAATCCTGATCTGGGCCGTCATCGCCGTCGTCGCCATCTCAGTGCTCATTCCCATGATCGCCATCTTGTGGGCCAACTGGGTCACGGCGAGATTCGACGTCACGAATCTTCGCGTCACGAAAACTCAACTCGTGATCGATCAGTCAGGTGTTCGGCGGAAGGTCCCGATCGAGGGCTCCGACGCCATCGTCGGAGCAACAAGTCGACAGAGGCCGCGCGGAGCCCGCAAATCAATCGTTCTCTGGGGCCGCGAATTAGTTCGAACCTTTACCGTGGGCGATGTCACCTTCCGTTCCCGCGCCTCTCTGAATCCCTTTAGACCCGCCCGCTTCTGGGCGGAATCGTCAGACCGTAGCGTGCTTCTTTCGACGTTCGGAAGCCAGATTGGTCGGGATGCCCGGCCGAATGCTGCGCCGTTCGCACCCTCTTTCTCCGCCGCTGCTGTCTGGGTTGCAGACGCATCGAACATCAAGAGTGCCGGGCCGGTCGAGGGGGAGCTAACGGTGCTTGTCACCACCGGAGGCCGCCGCGAAGCCAAAGTCGATGTCGAAGCCGTTGTCGCGGAAGCACCGTGGAGCTCAATGCTCTCGCAGTATCGCCCGTCACGAGACGAGCTTGGTCCGGAGCGTGGAGGCTCGAGCACACCGCCACCTCCTCCTCCACCACCACCACCACGGCCAAGAACCGGCACAGCTTCATCTCCCAAACGCCGCTAGTCACCACTACGCTCAACTATCGAGGAGGCATCACTTATGGCGCTCAGCCCTGTTGTGTTCATCGGCATCGGTGGTTCCGGCGGAAAGACCCTGCGCGTCATTCATCAAGAGTTGACGAGCGCGCTCATCAGCATCAAGTGGCAGGACGATTGGCCTGAAGCATGGCAGTTCTTGCACATCGACGTGCCTTCGGCGCCAGATGGCATAGAGCCGGGGCTACCGTTCACCCTCCCCCTCACTGACTTCCTACCACTGACCACGACGCAATCCACGTATCGCTCGGTCGATCGGCAGGTTGCCAACACCAATCAAGAGGGCTTTGAGCACCATCTCGCCCTGGACTCGTGGCGCCCCTTCCCGCCCGAAGAGGTTCCGGTGACGATCAGCTTGGGTGCAGGCCAGTTCAGGGCCATCGGGCGTGTGGCTCTGCTCAACAACTTGCAAGAGGTCGGAGCGAGAGTCAATCAGGTTCTGGAGGCGGCGAAGTCAGCTGACGGACTTGCACTGCAAAAGGTCCAAAGCCTGTCGGGCAAGGAGGACCTGGGAACCGAGGCACTGGATCGAAAGCCGATGGTCTTCATCGTGTCATCGATCTCGGGCGGCAGCGGCTCCGGCGCCCTTCTGGATGTGTGCGATGTCGTGCAGAGTTTTCGTGCCGACGAGACAACGAACGTGGCAGCAGTCGTTTACGCGCCCGAAGTCTTCGAAGACTCCGAGGGTCGACTCGAGCCGGGAATCGCCCCCAACACTTTCATGGCTCTCAACGAGCTGATTAACGCCTCGTGGGTGCGCAGCGTTGATGATCTCCCGTTCAGCAGAAAGGTTCACTTCACACGTTCCGCCATCAATCCCTATGGCGATCGCACAGGTCCTGACTCGGTATTCCTGGTTGGCCGGCGAAATGACCGGGTAGTGCTCGGCGGCACAAGTGAGATCTACCGAGTAGTCGGTCGCTCGCTCGCGGAATTGGCCCTGAATGAGACTCAGCAAGACAGCCTGGCCGCGTATAGTCGCGGAAACGAGGCGAGCAGGGCCTCAATTATCAAGCACTCGGTACCTCTCGCTCCGCGAAATCGTGATGTGTTCAACATCACGTATACCAACCTCTACGCGCTGGGCTTCGCTCGACTTTCCCTCGGGCGAGACATCTTTCGCGAGTACGCCGCACAGCGTCTCGCGCGTGATGCTGCGCTACGCCTCCGAGATGGCCACCGAGCCCGCAGGCAACCTGGAGACACTCGCAAAGACGAGACGCTCGCGATGGAACTCGCAGAATCGCGATGGCCAGCTTTCTTGCGCGACTCGCGACTGAATGAAGTCGGCTATGTCGAGAACGCCGTGATCAACGCGCTCCTGCCTGAAGAGGGTCTTGAACCCCTGATCGCGCGGTGGTGCCGTGAAGCGCAATCGAAAATCGACAGTGAGAGCGGCAACAGCCGCCTGCCCATCAAGGAAGCGCGACAGCAGCTTCTCGATGAGATCGACAACGCCCAAAAGCCTGACGGTATTCACCCGACCTATATGTCAGGACTCACCGAACGGGCGATCGAGTGGCGTCGAGGAACTGCAGTCGATCCCGAAAAGAACATACACAACTGGTTGGCCGAACTCGTGCTCGCGGAAGTGGCATCATCCGGGCTCCAAGTGACCCAGCTTCTGGTGGATCGCCTCGTCGCTGAGGTAGCAACGGCTGTCAAGGGCCTGAAGGAGGAGAAGCAGCAACGTCACGAAGACGGAACATTGCTACTGCGCGCCTTGCCCGATCCCAAGCCGAATGAAAGCGCCAAGGTTGAGACCGAAGCGGGGGGTGAGTTCGACACCAACGTCATTTTGACGGAGGGCTACAACGCGCTGTACCAGCTCTTCTACGCCGAGGCAGTGGGTCTGGCAGCGAAGTTACTCGAAGAGGCGATTCCCAACCTGCTGAAGCCGATAGCACGAGGGCTAAAGCATGCCGCGGAGTTGTTGGCCGGTGAGATCAAACCGGCAAGCAGGAAAGCCTCTGACTTCGACTTGTGGCCAGGGGAAACGGGAATCCCCGAGCATCTCATTCCCAGTGCGGTAGAGATCACTCTCGACGACGTCGAGGGTTTTCCCGGCGTATTCGACGAACTAGTGAAGGAATCCCTCGAGGCTGACACGGTTCGCCAAGGACGAGACCAGGCAGTGGAAGAAGTGATTCGTGGACTGGGATTGGCTCCGAATCCGTCAAACACGCCTCCGTTCGAGTATCGAGCGCGATGGGTGCCAGATCACGAGGAGCTTCGGCGACTAGACGAGAGAACGTCGGCCGCCTCTCTCGATCTTCGCATTGGTCTGAATGATCTGCTGGAGCGCGCGCGTTCCTGGGTGCTCGACACCGAGAAGCAGATCGGCAAGTTCATCGACCAATCCATGGCGGAATATCTCGTTGACACTGATGTGGGCCCGGCAGTCCTGAGTGACCGACGGATGCGATTGACGAACGGGTTCAAGAATCTGTTGCAGTATGCGAAGCCGCTCGTCAACGTGGATGTCGACGGACTTCAACTTGCGCACGGCATCGACCGACTCGACTACGAGCTCGTCATGACACCTCTCAACATTCCCGCGGGCGATTCCAAGCTGCTCCTGGAGCTCCAGGAAATTGCCCAAGGAGTTCTTGGTCATGCAACGACCATTCCTGTAGGGCCCCAACGATGGGGCACGCAGGTGATGACGTCGCTGAAACAACCGCTCCACCCTGTCGCGTTCAAGAGCATCATGGAGCCGGTCTTCACTCAATGGGAGTCCGACCACCTTGGCCAGAGCTTCTGGGCATACAGAAGAGCGAGACCACTTCTCGAGTGGACGCCGATGAGCCCCGCTGCCCAGCGAGACATTGCAGAGGGCTGGATTACGGCTCGACTCTTGGGATACGCGCACGTGGTCCAAGACCCACAAGACTTCGTCTCGCGCATAAGGGTCTGGTCTGGCACCCCGGGCGTGGCTGGCTCTTGGGAATGGCTCCCGAACACAGGACCGCGCGCGATCACTCCCGATGATGCCCTGGGCAATGTCCTGGAACTCGTGGCTACGTCGAGCCTGGAGGTCTACCGGAGCAAGTCCCTGAAGCCGCTGCAGCCGTTTCAGACGTTGCTCGAGCTCGGTGCGGCCCCCTGGGACAAACATCGCCTTCATCAGTGGATTAAGACCGGCAACGGAATTGAGGATTCCGGGTCTCCCATCCTCGCTGCTCAGGAGAACGCGCAATTGCGCCTCGCCGTCGCGAATGCAGGCCTCGACTCCATGGAAATTGCCTATAGAGCGCACGAAGAAATGCCACGATCGTCCGGTGAATCGGTGGGCGCCCTACAGCGACTCCCGAGAATAGAGGTCGCGCGACTGGCCCTCAACGCGGTGCGGGCACTCCGCGAAAAGCTTTCGAGCGAGGGCGTCATGAATCACGGGGGCCAAGTCTGAACGCTCAGCCCATCGCTATCGTTATCGGTTCACCAGAACTGCTGACACTCGCGAAGAAGTGGGCAACCGCAGGCTTGGTAGGTCGGTCATTCTGGATGACTCATGACCAGGTCTTGGCAAGCGATGCTGAGAGCGGTGTCCCGCTTGCAGAACTGTCCGTTCTTGGCGATGACGATGATTCGAACGACGTCACCGTTGTGCTCGCCCCACAGCTTGCGAGCGAAGAACGCCTCAGCGAGGTTCGCGCGGTGTGGGTGAGGGCCCCTGGAGACGATCAGGACGTCAGGGAAGCCATGGGTCGTGCCGAGTCTTCGATTCGGCGACTCGTCCCTCAGCGCGGGGTGCAGGTGTCATTTGCTGAGGTACTGGTTCCCAGTGCTCCTAGTGATCTACACGTGCCCCTTCCTCCCTCAGACTGGCAGCAGTTCGTCGTGGAGCCGCGAGACCGACCTCACCCCGAAGCCTCGGACTCGTTCTACGACCCAGCAACAGCACCGTTGCAGGGACTACACGCTGCGTTGATCATTGGCGGGATACTCGGCGGCAACAACCTCGACACACCGTCACCGCGAGTCGCCCGCAATGACTTGCCGTGGATCGTTCATCCCTTCTCTCGAGTGGTTTCGGGCGGAAGCGGCGTTCGAAGCCAAGCCCGACAGGTGCTCCATGATCGACTGCCACACTTGTCCGCTGCAGATCTGGATCCCGAGCGGTACCTACTCCCCGAGCCGGAGGATGTGTCGAGCGTCATCGATGAAGCTGTCGACTGGCTTCGTTCACGGGAAGGTGAAGCCCTCACCTTTCGAAGACCCTCGATAACCCTAGAAGTCAAGGGGCAAAGCTTCGGGAGCTTCGTGCGCTCTGTTGCCGACTTCACGGTGTGGGCGCTGCGCGGCATGTTCGGACCCGAACGCTGGAGGGACATCTATCTCGGACTCCGCGCCCGATTCGCGCGCAGCTTGGAGGCAGACGATTACGGCGCTGTCATCGACCTCGGCGCGCCAACGCCCCAAGGGCTCCACCTTCGCGATTGGGACGGTGAAACACTGATTGCGCGCCAGGCGGGCGACGCTGCAATCGCCGAATCGAGCCGAGCAGACGGAGACCTTGTGCCACCGACCGTCTGGAATAGCTTGACGGCGTTGGTCGCGTCAGTCATCGATGGGTCTAGCCCTCCGGCGGGCTGGGTGCCGCGCGAGCGGTTCGGTCGCCGGTACTCTCTCGCGCAGACGTGGGTCGTTCGCCCCGAGGGGACGGAGAGCACGGCGCTTTCATTGCTCGAGGCGGGTGGCGTCACACTCCCGCAGGAAATTAAAGGTGAACTGAGCAGGGTGAAGTACATCGGTGCTTCAGAGTTGGAGCGGTCCATTTCTCACTTCGCTGACGGCCTGAACGATCAACTAGTGATGTTCTCGGGCCCGAACTCTCGCGTGTCGCGTACGGCGCAAGAGGTCATCGAACAAGGCACTCACGATGAGTCAAGTGACAGGATCGCGATTGCAGAGAGCATTGACCACGCGTCAACCGAGTCTCATGATGACTCGCTTCCGCTTCTCAGTCGGCTACGAGCTCGGGTACTCAGCGACCTTCTGCTCGCTCGAGCAACAGACAGCATCCTGTCGGGTCTGTCGGAACCGGCGATTCCTCGCAAACTCGAAACAATGCGTGGCGCGTTGCGCAATGCCACCTGGCTAGTCCTCGTAGTTGCTCTCGTCGGCGGAGGCGCGTTAGCCCTGCTCTCGCACTTCACCGCAAACGTCAATGCCCTGCTCACGACCTTTCAGGTGGTCTTCCCACGTTCGACGCTTGACGTGATGGGACTGGTTGTCGGTGTGATGGTCGCTGCGCTTCTTCCCACACTGGCCCGACTCTTCTACCTCTTCCGCGCCTACAACGAAATCGGCAGTCGAAGCCTCGAGTACACGAGGGCCCGCGCCGCAGCCCGAATACACGCTCTCAACGAGCTCAATCGGCTACGCAACGCAGAACGTGTCCTGAGCCTGTGGGAACAAATCTTGTCGAACATTCGAGCGCCCATGCCCGACCAACTCCGTGACGAGCCCCTATCGACAGAGCTGATTCCCGATGCGCTCCGCGTCGCAGAACCCGACATAGACAGAGACGAGCTCGAATGCATGGTCATTGAAGAAGCGATCGAGATCGGTTGGTTCGCCGCCGCGCTTGACAGGGTGTTGAAGAACTCCCTCAAGGGGGAGGACCTCGACCTGCTCTGGAACGACGAAGGGCTCGCTGGAGGCGAGCTCACTCTCGCTCGCGACCTCGCGGTCGAAGGCGAGATTCAGAAGGATTGGTGGCGGGCGTGGACTGCCGACGGGGTTCGAAAGGTGACATCACGACTCAACAATGACGAACGAGGCGCGCGCATCCACGGTGTCAGTGCCCGAAACCTGAAGTCGATTAGCGCATTTCGCGAGGAGATTCTCCGTGATCTCGAGACTGAGTACCGCCCCGGGAGCGACTACGAGGGACGATTCGACACCCGGGAGCTGCCTTCACGAGTCGTCGCCCAGGCAAGTCCCGGCTCAGCCCGCTACCGCACCACTTCAGGGCTGGTGAGTGTTGATGCCGCACTCATCATGCGACGCATGACACGACTTAGTGGATCGAGCGCGAGCGGCCCTGTTGCGCTGGGTTCTGACGAAACCACCGGACTCGTATGAGTCTCGTCAAATACGACTATTCGATGCATCGGAGCACTCTTGATCACTGATCTTTTCGGAGCAGTCCTCGTGATCGTTGTCCTCGTCTCGATCATCATCTTCATGGTGCGAAATCCGACGCCCAGCGCCGATAAGGCGGTGATTCCGAAGACATCAGTGTTCATCAACGGCCTCTTGGCGGCTGTCGCCGTGGGACTCGTGGTCGAGAACGTAGCACCGACGTGGATCGTAGGAGTCGCCATCGGCGCTCTGGTCGCCTTCCTCTACGCAATGCTCTCTCGAACGGGAAGCGACAACTCACTCGCCATCGGAGCTCTGTCGGGTCTGTTCGGCGCCGTTGGCTTGTTCATCACGATCGGCAGTTACTTTTCCTCGCCCAGTGGGTGCGCCCCCGCAGACATTGGCCAACGCGTACTGGGGCTTGTACTGGTGTGCGTCGCCTTTTTGGTGGGTGCGGCTCTCGCCGGCTCGCGCTCGCTGTTCCGTGTCGACAAGATCGGGCCTGCGATACTAGCGACTTTCGGTGCCCTCGAGATTGTGCAGTTCTTGTCGAGCCCGCTGGGAGTGTCGCTCGTCGATCTGGGCGTCACAGGGTGGGTTGTCTCGCTGGTGGCCGCACTGGCCGTGGGCTTTGCCGCGCCCATCTGGCCCGAGCTTGTGATTGGAGTGGCCAGCCTGACGGTCATCGTAGCGAGCGTTCTGGGATCCGTTGTTGGAAGCGCGACATGCTTACCGGGACCCGATGTCACAGCTCTGGCTCCGATCATCGGTTTCGTCGCTGTCTACTTCCTGGTGAGCCGGGGGCTCGCCCGCCTGCTTCCCAGCAAGTGAGCACCGTAGCGGGGGTTACCAGAAGCGAATAGTGCCGAGCGGAGGAAGCGCTCGAGCGGCGAGTTCCCGACGAAGCTCCGGATCGAGTCCCTCGTATGACAGCACAGCGAGCATGCCTGGCGGTGTGCTGAGACTTCCGAACGCGAGCGAGCCCTGAGCGTGCATCGACTCCGGCTCGCTGATGTAGCCCTCGAACTGTAGCGCTCCGCCTTCGCCTGGATCCCAGTCCCAGAGACTGAAGCGACGGACGGTCACCACTCCTTCTTCGTCGGAATCAGCGCCGAAGTCGGCGTTGATCCCGTCTGGTGCGTATCGACTCGGAACGCGACCTCGAAGCGCCAAACACACATCGGCACCCTTATCGGGGAGGCGATAGGGCTCGCCGTTGAGTGCAACGATGAAGTAGTCGCTCACAAACCCTGGCCGAAAGACAAGACTCGCCACCGCACCACTGTACTGATGCGGTGGCGCCGACACCTTCACGGGAGACGGGGTCCCCGAGCCCTATTCGACTTGTCCACTCAACCGAGATCCCTCAGCTCGCGGTCTGCTCGCGAGTTCGTGCCTGGCGCGCCCACTCATCGAGCGCTCTGGCTGTGCGCTCGGCTGAGGTCGGCAAAGTCGGCTCCGATCGAGAGACGGGGCCGATCCCGAGAGCAACGCTCGCGATGACCGTCGCGTCATCGAGCACTGGCCGACCTGCGAAGGGGGCCCACAGTGTGCTCTGTGTCTCGCGTGCCTGGTCGTCCGCGGCCTTCCCTATGCGGCCCTCATCCCAACCGGCTTCTGCGACCACGTCGAAGTGGTCGACGTGGAGGGTGAAAGACGTGGTCGGGACACCGTCGCGCGACAAGGACGCAGCGGCGGTCAGATCTTTCAGCCGAGTGAGTTCTGCTGGCGGCCAGCCGTCGAGGCGCTCGCTGGCCGCGAGCGCCCCCGTGATACCCATTCGGAGCGAGATCGACGACCCAACGTTCGCCTCAATCGCGCGTGCAAGCCGCGGCGTCAGGTTGTCGACTGTCTGAGTAGCCACGACGATACCTATGCCAAACTTTCGTGCCTCGGCCAAGAGCCCCGGTAGTGCACCGAAGCTGTAGAGATGAGCTTCATCAACGATGAGCACAACCGGACTCCGGCGATCCCTACGACGACCCATTGCCTGCCGAACTTTCAGAAGCCACAGCGAGCCGAGCAAACGGGCGACGTCTTCACCGAGCTCCAATGATGCAAGATCCACAACGAGGTTCTCGCCCTTGTCTATGACCTCAAGCAGATCCACTGCGTCTTCTCCCGTGCCGAGAATCTCACGGAGTGCCGGAGTTCGAAGAAATGGCTGAAGCCGTGATGCGAACCACGACATAAGGTCCGCGAATTCCTTGTCACCCAGCGAGAGGATCTCCGATTCGAGTCGATTCGACGCGTCTGGTGAAACGTGGCGCACGACTCTGGCGAGCGTGCGGAGCGCGTCCTTCGTCAAGGAAAGCGCCAGCACATCGGTGAGGGACGTCCGCGTACCAAGAACCTCGAACGCTGCGTGCGCAATGATCGTGAACGTTCGCTTGAATCTCTCACCGACCATGCCTTCGTGGTGCGGGTCTAGCATGACCTGGATCAGGTCCATCAGTTCGGCCAAGACTCGCTCGCGGGCTTCAGCATCCTGCTGCAACAGTGGGTTCATTCGAATCGGATGCTCTCGATCGCCATGCCGGATGTAGTGAGTGGTGACACCCGGTAGGTCGGAACTGTACGCTGCAGCTCGCGATGCACCGTCGCCATGGGGATCAAGCCAGATCACCTGGTGTCCTGCGCGCGTGAGCGACCAGAACACCTGAGCGAGAAGGGTCGTTTTTCCGGTGCCTGATCGCCCTTCGATGAAGACATGACGGATCAAGTCGCTGGCGTCGAGGTCGACAGAGACCCGGCTGCCGAAGGCGTCTGTCGCCCATCCGAGCCTGATGGGAGACCTCGGAGTGGGCGGCATCGGATCGAGAGCCCGAGTCGGGACAGGGCTTGGTCGAGTGGCGACGCCCAGCGCTCGCGCGACACCGGCTGCCGGGATACGAGTGATCGCTGCTGCGTGCGTCGCACCGACCGCAAAGGAGCGGAGCGCCGCACGGGGATTACTCCACACCAACTGCCCTTCCTTGAGCGGGAGCTCTCCCAAGCAGAGCCCGGTTCCGCGATGCCGCAAAGCAGCGCGAACCGCCACCGGAATACCACCCTCTGCGGCCACAATGGTCCTGGCCAAGAGTGGCACTTTGGCATACGCGGCAACGCCTTGTGAGTGCACCACGGCACTCAGATCATCGATCACCATGAGAGCAGCCAATGGGTCCGCGGCCCCGAGAATCGTGCGCACCCAGACTCTGCGCTCGGTGCGTGCCATCGCCTCCAAGAGAGCTTCGCCAGCATCGTCATCAAGAGGAAGTGGAGCGGCAAACCCAGGAGTATTCGTCTCGTGAGTTGTCGAAGGCCACTCTGGGTTCGAAGACTCGTCCCCGAGGGTCCGGAGTGTCGGAGCAACGGGCATCCGGACCAGCTCGAGAGCTTCGCCAATCTCAGGTCGTTCGACCGGCTGCTTGCTTGGGTCGCCAAGGAATACCGCTCCCGCGAGAGCGGAGGCGACATCTGCCGGGGAGAGCTCACGCACGATGGGACCGTAGAGTCCGATGCTGAGTTCTAGGCGTCCCCGCTCAGAGCCGCTCCGCACGTCAATGGCAGCGCACGAATCTGCGTCGAACTCGCTCACCAGCCGGACGAAGTTCTGGGTGGCGTGCAACGATCGTGGTCCGGCGTTATCACCGCGAACAAGAGCGTCGATCGGGTAGAAGACACACTCCCCCGTGAGCGCCGCTGCTTGCGATCCATGAGTGTTCGACTCGCTGTTTGCACTCATCGGTCACCTCCTTCTGCTTGCAGTGGCCAACTTCGAAGGAACCATTCGACTGCCTCCTCGAGAAGCCGGTCGAACTCGTCACGCACGACTGCGCGATACTCGGGGACATTCGCCTCAAACCAGGTCTTCGCTGCGTCTTCCTCTCCGGCATCAAGGAGGGCCATGAACTCGCTCAGTTGAGACGTTGGCAGCCGGGCAGTCAGGAGACTCCCGACCCGGTCTTCGAGCTCTGGGTACAACACGTCGCGCCACGCTTCGGAAACAAGGTCCGGCTCGACCGAAAACTGACCTACTGCGGCCAGCCGGGCAACCGTGTCTCCAACAGGGTCAATTGGTGGGATGATTCGACGTTTCATATGCATCCTTTCGAGAACACTGACGGAGGAGCCAGGAAGATTCGCGACGGCCGTACCTCGAGTCGCGAACGCATAGCTCCTCAGGGGAGTCAGCGGTCCGAAGAGTCGGCAGAAATCGACGCGAGTCCGTCGAGGAAGTTAGGCCCCCCGCAGTCCCGATGACCGTGGGCCTTTGGGCGGGCCGCTGCCCCGCCTCCGCTATTGAATTACCAAACGTCACAACCCAGCGAGCACACCTCTCCTACGGAGAGGGCTCAGCCAGATTGGTTTGGCAATTCAGCCGCCATGCGGCTCGAGAAAAATACATGTCATCGCCGCCGAGCGCAAGTGCGGCGCAACAAAACTCGCGATGGATATGGCGAAGGCCTGTAGCCCTCGGCGGACTACTCGGCCTCGATGCGCGGGAAGAGCGCCTCGAGCGGCTGGGTCTGCGTGCCCGCGGGTAGCTGGCCCCATTCACCTGCATTCGGGATGCTCTGGTCGAGCAGCGCGCCGAGCACAGGCTCGGCTCCGAGGGCGACCCACAGCTTCTGGGCGGCCTGCGGCGTGACGGGCGAGAGCAGCACGGCGAGCGCCCGCAGCCCCTCGGCCGCGGTGTACAGAATGGAATGCAGCCGCTCGACCTGCGACTCGTCCTTCGCGACCTTCCAGGGCTCCTGCAACGTGATGTAGCCGTTGAGCTCGTCGACGATCGTCCAGACCGCCGCGATCGCATCGTGGATCGCGAAGGTGTCGATGGCGCGCTGGGCGGCGACCACAGCATCCGCCACGGTCTTCTGAATGCCCAGCTCGGCATCCGTGGCCTCACCCGCGGCGGGCACGACGCCGTCGCAGTACTTGCCGACCATCGCGATAACGCGTGAGGCGAGGTTGCCGAAGCCGTTGGCCAGCTCGGCCTGGTAGCGGGCCGACAGGTCTTCCCAGCTGAACGAGCCGTCTTGGCCGAAGTTGATCGCGCTCATGAAGTAGTAGCGGAAGGCGTCGCTGCCGAACACGTCGGTGATCTGGTGCGGGGCGATGCCCGTGAGCTTCGACTTCGACATCTTCTCGCCGCCGACGAGCAGCCAGCCGTGGCCGAAGACACGGGCGGGCGGCTGCAGGCCCGCGGCCATGAGCATGGCGGGCCAGATGACCGCGTGGAAGCGCGCGATGTCTTTGCCGACGAGCTGCACGGCCGGCCAGCGGCGCTCGAAGGTGGCGTCGTCTTCGCCCCAGCCGATGGCGCTGATGTAGTTCAGCAGCGCGTCGAACCAGACATAGGTGACGTGGGTGTCGTCCCAGGGGATGCGCACGCCCCAGTCGAAGCTCTGGCGCGAGATAGAGAGGTCGTCGAGGCCGCGCTTCACGAACGACACGATCTCGTTGCGCAGGCTGTTCGGCTGGATGAAGTCGGGCTGCGACTCGTAGAGGTCGAGCAGGCGCTGCTGGAACTCGCTCATGCGGAAGAAGTAGTTCTTCTCCTTGAGCACCTCGATCGGCCGGCCGTGAATCGAGCAGACCTGCTGGCCCTCGAACTCGCCCGTTCCCGGCACGAGGTCGTCGGCCTGCTTGTACTCTTCGCAGCCGACGCAGTAGTAGCCCTCGTACTCGCCGTCGTAGATGAAGCCGTCGTCGTAGAGCTTCTGCAGAAAACGCTGCACGACCTTCTCGTGCCGCGCCTCGGTGGTGCGGATGAAGTCGTCGTTCGCGATGTCGATCGTCTTCAGCAGCGGCACCCATGCCGAGTCCACGAGCTTGTCGGCCCACTCCTGGGGCGTCACGCCATTCGCGACGGCCGTGCGCAGAATCTTCTGCCCGTGCTCGTCGGTGCCGGTCAGCGACCAGGTGTCGATGCCCGACTGGCGGTGCCAGCGCGCGAGCACGTCGGCGGCGACCTCGGTGTACGCGTGCCCGATGTGCGGCACGTCGTTGACGTAGAAGATCGGCGTCGCGATATAGAAGCTGTCACCGGCGGCCATGATGCTCAAGTCTACGGGCGCGGGTGGCTGTGTTTCGCGCTACCCTTGACCCTCGTGAGGATCACTAGAATCTTCGCCGGGGGGCTTGTCGGGGCGACTGTCGCAGTCGCCCTCAGCGGGTGTGTCGGCGCGCCGGCCGTGCATGTGTACGGCGACCTCACCGAGCTCTGCTTCGCCACGGTGACGACCCCCGACACCTCGAGCGAGGGGTACATCGCATACGTCGGCGTGACCGTGGTCAACACGTCGCCGCGCGATGTGATTCTGCGCGAGGCGCGCCCCCTCGAACTCGTCAACGCTGTGGTCAGCGAGATCTCGATCGTGCCGACTCCGTCGCCCTTCACGTCATTCGGCTTCGCCCCAGGCGGACGCTTGAGCGTCGAGCAGCGGCCGCTCTACAACGACCGGGTGCCGATCGACGGCGTCACCATCGCGGGAGGCGGCTCGGCCGAGCTCGTCGTCGAGCTGCGCGCCCGCGACTTCACCGACTACGCCGGCATCAAGGGCATGCGCGTCAAGTACGACGACGGCTGGTTCTCGGCGACGAGCGTGGCCGACACCACCGTCGGCTTCGTGCCGCCGTGGTCGCACTGCGGCAGCTCGGGTCACTGATCGTGCGCCCTCTCGTCATCCTGCCCCTGGTCGCCGTCGTCATCTCGCTGGCGGCCTGCAGTGGCGGCCCCGGAGGCACGAGCGAACTCGACGGATGCCTCGCTGCCGATCAGGGCACGATCGCGATCGGCGTCACCAACACGGCGGGCGAGGCTCTGTCGGTCAGCGCGATCGAGCTCGCCGACGGTTCGACTGTCGAGGTCGTCGACCGCTTCTTCGCGGTCGACGAGGTTGCGCGCGACACCTCGGTCGATTTCAGCATCGGCGGCCGCGATGCGTTCGGGGGCGTCGACCTCGAACGGTCGCTCATCGAGCCCGGTGAGGCAGCTTTCGTCGGCATCGAGGTCGAGCGCGTCACGGCTGCAGAAGGCGTCGTCACCGGCCTGCTCGTCACCGCCGACGGCACCGAACGCGCAGTGCCCGTGACACTCGTGCTGGGCGACACCTGCGACTAGCGTGCCGCGCGCGGTGTCGAGGGCGTACAGTCGGCCCATGGCCCGACGGATGCTCACCCTCGTCACCGCAGCGTTCGTCGTCGCCGTTTCCGGATGCGCGCCGACCGGCGGCCTGCTGCTCGACGGCGACATACCGGGCGGTGGTGGCAGCGCGATGTGCTTCAGCCCGAGTTCTGGTGGAGAAGAGGTCATCTTCGGGGCCGCGCTCACCAACGAGAGCGACAGCGACCTCACCATCACCGACGTCACTCTGCTGGCGCAGAACACCGTGCTCGTCTCAGAGATCGCCGTCACAGGAGCAGGCACCGACGGAGTCGGGTGGGGCGTCTCTCTCGTCGATGACCTCCTGCCGACGCAGGTCGATGCGTGGGAGACACGCACCGAGGCGATCGGCACGACCGTCGCCGCAGGCGAGCAGGTGTGGCTGCTCATCGTTGCCCGCACAGCCGGCACTCTCGAGCAGCGAACGGGTATTCGCGGCCTGAGCGTCGAGTACGACGGCGCTCTGTGGCCCCGCTCGACGCAGAGCACCACCATCTATGGGTTCGGCCCGCTCGACAGCGACTGCGACGCCGGAATGGACGAGGCAGCAGGTTAGGTCGGCCGGCTAGGTCGCGCGACGCGCGGCGAGCGCCGCCTCGTAGAGCTCGCGCTTGCCGAGCCCGGTCGCTGCGGCGACCTCGGCAGCGGCATCCTTGAGTCGCTCCCCCGCCTCGACGCGCGACGCGACCTCGGCGAGCGCGCTCGGCAGATCGCCCGACCGCGCCGGAGCGCCCTCGATGACGAGCACGATCTCGCCGCGGGCGCCGTCGGCGAACTGCTCCGCGAGCTCGGCGAGCGTGCCGCGCGCGACTTCTTCGAACTTCTTCGTCAGCTCGCGGCAGACGGCGGCTCGTCGGTCTGGCCCCATCGCGTCGCGCGCATCGGCGAGCGCCGCGGCGATGCGGTGCGGAGCCTCGAAGACGACGATCGTGCGCGGTTCTGCGGCGAGCGCGCGCAGTGCGGCGGCTCGGCCCTTGCGCGGCAGAAAGCCCTCGAAGACGAACCGATCGGTCGGCAGTCCGCTCAGCACGAGAGCCGTCAGCACGGCGCTGGGCCCCGGCAGCGCGGTGACGGTGACGCCGGCGGCGATCGCCGTCTCGACGAGTACGAAGCCCGGGTCGCTGATGCCGGGCATACCCGCGTCGGTGAGCACGAGCACGTCGGTGTCGCGCGCGAGCTCGACGAGCTCGGCCGACTTCTCACGCTCGTTGTGCTCGTGCAGAGGCAGCAGCTGCGGGCGGTTCTCGACCCCGAGCGCTCGCATGAGGTGCACGGCGGTGCGGGTGTCTTCGGCGACGACGACGGTCGCCGACTGCAGCGCCTCGATCAGCCGCCGGCTCGCGTCGCCGAGGTTGCCGATGGGCGTCGCCGCGAGCAGGATCATGCGCCCATCCTCCCACCGGCCGCGACCGCCCGCCCCGGCCATGGCATGCCGGGCCGGTGACCACACCGCGACTGGGCATGAGGCGCGCCTCCCCCACGACTTGCCGTCCCCTCGGGGGCACGCCTCAGAGACTTCAACGGATGCGGAAGAACATGACTTGGATTCGGATAGTTCCGCATCCGTTGAAGTCACCGGAGGCGTACAGGTCGGTCATGTCACGTCGCACCGCGCACGGATACGATGAGCGAATGACGGGGGCTATGTCGACGGGGGCCCACTCGCGCGACGAGCACCTCCATCAGCCGACCGGTACGAGCGCCCCCGAGCCCCCTGTGGGCGCACACGGCGCCCCTGCGCACGTCTCGGGAGCACACGCAGCCGCGACCGCAGCACCCTCGCCGCGAACGCTCGAGCGGCGGCGGCGCGTGCTGCAGCTTGCCGTACCAGCGGCCGTTCTGGGCATCGCCGCGGCGACGAGGCTCATCGGCCTCGAGCAGCCGGGCGAGCTCGTCTTCGACGAGACCTACTACGTGAAAGACGCCGAGTCGCTGCGGCAGCTGGGCTACGAGGGTCGCTGGCCCGACAACGCGAACGAGCTCTGGGCGGCGGGCACGCCCGGCAGCCCGAGCCCGCTCGCGTCATTCGTCGTGCACCCGCCGCTCGGCAAGTGGGTCATCGCGCTCGGGCTCGCCCTGCTCGGCCCCGAGAACCCGGCGGGATGGCGCCTCGGCACGGCACTGACGGGCATCGCTCTCGTGGGGCTCGTCATGCTGCTCGCCCACCTGCTGCTCGGGCGCCTCGTGCTCACGGGCCTCGCCGGTCTGCTCATCGCCGTCGACGGCAACGCCATCGTCATGAGCCGCGTCGCGCTGCTCGACGGGGTGCTCGCGCTGCTGATCGTGCTCGCGGTCATCTTCGTCGTTCTCGATCGACGGGATGCCCACCGCCAGCTCACTGCCTGGCTCGAGCGGCGCCGCTCGAGCGACCCGCCGCGCACGACCGACTGGGGCCCTGCGCTGTGGGGCCGCCCGTGGCTGCTCGCCGCCGGACTCACGTTCGGGCTGGCCACGGGCGTCAAGTGGAACGCCCTCTACCTGCTCGCGGCCTTCGCCGTGCTGACCGTCGCCGCCGACGCCGTCGACCGTCGCCGCGCCGGGGTAGCGCTGTGGGCGAGCGGCACCCTGCTGCGGCAGGCTCCCATCTCGTTCCTACTCACGATCCCCGCCGCTGCCGCCGCGCACCTCGTCACCTGGTGGGGCTGGTTCACGACGACCGGAGGCTACGGCCGCGACCGGCTCGTGACCGACGAGAACCGGCTGCCGGGCATCCTGGGCAGTCTTCCCGACCCGCTGCAGAACTGGTGGGCGTACCAGCAGTCGATCTACGGCTACCACGTCGGCGTGACCGCCGACCACAACTATGACGCGCCGGCGCTCGGCTGGCCGCTGCTGCTGCGCCCGACCTACATGCACTACACCGACCTCGGTGACGGCACGGCCGAAGCCATCACCGGAATCCCGAACCCCCTCATCTGGTGGGCCGCCGTCGCCGCGGTCGTCACGCTCGTCGTGGTGCTGGTGGTGAGCGCGGTACGACGGATGCGCGGCGCGAACCTGCCCCTGCTGCCCGCGCACGGCTGGCCTCTCGCCGTCGTGCTCACCGGGGTCTTCGCCGGCTGGCTGCCTTGGCTGCTCTACCCCGAGCGCACGACGTTCTTCTTCTACACGATCGTCATCACGCCGTTCCTCGTGCTCGCGCTCACGATCGTGCTCAGCGCCGTGCTCGGCGAGCCCTCAGACCCTGCCCCGCGCCGCGCGCTCGGCGCCACCGTCGTGCTGCTCTTCATGATCGTCGTCGTCGCGATCAGCGCGTTCTTCCTGCCGCTGTGGACGGGTGTGCCGAGCGATATCGGGTTCATCCGCCTGCACTACTGGCTGCCGACGTGGATCTAATGCGATGAGCCGCGGGGTCCACAGCAGAGGTCGTCGCCTACCGGCGCCGCCCGCAAAGCGCACGGTCGGGCGACGCCTACCGGCGCCGCCCGTACACCGCGCGGCGCAGCAGCCACTCGGCCGGCCCAGGCCGGTCGAACGCCGCCAGCACGTTCGCGATGACGAGCGTGCCGAGCCACGTGATGACGGCGATCTGGGTGGCAACCGCGACGCTCGCCGTGCCGCCGAGCCCGAGGGTGTACGGCGCGAAGGCGATGACGAACACGACCGATTGGGCGAGATAGCCGCTCAGTGAGCGCTGCCCGAGCGCCGCGAAAGCGCGCGAGATCGGTCCGGCCGGCTTCGCCGTCGGGCTGCCGAGCTCACGTCCGGGCCCGCGACCGCCGACGAGCAGGGCGATGAGCGCCACGTAGCCGGCGCCTCCGATTGCACCGGTCGCCGCGTGCAGCATCGCCGCGAAGGGCTCGACGAAGGGGTTCAGCTCGATCACCCCGAGCAGGGCGAGCGCGATCGGCAGAGCGCCGAGCACCGAGACCGGCACTCCGATGCCCGCCGTGAGGCCGAGCGCTCGCCGGTGCTTCGACGGCTCTTCGAGCATGCGCCGCCGAGCGGCCCACATGCCCAGAATCATCGGAGCGAGCAGACCGAGCCCGCCGAACGGCACCGAGATCAACCCGACCGACCACTCGGCGGCACGCAACAGCACGGCCATGCCGAAGGTCTCAGCGCTGGCCGAGCCGAAAGTGACCGTCGTGAGACCCCCACCGGGCACCTTCGACAGCAGCCCGCTGAGCCCCTCGAGGGCGCCGACGAGCACGAGGAATCCGAAGGCCAACCAGCCGACGATCGCCAGCGTGCGCCCGGACGCACGGATCAGCAGCACGAGGGCCAGGCCGAGCAGGCCGTAGGTTCCGAGAATGTCGCCGAAGAACAGCAGCACTCCGTGCGCGGCGCCGAAGGCGATGAGCCACAGGTTGCGGCGCAGCAGCAGCCGGCGTGCAGCAGGCCACTCGGTGCCGCGCGCGTGCTCGCGGGTCAGCAGCTGCGTCATGCCGTAGCCGAAGAGCAGCGCGAAGAGCGGGTAGCTGCGGTTGTCGGCTAGCGTCGCGACGAGGGCGTTGACCCACGGGTCGGCGGCAGCATCCGTCACCGGCTTCAGCAGAATGCCGAGCTCGCGGCCGTAGAGGAAGAACGGCACGTTCGCCACGGCGATGCCGAGCAGCACGAGGCCGCGCGCGACGTCGGGCGCCAAGGCGCGATCGGCGCGCGCCGTCGGGGCGAGGGCGGGTGGGGGCGGCGAGGGCTGAGCATCCGTCGTCATGCCCACACGATACGTCGCGATCGCGGCCGCCGCCTCCGTCGCGCGATGGAGAATCGGCGCCGATTCGTCCGCCAGAAGCCTGAGTGAATGCCCGTTGGAAAGCGCGCCGTCACCGCTTAGTCTGACGATCACTCGTTGCTTTGCGCCCCCTTGTCCGCACTCCCCCGAGGACCACCCATGGCACCTTCCTCCCCCCGCGCACGCGTCACCCTGGTCGCTGCGCTGCTGGGCGCGATCGCGCTCGCCGTCGGGCCGGTCGCCGCAAGCGCAGACACCCTGCCGTCGCCTGAGCCGGCACCGGTCGAGATTGCGGTTTCGGGCGAGACGGCGGCACCGGTGGATCCCCTTGAGACAGACGTGCCCGCGGAGCCTGCGGCGTCGGCAGACGAACCTGCTCCCGACGCCGAGCCTGTCGACCGAGCTGCCGTGAGTTCGGCGACGACCGTGCCCGCGGATGTTCCGACGATCATGCCGATCGCCGCTGACGTGCCGATCACGAGCGTCAGCCCCAACCCGGTCTTCGCGTGGAGCACTGTCGTCGTGACCGGTACGAAGACCGCCGGCACTGCGGTCGCGACGCACCTGTTCTCGCCGAACCTCGGAGAGAGCCGCCCCTTCGCGTGCACCGGCGCCGGGGACGCGGAGTATGTCGGCAACGCCGAGTACGTCTTCCGCACAGGAGACCCGGGCACCACGTGGTCGTGCAGCTTCAAGCTGACCGAGACCGTGCAGCAGATCGGCGAGACGATCACCTTCTACACCGGCGAGGGCCAGCCCGGCGAGACCCTGCTGCCGAGCTACAACCCGATCACCTCCGTCGTCGCAGCCGACCCGGTTGGCGAGCCGACCCTCTCGATCACGCCGCCCAATGTGCTGCAGATCGACTGGGTCTCGGTCGAAGAGGGGTCGAACTACCTCTACTCGATCTACAACCCGGTCACGCCCGCTGATTTCGCCCTCGAGGTTCCGCTCGTTCCGAGTGTGTTCGTGTCGAGCCCGACGTTGAGCATCTCGCAGGTCATGACGCCGGGCTGGTGGGTGATCGACATCGAACTGCGCTACCGCGCGCAGGCGGTCGGCGGGCGCACCGTCACCGTCTACGTGCCGTCGCCCCCGACAGTCGACTCGACCATCCCCCTGCCGACCGGGCAGGTGCAATTCGCGGGCACGGGAGAACCGGGCAGCAGCCTGCAGATCGTAGAGGCGCTGCCGCTCGCGCCCGACTCCGCCCCCGCCTTGACCGCGGCGGATGCCCGCCTGACCGCGGCCGCTCTGCCCGGCAATCAGGTGTGCAGCACGACCGTCAGCACCGGGGGCACCTGGTCGTGCACGACGGGAGTACTGGCGCCGGGCGAGCGGCAGTTCCTCGCCCGCTCGAACGCTCCGCTGACGAGCTCGCTCCCGGTCGCCGGGTCATACCTCGCGGGAGGCACCTTCGCTCCCGCGCCGATCGTGACGACCGTGCTCGCCCCTCCGGCGCCGCCCGCCGCTCCGCCCACCGATCCTCCGGCAGTCGCACCCGCCGCACCTGCCGTCGAGCCGACCATCGAGCCCGAGCCGGTGATCGACGTCATCGAAGACGACGAGCCGCAGCCCGAGCCAGCAGCACCGGTCGAGGAGCCGGCGGCACAGCCGGAGCGCGGCGGCGAGGGCGCACCCGGCGAGGCCCCGCGCGACGACCCTGCCGCCCCGAGTTCGATCACGGGGTCCATCCCGACTCTGAGCCAACTGTTCGCGAACCCCGCCGCCCTCGCGGCCGGCGGAGGGTTCGCGCTCGCGCTCATGCTGCTGGTCGCCATTCCCTCCGAGCTGCTCAACTCGACGCTCGCCTCCGGAGGACACCGACTGGGTCGCGGCTATCTCGCCGTACAAGGGGCCCTTGCGCGCGTCAACGACCGCCTCACCGCGCTCACGCGCACGCCGGTGCTGAGCGCCGCCGTGCTCGTGCTCGTGATGAGCGTCATCTTCGGCTTCAACGACCCCGGCTATGGCTTCGACCCCGTGTCGGTGCGGTTGACCCTGTCGATGGCGCTCTCGATCTTCATCGTCTACTGCCTGGCCGCCCTGTTGAGCGGAGCCATCATGAAGCGGCTGTGGGGCATCGAGTCGCGCCTCGAGATGCTGCCGACCGCACTGCTGCTCGCCATTCTCGGTGTCGTGATCGCGCGGCTGATCGACTTCACCCCCGGGTTCCTCATCGGCCTGGCGATCGGGCTATCGATCATCGGCACGGTGCCAGCGGCGCTGCGCGCCCGGGCGATCCTGCTGCAGTTCGGTGTGATCTTCGCGGTCGGCGTCGTGGCATACCTCGCCTATTCGGCGCTGCGCGGCATTCCGGGCTTCATCGACACGCTGCCGGGAGTCTTCCTCGACGACACTCTCGTCGCGATCGTCGCCGAGTCGCTCACGGGTCTGCTCATCGTGCTGCTGCCGCTGGCGTTCTTCAGCGGTCGCGACCTGTGGACTCAGTCGAAAGCGCTGTGGACCGTCAGCTTCCTCGTGGTCGCGACGGCTTTCTCGGTGATCGTGCTGCCGACCACCAGCGAAGAAGTCGGATCAGTGCTCGACCTCGTGCCCTGGCTGATTCCGGTCGTCATCTACGCGATCGTCGTGTTCGCCCTGTGGGCCTGGTTGAGCCGCAACGAACGGCGGGCTCAGGATGCCGCGGCGGAGGAACGTGCGAAAGATTACGTCGCGTAACGCCCGGCGCGTCCCGTGGGGAAGGTCGCGGCTAGCCTGAGGCCATGGCCGACCGCGACTACGGATTCCGCACGCGCGCGCTGCACGCGGGCAATGTGCCTGATGCGACCACGGGAGCTCGGGCGATTCCGATCTACCAGTCGAGCGCCTTCGTGTTCGACTCGCCCGAAGACGCCGCCGCGCGGTTCGCGCTGCAGAAGTACGGCACGATCTACAGCCGCCTCGCGAACCCGACGATCGCGAGCTTCGAAGAGCGCGTCGCGAGCCTCGAGGGCGGTCTCGGCGCTGTCGCCACTGCGAGCGGTCTGAGCGCGCAGTTCATCACGATCGCGTCGCTCGCCGGTGCGGGCGACCACGTCGTCGCCTCGTCGAACCTCTACGGCGGATCAATCACGCAGCTCGATGTGACACTGCGACGCTTCGGGGTCGAGACGACCTTCGTCGCGAGCGATGACCCGGCCGACTACGCCGCGGCGATCATCCCTGGGCGCACGAAGCTTGTCTTCGCCGAGACGATCGCCAACCCGAGCGGAGACATCGCCGACATCGAGGGACTCGCCGCGGTCGCGCACGCCGCCGAGATCCCGCTCGTGATCGACTCGACGATCGCCACGCCCTATCTGTGCCGGCCGATCGAGTGGGGCGCCGACATCGTCATCCACTCGGCGACCAAGTTTCTCGGCGGCGCCGGCACCACCCTCGGCGGGGTCGTCGTCGAGTCGGGGCGCTTCGACTGGTCGAACCACAACTTTCCGCTCTTCGAGGAGACCGTGCCGCACTACGGCGGCCTCACCTGGCACGGCAATTTCGGCGAGTACGCCTTTCTCACCCGCCTGCGCGCGGAGCAGCTGCGCGACATCGGGCCGGCGCTCGCGCCGCACTCGGCCTTCCTGCTCGCGCAAGGCGTCGAGACCCTGCCGTACCGCATGCAGGCGCATGTCGACAACGCACGCATCGTTGCCGAGTGGCTCTCCGCCGACGACCGCGTCGAGGCCGTGAACTGGGCCGGACTGCCCTCGCACCGCCACCATGAGCGTGCCGCGAAGTACCTGCCGCTCGGGCCGAGCTCGGTCTTCGGCTTCGTCGTCAAGGGCGGGCGCGCGATCGGCCAGGGCATCATCGAGAACGTCGAGCTCGCGAGCCACGTCGCCAACATCGGCGACGCGAAGACCCTGATCATCCACCCCGCCTCGACAACCCACGCCCAGCTCACTGAGCAGCAGCTCGTCGACGGCGGCGTGCACCCCGGCCTCGTGCGTCTCTCGGTCGGCATCGAAGACGTCGACGACATCATCTACGATCTCGATCAGGCGCTCACCGCGGCGCTGAAGGGGGCGCAACAATGACGGATGCGACTGCGGTCGAGCAGGCCACCGTCACCCTCGCGAACGGGCTGACCTGCGATATTCCGGCGAGCTCGCCACTGGCGAAACTGCTGAAGTCGCAGCGCACCTGGGTGGGGCCCGACGCGAAGCAGCGGTTGAGCATCCTGCGCACGGCGAAGAGCATCGCGATCGTCGGCGCCTCGCCGAATCCCGCCCGCAGCTCGTACTTCGTCGGCACCTACTTGCAGCAGTCGAGCGACTACCGCGTCTACTTCGTGAACCCGAATGCGACGGAGATTCTGGGGCAGCCCGCCTACCCCGACCTCGCCTCACTGCCCGAGGTGCCCGACATCGTCGACGTGTTCCGCAAGGCGAGCGACATCCCGTCGGTGATCGACGACGTGCTCGCGATCGGAGCGAAGACCGTCTGGGTGCAGCTCGGCATCTACAACGAAGAAGCCGCCCGCTACGGCGAGTCGAAGGGCCTGACGGTCGTCATGGACCGCTGCATCAAGGTCGAGCACGCCCGCTTCCACGGCGGGCTCTACCTCATGGGCTTCGACACCGGGGTCATCTCGTCGAAGAAGCAGGTTCGCTGACCTCTGCCGCCGAGTCGGGAGAGGTGCTCTCTGAGCGGGTGGGTGAGGCCGAGGTGCACGAAGCTCTCGCCGAGAACCTGCCTCTTGTCGCGGCCTTCACCCTCGCCCTGGGCGTGACCTGGGCCGTGGTCGCCGAGGTCTCGGCGCGGTCGGCCCGAGCGGCCACCGGCGTGCCGCTGTCTCTCGGCCCGCGCTTACTGCGGGTGATCAGCTCAGCCACCGCGGCCGCGATGGCCGCCTACGCCATCTACCTCACGATCATCGTGGGCCACTCGGGCGCCGTCAGGACGTGGCTGTCCCGCGTGGGCGGCTGAGCGCCCGAAGGTGACCCTCGACGCGTTGCGGCCGCACTGTCTTGACGAAAATGTATGTACCGGTTATCTTGTACAAACAATCATACACTCTTCGGAAAGGAGGGACTGTGGGATACCTCATCCTGATCGCGGCGATCGCGATCGAAGTCGCCGCGACCATCGCCTTGCGCCTCTCTGACGGCTTCAGCCGCCTCGGCTACGGCATCAGTGCCATCGTCGGGTACGGCATCTCGCTCTGGTTGCTCTCTCAGGCGATGCGATCAGTGCCGTTGAGCATCAGCTATACGCTCTGGGCCGGCGTCGGTACTGCCGGAGCGCTGCTCGCCGCCATGATCCTCTTCGGTGAGCGGCTCGCGCCGGTGCAGTGGGTCGGTGTCGCCGCGGTGCTGCTCGGCGTAGCCCTGCTCAACGCGCCGAAGGTCATCTCATGACCGTGTGGCGAGACGTCATGGTGGCCGCGCGCGATGGCCGCCGCATCCGTGTGTCGCAGTGGGGTCCTCGCAGGCCGAGAGTCGAGTTGCTGGTGCTGCCAGGCCGCGGAGATATCACCGCGAAGTACTCGGCCCTCGCCGCGCACGTCGAGCAGCGCGGCGTGCGCACCACGGTCGTGAACTGGCGCGGCCAAGGGGGCTCGCACCGAGTTGATGTACCGCGCGGCGCACTGCACGTCGACGACTTCGGCGAGTACCTGCTCGATCTCGACGCGGCACTCCCCCTCCTCTCAGGGCAGTCGCCCGACCTGACGGTGGCGCACTCGATGGGCGGTCTGATCGCGCTCACCGCCATCGCCTCGGGTCGACTCACGACCAGCCGGCTCGTGACAACCAGCCCGATGCTGCGTTTTCGCACCCCTCTTCCGGACTGGGTGACCGGCATCCTCGCCCGCACGGCGGTCGCACTCGGTCACGCTCGCGAGTGGGCGCCCGGAGAGCGGTGGATCGACCCGGTCGACTGCACCCTCGACACCAACATGGCGGTCGACGATGCTGCGGCGTTCGAAGCACTGCAGCGCCAACGACTCGTTGACCCGGATTCCCTGGTCACCGGCTCGACCTGGGGGTGGACGGCGGCCGCAGTGCGCGCCATGTCGGCCCTGCGACAGGCCGATCTGCGGCTGTCCGGCACGCCGACGACCATCATCAGCTCGCCGTCAGACCCGTCGGTCTCTCCGATTGAGCACCGGCGCATCGCCGACCGGCTTCCGAACGCCGAGCTCGTCGAACTGGCCGGTCGGCACGATCTGCTGATCGAGGGAGGTGGTTCGGGAGTCGCGGTGCTTCATCGAATCGACGCAGAGTTGGCCCTGGTCTCATAGGGTGGCGACGATGACTCCTCGACCGTCAGACGACCGAGCTTCCGGGGCCCGTGACCTCGTGGGCGTCTCCGAGACTGCTCGGCTGCTCGGAGTAACCCGGCAGACGGTCTATCGCTGGGCCGCCCGCGGTGACCTCGTCACCCACGGCGACGCTCCGCCCCGATTCGCGCGCGACGACGTCGACCGTCTCGCGCGAACAACGGTTCCGACGGCACCCGGCGATGGAGGAAAGACTCGAGAGCGCATTCTGCTCGCGGCGGCCCGGGTCATCGAAGTGTCGGGAATCGCCGCGTGCACGATGGATGCTGTGGCGACCGAGTCGGGAGTCTCGCGCGGCGGAGTGCTGCATCACTTCGTCGACAAGGATCAGCTCATGAGCGCGCTCGCGCAGGCGTTCACGTCGAGCGTGGAGGCGGAGTGGAAGCGCCACCTTTCTGACGATGCGGCGCTCGACATCGCCGACGCCTACATCGCGACCACGACGAGCCCGCCCCACCCCTATGGCGCCGCCGTGCTGCTCGGGGCCACAGCACACGAGACCGCTCGAGCTCACGTTGCTGACGCTGTTCGTCGCTGGTACGCCCGCATCATCGCTGAGTCGAGCGATGCGGGCGCCGTCGAGCGCTGCCTCGCCGCGGATGCCCTGTGGCTGCTCTCCACACTGCATGCTGATCCGCTCCCAGCCCCAGAGCGGGCGGCTGTGCTCGACCGCCTCTCGCGGGCTGGTGGCGGCAAGCGCGGCTAGGGTCGCACCATGAACCGGAGCGCAGCATCCCTCGCCGTCACGGTCGTCGGCGGGCCCACCGCCCTGCTCGAGTGGGCCGGCCTGCGCCTGCTGCTCGACCCGACCTTCGACGCGCCGCAGCGCTATGGACCCGACCCAGACGACCTGGAGAAGACTGCGGGCCCGGCCGTCGCGTTCAGCGAGCTCGGCCGCATCGACGCCGCGCTCGTCTCGCACCACCACCACGAAGACAACCTCGACCTCGCAGGCCGCGACCTGGCGCTGACGCTGCCGCTCGTGGTGACCACGCCCGCCGGTGCTGCTGATCTCGAGGCGCGCGGCGGCGTGGCGCGCGTGATCGGATTAGCCGATGACGAGTCGATCACGCTCGACGACGCGGCGGTCGTGGGCGCGACCGTCGCCGACCTGGCTCCCGCCGGCGCTCGAGTGCACGCGCTGCCCGCTCAGCACGGGCCCGACGAGTGGGCCGAGCGCCTGGGGCCGGTCTGCGGTTTCCTGCTCACCGCCCCCGGGCATCCGTCCGTCTACTTCTCGGGCGACAACTCGGAGGTCTCGGTCGTCGAGGCGATCGTCGCCCGCTACGGCACCGTGGATGCTGCGGTGCTGTTCGCGGGAGCCGCGCGCGTTCCTGCGATCGACGCGGCTCTCACCCTCACGGCGGCGGACGCACGCGCCGCCGCCCTCGCGCTCGGCGCGCGCCGAGTGGTCGGGCTGCACGTCGACCAGTGGACCCACTTCAGCGAAGGCCGCGACGCCCTCGAGCGCGAGTTCGCCGGGCTCGAGTCGCCCGCGGGCGGCCCGCTGCTCGCCCCCACGCCGACGGGCTCACGCACCGAGCTCGCCCTCTAGCGCGCCCGCGGCCGACCTAGAAGTCGGTGTTGAGCGGGTGCGCGCCGACGCGCTGGTCGCGATCGGCAGCCGCGATCGTCGCCATCTCGTCGGCCGAGAGTTCGAAGTCGAAGACGGCTGCGTTCTCGAGCATCCGTTCGCGGCGCACCGTCTTCGGGAAGACGATGAGGCCCTCCTGCAGGTGCCAGCGAATAGCGATCTGCTGCACGGCCTTGCCGTGGCGCTCGGCGATGGCAGCGAAACCCGGAAGCTCAGCGAGGTCGTAGTTGCCGCTGCCGAGCGGGCTCCACGACTCGGTCAGAATGCCGCGGGCCTCGTGGAAAGCCCGCTGGTCGCGCTGCTGGAAGGCGGGGTGCAGTTCGATCTGGTTCACCACCGGCACGACATCGGTCTCGGCGGCGAGGTCGTCGAGGTGGGTCTGCATGAAGTTCGAGACGCCGATCGAGCGGGCGAGCCCGGCGTCGCGAACCTCGATCATGGCCTGCCACGACTCGATGTGCTTGCCGTACTTCGGCGACGGCCAGTGGATGAGGTAGAGGTCGACCTGCTCGAGCCCGAGCCGCTCGAGGCTCTTCTCGGCAGCGGCCCGCACGGTGTCGCGGCCCTGGTCGCTGTTCCACAGCTTCGTCGTGATGAAGAGCTCATCGCGCGGAATTCCGGATGCGGCGATCGCCTTGCCAACGCCCGTCTCGTTCTTGTACACGCGTGCGGTGTCGATGTGGCGGTAGCCCACCTCGAGCGCCTCGCCGACGACGCGCTCGGCCTCGGCGTCGTCGATCTGCCAGACGCCGAGCCCGAACTGCGGAATCGTGTGGCCGTCAGAGAAAGTGAGGTGCGGAGTGGCAATCGCGTCAGTCATGCGTCCATCTTCCCTCAGACGGATGTGCGTACCTCGCGCTCGTCGGCACCGACGTAGAGACTCAGCGGGCGGATCAGCGCGTTCGCCGCGAGCTGCTCGCGCACATGAGCGGTCCAGCCCGTGACGCGCGCCGCGATGAATAGCGGCGTGAACATCTCCGTGTCGAAACCCATGAGGTCGTACGCGGGGCCCGAGGGGTAGTCGAGGTTCGGCTTGATGCCCTTCGCCTCATCCATCGCCCTCTCGAGTGCGTGGTAGAGGTCGAGCACCTCGGGCCGCTCGTAGTGCGCGACGAGAGTCTCGAGCGCGGCCTTCATGGTCGGCACGCGCGAGTCGCCGTTCTTGTAGACCCGGTGGCCGAAGCCCATGATCTTGCGCTTCGCGGCGAGCGAGTCGGCGAGCCAGTCGGCGGCGTGCTCTGCCGACCCGACCTCGCGGAACACGTGCATGACCGCTTCGTTCGCCCCGCCGTGCAGGGGGCCCTTGAGGGCGCCGATCGCGCCGGTGACGGCCGAGTAGACGTCGCTGAGCGTCGAGGTGATGACGCGCGCCGTGAAGGTCGAAGCGTTGAACGAGTGCTCGGCGTAGAGGATCATCGACACATCGAACGCGTTGACGACGATGAGCTCGGGCACTTCACCGAACGTCATGTGCAAGAAGTTGGCCGAGTAGCCGAGGTCGTCGCGGGGCTCGACGAGCTCCTGATCGCGCAGGCGTCGCTGCGCGTAGGCGACGATCGCGGGCAGCTGCGCCCACATGCGGATGCTGCGCTCGAGCGTGAGATCGACGTCGATCCACGTGGCGTCGGTCGTGAGGGTGTGGTCGAGAGCGCCGAGCACGCTCACCGCCGTGCGCACGACATCCATCGGGTGCGCCGTGAGCGGCAGCGCGTCGATCGCCTGCTTCACGGTCGGGTCGAGGTGGCGCATCGAGCGCTCGAGCGTCTCGAACTCGGCGAGCTGCTGCGCCGTCGGCAGTTCGCCGTGCCACAGCAGGTAGGCGACCTCTTCGGCCGTGCAACGCTCGGCGAGCTGCTGCACGGGGTACCCGCGGTAGAGCAGCGAGTTGGTCTCGGGGTTCACCTTCGACACGGCGGTCTCGTCGACGACGACGCCGGCCAGGCCCTTGCGAATCTCGGTCTCAGTCATGGGGTCTCCTTGGTGTCGCATCGGGTCGCGGTCAGCGGCCGGTGTAAGCAAGGCCGCGTTTAGCGGCCGTCATAGGTATAGATGCTCGAGTCGAACGCGTTGTACGCCTCGTAGTCGAGCAATTCGTAGAGCCTGCCCCGAGTCTGCATGGTGGCGACCTCGCCGTCGAGGGTTCCGGTCGATTGCAGCGTGTCGAGCGCTCGCTCGATCGCGCCGAACGCGATGCGCAGCAGCGAGACAGGGTGAATGACGAGGTTCACGCCCACGTCGGCAAGCTGCTGGTGGGTGAAGAGCGCGCTCTTGCCGAACTCGGTCATGTTGGCCAGAATCGGCACGCTCACGGCCTGGCGCATCTGCTCGAACTCGTCGAGCGACGCCATCGCCTCGGGGAAGATCGCGTCGGCGCCGGCCGCCTCGAGCGCCTTCGCGCGGTCGATCGCGGCATCCATTCCTTCCACGCCGCGGATGTCGGTGCGCGCCATGATCACGAGGTCGGGGTCGCGACGCGCGTCGACGGCGGCACGGATGCGCTTGACCGCCGTGTCGGCGTCGACGACGGCCTTGCCGTCGAGGTGCCCGCATCGCTTCGGGTTGACCTGATCCTCGAGGTGCATGCCCGCCACCCCAGCGTCTTCGAGCTCGTGCACCGTGCGGGCGACGTTCATGGGCTCGCCGAATCCGGTGTCGGCATCGACGAGGGTCGGCAGGTCGCTCATGCGGCTGATCTGGTGCGCGCGGTGGGCCACCTCGCTCAGGGTCGTGAGCCCGATGTCGGGCAGGCCGAGCTCGGCCGCCATGACGGCACCCGAGATGTAGGCCCCGTCGAAGCCCTTGTCCTGGATGAGCCGCACGCTGAGCGGCGTGAACGCACCCGGCAGCACTTGCAGGCGCCCGCTCGCGAGGCCCGCGCGGAACGCCTGGCGGCGCTGGCTCGGCGTCGTGGAAGTCGAGAGCATCAGAAGAGTCCCTTCGGGGCTGCGGGCACGGGGTGCATCGGGGTCACGGTGAGGCCGCCGAGCTCGGCGGGGCTCAGCTCGGGCAGGCGCTCGGCGAGCGAGACGAAGCGGTCGATCTCGTCGGGGGCGAGGATGCCCTCCGCGAGCATCCGGAACTTACCCACGTACTCGGCGCGACCGAAGGGCCGCGCGCCGAGCGGGTGCGCGTCGGCGACGGCGATCTCGTCGACGACGCGCGAGCCGTCGGTCAGCTCGATCTCGATGCGGCCGCCGAATGCCTTCTCGCTCAGGTCGAGCGAGTGGTAGCGGCGGGTCCACTCGGGGTCTTCGGTGGTCGTGATCTTCTGCCACAGCGCGACCGTGTCTGGGCGACCCGCGCGCTCGGGCGCGTACGAGTCGACGTGGTGCCACGCCCCGTCTTGCAGCGCGACGGCGACGATGTACGGAATCGAGTGATCGAGCGTCTCGCGGCTCGCGGTGGGGTCGTACTTCTGCGGGTCGTTCGCGCCCGAGCCGATGACGTAGTGCGTGTGGTGGCTCGTGTGCAGCACGATCTTCGCGATGTTGGCGGGGTCGCGCAGCTCGGGGCGCTCGGTGCCGAGGCGGCGCGCGAGGTCGATCCACGCCTGCGCCTGGTACTCGGCCGAGTGCTCTTTCGTGTAGCTGTCGAGGATGCCGGTGAGCGGCTGGCCGCTGTCGGGCAGCGGAACCTCGTAGCGAGCATCCGGACCGCTCAGCAGCCAGGCGATGAACCCGTCCTCGCCTTCGTAGATGGGGCTCGGGCTCGTCTGACCGCGCATCGCCCGGTCGACGGCTTCGACGGCCATCTTGCCGGCGAAGGCGGGGGCGTGCGCCTTCCAGGTCGAGATCTTGAGAGAGATGCGAACAGCGCTTCATTGCCCTCCAGACTATGCTGAAAGGCATAGAAATAGAGGCATTGTGGCTATGCATTTTGAATTCTGAATTTTTCGGTTCTGAAGGGACGG
>SXGT01507400.1_pt1 | contig 61042 bp, 47 predicted proteins | sample 3176221 | NCBI WGS metagenome assembly SXGT01 (sample SAMN11356862, study PRJNA531348) | freshwater metagenome | isolation source: freshwater sample F1-120 | place: China: Fuxian Lake, Yuxi | collected 2017-12-25 | reverse complement strand
GCCGCCACCCTCGCTCCGCTCGGAGGCGAGCCGTCGTGGGGGAAGTCTTTCCTCCCCCACCAGCAGAAACGAGCAGCAGACTTGAGATGGTCCTCCTCTGCCCATTCGGAATGTCTCACGTGTGGGCGCGCGAGGTATAAGACCGCCGCACGCTGTTGGGGCGTGCGGCGGTTCTGTGAATTCCTCAGAGCTTCGCTCGAGCCTGTGGCGCTAAGCGTTCTGGTTTTTCTGGAAGAGGAAGAGCCCCGCGGCTGCCCCGGCGAGGAGGAGCGATAGTGCGAGAAGGAGGCCTCCATAGCCCTTCGTTGGCTTGAGGGACTCCGGCGCGGAGGTGAGGCTTTCCGTGGACGGCCCTTGAGCGGGCTTGTCCCTCGCCTCCCGGGGCGTGGAGAGCTTCTCGAGTTTCCGCTCGTAGATGGCGATCCGCTCCTCGCGGAGCTTTTCGACATCCACGCGGGAGAGCTCCGGAACGTCCATCATGCCCGGGAGCAAGAGCCCCTCGCCCGTTTGGATATGTGGATTCCCAGCCTCCCGGAGTCCCACTACACGCTGGAGTGTGTCCTCGGCGATCTTGGGCTTGTTGATGATCAAGGCCCGCAGCTCCGGGGGGATCGAGTCCTCGGCTTCCTGTGCTGCCTGGAGTTTCCGCAGAGCTCCGCTGGAGTCTTCCGAGGTGCTTGTCTGGGCTGGAGCCAGAGCGGTCATGAGGAGGAGCCCGGTAGTCGCAACGAAAGTGTTTGTATGCATTGGATACTCCCGGCGGCTGCCGGGCTCCCTGACCTCTCTCGGTCTTGGACGGATGTGCCTATGGAATTCCCGTGAAGTAAGTGAGCAGCGCGGCTGGATCGCCAGAGGTTCCGGTCGGAAGCTTCCGGTCATATTCCCAGTTGGATAGCGTCATCGGCTTCCAGACATTGGGCGGTTGCATTCCAAAGACCTCTCCACCCGAGCCGCTCAGGCGCTCGTCGTGATTCATGACGAGGTACCGAGCGCTGTAAATGATGGATTCGTTTCTCGAGACAATCGAGCCGTTGAAAGTAATATCCTGCCCTGCCGGCGCGATCATGAGCGCCGGGAGGGTGTGATTGGTGTAGAGAACGCCATCGATCCGGGTGAACGTGGTTCCCGAGATCGACGAGAAGCTGGGAGTTCCCGCCGGCACATTGCCGGCCCACTTGGACGAGGTGAGCGAATCCGGGATGGTGAAGTTGCTGAGCGTCGTTGCGGGGTCGTAGGCGCCATCACCGTCGATATCCTCGCCGGTTCCGGGGATCACGTCGCCGACGCTCTTTCCCGCAGGAATTCGGCCTGCGGCTTGGTCGGCGGAAGTGAACCTGGATACTGTCCAGACGCCGTCTCCCTCTATTACGTCATCATCTGCCGTGCCATAAACGCCGTCCAGTCCGTTCCGGGTGTTGTGGATGCCATCGGCGCCAGCGTCCTCGACGGACTTGTTGAGTGGGTGGGTGATCCAGCTATTCACGTTGGATCGCCAGGTGGAATTCTCGTAGTTTCCAATCACCATGTGCTCGGCCGAGTAGAGGCCGAGAGCGTCCTTGGTCTGGTTCGCGGCCCTCCAGGCTTCGGTGGTGGCCTGGTCGTTGGACGCCGGACGCCAGGTCGTTGGCGGGTTGAGGTACTTGAGGTCCTTGGGGATGTAGATGTTCCCCTTGGCGAAGATCGAACCCTGGCCTGTCACGTAGCCAGAGATGATCACGCTTCCGCGGACCACGACGGGGCCGTTAAGGACGATGGGGTTCGCGGCGGTGCCAACAAGGTAGAGGTTTTTCTGCTCGCCGACGCCATCGCCCAGCACCGAAGAGACGACCGGCGTGCCACCGATCGAGATGGACGAGCTCTTCGCGGTCGCCTTGCTCTCGTAATAGGAGAGGTCGGAGAGGTTTGGCATCTCGAGCTTCTCCTCGTACTCGTGCTGATTCTTTGCCAGGGCGCCCATGCCCTTGACGTTCTGCTCGCCGACGATGGCCATGCCGGCGTAGACGCCGCCATCGGTACCGTCAAGGAGGCCGTCCTGGTTGTCATCCTGGTAGCCAATGAGTTGTGTGCCGTTCGATGATTCGTAGCGCGGGCTCCCATTGATTTGCGACTGATACCCGCCAAAGTCGAACTGGCCGTTCGATCGCACGCTGCCATTGGAGTGGATGTTGTTACCGTAGAACCAGCCCCAGTGGTTGATGAAGTAGGCATAGTCAAAAACGTTCGCGGGGCCCTGGGGCACCGTGAGCATGACGTGCGCGTCCGAGCGGACCGCATCCGTCAGGCCGCTCATGAAGGCGGCCTTCGAGGGCACGTAGGCTATGCAAGTGAGCGAGAGTGTGCGCGACATTGGGTTGGTTGTGTCGCCTTGGTCCACCAGCACGTCGTATTCGGCGATCGAGTTGCCATACCTGTCCGTGAGCGTCTGCGCGCCATAAGTCTGGGTATAGCCGCCGGCTCCCGACACGCTGTTCGGGTCCATGCTGTCAATGCCCCCGTAGGGGAGTTGAAGCGAGGCCAGGTCTCTCACCATGCGGATGTCGGCAATCTGGCGCTGAATCCCCGATTCCGCGGCATTGATGGCGACGAGCTTGTTCCTCTCGACCCGAACATCGGTCACTCGCGAGTTAACGACCCCCATCGTCGAGAGCACCAGCGTCAGGACAAACGTGAGGAATAGAACCGTCATGATCAGGAAACTGCCCTGATCGCGTCCACCTCGAGCTCCCCGGGGGCTACAGCCTGCCCGCGTCCTCCGGGAGGGATCCTTGTTCTTGTTGCGTGTGCGAAGCTTCATGTTGACCTTCCTTTCCGGCGTCCATTAGCCTCTATTTCTGAACCCTAATTCTGCAGACGGACCGTGCTCTGCATACTTTTCTGGCAAGTCTTTCCGTCGTCAAAAGTCTTTTTCATGGAGATTCGAACCGTGTAGAGATCTCCGTTCCTGATCACGGTGAACCCCTTCACGCCTGTCGTGTTGACATCCAGGTCCGTGGCGACCGTCGATGAGGAATCTACCACGCTCGAGCTTGGCATGAGCTCACGCTTGAGGTCGGTGACGTTCACCCGGTATCGAACCTGCCAACCCGACCTCCAGTACCCGTTGATGTCCTCCGCGCCATGCTCCATGGTGCTCGTGACATCGTTCCATCGGGCCTGCTGGAGGTAGACCGTGTCGTAGTAAGTTCCGGTTTGGATCGTGATGTTCGCTGTGCCCGTGTCGCGGATCTCGTCCTTGATGGCGCTGACCATGTGCTGCATCTCCTCGACGGAGCGCGTGTCGCGCATCAAGTAGTCCACGGAGCTCGTCGTCCCCAGGATCACGTTGCCGAGGGTCAGGGCCACCACGCTCGTCAAACCCACGACGATGGCCACCTCCAGCAGCGTGAACCCGCTCTCGGTTGGACGCGAAGACCTCGGGGTCTGACGTCTCGAATGCGATTCATTGTTCATGCTTCCACCTCTCTGTGGGAAACCGACGCAATTCTTTTCAGTTTGTATTCGCCAGGAGAATCACCGCCCGCGATGTCACGTCGGGAAACGCCGTGGAGGTCACGGTGACCTGAATTCTCGTGAGATCGGTCGATACCAGGTCGGCGAGGATCGTCGCCGTGTTGGTGCCGCTCACGACGGTCTGCCCGTTGAAGGACAGAAGGGAGTCGTAGTCATTGTTCTTGACCTCCTCGATCGCCTGGCTGAGGAGGAGCTGGCTCGTTGTGGCCTCCGTGGCATTCAGCTGGGCGAGGGAGCCCGTCGAGAGGGCTGCCATCACGCCGAGCAAGATCGCGAGAATCAGCGCGAGCGAGATCGCAACCTCGATCAAGCTTGAGCCGGCGTCCCGGGAAGAGGGATCAAGAGTCTCTCTGGAGAGGATACGTCTTTGAGCTTTCATGGGATGCCTCGGCGGTGTGTAGGGTTCCCTCGGGCCGCACCTTGAAACTATCGGCCTCGTTAAAGGATTCCATTGAAGGTGTCGGCTGTCGAACCGGAGCTCCCCTGCCAGGGGTCCGAACCGGCCCCGCACTGGATACCGATCAACTACCGTGCCCCGGGCGCCGGAACTGCAACCGCATTACGGGAAGTCTCTTGCGTTTTGTCTGCCTCCGGGCTGCGACGCCCCGTGTCACCCCGTCGTGACACGCCTGGTGGCTCTGGACGAAAATGAGCACTGGGGGACTGTTGACAGCCGCCACATCCCGACCTATGCTTCGCGCTATACAAGTATTCGATAAGAAATATATAGCCAATCCCAACACGGCCCTCGCTCCACCTGACCAATTTGAAGGACCATCCATGAGCACGAAGGCAAGGACGAAGCCTCGAGGAGGCCCGAAGAGCCCACGAAAGCTGATCCGCACTTTCACGGCGAGCTCGGCGGAGCTGAGCATGCTCGAGGTTCTTGCCCGGTACCACGGCTTCTCGAAGAGCGCCACCCTCATGAACCTCTTGAAGAAGGAGTTCTGGCGGGTTTTTCCGGGCGGGACTGACGAGGTGCGCCCGGAGCCAGGCGCCCGGGTCAGCGAGCAGTCCTTCGCATGAGACACAGGAGAGGAGCCTCACGAGCATGAGCACGGACACCACAACAGGGACGCCCTCGAGCGCAGCGCACGTTGCTTTCGCAACCCCGCCAGCCTGGACCTGTGAGGCGGATGATTCCGAGTCTACCCGTCAGCTGATCGCGGAGATCCGTTCTCTCGCCAGGACCCGGCGCGCCGTCATTCTGGCGCACAACTACCAGCTTCCCCGTGTTCAGGAGGTCGCGGACCTTCTCGGCGACTCTCTCTACCTGTCCATGAAGGCGCGGGAGACGAAGGCGGACCGCATCGTCTTTTGCGGCGTGCATTTCATGGCCGAGTCGGCCAAGGTCTTGAATCCGTCGAAGAAGGTGCTGCTCCCGAGCCTCGCCGCCGGCTGCGCGCTGGCCGACTCGATCAGCCCCGAGTCCCTGGAGGAATGGAAGCGCCGTTACCCCGACCGGGTCGTGGTGACCTACATCAATAGCTCGGCCGAGGTGAAGGCGCTCTCCGACATCTGCTGCACGTCCGGGAACGCAGTGAGCGTGGTGCGAAGCTTGAAGGAGAAGAAGGTCCTCTTCACGCCCGACAGGAACCTGGGAAACTGGGTGAGGAAGCAGGTTCCCGAGAAGGACGTGGTCGTCTATGACGGAGTGTGCCCCACGCACGATGTGCTCCGGAGCGCCTCCGTCGACAAGGTGAAGGGAAGCCACCCGGAAGCGGTCATCATTGCACACCCGGAGTGTCGGGAGGACGTCCTCGAAATCGCCGACGAAATCTGCTCGACAGCGGGCATGTTCGATGCAGTGAAGCGTCATCCGAATGTCAAGACGTTCATCGTCGCGACCGAGTGGGCGTTGGTCTACCGGCTCCAGCAGGCCTATCCCGACAAGGAGTTCATCATGGCGGACGGTTGCATCGGCTGCCGCCTCCACTGCCCCTACATGAAGATGATAGACCTTCCGCAGGTGAAGCGGTCACTCGAGGAGGATCTCTTCGAGATTCACGTGTCGAGGGACGTCGCCGACGGAGCTCGACGGGCGCTTGAGCGGATGCTGGCGGTGCCCCGGGACCGTTAGCCTCCCCACCAACAAGTTCGCGCGGCAGCTCTTGCGAATCCTTGCGCGAAAGTATATAGGTCAGGCGGCCACGAATGAGACATCTCGAAGCCTGCCCTGTGAGGCCCCAGTGGGTCTGCTGCGCCGGAGGCGCCGGGGCTTATCGAGCGCCGAGGAGGGGGAGGATGCCGCCAAGGCGGCCGGTGCGGAGGAGGTCTTCCTCCCCCGCGAGGAGTATATTTTTTCGCGCACAAGGATTTCCCCATGCCACTTTATCGCGTTCTCCTTGTCCTGATCATTCTCGACCTGCTCCTCCTGGGGTTCACAGCCACCCTCGGAATCACGCTCGACGGCCGCGAGGCCCTGATGCGCCACTTCTCCATGGGTCTCCTTTCGTCGAGCTTCACCTGCTTCATCCACGTGCTTTGCCTCTTCTACCTGATCGGCACCGGCAAGGACGTGCGCGATGCCATCGAGGACCACGAGGACCTCAGGGCCAGGTTTCTCCCCTGGACTCGGGTGCAAAAGCGCCGCGTCTTCCCTCCGGCATGCTTCGCGATCGCGCTCATCATTGTCGCCACGCTCATGGGAGGAGAGGTCCACAGTCGGATTCTGGCCGTGGACGGCGGCCAGACCTTGCCCTTGCGCGGCGTGACCGCCTGGTGGATTCATCTCATGCTGGTAATTCTTGCCGTTGCCGCGAGCGGCTGGGCCTTCTGGGCTGAAGTCACCACGCTGAAGGAGAACCGGCGCGGCATCGAGGAGCTCAACCGCGAGTTGGAGTCCCGGGGTTCTACCGCCACGGATTGCCCTCCCAAAAATCAGGTGGTTTCATGAAAAACCATTGCAATGCCCGAGGAATTCTATACGATCTCCGAAGTTCGTGAAAAAAAGCACGGACTCTGGTTCTGGCTATCGTCGCCTGTGCTTTGGTAGGCGGATCCTCCGGCCAGAAAAGCTGGTAGGCTTGCCGAAGTTTATTTTCTGCAAGCTCTTGTGAAAACGCCATGGGCTATCAACTTCTCAATGTACTTGTCTTCACGCTCGTAGGAGTTGTCTTCGTGGTCAGCGTGGTTGGCGTGGTTGGGCGGATTCTACGCCCCAGGCTCTCGACCCCGGAGGAGCCCGCGAAGGAGGAGACCTATGAATGCGGCGAGCCCGCGGTCGGCTCCTCGTGGGTGCGGTTTGATATCCGCTTCTATACAGTCGCTCTGATTTTTCTCATCTTCGACGTTGAAGTGGCCTTTCTCTATCCCTGGGCGCTGGTTTTTAACTCGCTCGTCAAGGCAAAGCTGGGCATGTTCGTCTTTGCCGAGGTTGCGATCTTCCTCGTGATCCTGGGTGCTGGCTTTATCTACTGCTGGCTCAAGGGCGACCTCGACTGGGTGAAGCTCACGCCGACGAAGAAATTCCCTGCTCACCGCGTCGCGCGAGTGGAGCGGCGCGCTTCCACGGCGTTGCCAGTTGCCTTGTCGCACGGGGCCCAAGCGCCAGTCGGCTCGGGCGCATCCAATTATACCCATCGAGAGGCCCTCCTTCCCCGCTAGCAGTAGGGCGGGGCGCGCGAGCCGTGACGAATCAACCTGACTGAAATATCAGAATGACCCTCGAAAACCTGAACCCCGATCCGCTGATCAAGGACGTCGTATTCCTCCAGACGGTCGACGACTTGGTGAACTTGACACGAGCCAACTCCGTTTGGCCGCTCACGTTTGGTCTGGCTTGCTGTGCGATCGAGATGATGGCGGTTGGCGCCTCGAAATACGATATCGCCCGCTTTGGTTCGGAGGCCTTTCGAGCCACACCCCGCCAGGCTGATCTCATGATCGTGGCTGGCACGGTGACGCACAAGATGGCTCCGAGGGTCAAGAGACTCTACGACCAGATGCCCGAGCCCAAGTACGTCATTGCCATGGGGGGCTGCGTGATCCGGGGTGGGCCGTACGTGAAGTACGGCTATCATGTGGTCAAGGGCGTTGATCTGATCCTGCCCGTGGACGTCTACGTGCCCGGTTGCCCGCCACGGCCCGAGGCACTTCTTGAGGCGCTCTTCAAGGTCCAGAAGCTGATGAAGCGAGAGAAGATTCTCGATCGGACCCGTCGTACCACCAAGCCTGAGGTCTACGTGCCGCAGGCGGTTTAGTGAACCAGAACGTGCCGCGGAGGCTTTCAAGGCGGGAAGCCAGCTCCGCGGGAGCGCAGCACGGATGATCGCGGGACCGAGGAACCGACACAATGGGACTTGAACGATCCGAGATCCACGGAATCTTGAAAGAAAAATTTGGCGATGCGGTTCTTGAGGACCACGTCGAAGCCGCGGAGCCCTTCGTTGTGATTCGCCCGGACGCGTGGGAAGAGATCGCGTTCTTTTGTCGCGACGACCAGCGCCTCCGTTTCGACCTTCTGAGTTGCTTGACAGGGGTGGACTATCCCGACCGCAAGGTCATCGAGCTGATTTACTGTCTCGACTCCACGCCGAACCGGCACTGGCTTGTCGTGAAGGCTGCTCTTCCGCGAGACAATCCACGCATTGCGAGCGTCGAAAGTGTATGGAAGACGATGGACTGGCACGAGCGCGAGACGTTCGACCTTCTCGGGGTCACGTTCGAGGGCCACCACAACCTGACGCGCATTCTTTGCGCCGAGGATTGGGTCGGCTACCCGCTGCGTCGGGATTACGTCATGCCGGAGACCTATCGCGGGATCAAGAACGTAATTTACTAGGGCCAATGAATTTGGATCCATCCAGAGGCGGACGGCTTCATGCCTGATATCAAGACAGAAGAAATGCTCCTCAACATGGGGCCGCAGCACCCAAGCACGCACGGGGTGTTTCGGGTGGTGATCCGTACCGACGGGGAGATGGTGCTCGAGAGCGAGTCCCACATTGGCTACCTCCACCGCTGTTTCGAGAAGGTGGCCGAGAACAACACCTACATTCAGGTGGTGCCCTACACGGACCGGATGGACTACCTCTGCGCAATGGCCAACAACCTTGGCTACGCGCAGACGGTCGAGAAGCTCATGAAGCTCGAGGTGCCCGAGCGAGCCCAGTATATCCGCGTGATCGTCACGGAGCTCAACCGCATTGCGAGCCACCTCCTGGCCTTCGGCACGTATGGCATGGACATTGGCGCGATCACGCCCTTCCTTTATGCCTTCCGCGATCGCGAAATGATTCTCAAGATCTTCGAGAAGCTTTGCGGCCAGCGGCTCAATTACAGCTACGTGCGTGTCGGTGGCGTCACGTTCGATATCACGGAGGAAATTCTGGCTGACATCCAGCGTTTCTGCGACTACTTCGAGCCAGATACCATCAAGGAATATAACGAGCTTCTGAGCTACAACGGAATTTTCATCTCCCGCACGGCCAAGGTGGGGGTGCTTCCCGCGGACCTTGCCCTCAGCTATGGGGTCACGGGACCGTCGCTGCGTGGCTCTGGAGTCAAGCGTGACCTGCGCAAGGACGAGCCCTACTCGATCTACGACCGTTTCGAATTCGACATTCCCGTCGGGACGGGCGAAATGGGCGCACTCGGCGACTGCTGGGATCGGTACATGGTTCGAGTCCTGGAGATGACGGAGAGCGTCAAGATCATCCGTCAGGCTCTTGCCGATATTCCCGCCGGAGACTTTTGCGACAAGAAAGCCTTCCGCGGCGTCAAGCCACCGAAGGGCGAGGTGTACCACAAGATTGAAGGGGCGCGGGGCGAGGTTGGTTTCTATATCGTTTCCGACGGGACCACGAAGCCCTACCGCGTCAAGGCTCGGGGCCCTTCCTTCTGCAATATCAGCGTGCTCGACGCCTTGACTTCCAGGGGGGACTGCATGGTGGCGGACATGGTCGCGATCATTGGCAGCCTCGATATCGTCATGGGGGAGGTGGACCGGTGAGCGCTGCTGGCGTCTTGTTGACAGGTTTTCTTCTGCTCGGGCAGACGGCCGATCCGGCAGCTCCGGCCTCGGGAGACGCGGCTTTGGCCGTTGCCGCCCAGGAGGCTGCCGCCGAGGCTTCCATGGCCCAGGGTGAATCGGTCGATATCGCCGGTGCGGCCCGTGCCCTCGCCCGGGAACGCGGCACGAATGCCGATCAAGGGGGTATCTGGATCGAAGCCCTCTGGAACCAGGTGATCGATCCCTACCTGCCCTTCACGGTGCCCGAGTGGCTTCTCGTGGCAGTGACACTCCTCCTTGTCTGCGCGCTCGTCTTTGGCTTCATCAACGTCTACGCGCTCTTTGCGGTCTGGCTTGAACGAAAGGTCTCGGCGCACATTCAGTGCCGCCTGGGTCCGATGGAGGTGGGCCCCCATGGCCTTCTCCAGAGCATTGCCGACGGTATCAAGCTAACCGCCAAGGAGGATATCATTCCTCGGCTTGCGGACAGGCCACTTTTCATCCTGGCCCCGATCCTGGTCTTTACGGGTGTCCTCATGCGCTTCGTCCCGCTGCCCTTTGGTCAAAACCTCACGGCAAGCGATCTGGACCTGGGCCTCTTCTTCGTGGCCGCGGTGGGCTCGGTGGAAGTAATCGGCGTGATCATGGCCGGGTGGGCCTCGAACAACAAGTGGTCCCTCTTCGGCACGATTCGGACCGCGACGCAGATGGTGAGCTACGAGATTCCCATCGGGATTGCCTTCGTTGCCGTGATTGTCTCCGCTGGAAGCATGTCCCTCCAGGAGATCGTGGCCGCTCAGCGGGGCTGGTTCTTCCACTGGTACGTTCTCGAGAATCCGTTCCTCACGGTGCTCTCCATCGTCTACCTGATCGCGAGCCTTGCCGAGTGCAAGCGAGCTCCCTTCGACCTTCCCGAGGCCGAGTCGGAATTGGTCTGTGGCTTCCACACCGAGTACTCGGGCATGCGGTTCGGGCTCTTCTTCCTCTCGGAGTACGCGGCGATGTACCTCGTCTCTGCGGTGGCCGTGGTCCTCTTCTTTGGTGGGTGGTGGACGGGCCTTCCCTTCCTCGACGACCTCGGCATGAGCCCGACCTCGTCCCCCATCGCGAGCCTCCTGGGTTTTCTGTTGAAAGCTTCGGTCTTCGTCTCGAAGGCCGTGTTCCTGGTGTTCGTTCAGGTCTGGGTGCGATGGACGCTGCCCCGCGTTCGCCTCGACCAGATGATGCACCTGTGCTGGAAGGTGCTCCTTCCCGTCTCGCTGGTCTGCCTGGTGGGCTCGACCCTCTGGCACCTGGCTTGTGGGGGCAGCGGTCTCTATGGTCTTCCGGCCTTACTCGGGTTCTGACAGACTGGATCCCTATCTAACTGGGTCTCCAACAACAGCCAACAACAGCCAATGACAGCCGGCAACTACTTCACAGATATTTTCAAGGTCGCCAAGTCGATCGCTATCGGCATGGGCATCACGATGCGGTACTTTATTCAGCACAAGAAGAACCTCGCCACGGTCCAGTATCCGAGGGAGCGCGACTTCATCCCGCCCCGGCACCGAGGGATCCATTACCTCGAGACCGAGAAGTGCGTCATGTGCTGGAAGTGCTCCGAGATCTGCCCGGTCGAGTGTATTTATATCGAGGGGACCCGAGGTGCTGATGGCCCGCTTCAGGGCGGCTATCGGGGCCAGAAGGCCACTCTCTCCAAGTTCACTGTGGACTACACCGTGTGCATCTTTTGCGGTCTCTGCGAGGAGCCGTGTCCGCCCAAGTGTATCTACCTTGGCCCGGGCTTTGACTACCACGCGACGGACCGAACCCTGATGGAGAAAAATTTACTGACGGACGAGGTCTACACCGAGGAGGACGAGAAGTTCGTCTTGTGGGCCCGAGAAGAAAACGAGCGCCTCATCAGCGAGAAGAAACAGCGTGAGGCCGACGAGAAGGCCAAGGCCGCTCTGGCCAAGGCGGCTCAGGGGGCAGCGTCGCCGCCCAAGTGAGCGTGAGAGGTCTTGCTGCTTTGGGTGAGATCGAGTAAACCTTCGGCCTTTTCTGCCCGCCCGATACAGTTTGAATCGAGATAGTTCATGAGCTTCAGCGATTCGATATTCTGGGTTTTTGCCACGACCGCGGTGGTGCCTGCATTCTTGATCCTGTTTACCAGGAGCATCGTGCGCATGGCGTTCCTGCTCCTGGGGAGTCTCGCGGGGTTCGCCGGGCTCTACCTTCAGCTAAACGCTGCCTTCCTCGGCTTCACGCAGGTGATGGTCTACATTGGTGGAATCTTGATCCTCTTCCTCTTTGGCGTGATGTTGACCCAACGCTCCGACATCCCCGTGCGCGAGAAGGTGGGGCCCGCCCTGGCGGTCCCCGGATTCTTTGCCGGGCTGCTCCTCATGGCGGCGCTGCTCTTCATTGCCTTGCAGAATCCCTGGAAAACTCATCCACCGGTGCCGGTGACGGAGCCGGATACGCCCGTGATCGGTATCAAGCTCTTGAGCACCTACATTTTGCCCTTCGAGGCGGTCTCGATTCTTCTTCTCGCCGCCATGGTGGGGGCCACCTATATTGCCAGGGTGCAAGCTCCTGGTGCGCCGGACGGCCAGGCTGAGTTGTCCGACAGCAATGCAGAAGGACGATTGGAATGACCCCCGGTCTGTTTCAAGGTTTACAGGTAGTGCTTTCCACTCTCGGGGCGGAAGGTGTTCCGGCAGCGAATGCGGCTGCCACGGTGCTTGAAAGCTCGATCGGGCTCCACCACTACCTGGTCGTCAGCGCACTCGTCTTTGGTATCGGCATCATGGTCATCATCATCCGCAGGAATGCGATCGTGCTCCTCATGGGTCTGGAGCTGATCTTGAACTCGGCGGGGCTCAATTTTGTTGCGTTTGGGAAGTATGTCGCAGCTGACCGAATCGATGGCCAGATGGTGACGTTGTTCCTGATCGTTATCGCGGCCGCCGAGGCCTCGCTGGCTCTCGCCATCATCTTGAATATTTTTAACAGCCTCAACACGATCGAAGTGGACGAGGCGAAGTCTCTCAAAGGTTAGTCGTCCCCAGACGCCCATGAACACCAAGGAAACACTTCTCTGCAAGCTGGCGCTTGTGATTCTGGTCCTGCCCTTGATTGGGTTTGTGATCCAGATCTTTTTCGGGAAGCGCATCCCGCCGGTGAAGCGGCAGGGCGATTGGATCCCGACCCTGTTTATCGGTGGTTCGCTGGCAATCGCCGGCTACATGACCTTCCTGCTCCTGACCGGACACTTCGAGCATGGGAAAGAGACCCACCACGGAGTTGAGGCTCAGCGATGGTTTCCTCTCTTGCGCACGGATGCCGGGGGCCAGGTGATTCAGGAGGATGGCCGGAGCTGGATGCATGTGGGGCACCCATCACAGCCCAGCGCTGACTCCGGCGGCAACGCGGTTGCTCCCGCCGTGGGCTTCCACCTCGACTTCGGCATCCTGGTCGACAACCTCACCATCGTCATGCTCTTCGTCGTGACCCTCGTGAGCTTCCTGGTCCACCTCTTCTCCATGGGTTACATGCACGGCGAGAAGCGCTACAACCGCTTCTTTGCCTTTCTCGGCCTCTTCACGTTTTCGATGCTGGGACTTTGCATCACGAGCAATCTGCTATTCCTCTTCATGTTTTGGGAGCTGGTGGGCCTCTGCTCCTACTTTCTGATCGGGTTCTACTTCGAGAAGAAGTCGGCTCAGCAGGCGGCGATCAAGGCCTTCATGACGACTCGGCTTGGAGACCTGGGCTTTTTCATTGCGATTCTGGCGATTTACTGCGTTGCAGGCTCCCTGGAGTTCGATGCGATCTTCGCCAGCGTCCGGGATGGGAAATGGACGGCCTATGGCCCCTGGTTCCTGGCTGCGATCGGAATCTGCCTCTTCTTCGGGCCGGTTGGCAAGTCCGCCCAGTTTCCACTGCACGTCTGGCTTCCGGACGCCATGGAAGGACCGACGCCGGTGAGCGCGCTCATCCACGCCGCGACCATGGTCGCGGCTGGTGTTTACCTCGTCGGGCGCATGTTTCCGTTCATGGCCGGGATGCCTTACTTCGACGGTGATTTCGTCTCGAGCCCGGTGCTCCTCGTGGTCGCCTTGACGGGCGGCTTCACTGCTTTCTTTGCCGCGACGATCGCCTTTGCGCAAACGGACATCAAGAAGGTCCTTGCCTACTCCACTGTCTCCCAGCTGGGATACATGATGATCGGCCTCGGTGTGGGCAGCGTGAGCGCGGGCCTTTTCCACCTCACCACGCACGCCTTTTTCAAGGCGCTCCTGTTCCTCGGCTCGGGCAGCGTGATTCGCGCCATGCACCACGAGCAGGAGATGTCACGCATGGGTGGACTCAGGAAAAAACTGCCCATTACCTGGCTCACATTCGGTATTGGCACCTTTGCCATAGCCGGTCTACCGTTCCTGTCAGGGTTTTATTCCAAGGAGGCGATCCTTGGCCAGGCGCTGGCCTTCCTGCACCACAACGAAGCCTCGCACAGGTTTCCGCAGATACTCGCGGCTCTGCCGTTCATCTTCGGGATCTTGACCGCGGGTATGACGGCCTTCTACATGTTTCGCCTCTTCTTCGGGGTCTTCCACGGAGAACCGCGCGATCAGCACGCCTTCGACCACGCGCAGGAGTCACCCTGGACGATGACCCTCCCGCTTTGCGTGTTGGCGCTGCTGTCGGTCGTTGCGGGGGGTATTGGTCTTCCGGGCATGGGCCTTCCACAGTTCAACAGCGAGTGGTTCGCGCAGAGGGTGTCGTCCGTCGCGCTCTTTGCGCCGGGGAGCGAAGTGGCCCTCGAGGAGTTTCACAAGATCCTCCATGACCCGCACAACCATCACCTCGTGATGGGAGCTTCGATCGCAATGTTCCTCGCCGGCATCAGCCTGGCGAGCCTATTTTTTCTGCCCTTTGGGCCGTTTTACCGCAAGCAGGTGCTTCGGCCGGGCACGCTTCTGGGGGGTATTCAGGTCTTCCTGAAGAACCTCTGGTACGTTGACCGTCTGTGGACCTGGGTCGCCCTTCGCTTGATGCACATGTTCCAGATCGCGGCGGGCGCCTTTGACAGGTACGTCGTGGACGGCTTTGTGAACCTCTGGGGTACTCTGTGCCAGTACGCTCTCAGCGTCTCGGGAACAGTGGACCACCATGGAGTCGACGGTGCCGTGCGGGGTATCGGCAATCTGAGCCTCAGAAGCGGTGATCGCCTGCGCCGGCTTCAAACAGGCTTCCTCCAGGAGTACGTCTACGCCTCGGTCTTCATATTTGCCGGCGTATTCCTGGTTTCAGGCTTCATCGTCCTCGTCAGGATTTTTCAGTAACAACTTGGCACCCTCGTCCCCTTTAGTTTCGAGCCAGTCATGACCAGTATTACCTGGTGTATCTTCCTACCGCTCTTGACCGCAGGAGTCTTGCTCTTGATCCCTTCCTCGCTCAAGGGCCTGATCAAGACGGTCAGTCTCCTTGGCGCCTTCGTGACCTTTCTGATCTCCATCGGGCTTGTCCGGGGCTACATGCTGGGCGAAAGCGCGCCCGGTGGCGCCGATCGGGTGCTCGAGGAGCGAATTGAGAGGATCCTTGACGGCGCGGCGCTGGGACCCGCTTACAGCGTTGGTCCCCAGGGGAAGGAACGCTGGCGCGCGGATTTCCTGACCCCAAGGATCGAAAACGGTCGGTCAATCCTGGTGAAACCCACTGTCTTCAGCGAATTCACGCCTGGCGCTCAGGAGGCCTGGGAGCAGGCAGCCGAGTTGATCCTGGCAAAGAGCGTGAGTCTGACCACCCACATCAAGTTCGTCGAGTATCTGCCCTGGATTCAGCGGTTCAAGATCAATTACTTCGTGGGTGTTGACGGCTTGAGCTTGCCGCTTGTGGCATTGACGACGCTCCTGTGCGTCCTCTGTTTCGTCTGGTCCTGGAATATCGACAAGGGTACGAAGGGCTACTTCGTGCTCTTCTTGCTCCTCGAGTCGGGACTGATCGGCGTCTTCTGTGCGCTTGATTTCTTTCTCTTCTATGTCTTCTGGGAGATCGTCCTCCTCCCGATGTACTTCCTCATTGGGGTCTGGGGCGGCGAGAACCGCATTTACGCGGCGATAAAGTTTTTCATCTACACGCTCGTGGGTTCGGTGCTCATGCTGGTTGCGATGCTCGTCATGTATTTCATGACGGAGCCGCACACGTTCAACATGCTCACCTTGATGAACCTTGCTCCGGGTTTCAGCCCGGGCGTTGCCTCGCTGCTTTTCGTCGCGCTGTTCATTGGGTTCGCGATCAAGGTGCCCGTCTTCCCGTTCCACACCTGGTTACCCGACGCGCACGTCGAGGCGCCGACCGCAGTCAGCGTGATTCTGGCCGGAGTCCTGCTCAAGATGGGCGGCTACGGGCTCTTCCGGATCTCCTACCCCATGCTGCCAGGCACGGGCACCGACAAGTTCTTCATCGCCCTCATTGCTGTCCTGGGCATGATCAACATCGTCTACGGCGCCTTCTGCGCGCTTGCGCAAAAGGACTTCAAGAAGCTGGTCGCCTACTCGTCGGTCAGTCACATGGGGTATGTGCTCCTTGGCCTCGCAGCGCTGAACCATACCGGCGTCACGGGGGCCGTCCTTCAAATGATCAACCACGGGGTCTCGAGCGCCATGCTCTTCCTCATCGTGGGCGTGGTCTACGACCGTGCGCACCATCGAGACCTTACCAGGTTCGGAGGCATGGCTCTCCAGATGCCCTGGTACACGGGCATCGCGACCGTCGGATTCTTTGCCTCGCTCGGGCTGCCCGGCCTGAACGGATTCATCAGCGAATTCCTCTGCTTCCAGGGGGCGTTCGACTTTCGGGACGGCGCTACTGGCAGCCTGATCACCACGACCCAGGGGATCCACTCCCCCTGGATTGTCTACGTCTCGCTCCTCGGGATTATTCTGGCCGCAGTCTACATCCTCTGGACGATTCAGCGTGTCTACCTGGGCGAGGTGAAGCGCGAGGAATACAAGCGATTCCCCGATGTTTCCTTCCGCGAGGTCCTGGCGCTCGCGCCGCTCGGAATCCTCTGCATCGTCCTCGGCGTCTTCCCGAACGGCCTCATCGAGTTCATGAACGGATCCTTGACGGCCGTCACTGACCTCGTCCGCGGCGCGATGGGCAATTAGCGCAGACCAGCCCCCGGATAACCGATCCATGCACCTCTTGAACCATCTCCAGGCTCTCCTCACGCTCCCCGTTGCGGTGACCGCCCCGGGCGTGGAGCAGTTTCGGGATACCTTTTACCCCGCCATTATCGACAGCCTCAAGTACTTCGGCCCGGAGACGCAGGTCGCGGTCGCAGCGATTGCGATCTTGCTCCTGGACCTGGTCCTCCCCATCCAGTTCTCGAAGCACCTCGCCTGGGCCGCCATTCTCGGCTGCCTCGCGCCACTTTCAGGAATTGGACACTACTACGAGGATTCGAAGTCGCTCTTCCTTGGGATGCTGGTGATCGACCCCTTCGCCAACTTCTTCAAGGCGTTCTTCCTTCTGGGCTCGATCCCTGTGATCATGTTGAGCTTTGTTTCAAGGAAGCTCGAGGGTCGCCGCATGGGGGAGTACTACTTCATCCTCCTCTCGAGCGTATTCGGGGCCATGCTCATGGCCTCGTCGACCCACTTCCTCACGCTCTTCCTCTCCCTCGAGATCCTGAGCGTGTGCTCCTACATCCTGGTCGGCTATTTCCGTACCGAACGCAAGGGGGCCGAGGCGGCCCTGAAGTACATCATTTATGGCAGCATCGCGGCCGCCATCATGGGCTATGGATTTTCGCTCTGGTACGGTATGACGGGCTCCGGCGAGATTTCCTCCCTGGCCAGAGTGTTCTGGAGCCCGGAGCACGAGATCTATACCGAGCGGAACCAGCAGGCACTGGCCGCGCTGACGGTCACCTTCGCGTTCCTTTTTGTATTTGTGGGCTTCGCCTACAAGATTGCCGCGATCCCCATGCACTTCTGGGCACCCGATGTTTACGAGGGCGCCCCGACGGTCGTCACGGCCTTCCTGTCCGTGATCTCCAAGGCCGCGGGCTTCGCGATTCTACTTCGCTTTCTCGGAGGCCTCTCCAGCTCCGTCTCGGGTCTTGCCCCTGGCGACATGGCGGTGAAGCTCTGGGCTGGCGTCGACTGGCGGCTGATTCTGATAGTGATCTCGATCCTGACCATGACGCTCGGGAACTTGGCAGCCCTCTGGCAGACGAACTTGAAGCGTCTCATGGCCTACTCGTCGATCGCCCACGCAGGGTACCTCTTGATGGGGCTCTCGATCCTGGGCACCGCCACCCGTTACACCGGCACGCAGACGATCGCGTTTTACCTCGTTGCCTACCTCTCCATGAACTTCGGCGCTTTCGCGGTGGCCATTCTCGTCGAGAACCGTCTCAACTCGTCCGAGCTCGAGGACTACAAGGGTCTTGGACGGCGCGCTCCGTTCCTGGCGGGCGCCCTGACGGTCTTCATATTTTCGCTGATCGGTGTGCCCCCCACGGCCGGGTTCATGGGCAAATTCCACCTCTTCATGGGGATTATCGACGTGGGTGGCTGGCCCTACTACTTGCTGGCCATCGCGGCTGCTATGAACACCGCCCTGTCGGCCTACTACTATCTGAAGATTGCCCGGGTCATGTACTTTGAGAAAGGATCGAGCCTGGAGTTGATCCAGTCCTCGGCTCTCGGTCGCGTGGTGGTTGTCGGAATGCTCTTCCTGACTTTCTATCTGTGCTTCTGTGCTGACTCGATCCTCAAGACCACCCTGAACCTCGGGATGCATGTATGAGCAAGGCCGTGGAGCTCATCCTGGAAGCTTATTACCTTACCCAGCACTCGTTTGTCAGGTACGTCATCGAGAGTGCCGAGCCCGAGATCCAGGACGACTTTGACCGCCGGGCTTTTTCGCTCTTCGAGGACTGGAGCCGTGAGGCGCGCTACAGCCAGATGGCCCTTGGCGACCTCCTGGCAGAGATGGACTGCGTGCCTCCCTCGAGCTCGTTTCCGATAGAGTACAGTCAGTACAATTACCTGGGGCCGGCTTATCTCCTCGGGCCGATGGTAGAGAGGTGCTCGGCTAAGATGGCGCGGATCTCGGAGCTTGCGGGGCAGATTCAGGGCAGCCCGCGAGCCAGGGACCTTCTGAACGCGGTGCTGGCTCGCCAGCGCTACTACCTTGACCGTGCAAGAAAGCTCGAGGCGGAGTTGGCGAGCAGGGAATCGAGCCCTGCCGAGGCGTCCCCTTCCACGAAGCCAAGGATCAAGGGCTCCAGCGCTTCCCGGTGGTGAGAGGACCTGTCCCTGGGCACGAAGGACCCCTCCATCGGGGGAACCCTGGCCCCAGGGTTCTGAAAAATCCTTGCTGGTGCGAAGGATCGCGCGGCCGGTGAATTTCGCGGGCCTCTGGAACACCTTGTGCAGACGTGTTCCGGGGTGGTTCCAACGACAGTAGATTCTGAAAGGAGGCTCCGATGAAGGTTCCTGTGCTCCTGGGGTTGGCGGCGGCGATGGGTGTCCTCTCCGGCTGCGATTCGGGTCCGAAGTCAGGGAGGGGATTTCGGCTGCCAGAAGGGGACATCGCGAAGGGAAGGGCGACGTTTGTGGATCTGGGCTGCAACGGCTGCCACACGGTTGCCGGTGTCGATCTGCCGCCCCCGTCCAAGCCCGAACAGATCTTGGTGGCCCTCGGTGGCCAGGTCTTGCGCATCCGCTCCTATGGCGAGCTCGTAACGGCCATCGTCAACCCGTCGCACGAGCTGGCGAAGGGGTATCCGAGCGAGAAGATCTCCCGGGAGGGCAAGTCTCTCATGGCGAACTTCAACGAGGTCATGAAGGTGGCCCAGTTGATCGATCTTGTCACGTTCTTGCAGTCGCGATACGAGAAGCTGGAGCCCGATTACAGGAGCGATTACCCGTACTACTAAAGCCCGCGGGCCGTTTGCTGTATTGCCCGGATTTCGCGAACGCCGTGTGGAGAGTACCCCCCACCGCAAGTGAGTGCCTGAAAATGCAGCTCCTGGGCGGTACTGAAGAGAACGACGAGCACTTCCGGGCGGTAAAAATCGCCCGATACTGGTAATTTTCCCCCCATCGATTCTCAGGACCTGACTTCACAGGCGCGGACTCCATCAATGGGCTGTTAGCATGGTCTCATGAGATTCCACCCTCCCCGGGTCACTATCCTACTTTGCCTCGCGGTGCTCGAGCGTCCCCTCGACGCCGGCCAGGACTCCGGGCTGGCAGCCAAGAATCTTGCAAGCGCCGAGAAAGGCGGTGATACCGAAGCTTATCTCGTGGCCCTCAGGGCGGTGCTCGAAGGCGACGATGCGAGGAGTGTTCGTGCGGTTGTCGTGAGCTACTCAAAGTTCGCCTCGCGCCTGCCAAGGACCGCGGACTCCCGCGACTTCAAGCTGCTACACGGCCGGGCGGCCGCGGCGTTCGCGCCGGTAAAGTCGAAGGGCGCGGTGGAGGAGTATCAGAGGCTTTTGGCTTCGCACCCCGACTGGCGGGGGAGGCTACTCCTCCTGAACGCCTCGAGTGTCGTAAAGCCGGTGAGCCGTCTCGAGGCCGCTCTGAAGTGCCTTCGCGACGAGCATCCAGCGGTGGTGAGGCAGGCGCTTCAATACCTCTCGAGGTCGAAGCAAGTCTCGATCGTGGAGGCGATCATCGAGCGCTATGTGGAGGTCTCGAAGAGGAAGCCGAAGCCGGCAGAGCGTTCCGACTGGGACCGAACCCGAGGCATTTTTCAGTCGACCCTGGAGCGGCTCCTGGGGGTCGACCTGCCCGTGGCAGAGGACTACAAGAACTACTTCGAGACCCGGAAGCGCGATCCGGGGCTCTTTGACGGCCCGAAGGAGTCCAGGGGGATCAGTGGCCTCACGCTCTTTGGCGCCGCGGTGACGGGCAAGAACCTGATCTTCGTGCTCGACACGTCGGGCAGCATGGAGACGACGGACCTTCTGCCCGAGGGCGAGTCGGAGCGGGAGTCTGGCCGCACGGTGGTGGGAGACCCTGCGAAACAAGAAGACAAGGCACTGACAAGGAGGCCGCCGGATGATCGGAAGCGGATGCTCAGGGCCAAGAAGGAGCTTGCGCGGGTCATCAAGTCGCTGCCCTCCGACATTCATTTCAATGTTATCGACTACTCCTCCGACGTGCGATCGTGGAAGAAGGGCATGGTCCAGGCCTCAGACACCAACAAGCAGGCAGCCATCGAGCACCTCGAGGGCCTCAAGGCGGAAGGCATCACCGTCACTGACATGGCACTCGAGGAGGCCTTCGCTGACTTGAACGTCGACACGATCTACCTGATCACCGATGGGGCCCCGACTCACATGGGCTCGTCGAACGCCGGCAATGGGCTGCCCGAGGATGCCCTCCAGATCATGGCCGACATCCACGATCGCGTGGCCGAGCTCAATTTTCTCAGGGGGGTGCGGATCTTCGCGCTCGGGTTCCAGGGGGCCCACGAGGAGTTTCTCAAGAAGCTGGCGGCAAACCACGCCGGGAAGTACGTTGCGATCCGGTGATTGCCGGGGCTGTTCACCGGGAGGTTGAGCTCCAATTCCCGGACTTCAACCCGCGTGAGACTGTACAATGCGCTTCCGATGAGATCGAAGGTCCTTGCGGTAGGTCTTGTTGCTCTTTTCCCCGGGTTCGGCTGCGAGTCACGCAGCTGCGCGGTGGTGGTCTATACCTCGGTGGACGATGTCTTCGCGAAGCCCATTTTCGAGGCTTTTGAGCGGGAGACCGGGGTGCGAATCGAGGCCGTCTTTGATGCGGAGGCCACCAAGGTCACGGGACTCTATCAGCGTCTACTTGCGGAAAGATCGCGACCGCGTGCCGACCTTTTCTGGAGCTCGGAGCCGTCGAGGACGCTCTCCCTGGAGGCCGCTGGAGCGCTCGAGCCGTACGTGTCCCCGAATGCGGTGGACATCCCGGCCGAGTTCAAGTCCCTCTCGGGCGCCTGGACGGGCTTCGCTGCCAGGGCCCGCGTCATCGTCTACAACCGGCAGCGCCTTCCCGATGCCGAACGTCCGCGGTCCATCTTTGACCTGACCCTCGAGCGCTTTCGGAACGAGGCCGCGATTTCGGATCCTCTCTTTGGCACGATGGCGACGCACACCGGCGCACTCTGGTCACGCCTGGGAAAGGAGGCCGTGGAGGCTTATTTCAAGGGGCTTGTTGCGAACGGCGTGAAGGTGCTTTCTGGGAATTCGGTGGTTCGGGACCGCGTGGCCTCGGGCGAGCTTCTCTGTGGGCTCACAGACACGGACGATGCCCACGTCGCAATCCTCCAGGGGCTGCCGGTGGGGGTCGTGTTCCCCGATCAGGAGGCGCTCTTTCCCGGTGTGGCGGAGCCACTCGGCTGCTTTGTCTTCCCCAACACCGTGGCGCTGATTCGGGGCGGGCCCCACCCGGAGTTGGCCCGCAGGCTCGCCGACCATCTCCTCGACAGGAAGACCGAGCTTCGCCTGGCCATGGGCGAGTCGGCGCAGATTCCTGTTCGCTCCGGAGTGCCGCATCCCGCCGGGCTTGCTCTGCCAGCAGGCCTCGTTCGCATGAAGATCAAGTGGCCTGAAGTCTCCAGGGGTGTCGAGGAGTCGCTCGAGCCCTTGCGGAAGCTTGTCGTCAAGTAACCTGCGCATGCGACGTCTTCCGACTCTTTTCCGGGGGTGCCTGCAAGTGTCCCTGCTTTCACCCCTCGCCTACCTGGCATGGCTTTCGATCCGTCGTGATGGAACTTTTTCGCTCGAGGCGTATTCAAGATCTCTTGAGCCGGGTGTGTGGCCCGTCTTGGCCCGCACGATCGCGATCGGGTCGGCCTCGACGTTTCTCGCGCTGGCTCTCGGTGGTCCGGCCGCCTGGGCACTGGAGCGGCGCTGTTTTCCGCTCAAGCCTTTCCTGCGAACAGCGGCCCTCTTTTCCCTTGTGCTGCCGCCGTTTTTTCACGTGGCCGTCTGGGAGTATCTGGCGTTGCCCGGAGGCGTGCTGACGAAGCTGTTCCCCTGGGCTGTTGCGCCTGGAAGGCCCTTTCCGATCCGCAGCGCGTTCTTCACGACGCTGGTCCTCGGCACGAGCTTCTCGCCGGTGTTTTTCTTTTTCATCTCGCAGGGTCTGCGCACCATCCCGAGGGAGCTGGTCGATGCCGCCCGGGTGTCCCGCGGGCCGGGGGTGGTGGCCTGGCGGATCATCGTGCCCCTGCTTCTGCCGGCAATCGCAGCGGCCTCCGGCATGGTCTTCACGTTCTCGCTCTTGGCCTATGAGGTGCCCCGTCTGCTCGACGTCACGAGCTACTCGGTGCTCGTACAGGTGAGTTACGGAGCCCAGGACGATCCGGGGCTCGCCTTCGCGGCGCTGCTGCCGCTTTTCTTGACGGGAGCGATGGTGCTTCTTGCGTTCGAATCCTGGGCAAGTCGCCGAGGCTTCGCGCTCTCGGGGCGCGAAGCTCGGGAGACTCTCGTGGCGACCGAGAGGGCCGGGCTTCTCCCCTGGTGTGTCTTCGGTGGCTGGTGGGCCTTCAGCACGGCCTTGCCGATCTGGGTCCTGTGCGTGCTCGCGGGGCGACGATCAGTTTTTGCGAACGCGTGGCTCACCGACTGGGAGAAAGTGCTGTGGGGTGTGTGTGTGTCCTCGCTTTCGGCGCTACTCGCTGTGGCGGTGGCGGCCGCGCTTCTGCTCCCCCCGCTCGCCCAGGGGCGTCGACGGTTCGCTCACCTCTGGTTGCCGCTGGCCCTGCCTGGCTCGCTCCTGGGGTTTACCTTGATCCGATGGTTTCAGATCGGTCCGTTTTACGCTCTCTACAACAGCCCCGCTGTGCTCGTCGTGGCCGGAGCCATGCGCTTTTTTCCGGTGGCTGTTCTCGCGCTGGAGGCTCACCTTCGATCTTCCCCGCGGGATGAGTGGAGCGCAGCGAAGCTTGCTCCGGGGCGCGCTCGGCGCTGGCTGCGCATCCGGTTGCCGCTGGCGGCTCCGGGGCTCGAGGCCGGGAGCGTCGCCGTGGCGCTCCTTTGTGCCTGCGAGCTTCCTGCCACGCTGCTACTCGCCCCTCCGGGGAGCGAGCCTGTAATCGTGCGGATCTACAATCTCGTCCACTACACGCCCGAGCGGAACGTCCTGGCGGCTCTCTGCTTGTTTCAGGCCCTGGGAACTATTCTGGGGGCGGTCTGCCTGGTTACGGTGTTGAAAATTTTCCGGCGGTAGGCGGAACGAAGGAAGGGTAAGAGCGAGGCTCGTGGATCGCCCGAAGCCTTCGTTACCCCGCCGAGGGGAACCTGACGACGACCTTCAGCGCCCCGTCTGTCTTGTCCCGGAAGGTCTCGAAAGCCTTCTGGATATCCCGGAGCTCGAAGCGGTGGGTGACGAGAGGGGAGAGATCGATCCGGCCCTCGCTGATCCAGCGCATGGCGAGGGGGAAGTCGCGCTTGAAGTCGGGGTTCACGCTCGTGTGGACGGTGATGTTCTTGCGGAGGAGGTCTAGCCAGCGGACTTCATGGAGTTTCTCCTCGGGCATGCCGAAGAAGAGGATGCGGCCGTTCAGGCGGCAGAGGTCGATGCAGAGGTCGAGCGCCTGGTTCTGGTGGCCGACGGCCTCTATGACAATGTCGGCGAGTGCGCCGCCCGTGATTCGAGAAACGGCGGCGATGGGGTCTTCCTTTGAGGAGTTCACCGTGGCCGTGGCGCCGAATTCGTGGCTCCGCATCAATCGAGATTCGAGCCGATCGATCGCGATGATCTCCCGGGCGCCGAGGTTCCGGAGCACCGAGCACCAGATTTGGCCCATGGGCCCCTGTCCAACGACGACAACGTCTTGATCGATCACCTGCTGGAGCTTCTTCACCGCGAAGATCACCGTGCCCAGTGGCTGCGCGAGCATGGCCGCCTCGGGGGGTTTGCGTGGGTCGAGCGGAATCACCCGTTCCTCGCCCATGGCAAAGCGCTCGAAGAGTCCCACTTGACCATCCGGCACCGCGAGCACCTTGTCTCCGCGTCGGAAACGGCTCCCGGAAGTCTCGATGACGGTTCCGACCATCTCGTGAAGGGAGAGGCCGTCCTTGAGCGGGTACTTCGGCTGGTTGTTGCAAAAGTAGGGCAGATCGGAGCCGCAGAGGCAAGTGACCTCGGGCTGGAAGATGATTTCTCCCGGCGCTCCGGATCTTGCCGGGCTCAGGCGCGGCTCGGGAAGGTCAACGAGTTCGATGTGCCCTTTTTTGATAATGCGTCCTGCAAGCATGGCGAATCGTATACCACGACTTCGTGGGCATGAAAAGATACTTGTTTGGAGTTCCTCCCACATTGTCGTGGGCCCGGCGAGGACTGTCGATTGCAAAGGTGAATTGAGGCGCCTTCCCGGGCTATTGGCCCGTGCCCTTCGTTGCTTTTGGTAACACGGTTCACTATACTCCGCGCGGCCAGGATGGGGCTCTCTGGAGCAAGGCTCCCCCGCCATCGGCGTCGATCGAGCGCCGGTGTGGGGAGGTCTTCCGCCCCCGCGAGGAGTTTATTCTTGTGGGTCCCTGGAGCCCATCCCAGGATCCGCTACGTCGGCGCGAAGCCGGCGCTTTTCATTTTGACACACGCGCTGAACTCCTCGCGCACACCCCGAAGGTACGCCATGTTTGACCCCGAGCTTCTTGAGAAGCGCAAGGCCCTCCTCGCCCAGGGCATCGATCCTTATCCCTACTCTTTTGAGCGTTCTCATACTCTCTGCGAGACTCGACAGGCGCAGGTGGAGCTGTTGGGCAAGGACGTCAGTGTCGCCGGACGGCTCGTCGCTTACCGAGGTGCCGGCAAGCTCGTCTTCGCCGATCTCGGCGACTTTGAGGGCCGCCTCCAGGTCATGTTTCGTAAGAACTGCTACTCCGACCAGCTCTGGGACGTGATCCAGCGTCAACTCGATCTGGGAGACCTGCTCGGGGTGCGAGGTCAGCTTTTCATCACGAAAATGGGGGAGCTCACGGTCGAGGCCCGCGAGGTGGAGGTCCTCTCGAAGACTGTGGTGCGCGTGCCGATTCCGAAATCGAAGGATGACCGGACGTTTTTTCAGCTCTCCGATGCGGAGACGAAGTACCGAGAGCGCTACCTGCACTGGATTACCGACCCCGCCGCCCGCGAGGTTGTGGTCACAAGGGCCCGCGTGATCAGCAGGATCCGCACGTTCCTCGAGTCGCGTGGATTTGTTGAGGTGACGACGCCGACGATCGAAATGAGCTACGGTGGCGCAGAGGCGAGGCCGTTCACCACGGGCATTCACGCCCTCTCGAACCAGGAGGCGTACCTCCGGATCTCCCCCGAGCTTGCGCTCAAGCGTTTCATTGCCGGGGGGTTCGAAAAGGTCTTCACGATCTGCCAGAACTTCCGCAATGAAGGCATTGACCGGAGCCACAACCCCGAGGTCACGATGCTCGAGTGGTACGAGGCCTACACCGATTACACGTACCAGATGGAGCAGTTCGAGGCTCTCGTCAGCTCTGTCGCCAGGGAGGTGACGGGCGGTTACAAGGTTCTTTACGAGGGTACCGAGATCGATTTTACGCCTCCCTGGAGGCGCATCACGGTGCTCGGCGCGTTGAAAGACATTGGTGTCGATGCCGGAGCGCTCGGCGAGTCGGAGCTGAGGGAGGAGATGGACAAGCGGGGCGTTGCCCCGCCCAGGCCCTGGTCGTGGGGCCACGCGGTGGCGGAGCTCTTCAGCGCTCTGGTGGAAAAGACGATAGTGCAGCCGACCTTCATCTGCGATCATCCGATCGACATCTCGCCCTTGACCAAGAAGAAGCGGGGCGACGATCGACTGGTTGAACGCTTCGAGCCCGCCGTGGCAGGTATGGAAATCGGCAACGCCTACAGTGAGCTGACGGATCCCGTCGAGCAACGCGAGCGCTTCGAGCGCCAGCAGGCCATGGGCGCTGACCGCGAGGGAATCGAGCATCACCCAATCGACGAGGACTTCATCAAGGCCGTGGGCTGCGGCATGCCGCCGACCGGTGGCGTGGGCCTCGGGATCGATCGCCTCGTGATGCTGCTCACGGACTCGCACTCAATTCGGGACGTGATAGCCTTCCCCATGATGAAGCCACGGGACAGGTAGAGCCCGCCCAGGGATTCGTGAGAGACTCCGGGCCCCTTTCGGGCTTGACTCCATCCGATGAGATCTGTATCCTTGCGCCGCCCGTATTTCCTTGCGGCTCGCCCCGGTATCCCATGCGCCCAATTCCTCTTTCGCGATCGCACTTGCTCGTCGCCTGCGTCCTGTATGGACTGGCGATGCACTTGCCGCTGGCGCACGACTTCATCTTTGCCGAGGAGGAGTGCTCGAGCTGTCACGAAGTGCTGGCGCAAGGGAGCTGCATCGAGGCTGGTTGTGATTCCGGCCTCCCCTGCGACAATCCAGAGCACCATCACCACCAGCATCCGCACGCTCACGGGCATTGCCTCTCCTGCCAGGGCTTGAGCGCTCCCGGCCTTCCGATTCCCACCACCACGTTGGGGCTCTTCAGGGAGGTCCTTGTCGTTGGGCAACTCCAGCAGCCCACTCGAATCCAGCCTCATGGCGTCTCCGGGCTCTACCTTGCCCGAGCGCCCCCCCGCCTTTCCTGATTGCTGACTTTTCGAGGGATTGTGGACCGAGGCACATCTGTTGCGCTCCGGCTCCGTCCCTCCCACGGACCACCATCAGGAAGGTAACTCATGAATCCGCACTTCAATTTCGAGCGGCGCTGCCTGCTCGCGATTGCCTTTTGCTTTCTTCCATCGCACGCCGGGGGGCAGGATAGCTCGGAGGCCAGAGATGCCCTCGAGGAAGCCTTGAAGGAGATTCCCCAGCCACCCGCGTTGCCGCCTCAGTCGGCTTCTGGCCCCGGTCTCCTGGTCAAGCAGGCTGGCCCCACCACCCTGAGGCTCATCGACATCTCCCTCGGCGCGCTCTTCGCAGCGGGGAGCTCCACGGCTCGCGATGAGGAGCTCTCGCGCCTCCAGGCGGGTGGGCACGACCCCCGAAAGCGAGGCTTCACCGTGCAAAACGTTGAGCTCTCGCTCTCGGGCGCGGTGGACCCCTACATGACGGGCGAGGCGCACGTTGTCTACTTCATCGACCCGATCGAGGGAGAGAGCGTCGTCGAACTCGAGGAAGCGTTCTTGACCTCGCAAGCGCTTCCCCTGGGTCTGACCGAGGCGGGATTTCAGATCGAGGCAGGCCAATTCTTTACTGAATTCGGCCGTATCAATCCCCAGCACCCGCACCAGTGGGAGTGGCTCGACCAGCCCGTCGTCAACAGCCGACTGTTTGGACCCGATGGCCTGCGCGGCCCGGGTTTCCGTATCGGCTGGCTAGTCCCATTCACTCCGTGGTTTTCGCAGTTTCACCTCGGGACGCAGAACGCGAACGGCGAGACCATGACGAGTTTTCTGGCAAACGAGGAATTCGCTGCGGAGCGATCCCCCGAGGCTCGGCCGTTCACTCATCGGCCCGTGCGTTCGTTCGAGGATCTCGTCTACTTGCTCCGGTGGGAGAACGGCTTCGACCTCTCGGACACCGTCTCCGCCAAGGTTGCAGGATCCGGGCTGCACGGCCCCAACTTCACCGGCCCCGATGGCGAGACGTGGATCTACGGAGCCGACCTTCTGCTCAAATGGCGTCCGTTGTCAGCTTCAAGGGGCTGGCCCTTCGTTATCTGGCAGACAGAGATCATGGGCCGCGATTATCTTGCGGACGACGCGCTCGACGAAGGAAATGACCCGGTTGATCCAGCGGACGACACGGTCTTTGCCTCGGAGAATTTTCGGGACTGGGGCTTTTACACCCAGTTGATTTATGGTTTTACGCCCGGTTGGGCGCTGGGAGGGCGCTTCGAGCACGCCGGGGGCGAAGGCCCATCGGCCGACGATCGGCAGAACGATCCGTTCCGCGACGATCGCCTCCGCGTTTCGCCGATCCTCGTCTATTACCCGACTGAATTTTCCCGGCTCAGGTTGCAGTACAACTACGATCGCGCGGCGCACCTCCCTGGCGATGAAGCGCACTCGGTGTGGCTCGGCGTCGAGTTTCTCTTTGGCGCTCACGCGGCGCACCAGTATTGATCCAGGCGACTTGAAAAACTCCGATCCCAATCGCAGAAAGTGAATACCTCCATGAGCCGTGAAAGAGAATTTGTCGGTGCCGTGTCCGTGGTGGCGCTAACCCTGGGGCTGGCCGGCGCGACCCGGCTGGAGGCCCAGGAAGCATTCAGGAAGCTGAAAGTCTGTGCCACCGTGCCGGAGCTTGGCCAGCTCTCCAGTGAGGTTGGCGGCGATGAGGTCACGGTTTTCGTCTTCGCAAAGGCGCAGCAGGACCCTCACTTCCTCGAGGCCAAGCTGAGTTTCATCAAGGAACTCAGCACCGCCGACGCCCTCGTGCATGTGGGGCTTGAGCTGGAGGTCGCCTGGGAGCCAAACTTGTGGCAAAACGCTCGCAATCCGCAGGTCCTGCCCGGTGCGATCGGCTTCATCGACGCCTCGAAGGCCATCGCCCCCCTCAACATCCCTGGAGGTGTCGTGGACCGGAGCCTTGGAGATGTGCACGCATTCGGCAACCCGCACTACCTCAGTGATCCCATCTGTGGTCTCCAGGTCGCAAGACTGCTTAGCGACAGCCTCCAGAAGCTCCGACCCCAGAAGGCGGACTATTTCAAGAGCCGCTGCGCCGACTTCGAGCGCCGGCTTGGCTCGGCCTTGGTGGGAGAGAAGCTTGCGGCGAAGTACGACGTCGAGAAGCTCTCGATCCTCCACGAGCACGGCAAGCTCGAGGAGTTCCTCAGGAAGCAAGAGGACGGCGCCGTGGGAGGTTGGCTGGGGAGGCTCGCATCTTATCGCGGCGCCCAGGTCGCGAGTGACCATGACCTGTGGCCCTATTTCGCGCGGCGATTCGGGCTCAAGATCATTGCCTTCCTCGAGCCCCGGCCGGGTATTCCGCCGAGCACGAGGCATCTCAGAGAAGTGATCGCGATCCTGAAGGCGAACCGTGTTCGCGCCGTATTGACAGTGTCTTACTTTGATTCCCGCCATGCCCGGCTTGTGAGTGAAGAGACGGGTGCGAGGATCGTGAGCCTGGCTCATCAGTGCGGGGCTCAACCTGGCACCGATCGATACCTCGACATGGTGGAGTTCAATGTGACGCAACTCGAAAACGTACTAGGAGGCACCCGGGGATGACACGTACTGACTCCCCTCTTGTGGTTGGCGCGGTCCGGTCCTCTCCGGACTCTGTCCTGCGGGTGTCGAATGTCGTACTGGGTCATGGCAAGGCCGTGGTGCTGCGCGACATTCAACTCGAGATCTTGCCGGGAGAGCTTTGGTTTTTCATTGGTCCCAATGGCTCCGGCAAGACCACGTTCCTCGGGGCGATACTGGGGATTCACCGTATCACCTCGGGAGTGATTACCCTGGCACCCGAGCTTGCCTCACGCCAGATGGTCGGTTTCGTTCCGCAACGCTGCGACGCGAAGGCCACCTTGCCCCAGACAGTCCGGGAATTTGTTGACCTCGGGCTCACCAGGGCGGGCATCTCCGCAGCGGAACGTAGGGAGAACATTGCCTGGGCGCTCGAGATGACTGGAATCTCCGACCTGGCGGAGCGCGACTATTGGTCCGTGTCCGGAGGTCAGCGCCAGCGAGCGCTGATCGCGCGGGGCCTGGCGCGAAGGCCGAGCCTCTTGATCCTTGACGAGCCGACAAGCGGGCTGGACATCGCCGCGGAGGAGTCGCTGGTACGCCTGGTCGTCTCCTTGAATCGCGACCTCGGCATTACCGTCGTCTTCGTGACTCACGTGCTCGCGCTCGCCCTGCGTCATGCGACGCACGTGGCATTGTTCCATCAAGGCAGAATTACCTGCGGCAAGCGTGATGGGGTGCTGATTCCAGAGCTCTTGCGCGAGGCCTATGGTCTCGACGAGCAGCTCCTTAAAAGGTTGAGCGCAACGTCGATTCAAGAAAGGGAGCTACATGATCCAAGAGTTCATCCAGTCCTGGGGTCTCTTTCACAATAGCTGGCTCGCAGGCTGGCTCCTTGCCGTGCTCCTTTCCATGACGGGCGTTCTCGTCGTCGCAAAGGATCAGATCTTCCTCGGGGCCGCGGTCGCGGAGGCTTCCACCCTGGGCGTGGCGCTCGGCATGTGGCTCACCAGCGTCGGGCCTTTTCACGGGGTTGAGTGGATGGAGTCCGATCTCTTCCTGTCGTTCCTCGCGGGTGCCTTGTCGGTGGCCGCGACTCTCCTGACGTCGCACTCGGGTCGCTGGGGGCGAGAATCAACCGAGGCGGTGACGGGTTGGGTCTTCCTGGCCGCGGCCAGCTTCGCAATCTTACTCGTGTCGCACTCGCCCCATGGCACCGAGGATATCCACCGGCTCCTCTCCTCCAGCATTATTGGATCCTCCAGCGAGGAGGTTACGTTCCTGGCCATTGCGACCTTCTGTGTGGGCTGCTCCCTGCTCTGCTTCCGCCGAAGAATCCTGCTCGTGCTCACCGATCCCGACATGGCGCAGGCTTCTGGCGTCCCTGCGAGGGCCTGGGAACTCTTCACTTGCGGGTTGCTCGGCATGACGGTGGGTTACTCGTTACGTGTCTCGGGCATGCTCTACACGTTCGGTTGTCTCGTGCTGCCGGCCCTTTCGGCGAGGAGCCTCTCAAGGACCGCGTCCGGGGTCTTCGTGGCGGCGCCCGTCCTGGCAATTCTTACGACTGTCGTGGCCTTTGTCCTTGCGAACCACTGGGATCATCCGCCCGGGCAAATGGCGGTGGCAGCGCTCTCGTGCATCACCGCAGCATCGTTCATCCTCAGGCGACTACGGAAGCGCTGAGTCCCGCCCACCGTAAGTTGGTGCCTGAAAATGCAGCTCTTGGGCGGTACTCGGCAAGGGGAGTGTGAGGAGGCCACGGCGCCGGAGGCGCCTGGGACGAGCGCGTGGCGCGAGACGGAGGGGCCGCGTGTCGTTATTACCGCCGTCCTCGCTCCGCTCGGGCGGCGAACCTCAGACCTCTTTTTCCCTGGATCTCTTGGGGCTTTTCTTCCTTGCGGACGATTTTTTGGCTTGAGGGCTTGTCAGCGAGGATTTCTTTGCAGGGGTTTTGCGGGCCGGTCGCCGCGATTTTTTCTTGGACGGTCCCTGCAGGGCGCGCTCCTTGAGGAGCACCACCGCTTGATCCAGGGTGAAAGTTGCCGCGTCGGCGCCCTTGGGGATCGACGCGTTGGTCTCGCCGTCAGAGACATAGGGCCCATAGCGGCCGTCGAGCAGCTTCACGATCACCTTCGACTCGGGGTGCGCGCCGAGCTCGCGCAGTACCGTGGGGCCGCGGGATCGCCAGCTTGCCTTTTTCTCCTCCTTGAGGAGGGCCAGCACCCGCTCGAGCGTGACCTCGAAGATACTGTCGGTCTTGGCCAGACTTCGCGTATCGTCGCCGCGCTTGGCGTACGGGCCGAAGCGTCCCAGATGCACGAAGACTTCCTGCCCCGTTTCGGGGTCTGTCCCCAGATTGCGCGGTAGCTTCAGGAGCTTGAGGGCATCCTCCAGGGTCGTCTTCTCGGGTGTCATTCCGGGGAGAAGTGTCACCATCTTTGGTTTCTCCTCCTGGTCAGCATCCCCGAGTTGTACGTAGGGTCCGAATCGCCCCACCTTGACGTAGACGTTCCTGCCGGTGTCGGGATCCTGGCCCAGGGGGCCCACCGCGCCCTGTGAGAGCAGCGTCTCGGCTCTTGCGATGGTTAGCTCGTCGGGGGCAAGGTCCGCGGGAATGCTGGCCCGCTCCTCGCCTCGCTCGATGTAGGGGCCGTACTTCCCGATACGGACGTTCACGGCTTGGCCGCTGGCGTCGGTCCCGAGGGGGATGGTCGATGACTCGCGCGGATCCACGTCGCACTGGATGAGGTGTTGAAGGCCTGCCTTCGCGTCGTTGCCAAAATAGAAGGACTTCAAGTAGGGGAGCGCCTGCATATCCCCGAGCGAGATCGCATCGAGGTCGTCCTCCATGCGTGCCGTGAACTGGATGTCCACGAGGTCGCGAAAGTTTTTCTTGAGGAAGCCCACCACCGCGAAAGCCATGAAGGTGGGAATCAGCGCGTTCTGTTGCTTGACGACGTACTCGCGCCGCAGGATGGTGTCGATGATGCTGGCATAGGTGCTGGGACGACCGATACCGTTGGCCTCGAGCTCCTTGATCAGCGAGGCCTCGGTGAATCGGTCCGGAGGCTTGGTCGAATGACTCTTGGCATCGAGGCTGGAGCAGTCGAGAGGATCACCCACGGCGACTGGCGGGAGGATTCGCTCCTGGTCCTCGAGCTCCTCCTCGGGGTCGTCGGCGCCCTCCACATACGCGCGGAGGAAGCCCGGGAACTCGATCGTCTTGCCGTTTGCCTGAAACACCGCATCTCCGCCCTGCGCCTGGACCGTGATCAGATGGCCTCGGGCCTCGGCCATCTGGCACGCCATCGTGCGCTTCCAGATCATGTCGTAGAGCCGAAATTCGGTCTCGCCAATCTGGGTTCGGATGTCTTCCGGCGTGTTGAAGTTGCCCGACGGCCGGATGGCCTCGTGAGCCTCCTGGGCGTTCTTGACCTTTGTCTGGTATTGCCGGGGGGCGGGCGAGAGGTAGTTCTCCCCGTAAAGCTCACTGATGAGCGCTCGCGCGTGGCGAACAGCTTGTTCCGAGAGGGTGGTCGAGTCCGTACGCATGTACGTGATGAACCCGTTTTCGTACAGACGCTGCGCTGCCCGCATGGTGTCGCGGGAGCTCAGGCGAAGCTTCCGGTTGGCTTCCTGCGCGAGCGTGCTCGTCGTAAACGGCGGTTTTGGCCTGTCCGCGTAGGGCTTCCGCTCAACCTTGATCGCTTTCCACGGCACCGTCTTGAGGCGAGCGGTCAAGTCTCGCGCGAGGGGCTCCGTCACGAGTACGACGTCCTTTTCGACGCCCGGACGCAGCTTGCCCGTTGTTCCCTCGAAGTCTTTGCCGGTGGCCAGACGCTTGCCGCCCAGGGAGACAAGTGTCGCCTCGAGGGGCCGCTGATCCCTCGTGAGGAACTTGCCCACGAGGTCCCAGTAGGCTGCGCGGACAAAGGCGCGCCGTTCCTCCTCTCGCTCGACGAGGATGCGAATCGCCACCGACTGCACGCGTCCGGCCGAAAGTCGCGGGGCGATCTTGCGCCACAGGACGGGTGATACCTCGTAACCATAGAGCCGGTCGAGCTTGCGCCGCGTCTCCTGCGCTTCCACGAGGTTCAGGTCAATGTCGCGCGGGTTCTCGAGAGCTTTTTCGATGGCCTCGCGGGTGATCTCGTGGAAGACCAGGCGCTTGCGGGGCACCTTGGAGCCCAGGACCTGGAGCAGGTGCCAGCTGATGGACTCTCCCTCGCGGTCCTCGTCGGTAGCCAGATAGAGAGTTGAGGCGTCCTTGAGGAGAGCCTTGAGCTTGGAGACCTGCTTCTTCTTCTCGGGTGGCACGATGTAGAGAGGCTCGAAGTCACGCTCAACGTTGATTCCGAGTCGGGCCCAGGGCTGACCCTTCACGCTCTCGGGGATTTCGTCGGCGGAACTAGGCAGGTCTCGGATGTGCCCGATGCTCGATTCGACCACGAATCCAGGCGGGAGGAAATTCGCGATGGTTTTCGCCTTGGTGGGCGACTCCACGATCACGAGTGATTTGCCAGCGGCTTTCATTTTCAAATCGAAACCTCTCCGCCCCTCGACGCCGGGGGGGAACTCTTGAATCGGGGTAGCTTACGGAACGAGGATGCCAGCGCAAGCTTGTTTCTTCAGTTCCTTCGGGGCGCTGTTGACGCTGTTGTGTGGTTCAGGGCTGCTTCCCGACACTTTACTCTGCCTTTCTTTCTGCTTCCGTGAGAGAAAATCTTTATGGGATTCCTTCTCGCAGTGGTGTTCAGACGGCTGAGAGCGGATCACTTCGCCGATTTGTCGAGCGTCCAGTAAAGTGGTAGATATCGGTAATAGACTTCCAGGGTCAGTGCCGCGAAGCAGGTCGAAAGCACGCGGCCACCCGTCTTGGTATATTGCCCTGAGGGGTCCCAGCTCCCGGCGCGAGTACCCGTCCGCTGCTGGGAGCGAACAAGGAATTCGCGCACTTCGTTGTTCCACCGCTCCCAGATCCAGCCCTGGTAATGGTAGAGGGCCAGGTTCCCGTAATAGAGAAGGTAGAGGTTGTCGAGATATCCACCGTCCCGGGTCTCGGTGTGGATGTACCTTGCCGCCTCCTCGATGTTGCGGTCCGTCCGTTTCCCGCCGAGGAGGAGGCGGGCGAACATTCCTTCGGCAGTCATCGCCACGCGGGGCTTCTCCGGCCGGGTGTAACCGAAGATGCCGCCGTGTTGTCCTCCCGCGACCTCGTGGTCGATCCAGTGCCGGGCCCGATCCAACACAACCTCGGGTACCTGGACTCCGGCGCCGCGGGCGCTCACAAGGGCAAGGACCTGCCAGCCCGTGATGGAGGTGTCACCCCGCAGGGGCGGTTGTGGCTTGTAGCGCCAACCACCCGTCGTCCTGTTCTGAGTCGTGATGATGAGGCGGACCGCGAGGCGCACGGGCTCCTCGAGCCTCGGGTCCTTCGTCAGGATCAGGGCTTCGCTCAGCGCCAGGGTCGCAATGCCGTGCGTGTACATCGTGTAGCGCTCATCGGCGCCTGCGAGGGAGCCATTGAGACCCTGGATCTGGAGCAGCCAAGAAATCGCTGCCTGGGTGTGCTTCTTGAACGGGCTGAGAGGGTTCTGCGGAGTATGGTTTTGGCCGAGGAAACACAGGAGCGCGAGTGCCGTGACGGCAGCGTCGCAGTCCGTCTGTACTCCGGGGCTTTGGCAGCTCCGGCAGTCTGCATCAAAGCCGTCGACATCCCAGCGGCCGTCCCTCGACTGGTGCCGTGCCAGCCATTCCAGCGCCATGCGAACTGCGTCTTCCGAAGCCTGCGTGCCCCCCATCTGGCTTACTAGCACCTCGCGAGCCTCGGGAGACCGCACCTTCGCGAGATCTTTCTCTCTGCGGAGGTCCGGCGGCGCCTCCGGGAGCTTCAGCGTGACGGCACTGGCCTTGGCTGTGGCTTCTGCGGGAAGGCTGGCTTGGGCCGGTGTACTCCCGGCAGTCTTCGTGCTCCCCGAGAGCTTCGGCCTGCCCACCACTGTGCCGAGGGGCGAGAGTGATGCGGAAGGCCCGGGCTGAACCTCGAGGAGCTCAAGGCTTGAGCCGGGTGTGGAGGGGAAAGCGGGCCGCCATTCTCTTTGCGCCGCCCGCCCCGCGAACAGGATGTCGGTGACGACGGGCGCCCCCCGGGCGGGCTTCGCTCCGCCCTCGCCCTCGCTCAGAGTGGCGAGCGGTGAGCGCAAGCTCGAGCGCTCGATTCCGGGTAGTTGAGACTTTTCGAGGACTCCGGGGGAAGGCACGGCGTCCATCTGGGCGCTCGAGGCCAGAGCTGGAGCCGCGACGGCCGAGCTCTCGACCGAAAGCGGCCGCGACTCGGGTCGTGAGACCACGGAGGCCAGCTCCGCGCTGAGCGTTCCACGGGCGGGAGCGCTTGGCCTCGCGAAATGGTCGCTGCCACGTGGTCGCGGATCGGAAGCATCCTCTCTTGAGGAGCTTCTGACCTCGGCGAGTGCCACCGTCTCCTCCAACTTCACGGTGGCCCCTGGCGTCTGTGGAATCGGCGTGATTGGGGCCAGGGCCAGTGAATTTTCTGGCAGCTCGCGAGCCTCGGCGTGATGGGAGGGAGCGGGCAGGATACCTGAGATCTGCGCACGCCAGAGCGATTCGGCTGTGTGCACCTCCGTTGCGCGCACCTCGGGAAGGCCGGGAGCGTTGACGGCGTGTGAGGCCTTGCCGATCGTCATTCTGGGCGACACCTCGGGGGCGGCCAACCTGCGCTCGGGCGTGACCTCCTGTGACTGCGCGGGCACCGAGAGCGCTGTGACGACCGCTGGAGTCTCCGGGGTGTGACGGGCGAGCGGTGGGAGAGACGACAGGGTCTCCACCGGGGCTTGCAACTGCGTTGTGGCTGCGACCAGGTCGATCTCCCCAAGGTGCTCGAGCGTCGGGGCGGCCGTTTGAACTCGCAAGAGCGGCCCGGGCCTCGGTGTCTCGAGTTCGGCCTTCAGACTCTGGGTCCCCCGCGCGGTCAGATCGGTGGTGTCTCTCTCTGGCTCGCTGGGCGCTGGAGGTGGCAGTGACTCCGTGACAGGCACCGCTTCCGGAATTGCCCTTGAGACCTCCAACTCGAGCGCGGTCTCCTTCACCGCTCGTTCCTCGGGTGACTCCGCGGCGCTTTCGACGGGCACTGGGCGTGCCGGGGTGATGGGCGCATCCACCGCCTCCGGCGCCGTGACATCAATGCTGGAAATTTCCACGACACGCCCGGACGCGCGGATCGTGGGCTGGACTGGAGCCTCCCTCGCCAGTGCTGCGACATCCATGCGCATCGTTTCTTCCAGGAGCTTCGCCTGGAGCGTGCGCTCGACGGTGACTTCCTCCATGGACGTCTTCTTTTCTGCGAGTGCGATGATGTCCTCGCTGACGACCCAGAAGTAAAAACCGTAGAGCATCGCGGCATGCGCCAAGATGGCCAGGACGCTCGATCGCAGGACGAGGCTCGTGGACCAGCGTTCTCTATGGCGCAGGAGAACGATCGTGGCCAGGAGGAGGCTGATTCCGCCGAGGACAAGCGCCGTGAGACGCAGTGCCCTGGCACCAAGCGCTCGAAGCGGCACGGTGGCGAACTCCAGCTCCGATGAGACCTCCCGTGTCCGGCTTTCGAAGAGGCTCTCCGTGCCTCCTTGCGTCTCGGCCACGCGGAAGACGAGGGCGTGGCCATCCAGCAGGATCCGTGGGTCGTGTTCGTCGTACCTTGAGTTCAGCGGCGCGCCACAGCTCTCGGGAGGCTCTACCCTCAGCTGTGAAATGTTGGGCGCTTGATCTCCCGCGAACTGAACTTGCGCCCTGTAGATATCCAGCCCACCCGCGCCGCCTTTTCGATCGGACGCGAAGTAGAGAAAATCACCCGAGGGCGAGAAACAGGGCTCCCGGCTGCTTGCCGGGGAGGAGAGCGCCTCGAGCGGTAGCACCTCCGACCATTCCCCGACCCCGTCGGGCGTAATGGACCGCTCGACGCGGGCAAGCAAGTCGTTCCCCGCTTTCCAGCTTCCCAGCGGCACGTCGGTCCACTCCGAAGGCGGTGTCAGGATGAAACTCCGTGGCCGGTTGGTCGCGAAGACGAGAACGGACGATGAGGGGTGGAGCGCCGGCCCCTTCTCGTCGTAGGGTGAATTGATGCGCGAGCCGAGGTTCCGGGGCTTGCCCCAGCCATCCCTTGTGCGCCGGGAGAGGTAGAGGTCGAATCCCCCGAGACCACCGGGACGGTTCGAGGCAAAAAATAGGATCGAACCATCAGGTGAAAGTGTCGGGGAGATCTCGTCCCCTGGTGAGTTGACGGCTCCCGGGATGGGACGGGAGGCGGACCAGCCGGTGGACGCCATCTCGCGGACGTGGAGGTCAAAGTCGCCGTTGGGGCCACGTACTGCGTTCAGGAGGATCGCGGGAGACGACCAGTGAGGGGACTCGGGAGGAGGATTTGGGGCCGCATTGCCTTCGGGTACTTCCCGGGGCGCTGACCAGGAAACCTCCCGGAGCGTGCTGGATCCGCTCAGGCGGAGCGATGAGCGTCCGTCCTGGTACAGGTACACGCGTTGAACGAGGCCTTTCTCCTGGACAAAGTAGGCCGCGAGCCCGGCGAGGCCCAGAAGACCTCCCACGGTCCACAGGATCGCCTTGAACCACGAGCGCGCCATCAGTTCCCCACGGCTCCTGCGTTTTGGTATGCGATACTTGCTGCCTTGAAGCCCTGACGAACGCAAATCTCGTGAGCCTCCTGCAACTGTCCAACTCGAGCTCTTTCGTCGGCTCGAATGACCACGTCACTGTCTTTCCTGACAGCTCTTCGGGTGCGTACCAGCTCCTCGAGCTCATCGAGGGTGCGCACCTTGCCGTCGACGATCTTGCGGCCATCCTTGTCCACGTTGATGACGAGCATGTCGCTGGCCGCTGCGATCGGCATCTGCGAACGGGATTTCGCGAGACGAATGCTCTCGTCGCGTTCCTCCTGCTGGAAGCGACTCGTGGCCAAGAAGAAGATTACAAGGATGAACATCATATCGATGAAGGGGGTCATGTTCGGACCAACCTCCTCGATGGATTCATCACGTCGGGTGTGCAACTTTCACTTCCCCTTCGGAGCTTTGGCGCTGGCTTGAACGCCGAAGTAGTGGTCGAGGAACCGAGTCGCGCTCTCGTCCATCAGGTCGGCGGCTTTGTCCACCCGTCCGTTAAAGAAATAAAAGAGCGCCATTGCTGGGATGGCCACCGAGAGGCCGGCAGCCGTGGTCACGAGGGCCTCATAGATTCCCTTCGCGAGGCTTTCGGCGCGGGAGGCCGCATCGACCGCGGTTGCGTTTTCGAAACAGGAGATCATGCCGAAGATCGTGCCGAGAAGGCCCAGGAGGGGGGCAAGTGAGGCGCAGATTGAGAAGGGTCTGAGGCCCCGCTTCAGGAGGTGGAACTCCTTGGCTGCGCTCTCCTCGAGAAACGTCTGCACGTGGACCTCCTCCCGGTCGAGCTTCTCGATGCCGCATCGGAGCACTCGAGCCAGGATGGAGCCATCGGCATCGCATCGCTCAAGGGCGGGCTTGACGGTTCCCTGGCCCAACTGTGCCCCTTGCGGAAGGTCCTCAAAGATTTGATCAAGAAGCGTGGGGCTTCCAACTCGGGACTGCCGGAAGGTGATGGTCCGCTCGATGCCGTAGGTGAGGACGATCAGCGAGCATATTCCAATGGGGATCATCACCCAGCCACCCTTGACGATGAGCGAAAAGACGGTCTCCTTCTCTCGCGGCGCGGTCTGCGGCTCGCCGGCGGGAACGACTGTTGATGCGAGCGCCACGAATGCCAGGGCAAGAATCCACCTGTGATGATGGAGGGCCGCCGGTACGATCCGCACGAGTGGATGGAGATGCTTGGTGAGTCTCATGAGTTACTGTTCGAGCTTCTGGAGACGTTCCTGCGCGAGCCTGGCCTCATCGCGGGCCGAATAGCTCTCCTTGACTTCCGAGTAATACTTGCGGGCATTGTCGACGTCGTCGAGCGCTTCGAAGCAGCCGGCGATCTGGAGAAGAGCCTTCGAGCTCCATTCCGGGAAGCTGTACGCTGCGGGTACCTGCAGGAACTCGACGATGGCGCCCTTGAAATCTTTCTTCGACACGAGGCACTGTCCAATCTGAAACTGAGCCCTGGCTGCGAGCGTCGTTCTTGTCTCCTTCACGACTGCCCGGTACTTTGCAATCGCCTCATCTCGGCCCCCGAGGTTCTCGAGGGCCCAGGCAGAGCCGAAGTGGGCACGGTAGCCCAGCGGACTTTTTGGATAGCGGGCCAGAAAGGAGTCGAAGCGCTCCTGGGCCTCGGTGAATTTCTTCTCCTCCGCAAGGCACTCGCCGAGGCTGACACGCGCCGACTCGGCCTCGGGGGAGTCGGGCCGTCCGTCTGCGATCGACTGGAAAATCTGGGCAGCCTTCGAGCTGTCGCCCCGTGCGGCGTGGGCCTTGGCGGCAAGGACACCCAGCTCGCTCGAAAGCTCGCTCTTCGGGAAGGCCTTCACGAAGGACTCGTGGAGAGAGATCACGCCCTCGGCATCCTGGAGCATCTGGCGTGTCCACGTCAGTCGGTAGAGCGCTTTCTCTCTCCTGGGACCGTTCCGGTTGGCGATCGGCTCGAGGATTTCCTGAGCCCTCGAGTACTCCCCGGCGTCGAACTCGAGCTCTCCCAGTTCCAGTGTGGTCGACTCTCGAAACCCATCCTCCTTGGCGGATTCGAGGCACTCCTGATAAGCCTTGCGCGCGCTGGCGAGGTCTCCCAGCCCACGGTGGCACCATGCGACTTCGTACAGAACCATCGTTAGCATCTCGGGCGCAGGTTGCTGCGCTCTGAGACGCTCCAGGATCGCGAGCGCCTCGGCGTGCTTCTTCTCCTTCGAGAGCTCAACCGCCTCTTCGAGCTCCGAACGGCCGGATCTCGGGTCTTCGGGGTGCTTCGAGCGGAAGTTCTCGAGCGCTTCCCGGGCCTCCCGGCTCAGGCCGAGCGCCTTGAGACTCAGGGAGAGATAGTAGTCCGCGTCGCTCGATGCAGGGTGAGACGGATGCTCTCGAAGCAGACGTTTGTAAAAGCCCACGGCCTTTTGCGCGTCCTTGGCGTCGAAGGCGATCCAGCCGAGGAACTTGAGTGAGTGAGGCACGAAGCTCGACTTCGGGAACTCCTCGATAACCGTTTGAAATGATCTTGCCGCTTCGTCGATAGCCTTCTCGGAGTAGGCGAGTTGCGCCAGCTCGAAGAGGAGCTGTTCCCGGTGGGGCGATTTGTCGTCGACCTTCAAGGCATCGAGGTAGGCTTCGCGAGCCTGCTTCAACTCGCCGGAGAGCTGGAGCGAGTGTCCCAGCTTGAATCGTGCATCGGAGGTCTCGGTCTCGAGTCCTCCCTTTCCGGCAGCTTCGGTGAGGAATGTGCGGAGCTCGCTAACCGCGCGCACGTGCATCTTTTCCTGGTAGGCGCATTCGCCGATGAGATAACGCAGGGTACGCAGAAGCGGGTCCTCACGTAGCGCCACGGTCTCCTCGGGCCCCTGGACTTCCTGGCCGATGGCGTCGAAGAGCTTGAGCGCCTCCGCGTAGCTCTTCTCACGATAGACGGCCTGGGCGATCCGGAAACGGGCCTTGAGGCGCTGGGTGGCGGTGAGGCTCTTCGCGTTGCCACGGAGCAACTCCTCGTACGTCGCCCTTGCCCCGGCGGCGTCACCGGTGAGCAGCTTGTTTTCGGCCTCGATCTGGAGCACATCCTTCAAGTAAAGGCTTTGGGGAAAAGACCTCCTGAACTCGGCGCAGGCCGTGTTGGACTCCTCCAGCCGTTGGCCTCGATGGAGCGCGTAGGCCTTCAGGTAGGCTGCTTGATCCGCGGTTGAACCAGACTTGCCGGTGGCTTCTACCCGCCGGATCTCCTCGAGCGCCGCTGGAAAGTTGCCGTCAGCGACCTGAGCGGAGATCAGGTCGAGCTCGAGATCCTCACGCAGCCGACTCTCTGGATAATCCTTGAGCGCCTGGGCAAGGACGCTGGCTGCGCTCCGGGGCTTTCCGTGGCGCGTGAGGATCCTTGCCAGGTGGAGCGAAGCCTCGTCTCCCACGTCGGGAGAGTTCCTGAGCTCCTGCAACTTTTTTGCGGCCGCAGTCGTCTGCTTCTGCTCAAGAAGTGCCCGTGCCAAGAGCAGGGTTGCCTGATCGCGGCGCTCGCTTGCGGGGAAGCTCGAGAGAAACTGTTCGAGCGCGGCCTGCGCTTCCCCGTGTTTCCCCGATCGAAAGAGCGACGCAGCGAGGCCAAACTGGGCCCGCTCACCGTATTCCTTTGAACCGGCCTCCACGATCCCACGAAAGGCCTCCGCCGCAGCCTCGAGCTCACCCTTCGCTTCACGTGCGATGGCGAGCATGTAGCGTGCATCGAGCGCATGGCGAGCCGAGCTGCTGGCCGACAGCTTTTCGAAAGCGACGATGCTTTCGGCCCTGCTGGCCTCGTCGCCAGCCTCGCCGGCCTTGTAGAGTGACATTGCGAGGTAAAACTGTGCTCGGTCCGTGTCATCGCCGCTCGCTCCACCCTCGAGGAATTGACGGTAGGCCCCCGCTGCCTCCGCGAATTTGCCCTGGGAATAGCGAGCTTCTGCCAGGCCCAGTCGTGCCAGGGGCGATTCGGGCGAGTTCGGCATCTTGTCTAGAACAAACTGAAAAGCCTTTGCTGCGGCGTCCGCGTCCTCGAGAAGAAGCAGGGATTGACCCAGGAGGCGCGTTGCCGTTGCCCGCGGTTCGAGCTCCTTGCGCCGGAATGCTTCCTTGAAGTGGAAGACCGCCTTCTTGAGGTGCCCCTGCCGCAGCGCGGAAGCCTCCCCGGGGGAGTCAACCGCTTTCTTCGTGCCCGGGGGGGCCGCCGTGGCCAGGTTGTAGTGGCACAGTGCGATGGGGTAGTGGAGGAGGTCGGTACGGGCGTAGGAGCCATTCGCCGCGAGGATTTGCTCGTACCTGGGCAGCGCGAGCTCGTGAAGTCCACGATTGAAGACGTAGTTGATCTTCAGAATCTCCTCGTGGATTGGGTCCGTGTCCCCGGAAGCTTCGCCCGGGGGCTTCCTGGGTTTCGCCTCTGGCTTCGCGTCTCGCTCCTGGGCCTCAAGTGGGAGGGCTAGAGGAGCCAGTGCCAATCCCCAACACAACGCTATCCAGGGTGGGGCAGAACGCAAGAAGCTAGCCTTGGAGAAGAGTTCCTTACGGTGCATGGAGGGCCACGTTTCTGCGACTAGGTGAAGGGAGGGAATCGAGCAGATTCTCGAGTATACGGCTCTCCCCCCGACGCACGGTAGCCCAATTTTGGGGCGCCTCGGCCACCCTCAGCGTTCGCGTAATCCCAGGAGGTGGCGCAGGATAAGTTGGTCGAGCTCCTCGTAGTTCCTCTCGGCGATGGATCGCTGGGCCGCGGGCTCGTCGAAGGTTCGGACTTTTTCCACAAGGAGCTCGAAAGTCTCCTTCGAGTGCTTGAGGTGCGCGAAGGAGACGTCACGCCGCTGAGTGCGCATTGCCTTGACATCCAGACCGACCCACTCGCCCGCCTGGCCATAGTTGTGACGTTCGAGGACGCGCACCTGGTCAAAGGCCCGGCGCAGATCGACCGAGCCAAAAGCCTTGTCCTGGTCGTATTTGAGCCCGTTCTGGTCGTTGAGGTGCACGCCCCAGAGCTTCCGGTGCCCGAGCGCGAACGCCATCTCATCGGACGGGTCAAGGCCGGCCAGGATCGCGTGGGCTGACTCCATGAGAGCCCCGACGCGGGTCGGGTCGTCCGTCAGGTACGCCGCTGCGATCGCGTGGCCCATGGTGGGCAGGAAGGCCTGATCCATGGGCTCGTTGGGCTTTGGCTCGATGAGGATCCGAATTCCCCTGTCCGCAGCCAGCATGCGATTGATGGCCTCGACGATCTGGCTGAGGGCCCGCGCCGGGTCCTTGGCTTCGCGGAGGTAACTGCCCTCGCGGGCAAGCCAGAGCACGATCCTGTCACAGCCCACCTCCCGTGCGATCTCGACCGCGCGCACGGAGCGTTCGATCGCGTAATCGCGATCTCTTGAGTCGTTCGAGGTATACGCGCCATCCGTCGTTCGTGCATCCTCCCAGAGCCGGGGAGCCACGAACTCCGCCACGAGTTCGAGCTCGTCCAGGCGTCGTTTTACCTCTCGGGCTTTCTTCAGGACATCCGTGTGGGAGTAACGATCGATGGAAGGCACGACGTCGTCGTCGTGAAACTGAACGCCCTGGAATCCAAGCTGTTTGTAAACCTTGAGCTTTTCGTCAAAGGCGAAGGATTCGCGCACGGGCGGACCGAAGGGATCAGCGCCTTCGTGGATGTTCCAGGGACCAAATGAAAAACGGTACTTTCCGGGCATGCGCAGGCTCCTTGGGAGAGTTTCTCTTGATCTGAGGTTTGTAGGCTTCAATGGGGCCGAGGGGCATTAGAACCAGGCGTCGCCGGGGTGGTCAATGGCCCGTCGCAAGCGTTTTCGCGCTGGAGACCACGGCGTCGAGCATCTCCTCGGTGAGTCGGCCCGTCTGGGTGTTTTGCTGGCTCGGGTGGAAGCTGGCCACGATCGGCGGACAATGGCCCCCCAGGCGCACAATCGCCCCGTGTCGAAACTTGGGTGCTGGGCGGGGCAGGATCGCGCCGCGCTCGAGGAGCCCACGGACCGAGCCATCAAACGCTATTTTCCCGAGGGCGAGGATTGCCTTGACGTTCCGCAGAAGCGCGAGCTCCCGCAGCAGGTACTCACGGCAGTTTTCCATCTCCACACGCAAGGGCGCATTGTCGGGTGGAGCGCAGCGCGTCGTCGCCGTGATGAAGACTCCGCGCAGCTTGAGCCCATCATCCAGGCCTGTCGACGCTGCCTGCGAGGCCAGCCCGGCCCGATGGAGCGCACGGTAGAGCCAGTCGCCCGATCGGTCGCCCGTGAACATTCGGCCGGTGCGATTGGCTCCGTGCGCCGCGGGCGCAAGGCCCACGATGAGGAGCCGGGCCTTCGGGTCACCAAGACCGGGGACCGGCCTGCCCCAGTAAGTGCAATCGCGGTAGGCGCGTCGTTTCTCCCGGGCGACTTTCTCCCTGTGATCGACAAGCCGTGGGCATCTTCGGCAGCCCACCAGATCGCTGCGAAGCACCTCCAACGAGTCCTGGTGGTGGATTCGACTTTTCACGAGGAAGAAGGTTAGTCGACCGATCCGGCCGTATCAAGCCGGCCGAAGACGGAGGCCTCTTCCCGGGACGGGTCAGAATTCCTGTGAGCTGGGCTCCACCACCATCGTTGGCACGCTTACATGCGGAGGCCGCGTGGCGGCGAAGACGACGGCTTCGGCAATGTCCTCCGGACGGAGCATCAGCCTGCGTCGCTCGGCACTCACCGGCGTCGGGCGTTTTTCGAGAATCGCGGTGTCAACCTCGCCGGGGTGGATCGCGGTCGCTCGAATGCCGTGCTTCCTTTCCTCGAGCGCGATACAGGCGCTAAAACCGACGATCGCGTGCTTCGAGGATACGTAGGCAATCCCCGCGAGCCGGGTGGGTCGCAAGCTCGAGGTCGAGCCGATGTTGATCACGATTCCCGCTCCACAGCGGCGCAAGGCGGGGAGGCAGGCTCGTGTCGCGTTGTACGCTCCCGTGAGGTTGACGCCGACGACCTGGTCCCAGTCCTCGGGGGCGATATCCTCGAGCGCCCTGCGGGGCGTATTGGTGCCGGCGTTGTTGACGAGGATATCGATGCGACCCCACGATTCCTCGATTGCCTTGATCGCCGCAGCGAGGGCGGCACGGTGGGTGACGTCGACTTCGAAGGTGAGGGTGGTGCCCGGCTCGGCATGGATGGCCTCTCGGGCCTCCTCGACAAGCTCCTTGCGGCGGCCCAGGAGGGCCACACGAGCCCCTGCGACCTGGAGTGCCCTCGCGACGGCGCGTCCGATACCCGAGCCGGCCCCGGTGACGATTGCGACTTTGGATTGCAGCATGCCCAGACATTAAGGTCTGCTGGAGCCAAAAGGAAGTGGGTCGGCTGTTCTTCCCCTACTCGCAGGCAGGATAGTCACACAGGGATAATCCGTCGTCGGTTGGGTCGAGGCCGCAGATTTCCGCCCCGGGTGCCATCGGCGGGCCGCCACCCTTGAAGAGAAAATTGAGGATCTGGATCATGTCCGTGAGCGAAACTTTGCCGTCATCGTCGGTGTCGGTGGCGTCGGCGCAGGTGGGCTCCACTCCGCCCGTGAACAGGTGGTTGAGGCCGAAGATGGCGTCCGTCAGGTTGACGACTCCGTTGGTGTCGCAGTCGCCGCGGCGGAAAGTCGGTCGGGGCTGAGGCGCGGAACCGCTTCCCATGGCCCCCGTGATCACGCGAACACTCGCTGCATCCTTCCCGCTATTGGTCACGTTGACTTGAAGCGAGTCCTCGCTGCGAGCCGGCAGCCAGCGGCGAAAATACCGCCCGGGCGGCAGGGAAATCTTGTGGCTGGCCTCGGTCACGACAGCGCCGTCGAGCAAGACCTCGAGGGTCAAGTCCGTGGATGCGGTCTGGGACTGGTTGATCACATAAAGAAAATAGTCGATCGCGCCCAGGTTCTTGGCGAAGCCTGGAGTGGTCAGGGCCCCCTTGGAGCTGGTGCCCGTCGCCAGGTCATCGATGGAATCTAGTAGCTGCTCTGCCAGCAAGTCGGGCTGCGCGCACGTATTGGTGCCATGAATCAGTCGGCGAGCCTGGCTAGTGAGTACCTGATTGGTCGAGGGGTTCGAAAGGAGGGTGATGCTGCCCGTCGGGAGGTAAGTGACACCAACCCCCTTTTCATCGGCAGGCTCGGGCGGAAAATAGGCTGTCTCAAGACCGTAGATCGTGCTCGGGCCAAGGCCGGAGCCCAGGGCCATGAAATTGCCCAGGCCCGGCAGCCCCTGCGCATATCCGATAAATTTCCCGGGAGCTGCTGCGCGGCCCGGCGCAGCGTCAACGAAGGGTGACATGAGGAGCGCCTCGGTGTACGTTCTCGAGAAGGTGTCGGAGCCTGCGACAAGGAGGTTGCCGCTTGGCAGGACGGACAGACCCACTCCGGTCAAGGGCGCACTCAAAAATGGCGTGAGCTGCCGTTGAGGAATTGGGGTCTGTTGCGTGGCCACGAGGGTCTCTCCGTCGAAAAGGATCCGGACGAGAACGAAATTCTGCGTACCCGGAACAGAGCCTCCAGCGACGAAGTGGTTGTCACTGTCCGAGTCCCAGTCGAAAAGCAAAGGCACCGGAGTCAGGGCGCCGAGATCGATCGGATCGATCTCCTTGATCCTGACGCCTCGGTTCCCCGGGGCGAGCGAGTAGAATCCTGCGCTCGGCACACCCGAGTCCGTCGGCCCGTCAGGGTCGAGAACTGCGATCACTTTCTCTCCATTCAGATTCACGAGGGCGATGCCGATGGCCGACAGATTGGAGCTACCCTGAGGCGTGACGACTCGTGGGTTCAGTGTCAGCTTCTCGAGCGGCAAGACGGCCAAGGTGTGATCGAAGACCTCGATGTCGTTTTGCCCCTGACCGATCACGTACCCGCGGAACTCTTGCGCCGTCGGGGGCATCTTCTCGACCGCGAGGCCGGAGAGTACGCCAAGCGACGTGATCTGCGTCGTGTCCGTCACAATGCCGGGGAGGGCTGGGCGAAAGCTGTTATTCGTCTCGCACACGAGGCGGGGGCCGCCAGTCAGACCATCTTTTTGAGTCGCCACCTCCAGGATGGCTCGTCCGAACGTGGGGAGCGAGGACGTGTAGGTCGATTCCGTGGGTCCCAACGTCGCGACCGTCACCCCATTTTCGAGGATGGCGAAGCCGTCGTACGTCGAGGGGGCCGCAGCCACTGTCCAGGAGAGTGTGTAGCGGCCGCTTGCGGCATCAGTGCTACAACTCACGAGGGCGACAGGGGGTGCATGGGGTTCAAGCGCCAAGCTGAACGCGTAGAGACTGTCGTCGCCGGTATTGAGTGCGAAGAGCGCCGAGTCATTTCCTACCTTCCCGATCGCGCAGCCGGCGAAGGCGAGGTCGGGGTTCAGGCCCGAGGAGCCCGCCTGGCTGAGGTCAATGGCCCTCAAGGAGTAAGCGCCGTTCTGTGTCAGGTCGTACTCGAGCGCCCAGTGGCAGTCGCTCTGGTTCGTGAAGCTCGAGGTCACGACGACGTGGTCAGGATCGTTATAAGCCACTCCCACGCCGCCGCCCCTGAGCCCGGTACGATTGACCGTGCCGTAGAACCAGGGTCCCACGAAATTGTTGGGAAAACCTTCGAGGGGAAAAGGACCACCCACCAGATCATATCCGAAGTCGAGAATCAGCAGGCTGTGGTGGACGTAATCATAAGCCACGATCTCCTCGCGCACGGGGTTCACGTCGATCGAGGTAATGCCCACGTTCTGACCGAGACCATCGAGGGGCGCGAAAGTCTCACCGGCCTCCAGGCTGCCGTCGTCTCCGTAGATTGCGATCTCGGGCCGAGGCGCTGCATTGGTTCCAAATGCGCTATCGACGAGGACGAGATTCTTTCCCTTGAATACGCCGTGGGGAATCTCTGCGATTCCCAGCACGGGGGCTGTCGCCTGTTCCTGGGGCAAGTTGATGAGGACCTTGGTCGGATTCGCAGGCAAGTTCTCGGACGAAAATTTGACAATGGCCGGATCTGTCGAGGAATAGGCGTCGATGACCCAAACCTCTTTTTTCTCTGCCTTGAACGAAAGGTCCGTGGCGCTAAAGTCCCAACGGTTGGAAGCGCCGGTCGCGGAGTTGTTGGCCGACTTGGCAAGGACGGCGGCGGGTTGCTGCTGCGCCAGCGCAGGTGATGCCGACGCCCCGAACAGGAGACCTGGCAGGAGAAAAGTCCGAAACGCAGGGCGAATGGCCATAACTCTTCCACTTTTCGTTCGGCTTGCCGGCCTTCATTTCCGCGAGAGGCGGGGGCCTCTCAGTAATCGCCGGAGGTTGAGGAGACCTTCAAGTGTACGTGTAAAATCTTACCACTCCAGGCGCCAGCGCCAGCGTTGTTTTTGGTCAAGGGGCAGACGGTTTGCGGAAGGGCCCTGGCTACTTGGTCATCGCTTGAAGCCGTTCTCTTGCTCGCTCCCCGTAGCTCGAGTCGGCGTGGCTCCTCAGAAACTGCTGGTAGCGTTCCTCGGTGTCGGCTTGCGCTGCCTCGATGAAGGCTGCACGCGCCATGGCGGTCTCGGCCTCCTGTCGGTGCCGGCTATCGGGAAAGAGCTGGATGAACATCCGGTAGGCGTTGGTGGTGTTCTCCCGAATCGCCTCCCCAAAGCTTTGCCCCTCGATGCGTTCCCGTGCCGATTCGGCGAGCGCTCCCTCGGGGTGCTGGCGCAGAAAAGTCCTGTAAGCGGCTGGCGTGTCCTCCGACCGCGCCAGGTCGTAAGCGAGCTTCCGCCTTTCGATCGTTGCCTGTTGGACATGCCGGCCCTTGGGGTATTCCCGGAGGTACCGATCGATGGACTCGAGCTTCTTCTCCTTCAAGGCTTGCTCGTGGAGGAGGTCCTCGACGCGCCGGTGAGCGGCTTCGGTGTGGGACCCGTCGGGGTACTTCTGGAGGTAGTCACGGTAGGCCGGGACAGAGTCGTCCTGGCTTGCGCCTCGAAATGCCATGGTCTCGCCGCAGGATACGAGAAGGAACAGGATGGGGATCAGGGTGCAGTTCTTCATGTCGATAGTTTTCGACTTTTTTGTCCATCAAATTGAGAGGAAGCGGAATCGTCCGGTAATCGTTTGCCCAACAAGTCGGCGCCATAGTGCCCAGGAGGAGTCGCCAGGAACTTTGAGATGTTCTCCGCAGGGATCGCCTGCTAAATTAAGGAGCTTTCTCGGAACTCTGCGCCGTACTCTGCTTCAGTGCTACCCATGCGAAAGAACCTCCTTCAGAAGATTTGGGATGCCCACACTGTTCGACAGCTTCCTGGAGGTCAGACACAGCTCTTCATAGGCTTGCACCTCATCCACGAGGTCACGAGCCCTCAGGCTTTCGCCGACCTCCGACGCCACGGTTGGAAGGTTCCCTATCCGGACCGCACCTTCGCGACGGTGGACCACATTGTGCCCACGGCAGAGCGCAGCCGTCCTTTCCTTGACACTCTGGCCGAGGAGATGATGACCGCGATTGAACGGAACTGCCGGGAGTATGGTATCGCGCTCTTTAACCTGGGCGATGAGCGGCAAGGCATTGTGCATGTCGTGGGGCCGGAGCTCGGGTTGACGCAGCCGGGCATGACGATTGCCTGCGGGGACAGCCACACTTCGACTCACGGGGCTTTCGGCGCGATCGCTTTTGGCATTGGGACGAGTCAGGTACGCGATGTCCTCGCTTCCCAGTGTCTGGCCCTGTCACCGCTCAAGGTCCGTCGGATCCGCGTGAGCGGCCGGCTTTCTCGAGGCAGCTACGCGAAGGATGTGATCCTTGCGATCATTCGCAAGCTCGGTGTCCAGGGCGGCGTTGGTTACGCCTATGAGTACGCTGGCGAGGCCGTGGAGGCCATGTCGATGGAGGAGCGCATGAGCGTGTGCAACATGTCCATCGAGGGCGGCGCTCGCGCCGGTTACGTGAACCCTGATGAGAAGACGTTCGAGTACTTGAAGGGCCGAAGCTACTCGCCGAGGGGCGAGGCCTGGGAAAGAGCCGTCGCGTGGTGGGGGTCGATGGCTTCGGACCGGGACGCGCACTATGACGATGAAGCCGAGCTCGACGGAACGAGGATCAAGCCAACGATCACCTGGGGCATCAACCCGGGTCAGTCCGTCGAGATCGATGAGCCAATCCCGCGTGCGAACGAGGTGCCCCCGGCCGACCGAGCCAGCGTGGAGGAGGCGTTACAGTTCATGGAGCTCAAGGGCGGAGCGTCAATCTCGGGAACGAAGATCGATGTGGCGTTCATCGGCTCCTGCACCAATGGCCGACTCAGCGACCTGCGAGAGGCCGCGCGAATCGCGAAGGGGAACCGTGTCGCCGCCCATGTCAAGGCGCTTGTCGTGCCAGGCTCGGACCAGGTCCGGCGGGCCGCAGAGGCGGAAGGGCTGCACGAGATTTTTCGGGCTGCTGGCTTCCAGTGGCGCGACGCCGGGTGCTCCATGTGTCTCGCGATGAATCCCGACAAGCTCGTCGGGCGGCAGGTGTGCGCCTCCTCCTCCAACCGCAACTTCAAGGGCAGGCAGGGGAGTCCCACGGGCCGCACCCTTCTCATGAGCCCCGCCATGGTGGTAGCTGCCGCCATCGCTGGCGAAGTGAGCGACGTGAGGCAGTTACTCTAGGCCCTCGCCTTCAGAGAGAAATGCAATGATCCCAGTGAAAGATTTCGTGATCTGCCGTGTCTCCGGTCGAGCCTTGCCCCTCAGAGGCGATGATATCGACACTGACCGCATCATGCCGGCTCGATACCTTCGTTGCGTGACTTTTGAAGGTCTCGAGACCCACGTGTTCGAGGACGACCGCGAGCAGGCAGCGGGCCAGCATCCGTTCGACAACCCTGCCTATCGCGGCGCCAGCGTCCTCATCGGCGGACGCAACTTCGGCTGTGGCTCCTCGCGCGAGCACGCCCCGCAGGGGCTTCAGCGCTGGGGCATCCATGGTATTGTCGCTGTCAGCTTCGCCGAGATCTTCCTTGGCAATTGTGTCCTGCTCGGGCTTCCGTGTTTGACGGCGAGCGTGGGGGACGTTCAAGAGCTCCAGAAGCTTGTCGAGGAGAATCCGCGCTCGGAGGTGTGCCTGGACCTCGAAAGTCGCAAGGTGTCGATCTCCTCGAACGGCAAGGAAATGGCCTCGGCCCCGGCTTCGATGCCCGAAGGCGTGCGCCAGAGTTTTCTTGGCGGCACCTGGGATGGGACGGCGCTGCTTTTGAGTGCGCCCGCAGACGTTCGCCGGATCGCGCAGTCTCTCGCGTACACGAGAGCCTTTGCCTGACAGAGCCTCCGGCTCCGGAGTCTGCGGCGCAGACCCGACGCCGGATCTTCTCGGGCGTTGCCAGGGACAGTGTCAGTGAAGGCGACGACGGGACGACGGAGCGCGAAATCTTGTCACACGCTCACGCGAGTGCCGGATTGCATTCGCCCGTGGGCGGGTGTAGCTTCATCGATGCGAAGTCCAACGTGGAGAAGCGTAGTGCGTGCCTGCTCCAAACGCGTTGGACTTTCAATTTCCTGAGGAGTCGCCGATGAATTCACATCCAGTGCGCCGTTGGAATCTTGAACCCGTCGAGGCCAGACGCTGTCTCCTCAAGGCACAAGTTTTCGAGGCGCTGGGGTGTCCGAATCGGGCCGTGAAGGAGTACCTGCAGGCTCTCGAGCACGATCCAGACTGCGGTGAAGCCGTCCTCGATGTCGCCGAGCGCGTTCTTGATGCGGGAGATGCGGCTCGCGCCGAGCGTTTGGCGGAGGCCGTCGCTCGCCACCAGGAGCGCGCAGCGAGAGCCCTCGGGCTCCTGGCGGAGGTGTGGAGAACGCAGGACCGCGACGTGGAGGCAACGCGGGCGCTCCGCCGCGCCGTGGAGCTTGATCCGGGCGCCGCGCAGATCGGCCGCCAACTGGGCGAGGTCCTTGGCGATTACGGGAAGTTCGAGGAGGCCCGCGAGATTCTCGAGCGTCTGCTGGAGAGAGATCCTCTCGATCCCTACACTCAGGGCTATCTCGGTGAGGTGTTGCGCCAGGAGGGCAGGGTCGCGGAGGCGGTTGAGGCCTTCAGCACCGCGCTGTGGCTATTCCCGGGCTACTCCTGGGCCTCCCGGCAACTCGCCGGTCTTCTCTGCGAGTTGGAGCGGCCACGGGAAGCGATGCGAACGCTCCGTCGTGCGCTTGGGGCCCAGCCGCGGGACCGTCGACTCAAGGAGTGTCTTCACCTTGTCGAACAAATCGCGGGGAACGATCTTGCTCAGTCTCCAAGGCCCGTGAACGGCCGCCGGGACCTCATGGCATGAAGAAAGCGATTCTCGCGTTGACCCTTGCGTTGATTTTTTTCGCGGGGCTCCTGGCGTTGCTCGATCTGTGGAGACGCGTGCCGAGGAGCGACGGTGTGACGAGCAGGAAAGGGGCGGTAGTCAGGGGGGAGGACGCCGGGAAGGCTCCGGTGAACGAGGATCCTCCTTCCGGGAGGCCACTGAGCGCGGAATCCATCGCCTCGCCAAGCCCCGGAGTTGTGGAATCCGGTACCCCTCGGAGAGCGGGTGGTCCTCTTCCCTTCTTGCCAGGGAACGCGAGTGTTCAGTTCGCGCTCGAGCGCGCCCGGGGCGGCCCGCTCGCGGGCGCCACCGTGACATTGCTTCGAGGACGCAAGGCTCGGAGCGTTGTGTGCGCGGCAGACGGCGGCGCCGCCTTCGAACAGATCGAGGCGGGCGTCTACTCCTTCAGCATCACGAGTCCGGGGTTGCCCGGCCTCGTGAGCGCCAGGGAGCTCACGCTCCTGGAACGAGAAACGAAGCGCTTGCGGATTGTGGTGGGCGACTACGCGCAATCGATCGCCGGTCGATTGCAGGATCCCTCCGGGAGTCCGCTCGAGGGTATCGAAGTCACCGCTCGCCGGTGGACCGCTGCTCTACAGGAGGGAGATGTCGTACGGGAAGATCAAGAGATCCTCTCCAGCCGCAGTGACCGCGCCGGACGCTATGAAATCGGGGGTGTGGACAGAGGCGACTACGTGGTTCGTACGGTGCCGTCCGGCGGCTTTTCGGAGGCCTTCAAGGTGGTCCGGGGAGGCTCGCGGTCGGTGAACTTTGTCCTCGGCGCTGGCCGAAAGATCGAGGTTCAGGGGAAGGTTCTCACCCGTTCGGGGGAAGCGGTTGCCGGCGCAGTTGTGGTTTCTCTCGGGGAAGATGCTCCCGAGTCGGAAAGTGATGCATCCGGACATTACGCGGTTGAGGTCGATTTTGTCGCCGAACAAACCGTGGCGGTGCTAGTTGCCCGGAAAGCCGGCTTTCGCGAGGCCCGAGTGAACCTGCGACTCAGTGACGTGGGCGAGGTGGACTCGTGGCAGATGGATCTCGTGGTCGATGAGCTTGGCGCCCAGACGACAGTGACTGGAACTGTGAGAGGCGCAGACCGCACCCCCCTCTCTGGCCAGAGGCTAATGCTCCGCTCGGGCTCTCTCAACACGCAGTACGAGGGTGCGAGTGACGCGTCGGGTCATTTTGCGATCGAGGGTGTGCAGGTGGGTGGAGACTACACTCTAACCATCTACCCTCCGGTGGGCTTCAAGGATTTCTCGCAAAGTCCCATCGAGGTCGAGGAGAACGGCGCTGCTCTTGACATCACGCTCGAGCCGCTGGAGCGAGGCCCTCTGGAAGGCATCCTGGTTGATGTGTCCGGAGCGCCAGTGCCTGACTTCACGCTCTGGGTGAGAAGTCTCCAGGCGCAGGCAAGCTCTGTCGCGGTTTCGAGCGATGCCCGTGGGGCCTTCATGGCCAGGGAGGTTCCCGAGGGGGATCTCCTCTTCGAGACCCGGTCGGAGCCGCGAATCACGCTCCGTGGATTTCGGCACGATCCGGCAGCCCCTGTGCCCCTACGACTCGTGATCGACTGGGGGGCCTACCAGGTCGAAGGGGTTGTGCTCGATGAAATGGGGGTGTTGCTTCCGGGCGTGGCGGTCAGCATGGCCTGGGCCCAGAGTGTTGAGTCGGTCCAGACATCTTCTTACCGCACCTGCGTGACGGATGCTTCGGGCCGTTTCAGCTTCAGCGAACTGGGCCCGGGGCCGCGCAAGATTACCGTGACGACGCCGGGGAGTCTGCCGGCGCAGGTCTCCGTGGACCCGGCCACCGATCCGCTGCCGCTTTCGATCCAGCTGAAGGCGAAGCCAGCCCGGCCAGCGTCGCCTCGCGAGTAACGCCGATAGTCGCTGAATAGAGGCTTGCGGGGGGGCGTCCCATACGCACGGGATTCGGGTTTCAGAACCTTCCCGGGGAGATGTTCTGATGGCCAAAAAATGGGTTCGACGCACAGGCTACCTTGCGTGCCTCGGAGCGTTAATTTGCCTTGGTTGGCTGCTGGAAACGTTTCTCGTGCAGCGAAAGAGCCCCGTACCGCCGAGTCCCGAAGCCTCCGGAGATCCCTCGACGGCCACGGCGGATTACGCCCAGTGGTCAGGCTTGATGATTACGGGCGGCGGCGCCGCCCGGGACGAAGCTGTTGCCCGACTCCTCGCGGCAAGAGCCGGAGAGGCAGGATCAGCAAACTTTGCCAGCCAGGCGTCCTCGCAGGGAGCGCCAGGGGATTCCTCCGTGGCGCCGTCCGCGAACCCGGGCGTTGTCCTGACGCTCGGAAGGGGCGACGAAAGCCCCTCTCGAGAGACGTCATCCCAGAAGCTTGGTGGAAGAGTGATCGATGCGCTCGATGGACAGCCAATTTCGGACGCGGGCGTGCGTGCCGTTTTCTTTCACGCTGCGCAGGCGGACAGTATGTCTCGGGGGGACGCAGCCTCGGGCTCTGCCGCCTTCGAGCGGGCTCTCGACCTCTGGGGTGCGGCCACCCATCCCCGGCTGGGAGCCGAGACGACCCGGACCGTTCTTGACGGAACGTTTACGCTCTTCCCTCCGCGCGCCGGGGATGTCCGCCTTGCTGCGTATGTCGAAATCGATCGCGCCGGCTATGCGCCCGCGCACGCCGTGCTTCTCCGTGGAGCGGCTTGGGACGGCGGTCCTGGCGAGGTCGAGATTCGTCTGCGGCGTGCGGTGACAGTGCCTGTCGAGATCTGTGATCCTGGCGGTGCGCCTCTGCCTGGTGTGCCCGTGCGCGTGACCGCCTGGCGAGCCGGCCACGCATTCCTGGACGCGGCCGCGGTCACGACAGCGTTCGACGGCCGGGTGCTACGAAGAGCCGAGCCTGAGCTTCGATTCACCGACTCAAGGGGGAGCCTCCGCGTCTCATTCACGGGCCTTCCCCACGACTTCGAGCTTCTCCACCCTCATTTCGCGCTCCACGAGAGGCGCGGCAGTGAGGTGATCCTTGAGAAGATCACGACCTACTTGCCGGTGGAAGGCAGCCTGCGCCTCGAGACGCAGGCACGCTGGACCGAGCGCCATCGACTCCTTGACAGGGACGGCTTCGCGGTCGCGAATGCCGAGATTCGCGTGAATCTCGAGGGAATGCCGCCTCTTCGTCTCCGAACGGACACCGCGGGCGGCTTTGTCGTGGGCGTCACCCACTTTGTACCGCCGGGTGAGCCACTCGGATACCACCACGCTCGTCCGGGTCAACTCACGGTCCTGGATCCGGGCTTCTCGAAGCGCTCCATGCCCGTGGTGTTTCCGGTGCTCACGACGGAGTTGAGAATCCAGGCTCACGGATCCCAGAGGCTGCGCTTTCGTGCCGTCGCGGCCGAGGATCCCGCACGGACTCTTGCCGTGGAGCCCGGGGGGATCTTCACGAGCGCTGACTTGACTCTCATCGAAGCAGGCCCGACGGGCGTGGTCGAGCTGGTGGGCACGTTGCCAGTTCCCGGAGACATCCTGGAGGTTGTCCTCTCGGGCTTCCTTCCCGCTGTTCAGGTGATGCCAGCGTGGCGTGGTCCGGGCCTCGTCGAGCTCGGCGATATTGCTTTTGCGCGAGGCCTTGAGCGCACGGTTGTCTGCACGGGTGTTTCACGCGAGTCGCTTTGCGGGGCCACCTTGACCGTTGAGGCGTTGCCCGGAGCGGTAAGTTCCTTCGGTGCGCGCCACCGCTACCCGATGGGCAAGGATCGATCCATCAAGGTCAGCGGGCTTCTTGTGGGGACGTTCTCGGTCGCGGTCACGGGGCCCCTGTTGAACGCCTTTCAGGGCGTGATCCGGGTGGATGAGGCGACCGAGGGTGAGCCCATCGAGCTCTCCGTCGAGCTTTCATCGGAGGAGGATGTGCGTCTCACGGGGCGCGTGGTGGACTTGAATCCAGTCGTGGCCGCGCAGGTGGAGGTCGTGGAGCGGTGGTGGATCGCTGGCTCCGCCGAGCCTCTCTTGTTCCCGGCGTATCCGCTGGGACTCGACGGAAGCTTCGGCAGCGTCCGAAGACTCTCGGGCGTTCGTGGGGTGCACGTCGCTGTCGTCACCCCGGGCGAGCGAGGGGCGGAGGCATGGCTCGAGCGCGGCGAGGGGCTCCCCTTGTTTGCCGCCGGCGAGCTGCGCCTGCGCGGTTTCCCGAGGGCCGAGGTGGCCTTCGAGGTCGAGGGGTTGGGCCGGGTGCTGCCGCCAGCTCGAGTGGAGATCATCGGCGAGCGCGGGGTTGAGTCTGTGGCGCATCTTGCTCTCAGGAACCGCCGCCTCGTGGCCTTCGGGCTTCGACCCGGAAGCTATGCGCTGAGGTGGATTGTGGAAGGCGGGGTGGAGGAGACCGTGGGATTTCGGGTCACACGCCAGCATCAGGTGAAGGTGTCGCTCGTGGCGAAACGTTTGCCGGGCGTCGAGGAGGGTGTGCTGTTGGAGGTCCTTGACTCGAAGGGGCAGCCGATCGAGGGTGCTGTTGCGGAGCCCAGGATGGTGGAGCCGGGGATCGGCCCAGCTCTGGATCTCGATCCGGGAATCGTTGTCGCGCGGGTGTCGCCGGGCCGGCTGAATGAGCTGTCCATCCATGCCCCTGGACGCCTGTCGGCTCACCTTCGTGTCGAACCCCGGACGGAGGTCCCGGGCGAGGTTACGCTCCTTGCGCCTGGCGGCATTGTCGCGGATCTCTTCGACACGGACTTGCAGCCGTTCGTGGGCCGCATTCATGTCGCCTGGGAGGCGTTGACCCCGACGTCCATCACGCACGGCTCGCCGATCGTCGCCCTGGTTCATCACGGAAAGTTCCACGCCACAGGGCTTCCTCCCATCCCACTCACCTTTGTTTTTCGCCCCGAGGGGTCTAACGTTGCCGCGTTCCGTCGTCTCACGCTGAGCGAGGGCGGGACGCTCGACATCGGGAAGCTGCTCCTGACCGAGACTCGCCGCCTGTCAGGACGCGTACTCCTTCCTGACGGCACCCCCGCTCTGAACGCTGTCGTGGGTCTGGTGCCCCGGAAGAAGGCGTATCGCTGGCCAGTCCACGAGGGAGGCATTGCCCATGCCGTGTACGCTGCCACGGTGGATGCGCAGGGCGGTCAGTTCTCGTTCGATGCCTTGCCTGTCGACTTCGCCGAGGACTGGGTTCTCCTGGCTCACGCCGACGGGTTTCAGGACGCGGTGGAGGATCCTCTGACTCTCGAGCCGACCGGCCACGACCTCGTACTCGGTTTCGAGACGCAGCTTCAAGTCAAGGTCGGCTTCGCGGACGGCCTCCCTCGCCAGGATCACGGATTCTGGCTCGAGTACGTTCGTGACCCGGCCGACCCGGAGTCTCGAGTCGTCCTGGGCGAGGTTCCGCACGAGGTCCGGGCTGGATACACTTTCCACGGGATCGAGCCGGGCATCTACCGTGTGAGAGCGGGGCTCTCGCAGGTTTACCTGCCCTTCCCCGGGCGCATGGAGTCGGCCGTGGTCTTCCCTGGCGGTGTCGGTTTGATCAGCATGCGGCTGGAGGGCTGGGTGCTGCAGGGCAGCGTCCAGCTGAACGGAAAGTCCCTCGAGCGTGGATGGCTTCTCCTCACCGATGATCCCACGGGCGGTGACGTTTGCGTGGGTCGAGTGCTGGGGGGAAAGCTCACGCTTCTCGATCCCCCCAACTCAATCCACGGGTACGTTGCCGTGATTCCGGAGAGGACCCCGCAGCCGATGCAGAACGTCCCAAGAGGCGAGGCATTGCCCGTCAGGTATCGCGGTTACAGGGCCGATCTCCGTTCGGGGCGCCTCGATGTCAACTACGAGTCGGTCGACTTGACGATCCAGATTTCCAACGAATTCCTCGTTCGTCACCAGGGTGTTGTGCTCTCACTCGACTATCAGGAGTGGGATGGCACGCGCTTCGTTCCTCGAGCGGCGGAGGAACCGATCGAGGGAAACACCGTGCGTCTTTGGGGTCTTCGACCCGGAGCGCATCGGGTCGCTCTGCGCTCGGCGCGCGACAGCTTGATCCTCTCGCAGACGATCCACTTGAGAGCTGACCACACACTCGACGTCAAGTGAATCTCTTGGCCATTTTGAGTTACCTCTTGGTTTCGGCCGGTCGTATTCTACGTGGCCATGAATGACCCAGTAAACCTCCCGCCCTCGGCCTCCTTTCTCCACCGGCTACTGCCCTGTTTCCTCACCTTCACCTCGAGCTTTTGCGTTATGGTGATCGAGCTTGTTGCCAGTCGCTTGATCTCCCGCCACGTGGGGGCCTCCCTGTACACCTGGACGAGCGTTATTGGGATTGTGCTCGGGGGTATCACGCTCGGGAACTGGCTCGGCGGGTTCCTTGCTGACTGGTTCAAACCGCGAAAGACGCTCTCGGTGCTCTTCCTTCTGGCTGCCTTGACCACGCTCGGCATCCCGCTCCTGGACCACCTTGTGGGGACCGGCGGCGCATGGTCCTTGAAGGAGGTTGAGAACTGGCCTCTTCGCATCGCGCTTCACGTGGGCGCGGTCTTCTTGATCCCCGCGACCGTGCTCGGGCTCATTGGCCCCAACGTGGCCAAGATGGCTCTTGACCACGGGCGCAAGGCCGGCGCAACGGTTGGAAACGTCTACGCCTGGGGCGCGTTGGGGAGCATCGTGGGGACCTTCGTCACGGGGTTCTACCTCATCCAGGCGATGGGCACGGTGGGGATTATGTACTCGGTGGCGGGTTTACTTGCCTTCGTGGGGCTTGGGCTCGCGCCTGGCTTGACCTGGTTCCCCTTCATGGCAGGGTGCATCTTTTTTGTTGTCCAGGCGTGGTATGGGCCGCTCGAGTGGCAGGTGGGGGACCGGCAGTTCCTCGTCCGGCAGAAGCCGGACTCGGACTCCATCTACACGGCGGAGACCCAGTATTCCTACATCCGGATTGACTCGGAGGGTGAGGGCGAGCAGGAGCAGAGGAGCCTGGTTCTCGACAACCTCATTCATGCCTATTACACACCCAGCGACGTCACGAGGCTGAAGTACGAGTACGAGAAGATCTACGCTGGAGTCACCCATCGCTTTGGCAAGGACAGGGTGGACTTGCGCGCGCTCTTTTTCGGTGGAGGGGGCTACATTTTTCCACGCTACGTTCGGGAGAAGTGGCCCGAGAGCTCCATCCAGGTAGCCGAGATTGACCCGGGCGTCACGAAGGCCGACATTGAAGGTTTCGGTCTGAGCGTTGACGAGCTTCGTATCGTGGGACCGGACCCCTCGCAGGAGGACCCGGGGAGGCTCCTGGCGATCGATGACCGTGAGCCCATCGAGGTCCATCACATGGACGCCCGCAACCGCGTGGACGAGCTGGTGGAGCTAAAGAAGACTGGGAAGTCGTTCAAGCCCTTCGACTTCATCTACGGCGACGCTTTCAACTACTACGCAGTGCCAGCTCACCTCGTGACAAAGGAGTTCACGCAGAAGGTGAAGGAGCTTCTCCGGCCGGAAGATGGGATCTACCTGATCAATGTGATCGATATTTACTACTGGGGCCGCTTTCTTGGCAGCGTCTGCAACACGATGCGAGAGGTGTTCCCGTACATCTACGTCTTTTCGAACACCGAGGGCAAACCCGACATCGACCGGACAGGCCGCGACACTTTCATCGTGATAGGTGCCCTGAAAGACCTCGGAGACCTCTCCGACCTGGGCCAACGCGAGGGCGAGGATCCGTTCACGGGAAGCCTCCTCAACGCGAGGCATCTGAAGACCCTCGAGAAACGGTCGCGGGGCATTGTGCTGACAGACGACTACGCACCCGTGGAGAATCTCCTCGAGGTCGTTATTCGCATGAAGGATGATGACGACCAGAAGGACAATCACACGTATGAGAAGCGTGGCGAGTACGATGAATGAGCATGTCGTGAAGCCCCGGGCAAGGAGGCGCGATCGCGCTTCGCGCTGTGGGCTCGGGTCTGCATGGGGCTTGTCCTGTGCGCGCCGATTGGCTGGCTGACGCTGGCCACCAGTTGCCTCGTGACGCGCCACACCACGGCGTCTGCGTTCGGCCTGCTGGCCGGTCGGATAACCCGAAACGTACGTGCCGCTTGCTGTGACGTGAGGCCGGTGGCGGCTCTGCGGAGCTCGAAGCCTGATACGCGCTCAACAGCGCGGTGGCCTACATATACCTCGCGCGCCCACATGTGAGACATTCCGAATGGGCAGAGGAGGACCATCTCAAGTCTGCTGCTCGTTTCTGCTGGTGGGGGAGGCGGCCCCTCCGGTCGCACGCTGCGCGTGCGCCTCCGGGCCAGGCTCTCGGGAGCCGCCAGCTCTCGCTGGCGCCGGCTCCCTCCGAGCCGTTTGCGGCTCCGCCAGCTCGCCGCAAACCCCCTCCTCGGCGCCGGATGGGCGCCGGGCGCCTCTGGCGCGAGCAGCCGCAACCTTTCGCAGGCTGCAAAAGGTCTCATCACTACCCGCGTGCGGTATAGCCTCACGCTTC
>SXGT01484520.1_pt1 | contig 61068 bp, 55 predicted proteins | sample 3176221 | NCBI WGS metagenome assembly SXGT01 (sample SAMN11356862, study PRJNA531348) | freshwater metagenome | isolation source: freshwater sample F1-120 | place: China: Fuxian Lake, Yuxi | collected 2017-12-25 | reverse complement strand
GGACCCGTTGTCGCGGTAGCGCGTGCAGACCCACTCGCGCCCCGTCGACACCCACTCGCGCGATTCGACGCGTTGCATGTCGCGGTAGAGCGAGAAGCGCGACGTGCCTCGGCCGCGTCCGGGCAGGCCGCCCACCACCCGCTACGCCCGTAGCGGCGACGTCCACATCGGCTACCAGGTCGTCGGCGACGGAGAGCTGACCGTCGTGATCGTTCCCGGGTTCGTCTCGAGCATCGAACAGCTGTGGGACGATCCCGATTGCGCGCGCTTCCTGATGCGCTTCGCGAAGGTCGCGCGGCTGGTGCTGTTCGACAAGCGCGGCACCGGGATGTCGGACCGGACCGTGGCCGAGTTGAAGGCGCAGACGGTCGAGCACCGCAGCGACGACATCCAGGCTGTCCTCGACGACGTCGGCGCCGATCGGGTGGTCGTGCTCGGCATCTCCGAGGGCGCGTCGATCGCGATCCGGTTCGCGGTCACGTACCCCGAGCGGGTCGCGGCGCTGGCGCTCTACGGTGGCTACGCCGTGTTCCGCCCCAACCCTGGCGTACTCGCGGTCGCCGCCGCCGTGCGCGACGGATGGGGGACCGGACGGACCCTCGAGGTCTTCGGCCCGAGCGTCGCCGGGGACCCGGCGAAGCGCCGCTGGTGGGCACGCTGGGAGCGGCTCAGCGCCAGCCCGGGCGCCGTCGTCGCGCACCTGGACGTGCTCACCCGCCTCGATGTCACCGCGCTGCTCGGCCTGGTCCGCGTCCCGACGCTCGTGCTCCACCGCAGCGGCGATCGCATCGTCCCGCTGGCGGCTGGCCAGTTCCTCGCTGACCAGATCCCAGGGGCCACGCTGCGCGTGCACCCGGGCGATGATCACCTGTTCATGCTGGGCGACGCCGATCGGCTTGCGCTCGACCTGCTGACGTTCATCACCGCCACCAAGGGGGGACGCCCGACACCGCGGCAGGCCGCGGCGCTGGCGATCGCCGTCACGCTCGCTGGCGACGATCTCGTCATCCGGGGTCCGTCCGCGCTCGAGGTCGTGGAGCAGGCGCTCGAGTTCGTGGCGCGCACCGGCGGCCGCGCAGCGGTGCAAGTCGAGGCGCCCGGCGCCGACCCCGACGCGGCGCGCGCGCTCGCCTGTGTGCGCGGCGCGGTGGTGCACGCGGCGCCGGGCGAGGTGCTCGTCACCGGCGAGCTGCGCGGCACCAGCTGGGGACACGGCTACGTGCACGAGGACCGGGGTATCCACGCTGCCGTCGACGGCGCACCGGCGGTGCGGCTGTTCGCGATCCGCCGTGCGCACCGCGACGGTGCGGACGAGACCTGACGTTCGCCCTGGTCCAGGCACTGCCGCATCCAGGATTGCGTCCCAGGTGAGCTTCGTTCGCAACTCGAGGAGCCGGCAGGGCGGGCTGCGATGCGTATCCAACGTATCGAGAAGTCACGCCGCGCGTCTGGCATGGACCGTGCTTGCGCGAGCGCGATGATGTCGACGGTTCGCCTGCTCTCGCTTCCCCTCCTGCTCATTCTTTCACTGTCGGCCTGCGTCCTCTCGGACGAGGACGAACTCCACGCCGAGCTCTCCGATGACGCGCTCGCCGAGGACGGCAAGGCCGACCACCTCACGGTCCCGTTCCGCGAGCTAGACGATGCGCAGGGCCTCGGCGATCGCGGCGAGGTCGAGACCCGCGTCGTCCTGACCAGCCGCGCCGCGTACGCCAGCTACTTCGGACACGCCGCGCCCGCCGGTCTGGACTTCTCGCGCGAGTGGGTCTTCTTCTACAGCGCCGGGATCCGCAGCACCGGCGGTTACGAGGCGACGGTCGCGTCGATCTCTCTTTCGCGGAGCGGCAAGACCTTGTACGTCGCCACGCATCTCCGCTCGCCGGGCGCCGGCTGCGCCGTGACCTTCGCGCTGAGCAAGCCGCACGCGATCGTGGCGTTCCGTCGGCCGTCGACGCGCCCGACCGCGGCGCGCGCCTCGCACAGCGACGAGACCCGCGAGTGCGATCGCTGCGATGGACTGTCGGCCAGCGACTGTGAATCGACGGTCGGCTGCGAGATGGTCGCCGACGGCTGCAACCCTCCACCGATCAACCCCGACACCGGCCTTCCGTACCCGTGCGATCCGGTCCTGGTGTGCCGCGCGAAGACGGCGGGGCGCGAAGGCGACCGTTGCGGAAGCCGTGGCCTGGTGCCGTGCGCCGAGGAGCTGTTCTGCCAGTTCCCCGAGAGCTCGGCGTGCGGCGAGACCGACCGCGCCGGCACCTGCGCGGTCGCGCCCCAGGCTTGCATCGAGATCTATCAGCCGGTGTGCGGCTGCGACGGCCAGACGTACTCGAACGCCTGCCAGGCCTCGTCGTCCGAGGCATCGGTCCGGCACACGGGTGCCTGCCCCTGACCGCCTAGGTTCAAGGGCAGGAGCGCAGGCGGCGCTACGCGAGCCCCGATCAGCTCGCGGCGAGCTTGGCGAACCGCTGCATGGTCGCCGCGATCTCGGATCCGAGATTGCACTCGACGATGCCGAAGCCCTCCATGTGATACGCGCCCCAGACCTCCCAGTCCTTCCAGGCGTCGGTGTCCTGGAGCGCGTTGAGCTGCGCGCGGTCGCCGCGGATGAGGAAGAAGCCGTTCAGATCGCCGCCGTGCGGGCGGGTGACCACCGGCTCGAAGCTCGCGATCTTCTTCTCCATCACCTGCACGGTGAGGTAGCCGATGTACTCGTTGAACTTGGTCACGGTGTGAGCTTCGTGGCCGCTGCGCGAGCGCGACCAGCCGACGAGCAGTGCTGCATTCGCCATGTTGTCCCCCCTGAGGTTGTGGCGCGAGCAGACTCCGGAGCGCCGGGGACGTCAAGTGCGTCGCGCCGTCTCGGACAAGATCAACGGACCACGAGACGTCGCCGGCGCCGCCTGTGACCTGAGCGAGACCACGCGATCTCGGCGTCACGTGGGGAACGGCTGGGGTGGGTAGCGCCGCCTGGACGCACGATGGGTCGCGATTCCTGGCCGCTCTCCGAAACGCGCGTAGAAGCGGACCAGCGATCGGCAGTCGGCGAGCGCGCTTTCCATGCCGTTGTCGTGGAGCACCTCGAGGAGGTGCCAGAGGACGACGTCAGCCACCGATGGTTCGGTGCCCACGACGAAGCCGCCGCCGCCGCCGTTGGCGGCCAGGCGTTGCTCGAGGAATCCGAGCCAGCGTGGCAGGATGGAGGCGTGGAGCTTTTCGCGCAGCGCGGGTCGCGCGGGCGCTGGAGTGACCACGAGCTTGCGCAGTTCGGCTCGCACGTCCTCGACGCCGGCGAGGAGCTCGTCGCAGCGGGCCGCTTCGCGTGGGTTCGCGCCGTAGCGGTCGTGGGTCCGTGCGAGATGGCGGAGGATGGCGTCGCTCTGCACCAGGTGAAAACCGTCGGGCTCCTCCCACAGCGGTAGCGCTCCGTACGCGAGCTTGCCCGAGGCGCGGAGCGCAACGAAGGCCGGGGGCAGGTCGGTCGGGCTCCAGGATCCGACCGCGATCTCGTCGTGCTCGACACCCGCGTCGGCGAGCAGCAAACGAATCAACTCAGCGCGGCCCCGGGAGGAGAAGTAGGTCAGGCAGGGCAGAGGCATGGCGCACGAGTCTACCGTCCGCCTCGAACTCGTGGGCATCATCGGGTTCTCCATGGGTACGGAGCAACCTCGCAATCCCCTGCACGGGGTCACGCTCGAGCAGATCGTGACCGACCTGGTGGCGCACTTCGGCTGGGCTGAGCTCGGTCAGCAGGTGAACATCCGCTGCTTCAAGGACAACCCGAGTGTGCAGTCGAGCTTGAAGTTCCTGCGCAAGACGCCGTGGGCGCGCGCGAAGGTCGAGAGCCTGTATCTGTTCATGCTGCGCGAGAAGAAGCGGGGCGGCCGAGCCCCCGACGGCGCCTGATTGCACGCGGGAGTCGCCAGGCGTCCCGGCAAGCGTGCGCCGGCGAATGCACTGGTCAGGTCGCGTGTCCCCGCGGCACGTCGTGGCAATCTGGCGAATCATCGGAAGTTGCGTGGCTCGGCGGTGCCGACATCGCCGACCGCGCTCGACATCACGCGGCGCGTCGGCACGCGCAACCCTGCGACCGAGCACACCTGGAGGGCTGGCCCGAGGTTTGCTGAAGACCTGAACGTCCCGGAAAGGGGTCGTCCATGTCGTCGCGCAGAGTGTCCCGCTCCTTCACCATCCTCGGGCAGACGACGCACCTCTGGTCGGCGCGCACCCGCTACTTGCATGTCCTGGCGATGGCCGTCTGTTCGCGGCTCGACTGATCCGGGAGTTCACGGGGTTAGCGGTCGCGCCAGTCTCGACCCTTCCTCGCCTCGCCACACCGTATCCACCTGCGGCCTCCCGACATCAACACGGGTATGGCGCGCATCGCGATCATCGGCACCGGAATCGCCGGTCTGTCGGCGGCCCATCGCCTGTTCCAGGCCGGGCAGCATGACCTGACGCTGTTCGAGGCCGGCGCTCACGTCGGCGGCCACACCGCGACCGTCGACGTGCTCGGCCACGCGGTCGACACCGGCTTCATCGTCAACAACGAGCTGACCTACCCGCGCTTCACGGCGCTGCTGGCCGAGCTGCGGGTGGACACGCGGCCGAGCACGATGAGCTTCGGCGTGCGCGACGACGCCACCGGCATCGAGTACGCCGCGACCAACCTCGCGAGTGTGTTCGCTCAGCCCCGCAACCTGCTCGATCGCCGGCACTGGGGCATGCTGGCCGAGATCGTCCGCTTCAATCGGGTGGCGCGGTCGCTGCTCGACAGCGACGATCACACCACCACACTCGACGCGTACCTGGCGCGGCAACGGTTCTCGGCGACGTTTCGCGATCGCTTCCTCGTCCCCATGGCCGCCGCGATCTGGTCGGCGCCGCCGGGTCAGATCGGCCAGTTCCCGGCGCGCACGCTGGTCGAGTTCTTTGCCAACCACCGCTTCCTCGACCTCTGGCGCCGGCCGCAGTGGCGGACGATCACCGGCGGCTCACGTCAATACGTCCGCCGCCTGATCCGGCCGTTCGCCGATCGCATCCGCCTGCGCACGCCCGTCGAGCGGGTGCGCCGCCGCGACGGCGGCGTCGAGATCGCGGTCGCCGCGGGCGTGGAGCGCTACGACCACGTCGTCCTCGCCTGCCACAGCGATCAGGCGATGCGGCTGCTCGCCGACGCGACCCCCGTCGAGCGCGCCGTGGTGGGCTCGATCGCTTACCAGCACAACGACGTCACCCTGCACACCGACACGTCGTTGCTCCCCCGGGCGCGACGGGCCTGGGCGGCGTGGAACTACCATGTCCACGCCGAGTCGGCGCGGCCCGCGACCGTGACCTACGACATGAGCTTGCTGCAGGGCATCGTGGACCGCGAGCGGTTCCTCGTCACGCTCAACGAGCCGGACGCGGTCGACCTGGCCAAGGTGCTCGGCCGGTACACCTACGACCATCCGGTCTTCACCGCCGCAACCCACGTGGCCCAGCAACGGTGGCGCGAGGTCTGCCCACCGACGGGACGGACCTGGTTCGCCGGCGCCTACTGGTTCTACGGCTGTCACGAGGACGGCGTGCGCAGCGGCTACCGCGCCGCCGACGCTGTGGTGGCGGCCCTGGGCGCCCGGCTGGCGGCGGTGGCATGAACGGGATCGTCCGCAGCGCACTGTACGTGGGCGAGGTGCGCCACCGCCGCTTCGCGCCGATCCGGCGCGCGTTCACCTACCCGCTGTACTTCGGCTACCTCGATCTCGACGAGCTCGACGCGATCGACGCCGAGCTCTGGCCGTTGCTCGGGGTGCGACGACCGGCGATGACGCGGATGGATCGCGCCGACCATCTCGCCGGCTGCGGCGCGCCCGGGCAGCCGCTCGCCGAGGTGGTGCGCGGGCTGGTCGAGCGCGCCGGCGCGCCGCGTCCGCGCGGACCGATCGGCCTGCTCACACACGCCCGCCACCTCGGGTTGGCCATGAACCCGGTCAGCTTCTTCTACTGCTGGGACACCGCCGGGCGCGAGGTGGAGGCGATCGTCGCCGAGGTCTCGAACACGCCGTGGGACGAGCGCCACGTCTACGTCTTGCCCTCGAACGGTGCGGGCAAGCAACGCCACCGCTTCGCCAAGGCCTTCCACGTGTCGCCGTTTCTGCCCCTCGAGCTCGGCTACGACTGGCGATTCACGCCGCCTGGCGAGCGCCTGGTCGTCCACATGGACTGCAACGATCGCAGCGGCGTCGTGCTCGACGCGACCCTGACGCTGACGCGGCGCCCGCTCGATCGCCGCCATCTCGCCGGCGTGCTCGCCCGGTTCCCGGTGATGACCGGCACCGTGCTCGCCCGGATCTACTGGCAGGCGCTCCAGCTGTGGCTGCGCCGAGCGCCGGTCCACGACCACCCGCGGACCCATGGAGCGATGTCATGAGCACGTCCCCTCTGGAGTTGACCCTGGCCTCGCCGATCCCGCTCCCGCAGCGCCTGGCCCGGCGCCTCCTGTTCGGGCGATTCCAGCGGCTCGCCGACGGCGCGCTGCGGATCGTCGATCCGGACGGGGTGACTCGGTTCGGGCACGTCACCCCGGCCTTCCCCAAGGAGGTCACCGTCCAGGTGCTGGACCCGGCGGTCTACGTTGCTGCCACGCTGGGCGGGACGCTTGGCCTCGGCGAGCAGTACATGGCCGGCGCCTGGCGAACCGACGATCTGCCCGCGCTCATCCGGCTGATGGCGCGAAACGCCGATGTCACCAACGGCCTCGAGCGCGGCCTCGCTCTGGCCACCGCGCCGATGCGACGGGCGCATGCGCTGCTCACCCGCAACACCCGCTCCGGGAGCCGCAAGAACATCGCCGCCCACTACGATCTGGGCGACGAGTTCTTCCGCCTGTTCCTCGACGAGACCATGACCTACTCCGCGGCGCTCTTCGAGCGCCCCGATCAGCCGCTCGCCGACGCGCAGCGCGCCAAGTACGATCGGATCTGTCAGATCCTCCGACTGAGCGCCGACGATCACGTGGTCGAGATCGGCACCGGCTGGGGCGGGTTCGCGATCCACGCTGCGAGCCGGTACGGCTGCCGGGTGACGACCACGACGATCTCGCGCCGCCAGCACGCCGAGGCCACGCGCCGCGTGGCCGCGGCCGGGCTCGCCGACCGGGTCGAGGTCAGGCGCGACGACTACCGCGACCTGCAGGGGCGCTACGACACGCTGGTGTCGATCGAGATGATCGAGGCGGTCGGCCGCGACCACCTCGGTGACTTCTTCGCCACGATCCAGCGTCTGCTCCGTCCCGAGGGCGAGGCCGTGCTCCAGGCGATCGTGATCCGCGACCAGGAGTTCGAGCGCGCCGCCGGCGAGATCGACTTCCTCAAGCGCCACATCTTCCCGGGCAGCTGCATCCCGTCGGTGACGGCGCTGGTCGGAGCGGCGACCCGATCGAGCGATCTCGTGCTGCGCCGGCTCGACGACCTCACCGAGCACTACGCGACCACGCTGGCGAGGTGGCGAACCGCGTTGCTGGCCCGGCTCGACGAGGCGCGCGCGCAAGGGTTCGACGACGTCACCCTGCGGGCCTGGGATTACTACCTCGCCTACTGCGAGGGCGGGTTCCGCGAGCGTTACATCGGCGTGGACCACCTCCACCTGGTGCGCCCGGGCTGGCGAGCGCCCGCTTGACCTGGCTGGTCGGGATCGGGTGGGGCGCGGTGGCGCTGGGGCAGGTGGCGCTGTGGTGGGATCAGCGCCGTCGGTCCGATGCCAGCCTGGTCGACGTCGGCTGGAGCGCGGCCATCGCGGCGCTGGCGGTGCTCTACGCGCTCGCCGGTGATGGGCTCGCCGAGCGGCGCGCGCTGGTCGGCGCGCTCGGCGCCATCTGGGGCGCGCGGCTGGCGTGGCACCTCGGGCGCCGCATCCTGGGCGGCGCCCGCGTCGAGGACGGTCGCTACCGCGCGCTCCGCGCGGCGTGGGGCGATCGCGCGAACCGCAACTTCTTCGTGTTCTTCCAGGTCCAGGCGATCTGGTCGGTGATGTTCTCGATCCCGCTCGTGATCGCGATGGGTGGTGATCGCCCGCTCGCCTGGACCGACGCCGTCGGCGTGGTGATCTGGGCGATCGGCGTCGGCGGCGAGGCGATCGCCGACGCCCAGCTGGCGCGGTTCCGGGCCCGCGCCGACCAGCGCGGCAAGACCTGCCGCGACGGCCTGTGGCGCTACTCGCGGCACCCCAACTACTTCTTCGAGTGGATCACCTGGTGGGCCTACGTCGCGATCGCCTGGGGCGCGCCGCACGGCTGGGTCGCGCTCCTCGGTCCGGCCGTGATGCTCGCCTTCCTGATCAAGGTCACTGGCATCCCCCACACCGAGGCCCAGGCGCTGCGCAGCCGTGGCGACGACTACCGAGCCTACCAGCGCACCACCAGCGTGTTTGTCCCCTGGTTCCCGAAGCCCGATCCCGAGGAGGCCTGAGATGTTCGCCCGCACGATCGACGCCGCCGAGCGCGGCTGGTTGCCCGACCCCGTGATCCGCACCGGCATCCACTGGCTCCTGCGGTCCCGGCTCGCCGCCGAGCAGCGCACCGCGCGCGACCTGCGCCGGACCCAGCAGCGGTTCGTGGACGAGCTACGCGGAAGTCCGATCGCGCTCGAGGTGGACAAGGCCAACGCCCAGCACTACGAGGTGCCCGCCGAGTTCTTCGGCCTGGTCCTTGGCAAGCACCGCAAGTACTCGAGCGCCTTCTTCCCGCCCGGCGTCGACCGGCTCGACGACGCCGAGGACGCGATGCTCGCGCTCACGATGGAGCGCGCCGAGGTGGCGGACGGGATGTCGATCCTCGAGCTCGGCTGTGGCTGGGGCTCGCTCACCCTCGCCATGGCGGCCCGGCTGCCGCTCGCGCGCATCACCGCGGTGTCGAACTCGGCGTCGCAACGCGCACACATCGAGGCCGAGTGCCGCCGCCGCGGACTCACCAACGTCACCGTCATCACCGCCGACATGAACACCTTCGAGGCCGAGGGCGCGTTCGATCGCGTGGTCTCGGTCGAGATGTTCGAGTACATGCGCAACTACGAGGCGCTGCTGGCGCGGATCGCGCGCTGGCTCGCGCCCGGCGGCAAGCTGTTCGTCCACATCTTCTGCCACCGCACCGCCGCGTACCCGTTCGTCGCCGACGACGAACCCGGAAACTGGATGGGTCGCTGGTTCTTCACCGGCGGGATCATGCCCAGCGACGATCTGCTCCTGTATTTCCAGCGCGACCTCCGGATCGAGGAGCACTGGCGGGTCAACGGCACGCACTACGCGCGAACCGCGCGCGCCTGGCTCGACAACCTCGACGACCGCCGCGGCGACGTGCGCCGCGTGCTGGCCCGGGCCTACGGCGACGCAGACGCCGACCGGTGGCTCCATCGCTGGCGGATCTTCTTCATGGCGTGCGAGGAGCTGTTCGGCTGGCGCGGCGGCGAGGAGTGGTGGGTCTCGCACTACCGGTTCGCGCGCTGACCGACCACCGTCATCCCGAAGCCCGCGTCCGGCGTCGGCCCCGGCGACAGGATCGTGCGCAGCCGGTATCCAGCCGGATCGAGGCGCAGCTCGACGGTATGGAGCAGCGTCGCCACCAGGATCACCACCTGCACGTCGGCCAGGCTGGCGCCGAGGCAGGTGTGCGGCCCCAGACCGTACGGTGCATACGCGCCGGGCTTTCGCGGCCCCTCGAAGCGCTGCAGGTCGAACTCCGCCGGGCGATCCCAGAGCTCGGGCAGGAAGTGCGAGACTCCGGTCGCGACGAGGATGGGGTCGCCTTCGCGAACGTCGTGACCGGCGAACGAGAAGTCGCGCGCGGCGTTGCGGGCGAGTGCCGGCGAGATGGGATGCAGGCGCAGCGCCTCCATGGCGGCCGCGTGCAGCGTGCGCAGTGAGCGCAGCCCCTCGAGGGTGGGCGGCCCGGCGGCGAAGAGCTCGTCGACCTCTGCGACGACGCGGGCCCGCACGTCGTCGCGCGTGAGGAGCTCGTAGAGGAGGAAGGCGCAGGCGTTGGCCACCGTGTCGAGGCCGGCGATGAACGGGCCGATCGCGGCCATGCGCAGATCGGCCTCGGACAGAAGCGATGGATCGGCGGCGGCGGCTGCGAGCAGGTCGTCGATCAGATCCGACGCCGCCGGGTCGCGCGGCGTTTCACGGTGGGCACGCAGCACCTCGTCGCCGAGGGCGAGCACCCGCGCCAGCGCGCGCCGGTAACGCGGCAACCGCAACGTCCACGCCGGCCGTGCGCCGACCACGAACACGCCAGTGGCCTCGCGGTTGACCCGCACCAGATCATCGGTCCGTTCGGCCGCTGCGCGGCCGGCCAGGAGGCGCCCGAGCTGCTCGGTGATCATCGGGCGCAGCGCCGAGATGACGACGACACGACGGCCGACCGGGAGGGCGAGGGCTCCCGCGCGCACGACCTCGGTCAGCATCGGCAGGTGCGGCGCAGCCATCGATCGTCCATGGCTGCGCTTCATGATCTTGCGTAGCCGGGAGTGCAGCTCGCCGTCGCTGGAGATGACGTTGTGCTTGGCTCCGAACAGCCCCACGAACGGCTGCCAGGTCTCGGTCGAGCGAAGCAGCGTCTCGCTGTCCTTGCTCATGAACTGGTTGGCCTCCGGTCCGGCCAGGATGGTGATCACGCGGCCTGGCACCCGGACGCGGAAGATGGGGCCGAGCCTCCGGTAGGCCGCGGTCAGGAACGCCAGCGGATCGCGCGCCATGGGAATGGCGCTGCCGAGGATGGGCCAGCCGGGGACGACGGGAGCGAGCCGCGGGGCGGCGGGCAGGGCGGCGACATTCACGCCGCGGAGCGTACGCTCACCCTGATCTCGAATGAAACATGTTTCACCTGAACCGTCGCGCCGCCGCCGCCCTTGACGAGCGGGGAGCGCGCCGCCCGGTCGCCGACCCCACATGCGATCACCAACCATGGCCAGTCCAGCAGACCAGCTGCGTGGACCCTGATACGAACCGGACGACTACGGGTGCGCCGGGTCCGGGCGGATACGCGGCCATCCGGCGGTCGTGTTGGCGTAAGGTCCGGCCGTGCCCAGGAACAACACGAACTGCCGCCCCCTGATCCCGCTGGCGCCGCTGGCGTCCCTGCTGCTCGTGGCCGCGGGCTGTAGCAAGAAGGAGGCGGCGAAGACTGGCGAGGCCGCGACCGGCTCTGGCTCCTCTGCGGCGGCAGGCTCTTCCGCCGCAGGCACCGGCTCGGTCGCGGGCACTCCCTCACCCGACGCGGCTCCCACCGCGCCGACGCCGACCCCCGATGTCCCCCAGGAGGTCGATCCGACCGCTTCCGACAAGGTGATCGCGGTCGAGCTCACCGACGCCGATCTCGAGGAGCTGAAGCTGCCCGGCAAGCGCCAGCACGTGATCGGGTGGACCGATCGCTACGGCACCAACGCCATCGTCATCACGCTGCAGTCGAAGCCGAAGAACGGCGGACTCCTGGTCGCCACCCACGCCATCCGCGAGGGCGACGCGAGCTGGACGGTCGGACGCGACTACAAGGAGCTGGTCGAGGAGTGCGAAGACTTCGATCTCTCGATCTACGCTCAGGTCGGCGCCTGGTCGGTCACCGATCTCGACGCCGATGGCCACGGCGAGGCGACCTTCGCGTGGAGCGCCGGCTGCCGGTCGGATGTGAGTCCGATCACCCACAAGGTCTTGCTGGTCGAGAAGGACGAGAAGTTCGTGCTCCGTGGCCAGACCATCGACGCGACGGGCGGCGGTGGCGACTACAAGGCCGATCCAGTGTTCGAGAAGGCCAACCCGGCCTTCCTCCCCCATGCCGAGAAGGTGTGGAAGCTGACGGTCAAGGAGCCGGGTTAGCCATCGCGGCCGGTCCGACATGCCGCCACCGCGCGCTCGAGCTCATCTCGGAGTGCACTCATCTGCGCCTGCGCGAGCCGCTGGCCGAGGCGAGCAGCTGACCACATCGCGGCGAGGACGAGCACCGCGGCTGCCGAGATCGCGAAGGGCCACGGGTCGCCTCCGACCATGGCCTTGGCGCCGGCGAAGATGAGCGACAGGACGAGCCCCACGCTCGTGGTCAGGTAGCCGAAGGCGAAGCCCGTCCACACCGAGGGATGGGGGCTGAACCTCGCGAACAGGCGCGTGCCGGCGTCGCTGGGTGCGATGTCGATCGTGAGCCACGGGGACCACAGGCGCTGTTGCGACTCAGGAACGGTCAGCACCAGGTGGTCGTGATCGCGGGTCGCGGTGTTGCCACCGCCGCCGGGCACCCGGGTGCGTCGGAGCTGCTGCGCACCGGCGGCGAGCTGCGCGCCGAGGCCGTCGATAGCCTCGCGGCTCGGCATCGGGAGGTCGACCAAGAAGCTGGGGCGAAGCGCCACGGCCACAGTCTCCCGCCGGTCGCGGGTCTTGTCACGCGCCCGGGCCAGGGACTGACGGCAGGCCCGGCGGTATCCTCGTACTGTGACCGACGAGCTGCGCCCGTACTTCGAGGCGATCCTCGCCGCGCCCGAGGAGGACGAGCCGCGGCTCGAGCTCGCTCGCCATCTCACCGATCGCGGCGATGGACGCGGCGAGCACATCCGCCTGGCGTGCGCGCTCGACCAGCTTGAGCGTGATGATCCGGCGCGCGCCGAGCTCGTCGAGCGCGCCGCGAAGCTGCCGTCGTTCGCGTTCTTCACCCAGGTCGACCGCAGCTTCCCACACAGCTACGGCGTGCGCCGCGGGTTCGTCGAGGAGCTGTCCTGCAGCGCGGCCGACTTCGCGACGCACGCAGCGCGGCTGATGCGAGCGGCGCCGATCCGGGTCTATGACCGTACCCCGTACTTCCCCAATCAGGCTGCTCAGCTCGCCGCGTGTCCGGCGCTGGCCAGGCTTCGCCGGCTCACGTTGCCGAGTGACTTCCAGGACAACGCGACGATCCTCGCCTCGCCGCACCTCGCGGGCCTGCGCGAGCTCGAGCTGGCCATGTTCCTCGATGACGAGGCCGCGGTCGCCCGGCTCGCGCTCGAGCTGCGCCACCTCCTTGGGCTGCGGGTGCTCTCGACCCACCACGGACGGATCGCCGGCAGCGCCTGTGGTGCGCTCGCGAGACTCGCAGACGGGTTGCGGCTCGAGCTGATCGACGTTCGTGGCGCGAACGTTTCCGAGGCCGGCGTGGCCGAGCTGCGGGCGAACCTGGGCGAGGGGCGGGTGCTGCCGCGCCCCGCGCCGCGCGTGCCGTTTCGCTTCGGCGTGCTCGATCTCGGGGCCAGTCGGCTCGAGACGGCGGAGCTCCGCGGGCTGATCGAGAGTGGCGAGTTCCGCACCGCCGTGAAGCTCTGGTTCGGACAGCACCAGATCGGGGACGGCGGCGTCGCGCACCTCGCGCGGTCGGGCGCGTTCCCGTCGCTCGTCGAGCTCCACCTCGGCGCGGGTGTCACGGATCGGGCTGCGAGTCTGCTCGCCCGTGAGGCGGTGGGCCTCGAGCGGCTCGAGCGCCTGGACCTGGGTGAGGTGCCAGCCGAAGGAACGAAGATCGGCGCCCGCGACGGCTCGGGGGTCGGCGACGCCGTCGTCCGCGCCCTCGCGCGTTCGCCTCGTCTACCGGCGCTGCGCACGATCAGCCGCAGCAAGGAGTACCGCGCGTACGCCACGGGTGCGCGCGAGGGTCCGGAACGCATCTCGATCGAGCGCGACGACGGGTCCGTCGTCGAATCGGTCATCCACCACTCGATCTGGCCCTGACGCGGCGCCGGGCAGTCGCTACTGCTGGAACGTGAACGGGTAGTTGACCTGGACGCCGCCGCCACCCTTGGGCTTGGGGAACTCGATCGCCTTGATGATCGTGGCGACGCAATCGGCGACCTCGGGGGTCAGGCCGGCAGCGCTGGCTGCCGCCACCGTGCCGGTGGGCGCGATGAAGAACTGCGTCGACACCGTGCCCTCGAGCTCGGGGTTGGTGAGCAGCGCCTGCTCGTAGCAGGCCTTGATCTGCGGCTTCTTCTCGAGGATGAAGCGGCGGATGATGGCGCGGTCGAGATCGCCCACCGACTGCGGCTGGCCGAGGGTGGCGCGCACGATGCGCTTGCCGCGCTTGGCGGCCTCGGGGCTGTCGAGGGCGGGGGCGCGACCCAGCGAGATCGCCAGCGCGCCGGCGGCGTCGAGCGCAGCGATCGCGTCGACTGCGCGCTGGACGTCGGTGTCGGGCCCGACCAGGATGTCGACGTCGAGGCGCTGCTGGTCGCCGAGTTCGGTTCGGGCCGCTGCGTAGGCCTTGGTCAGCGCCGCCGCGTCGAGCGGGCCCTGGGCCCACGGCACCGTCAGCGGCGGCGCCGGGACCGCCTCGATCGTCAGGGCGTCGGCGCCGATGCGGACCTCGATCCAGCGATCGCCGCCCTCCATGGAGTCGAAGCCGACGCGGTCGAGCTCGAACCCGACGCGCAGGGCGCGGAGCGTGCTCTGGTGGGAGACGGCGATGAAGCTCGGGCCGATGGCGGCGATGACGTCGACGAGCACGGTCGCCTTCGCCTTCGGCGCGGCGACGATGAGCGCGCGCGGGTCGCGATCGCGTTCGGACACGGCACGGCCGACGATCTGGAGCGCGCGGGTCGGCATCTCGGGATCGGGCGCGGTGCCGGCGCCGCCGAACCCGCCGCGGACCCGGCCATGGTCGAGGTTGGCGATGATGCCGGCGCTGCGAGCGGCCGCGATGGCCTGGTCGCGGGCCAGCTGCTCATCGTCCGCGCGTTTCAGCGTGTAGCTGCCGGCGGCGCGGTCGGAGTCCTTCTTCCCCATCTTGCCCTCGTCGAGCGCCATGGCCGTGCCGATGCCGCCCGACTCGTCGTCCTCACCCTCGAGCTCCTCCTCCGGCTCGGGCGGCGGCGGATCGTCGTCCAGCCCGGCGGCGCTGGGCGCCGCGGTCAGATCGACGTCAGGCGCGCCCTTGCGATCGGCGAGCATCGGCTCGATCTTCGACCCGAGCGCCGTGGCCTCCTTGACCAGCGGACCGATCGAGGCGAGATCGATGGGCTGCCCCTTGGTGCGCGGCGCCTTGGTGCTCAGCACCGTCCACGCGTCGGGCGTCCGCGGCGCGTCGGCCACCGCGAGCGCGCCATCGGTCGCGATCGTGACCAGCACCGGGGGGACTCGGGCCTCGGCACCTGCCAGCCTGGCCGCGTCGGCCATCACCGGGGCCTGTTCGGCCAGCTTGGGGAGCGGCGTCGACTTGCCCTTGCAGGCGGCGACCAGCGTCATCGACGCGATCAGTCCGATCCGGATGTGCATACATTCGATGATACGTCCGCAGGACCCAGACCGGCGACAATATGCCCGCGGGGATCAGGCGCCGCTGACGTCGCCGCGGTTGCGGGCGGCGGGGGCATCGGCGTGGGTCACCGGCTCGGGTTCGTGCACGGCGGCCTGGGTCGCCTCGAGCGCGAAGGTCGGTGCCTTGTCGGTCGGCGGTAGATCGAGGCGGTAGCCGCCGGCGCCGCGGCCGAGGCCAGTCGCCTCGAGCCGCAACCCGAGCTCGGCGGCGCTGGCCGGACGCCGCGCCGGATCAGGATCGAGCGCGCTCACCAGCACGTCGTCGAGCGCGAGCGGCACGCCGGCCACCAGCGCCGAGGGCGGCTTGCCGGCCGCGTCACGTGGATTGCGCCCGGTGAGCGCGAAGTGGATCGTCGCGGCGAGGCCGAACACGTCGGCGGCGATGCCAGCCTGACCGCCGGCGACGACCTCGGGCGCGATGTAGCCGGGAGTCCCCATCACCGCGCCGGCCTGGGTCAGGCCGTCGTCGCCGCCGACCCGGGCGACGCCGAAGTCGAGCACCTTGACCCGGTCGAGCTCGCCGGTGCCGGCAAGCACGAACACGTTGCCAGGCGTCAGATCGCGATGGACGATGCCGCGCTCGTGGGCGAGCGCGATCGCGTGACAGCACTGGACCCCGATGTGCACGCACATCCCGGGCGGCAGCTGGCCGTGGCGCTTGACCAGCGTGGCCAGGTCGATGCCGTCGAGGAGCTCCATCGCGTAGTACCAGACGCCGTCGTCGGTGACGCCCCAGTCGTGGATGCGGACCACGCCGGGGTGAGCGAGCTCGGCGGTGGCCTGGATCTCGCGCTCGAAGCGGGCGATCGCCGCTGGGTTTCGGCCCTGCTCGGGCGACAGGATCTTGAGCGCGACGTCGGTGCGGGTCGCCTTGTCGAGCGCGCGCCACACCTCGCCCATGCCGCCCTTGCCGATCCGGCGCGACAGCCGGTAGCGACCGATGCTCTTGCTCTCGAACACGCTCTGGCGTAGCGACCACACGATGTGTCCGCCCCAGGCCACCAGCACGGCGCAGGCGCCGACCACCGCCATCACGGTGACGAACGAGGCGACCGCGGCCCGGTCGTTCAGCTGCGCGTCCAGCACCGGATCGAAGCGGGACATGAACAGCATGCCGGCCGGGTAGATCGACGCGGTCAGGAACGCCAGGGCCGCACCGCGCCGCCAGTGTTGCGGCAGCCCCAGCGCCTGCGCCATCAGGATGGCGAACAGGCCGGTCGCATAGGGCGAGGTCAGGCCGCCGACCCGCGCGCTGATCACGGTGAGCGCCAGCGCCGTGACCGGAAAGATCGCGGCGACCAGCGGCACCGTCAGCCGCGGCGGCGGCAGCGGCGTGCGGAACAGGACCACCAGCACCGCGGCCTGATAGCCGGACGCGCAGAGCCGGTAGATCATCGGCACCAGGCTGCCGCCGCGGCCGAGCACGGGCACCACCAGCAGATCGAGCACGATCCCGACCACCAGCCACAGGCTGCAGGCGATCAACAGGACGCCGCGGGCTCGCAGCATCTCGGCGGCGAAGCGATGGTACGCGAGCCGGTCGGTGGCGGCGGTGCCGCTGGCCCCCGTGGACCCGATCGTCCGCCGGCCAGTCGAGGTCATGCCACCACCACCTACCGATGATATCGCTTCAGGCCGGATGCGAGGTGCGCCCTGACCGGCCGGCCCGTTGCTGGCGACGCTGGCCGGCCAGCGCCTGGCGGCGTTCGTCGGTCAGAACGGAACGGGGACGTCGAGGCCCAGCGCCGGGTCGTCGGGCGGCATCACGATCCGGGTGACGACGATGATCGCGTCGTGTGGCCGGGCGCGCCGCAGCGTGCGGGCGGCCTCAGGGGTCCCGACCAGCGTATGCCGTTTCCACGGGCCCCGTGAGATACTCACCTTGGGGGAGGGTATGACGGATCGCGATCCGGCATCTGGCGACCGAGCACCGAGCGCCACCGAGAAGACGTTGCTCGACCGGCCGGCGCCGCGCCCGCACGTCGCGGCCGACTCCGGACCGCGGGCCCGACGTCCCGCGCTGGGCGTGGGTGAGAAGCTCGATCGGTTCGAGGTGATCGGCGTGCTCGGCGGCGGCGGCATGGGTCTGGTGGTGTCGGCGTACGACCCGGTGCTCGATCGCAAGGTGGCCATCAAGCTCCTGCACCCCGAGAGCGAGGGCAGCGTGCCGACCCAGGGCGCGCGCCAGCGGCTCGTGCGCGAGGCCCAGGCGATGGCGCGCATCTCGCACCCCAATGTCATCACGGTGTTCGAGGTGGGCACCGCCGCCGAGCAGGTGTTCATCGCCATGGAGCTCGTGGAGGGCGCCACGCTGACTGCCTGGCTGGCCCGGCGGCGCCCGTGGCGTGAGGTCGCCGCGGTGTTCGAGAAGGCGGGGCAGGGGCTGGCGGCGGCGCACGCGGCGGGACTGGTGCATCGCGACTTCAAGCCCGACAACGTGCTGATCGGCGACGACGGGCGCGTGCGGGTCACCGACTTCGGCCTGGTGGCCACGCGGGCGACGGCCGCAGGCGTGGGTGCGCAGGGGCGGCTGTCGGTGACCACGCCGCTCGACGGCACGATCACGCTGGAGGGCGCGCTCCTGGGGACCCCGGCGTACATGGCGCCGGAGCAGCACGAGCGGCGGGCGGTCGACGCGCGCACCGATCAGTTCGCGTTCTGCATCGCGCTGTACGAGGCGCTCTTCCGCCGGCCTGCGTTCGCCGGGGAGAGCTACGACGAGTTCTCGGCCAACGTCTGCGCCGGCCGGGTGCAGGCGCCGGCACACGACGTCGACGTGCCGGCGCGGTTGCGCTCCGCGGTGCTGCGTGGGCTGGCGCCCCGGTCCGAGGATCGCCATCCGTCGATGCAGGCGCTGCTGGAGGCGCTGCGGCCTCCACCGCGGCGGTGGCCCTGGGTGGCGGTCGCGGCGGCGGGGGTGGCGGTCGTTGGCGGTGGCGCGTGGATGGCGGCGCGCGGCGCTTCGTCGCCGGCGGTGTGTCGAGGCGCCGAGCGACTGCTGGCGGGAGTATGGGACGATGCGCTCGAGCGGCAGACCCGCGACGCGTTCGCGGCGAGTGGTCGACCGTACGCCGCTGGCACCTTCGAACGCATCGACCGCGCGCTCGACGAGTGGTCGGACGCATGGGCGGCGATGCACACCGGCGCCTGCGAGGCGACGCGCGTGCACGGCGAGCAATCGGAGGCGCTGATGGACCTGCGGATGGCGTGCCTCGACGCACGTCGGACCCAGGTGGCAGCGTTGACCCGGCTCTTCGCCCGTGCCGACGCCGCCGTGGTTGACGGGGCGGCGCGGGCGGTGACCGACCTGCCGCGCCTCGACACCTGTGCCGACATCACGACGCTCGCCGCCGCGTTTCCAAGGCCCGCGGATCCCGCCGTGCGCCAGGCCGTGGACGTGTTCGCGGCTCGCCTCGACGAGGTCGACGCGCTCACCACGACCGGGCAGTACAGCCGAGCCCTCGAGGCCGCACACGCGGCGGTCGACGACGTGGCCGCGCTCGACTTCCCGCCGTCGCGGGCGCGGGCGCTGGCTCTGCTGGGGATCCTGCAACAACGTGTCAGCGAGTCGGTCGCCGCCGAGGCCACGCTTCGCGACGCCGCCCAGTGGGCGGCGCGGGCCCGTGACGATCGCCTGCTCGCCCGCATCTACGCCAGCCTGGTGCTTGTCGTCGGCTACGAGCAGGCGCGGTACGACGATGGCCTCGGCCTGTTGACCGTGGCCCGGGCGGCCATCGAGCGCGCCGGCGGTGACGACTTGCTCGAGGCCCAGCTCCTCGGCGGCACCGCGCTCATCCACGTGCAGCAAGCCCACCACGCCCAGGCCCGCGACGAGCTCGCGCGCGCGCTGCCGATCGTCGAGCGAGCGCGCGGCCCCGAGCATCCCGACGTCGCGCGGCTCCTCAGCTACGTGTCGGCGGCGTACGAGGGCGAAGGCAACCTCCGCGAGTCGCTGGCGTACGAGGAGCGGGCCCTCGCGATCCGCGAGCGAGCCCTCGGCGCCGAGCACCCCGACGCCGCCGCCTCGTTGCACAACATCGCCGGGCTGCTCGGTTCGCTCGGCGATCTCGAAGGAGCTTCGGCGCGCGAGGCGCGCGCGCTCGCCATCTGGCAGCGGGTGCACGGGCCCGACCATCCCGACGTCGCGCTCGCCGAGAACGCGATCGGCAACATCCGCTGGCAGCAGAAGCGGCACGCCGAGGCGCGCGCGCACTTCGAGCGAGGGTTGCGCATCACGCAGGAGACCCTGGGCGGCCAGCACCCCAGCGTGGCCAGCTTCGAGTTCAACCTCGGCGAGCTGGGCAACGACCAGGGCCAGCCCGAGCTCGCCGTCCACCACTGCGCGCGAGGCCGCGTGCTGTTCGTCGCCAGCAAGGGCCCCGACCACCCCGGGCTCGGCGAGTTCGATAGCTGCCTGGCTCGCGCCCACCTGCGCGCCGGCCGCCTGGAACAGGCGCGAGCGTCGGCCGAGCAGGGACTCACCCTGCTCGTGGCCGGTGAGTCGAGCCCGGCGATGGTGGCGACCGCGCGCTTCACGCTGGCGCAGGCGCTGGTCTTGCTCGGCCGCGAGCGAACGCGCGCGCTCGAGCTGGCGCGCGTCGCCCGCGCCGAGTACGTCAAGAGCTACGGCGAGGGCCACCTCGAGGTGACCGAGGTCGACGCCTGGTTGGGCCAGATCAGAAAGTGAGGGGTGCGGGGCCTGGAACTCTTGAGAGTATCAGGGCGTTCCGAGCTCCTCTGGCGTGAACAGGCGTCGGACCCTATCCTGCGGCCATCGCTGATGCCCAAGCCCAGGACCAAACGGACAGCGGCGCCGGCGCCGGTGCTCGGGCCCGAGGCCGGGCCGACGCTCGGTGAGCTCGTGGAGCAGCTCGGACTCGTCGGCAAGCTCTCGCAGTCGACCCGGCAGGTCATCACCGAGAGCAACGCCCTGGCCGTCGAGCACGTCCGGGTCCACCTGACCGTGATCTCGTGTTTCACCTGCACCGCGCCCAAGACGTGCTGCTCGCGGATGGTGGGCGCGTATCTGTACGAGGCGGTGCCCATCGTGGCCCGCCTGGTCCGCGACGGGCGCGACACGCCGGAGCTGCGCGGGCAGCTGCGGGCGGCGGCCCACGCGCTCGAGACCGGCCGCAAGGCCACCTACGCCCGGCCGTGCGTGTTCCTCGATGCCGACGAGCGCTGCTCGATCTACGAGGATCGTCCCAGCATCTGCGGGACCAGTCTGGTCACGTCACCGGCCGAGGCCTGTAGCGCTCCGGGGGCCAGCAAGATCGAGAAGATCGTCACGCCGCTTCAGCGCACCGTCCCGCCCCAGCTCGCCGACCAGTTCAGCGCTCTGGTCGGGCTGCGCCCTATCGGGACGAACTACTACGGTGCGCTGTCGCGCGTCGTGCTGCTCTGCCTCGAGGCGTGGTCGCGCCGCGACTACGTCACGTTCCTCGCCGAGCGGGCGTTGCCCGCCGCCCACTGCTACGTCCGGGCGGTCCAATGACCGGGTCGCGGAGGCCGCGCAGCCATGTCGACGATCTCCGCGGCGCCGGGCGCCTCGCGGTCGAGGCCACCCGCGGGGTCACCGCGCTGGTCGAGGCGATGCACGCCACCATCGCCAGCGGCCCGGCCATTCTCGGCCAGCCGCTCGCCGGCCCGGCGCGGATCGCGACCGGCCTGGTCTACGGCACCGTCCGCGGCGTCACCGGGCTCGTCGGCGTCGGCGTCGACCGCGCGCTGGCCCAGCTGGCGCCGCTCCTCGGCGCCAGCGCCCCGGGCTTCGAGCGCGACGCGATCCTGGCCGCGCTCAACGGCGTGCTCGGCGACTACCTGCTCGAGACCTCGAACCCACTGGCGATCGAGATGGGTCTCCGTCACGCGGGCGAGCCCCGGGGCAAGCTGCTGGTCCTGGTCCACGGCTCGTCGATGAGTGACCGCCAGTGGACGCAGGGCGGCCACGATCACGGCGCGGCCCTGGCCCGCGACCTCGGCTATACGCCGATCTACCTCCACTACAACTCCGGCCTCCACATCTCGACCAACGGCCGCGCCTTCGCGGATCAGCTCGAAGGCCTGGTCGCGGCCTGGCCGGTGCCGATCGACGACCTCGTGCTGCTCGGTCACAGCATGGGCGGCATGGTCGCGCGCAGCGCCTGCCACGCCGGCGCCGATCACGCGTGGCGCCGGCACCTGCGCACCCTGATCACGGTTGGCTCGCCGCACCACGGCGCACCGCTCGAGCGCGGTGGCAACGTTATCGATCTCCTGCTGAGCGTCAGTCGCTACAGCGCGCCGCTGGCCCGGCTCGGCAAGATCCGCAGCGCCGGCGTCACCGAGCTGCGCCAAGGCAACGTCGTCGACGAGCACTGGCACGGCCGGGACCGCTTCGAGCACCGCCCCGACGATCGCAGCCCGCTCGCGCTGCCGGCCGGCGTTCGCTGCTACGCGATCGCCGGCACCCTGTCCGCCGAGCCGGCGCCGCGCCTGCGCAGCGACGGCCTGGTCCCGGTCGACAGCGCGCTGGGCGCCCATCCGACGCCGGCGCTCACCCTGGAGTTTCCCCAGGAGCATCGGTCGATCGTGTACGGCACCGGACACCTTCAGCTCCTCGGGTCGGCGGCGGTCTACGAGTTGCTCCGTACCTGGCTCTCCCGGCCAGGCTCGAGTCCGACGCCTGAACACGACGTGGATCGTTCGCCGTAGAGCCCGGCTCGGGCTATGAGATCGGTCGCCCATGGACCTCCTCTCTTCACCCGAAGTCTGGTTGAGCCTCGCCACCCTCGCCGCGCTCGAGATCGTCCTCGGCGTCGACAACATCATCTTCATCGCGATCCTGTCGGGACGGCTGCCGGCCCACAGACGCGAGAGCGCACGCAAGCTCGGCCTCGCCGGCGCGTTCATCACCCGCCTCGGCCTGCTCGGAACGATCTCCTGGATCGTGAAGCTCGACCGCCCGCTGGTCCACCTCGGCGACAAGGCTCTATCCGGCAAGGCGCTCATCCTGCTCGGCGGCGGCGTGTTCCTGCTCTACAAGGCGACCAAGGAGATCCACGACAAGCTCGAGGCTGCCGACGACGCTGAGGGCGGGACCGCCGCGGCCACGGCCACGTTCGCCGGCGTGATCTTGCAGATCATGTTGCTCGACATGGTCTTCTCGATCGACAGCGTGATCACGGCGGTCGGGATGACCGACTACATCAGCGTGATGGTCGCGGCCAACGTGATCGCGCTCATCGTGATGCTCCTGGTCGGCAAGGGCATCAGCGAGTTCGTCGAGCGCCACCCGTCGGTGAAGGTGCTCGCCCTGTCGTTCCTCCTGATGATCGGCCTGGTCCTGGTCGCCGAGGCCTTCGACGTGCACATCCCCAAGGGCTACATCTACGGCGCCATGGGCTTCAGCGTGTTCGTGGAGATGGTCAACATCCGGACCACCCGCAGGACCAAGATCGTTCACCTCAACAAGGTCCCGCACGTCGAGGACATCAAGTCGTAGACTCGGGGATCGCATGGCCGTCCTCTGCTTCTTCGGCTGGCTTGGCGTGTGCGCCCTGGTCTCGTGGCTGACCGCGTTCCAGATGCCGGACGGCTCGGCAACGCGATCGTCTTGCTGCAGGTCTTCGGCGGCGTGGTTTCCGCCGCATTCATGGCCATGGGGTTGCCGACCGCGATCGATCCACGCACCAAGGTCGTCGTCAGCGGGCGCGGCGGTGGCCCCAACGTGTACACGACCTGGCCGCGCAGGAAGGGCGTGACGCTCGCGGTCATCGGAGGGGTGATCTTCCTCGCCGCCAACATCGGTGGCTGGGTGATCGACCGCGCCATGGGACTCTCGGCGAGGTACGCGTGGCAGGTCACCTTCCAGGCACGATCGCGCATCCAGGCGTCGCGACCTGCGCTCGACCCGTGCCTGGCGAAGGTGTGGACCTCGGAACCCGTGACGTGTCGGCTGCGGTACCGCGTCACGGCGCCAGGGAGGGCCACGACTCGACCTGCTCGGGGCCAGGTGCGGCAGTCTGCCGATCGAGGCCTGCGTTCGCACTCACCTCGCCAGCGCCGAGTTCACCGTCGACCCGCGCCTGGTCGATTCCATCGAGTTCGCCGGGGCGACGGAGGTCGAGTTCGAGCTGGCCGACCTGCGCGGCACCGGACCGGCACCGCCGGTGGAACGGACGGAGTGAGCTACGCGCCCGGGGCCGGCCGCACGTTGATGTGGCGCATCGAGCCCTTGGTGTAGGTCACGGTCAGGTGCAGTCCGTGGACGGTCCACTGGTCCCAGGTCGGGTCCTCCGTCGACGCCGGGACTCGCCCCGGGCCGATCTTCCAGGTCACCGGCGGGGCGGGGCGCCGGGCGAGCAGCTCGGCGCGAGTGCCCCACACGAAGCCGGTGGGAAGGTCGGCGAAGCCTCGGTGTTTGTCCTGACCCTCGGGGAAGAGGAAGAACGACGTCAGCACCTTGCGACTCCCGCCCTGCGGGCGCGAGATCGTGAAGTCGAAGCCGGCGTCCTTGGCGATGGCGAAGTCGGGCTTGATCGTGACCTTGCCCGCCAGCGCGAACGCCGCGGCGACGGCCGGGTCGTCGAGGGTCTTGCCGAGCAGATCGGTGAGCGTGGCGAACGGCACCGCGAGGGTGGCCTTGGCGAGCTTGGCCTTGCTGGCCCTGGCGGTGGCAGGTTTGGACGCGGGCATTGGCAGCAAGCGTACCGCATTCCGATCGTGGGTATGGAGGGTGTCGACGCGCAGGTGATACCGTGCACACCTTCGAGGAGGCCCGGATGAGCACGACGGCGGAAGAGAAGGTCGCGATCCTGCAGCGGTTCGTCGATCGGTATGCGAACGATCTGCGGGTGGTGGTGTCCGCGCTTGGGGACGCCGCCACGCCGCCGGCGGCGCAGCGGCTCCTGGCCGGCGGGCTCAACTACGGACTCGACATGCTCGACATGTTCCCCGACCACTACCAGGGCCTGGGCATCGCCGACGACGCCATCGTCCTGCGGCTGGCGGCCAAGCTGGCGGTGGCGGCGGGCGCGACCGATCCGGCCCTGGCCGGGCTCGCCGACGAGGCCGACCAGGTCGAGGCTGTGTTCGACGATCTGGCCGGTCCGCTGGAGGCGCTGGTCGCGAAGCTGCCCGAGCGCGCGGTCCGCGGCCGCACCGCCGATCGCATCGTCGAGCACGGCGACACTCGGGTCGGCCTGATCGGCGACGTGGGCCGCGAGGCCAAGCGCCACGTGGCCGCGCCGATCGTCGTCGAGGGCGGCGCCGAGCGCGCCATCATCGAGCTGCGCAAGATGGCGGAGCACGGCCTCAAGAAGGCGGGCATCGCCACCGGCTGAGCGATCGCCGCTCCCTCGCCGTCAGGCGTCGACGACGGCTCGACCGCGCTCGGCGAGGCGGTAGACGCCGGCGTCGCGCTGCATGTATCGACCCATGATCAGCTCGCGTCGGATGGTGCAGAAGTCGGGGTGGTGGACCTCGAGGAAGCGGTTGAGCTCGGCCTCGGCGTACTCGCGGCGGCGGGGCAGTCGGCGCAGGAGCTCCTCGAACACGATCTCCTTCTTGCGGCGCTGAGCCGGGATCGACCGCAGGCGCGGGCCGTCGAAGAAGTTGCGGAGCACGTCGCGGGTTTCGGCATCGACGCTCGCCGGGGGCGCCAGTTCGCGAACCCGTTGTGGCGTCGAGACCGCCTTGACCGCGCGCTGCAGCGCCACCAGGTCGAGCTGATAGAAGACGTAGGGGGGCTGCCGGGTCTCGCTGAGCAGTCGGGCCCGGCCCAGGACCTTGAGGTGGTGCGACACGGTGGGCGCCGCGATGCCCAGCTCGGCGGCCAGGTCCTGGCCGCACCGGGGGCGGTCGACGATGGCGGCCAGGAGTCGCAAGCGGGTGGAGTCGGCGAGGGCGCGGAAGGTCTGGAGCGTGTCGGCCGTGCTGTCGCGGGTGTCCATGGCCTACATCGATAGCAGTCGATTCGATGATCGTCAAATCCGGTGTGCGACAGCCCGGGGCCGCGCCTGGTGGTGCGGAGGTCAGGGCCTGCCAGCAGAGGCTCCGGCGCCGCGCCGCCGGCGGTGCGTAACCTCGAGCATGAACCGCGGCATCCTCGTCATCGTGGTGACCATGTTCGTGGCGAGGGGGGCGAGGGCCGAGGAGGTTCCCAAGGTGTTCGGCGAGGTGATCGTGCTCGAGGGCAAGGCGCCGCCGTCGTCGCCGCCGAAGCCGACCAACGTCGTCAAGACCAGGGCGCCGCCCTACAGCGACCACGCCATCCTCAGCGACGCCTGGACCAAGGCCTGGCTCCTCCTCGAGATCGACGAGCGCGGCGTGGTCACCCGCTTCAAGTTCCTCAAGCGGCCCGGCTACGAGCTCGAGGAGATCGCGGCCTCCGAGGCGTTCAAGCTGCGGTTCGAGCCGGCCCACGACGGCGCCGGCCGGCCCATGCGCTCCACGATGCTGTGGGAGATCGAGTGGCCGTCGGCGTGGTGGTTATCGACCTTCGTCGGCACCCGCTCGGCCATGCCCAAGATCGTCGGCTTCCCCGGCCGGCGCCAGGACTGGTACGTGCCCTGTCGGGGCAGCGGGCCGATGAACCTGGGCTCGGTCCGTCCCACCTACAAGGACTGCTCGAAGCCCGATCTCAAGAAGGTCGCCACCGAAGTGTGGATCAACCGGCCCCGAGGCTCAGAGCAGCGGTGAGAGTAGACGGGCGCTGGCCTCGCCGAAGCGGCGGGCCAGCGACTTCTTCTCCAGATCGCTGGCCTCGATGCGGCGGCTCTCGGCGAGGTCGACGGTGAAGGCCCGGGCCAGCTGCTCGGCCACGCCGTGATCGTAGATCATCGCGGCGACCTCGAAGTTGAGCAGGAAGCTGCGGTTGTCGAGGTTGGCGGTGCCGACGATGGCGAGGTCGTCGTCGCAGACGAAGGTCTTGGCGTGGATGAAGCGGGGCAGGTACTCGTAGACCTGCACACCGGCGGCGATGAGCTCGGGGACGTAGCTGCGGGCCGCCAGATCGATGAGCCGGCTGTCGCCGCGCAGGGGGATGAGCAGGCGGACGTCGAGCCGGCGCAGCGCCGAGGTGCACAGCGCGGTCATGATCGACTCGTCGGGGACGAAGTACGGCGTGGTGATCCACAGCCGCTGGGTGGCGCGGGTGATGGCGGTGAAGAAGGTGCGATGGATCGCCTGCCGGTCGTGATCGGGCCCCGAGGCCACGATCTGGACCACGTGCCGCCGCTCGGGCCCCGGGGTCGGGAACATGTCGGCGCTGATCGGCGGCGATCCCTCGGTAGCGAACAGCCAGTCCTCGAGAAAGATGCGCTGCAGCGGCCACACCGCGGCGCCGTCGACGCGGACGTGGGTGTCTCGCCAGTAGGTCGACGACAGCGTGGCGCTGTGCTCGTCCATGACGTTCATGCCGCCGGTGAAGCCGATCCGGCCGTCGCACACCACGATCTTGCGGTGGGTGCGGAAGTCGACGCGGCGGGTGCGGATCCAGCGCAGCGACACCGGGTTGAAGCGCGCCACCTCGACGCCGGCGTCGCGCAGCGGGCGCAGGAAGCGGCGGCCCAGGCTCGACGAGCCGGTGCCGTCGATGAGCATGCGGACCTTGACGCCGGCCCGGGCCCGGGCGACGAGCAGATCGCGAAGCTGGGTGCCGATCTTGTCCGGCTCCCAGATGTAGTACTCGACGTGGACGTGGTGCTGCGCGGCCTCGATCGCGGCCAGGATCGCGGCGTAGGCCGAGGCGCCGTCGAGGTAGAGCTCGACGGTCTCGGCGTGGAGCGGCGGGGCCTCCTTGAGATCGATCGCGACGTGCGCGATCTGGACGTCCTCGCTCGAGACCTCGCGGATGCGGGCCATGGCGCCGGTCGCCTCCTCGACGGCGAGCCGGCCCAGCTGGCGCTTGAGCCGCTTGCGTTCCAGGCGCAGCGGTCCGATCAGCCGATAGATGATGAGGCCGATGATGGGCAGAAACGTCAGCACCAGGAGCCACGCGATGGTGGCCGCGGCCGACCGTCGCTGGAGTACGATCACAACGCCGGCGATGACCACCCAGATCAGGGCCAAGGCGGTCACGATGCGCCAGTCGAAGCTCACGGCCGGCGATTGTGCCAGGCCCTGCCAGGTGTGCGCCCGCCCCGGGCGCCCGTTACCCGACGTTCACGCCCGGATGTGGGTCCGGGCGCTAACTTGGGCGCCGCCGTCGTCGATCTCGGGGCGGGAATCCTGGCACGGTCCGTGAAATCATTCCCGGCCATGAATCGACTCGCCAAGATCGTCCTCTCCCTGGTCACCGCCGCCATCATCATGGAGGCGAGCCAGGCGGACGCCAAGCCCGTCACCTCCGGCCAGGGGTCGGTTCGCGATCGCCGCACCGAGGCCGCGCCGCCGCCACCGGTCACCTCGGTGGAGTCGCGGCCGCGTCGCTACCGCCGCCGCCCGGGCCCGCGGGTCATGATGCCGCTGCGGATCGACATCGGCGCCCAGGGCGCCAACACCACCCACGGCTTCCTCCCCGGCATGGAGCTGCGCGCCGGCATCCACTGGGCGTCGCTGTCCCCGCAGCCCACCAACTTCGACATCGGCCTCGGCCTGTTCGGCGCCGTCCTGGTCGGTCCCGAGGACTCGACCATGCCCGAGGCCGACAACGACGTGCTCTACGGCGGCGCCTACCTCGAGGTCGGCCAGACCCTGTCGCACGGCGACTACTGGCGGACCTGGGCCTCGGGCCGTGGCGAGTACATCGGCTCGAACACGTTCGGGCAGGAGCAGGCGGGCTTCGGCGTCGCCGGCCGCCTCAGCGCCGAGCTGTTCGCCAGCGGCGCCGGCATCGAACCGCGCGGCTTCTTCCTCGGCACCTACGCCATCGGCGTCTACGCCGAGGCCGCGGGCCGCGGGCTGGGTGAGGACGTGAGCGCGGTGCAGATCAGCGGCGGCTTGACCTTCCGCACGCCGCTGGTGTTCACGCCCTGATCACTGGGTGTCGGCGCAGACGGTCAGCTCGAAGCGGCCGTCGACTTCGTTGTCGCCGTCGAACTTGCCGTGGAGGCCGCCTCGCACCAGGGTCGGGGTGACCTCGTCGACGATGACGACGCCGTCGGTGGCGACCAGGTTCTCCGACCCGCCCACCACGAACGTCATGTTGAGCGAGAGCGAGAAATCGTACTCGCCCGGTTCCTTGGGAACCGCGACGATCAGGTGGTTGCCGCTGGGGCTGGAGAAGCCACAGGGCGTGAACGTCGCAGCGTAGAGCTCGGCGAAGAAGTCGTTCTCGCCCTCCGAGAGGAAGGCGTTGGTCTCGCCGGCCACGAACGTCCACGGCTGGCCGCCGACGGTGCCGGCCAGCGGCGTGCTGGCCACGGTGAAGTCGGTGCCGCAGGCGCCCAGGGCCAGCGCGAGCGTCGTCCCGGCGAGGGTGCGGATCATGGCTCCAGTCTACGCCACCGCGGCGAGTGCCGGCGGCGCCCTGCCGGTGTGCCGCGGTGGCCCCGACGGCCCGGAGCGCCCGACCTGGTCCCCGACTTCGACGAGCCGGGCTCCGACATCTCCGGTGACATGTGGCGGGTGGCCGACGTCGCCCCGGTCGTCGTCGGCGGCGTGACCACCGACTGCACCGTGACTCCGCTCCATGCGCCGGGACAGACCAGTGGCTACTGGGTGGCGACGACCCCGCGCACCTACTGACCACAGCGCGCCGGTCACGGCGCGTAGGCGCTGTAGCCCTTGGGCGGGATCAGGGTGGCGAGCTGATCGAACGTGAGCCAGTACTGCTGGTTGCCGCCGAAGTTGGCCGAATCGGCGATGAAGACCTGGCGAGTGTCCAGGTTGTATCCGGTGACGGTGAAGTAGTGATAGATGGTCGAGTTCGGGTACCCGGGCGGGTGGTTGCTGGGCGGCGCGACGATGTTGGCGACGACCGGGTAGTTGTTGTCGATGCTGCGTACCAGGTCGGTCCATAGCCGATCGCGCTGGGCGGCGGTCGGCGGATCGTTGGGCATCTCGGTGGTGCGATAGCGGGTCGCGCCCAGCCGGTTGTTGAGCACGGTGGTGACCTGACCGATCCAGTCGGTGCCGTTGGTGGTGGTGCCGAGCTGCTGGGCGAGCGTCGACTGGCTGGGCGGGTTCATCCGCGCCGACAGCGCGGCCCGGGTCGCGGCCGGGCCGCACCAGTAGCCGGTCTCCTGCACCTGGTACTGGATGCTGAGCAGCTTCACGCGCGGGGCCGGCGGCCCGCCCTCCACGCTGGCAACGCCGGTCGAGGCGTTCCACACGATCGCGCCGCGCTGGAAGTCGTTGCGGCGGCCGACACTGACCTCGTACTCGTCGGAGATCGGGTAACCGAGCTGGCCGGCCTCCCAGCCGGTGTCCTTCCACTTGTCGCGGATGACGCCGTGGACCTCGAAGGCACCGATGGACGGGTGCCAGTAGATCGAACCGCGCTCGAAGACGCTGTAGCGGCCTGCGCCGTCCGGCGTGGTCTTCTCCGCCGTGGTGGGCGCGCCCAGGATCGAGCCACAGCCACCCAGCGCGCGGTACTTGATGTCGATGGCGCCGACGGTGGCGGGGCTACTGCCGCAGCGGGTGCCGCTCTCGGCCGCCCAGAAGGCCAGGCCGCCGGGTTCGTCGATGGCCATCCGCAGGCCGTCGCTGTAGGTCTGGTAGCGCGGCGACCAGCAGCTCCACTCCGGCTGGCAGCCGTTGTAGTAGCGCAGCACGGTCTTCACCCACTGATCACGCAGCGTCGGGTTGTTCGGATCGTAGTTGTTGATCCAGGCGCGGGCCTTGGCGTCGGTCTCGGCGTTGGTGGTGTAGGCCGAGAGCTTGACCATGTTGATCGTGTAGTCGATGGCGGCGCCGATCTGACCGTCGACGGTGAGCACGCCCTGGCCGTATCGGGTCAGCGTCTGGCCGTAGGTGCCGGCGTCGAACTGGAACATGCCGAGGCCGCCTTGCTGGTCGCCGCACGGTCCGTCGGCCGAGCCGGCGATCACCGGGCCGCCGCCGCACTCGGGCGAGGCCGGGCCCTGGCATGCCCACGTCGCCTCCGACCAGCACTGGGCCAGGCCGGTCTCGGTGTTGCCGATGCCGGCGAGGAGGTAGGCATTGCGAACGCCGCGCGATCGCGCGGCGTCACGGATGACGGTGTAGCGGGGCGTCTTCTGCGCCACCGTGAGATCTGACAGACCGACCGGTTCGTCGCCTTCCTCCTCGCCCACGGTGCACCCGGTGGCGAAGAGCGAACAGACGAGCGCGGCGTTGAACCACGATGCGAGGCGGAACTGGATGGGCGTCATGCGAGAGTGGTATACACGTTATATACCAAGGCGCGGCCTGCGCAACTGCCGAGGATCTCGTCCCCGTCCTCGTCCCCACCGCGGCCGCGAGTCCCAGGTGTGCAACCCGGAGTCGCCAGTGCCGCCGTCAGCTGGGGGTGTCGAGCTCGCGCGGCTCGAAGCGGTCGAGGCCGATGGTGCTGTCGTCGCCGCGCGAGGCGCGGGCGCGCCGCCACAGGTACTTGCCGGGAGCGATGGGCTCGCGCACGAGCGCGCCACGACCGAGGCGCCCGTCCACGGTGTCGGCGGCCACCTCGCGGCGACGCCGCCGGGCCAGCAGCATCACGCTCACCGCGATCAGCACACCGAACACCACCGAGGCGGGTAGCCCCGACGCCGAGCAGCCCCCGACGGCGACGCCCCCTCCACCGCTGTCGGGGACCCCGTCTGCGTCGCCGTCATCGGGCACGCCGTCACCGTCGTCGGCGAGGTCGTCGGGATCGCCGGAGTCACCGGCGCCGGCGTACGGACAGGTCGTCGCCAGCGCCGCGAGGGCGCGGGTCATGGCGATCGGATCGGCGAGGATCTGCGCGTGGTCGGACGCCGTCGGCAGGAGGAAGTTGTCGACGTTGGGCGCAGGGTCCTGGAAGCCAGCCGAAGGACCGGTCAGCAGATCGGCGACGCCGACGATGTTGGTGTAACAGACCGAGGGCGACGCGTCGTCGACGCGAAGGCTGCGGCCGGCGGCGGCAAGCTTGATGTACGTGGTGCTGGTCTCGGACAGGCCGCCGTGCAGCATCGCCCAGTAGACCGGGTCGAACAGGTCCGACGCGAAGTTCGAGGTCGCGGTCTCGACGTCGACGCTGGCCAGCGATCCGCCGACCGCGGCGTACACGGCGAGCGCCGCGGTGATCACCTGCTGGGCCGTGATGTCGGGATCGACCAGGCGCGCGGTTGCGATGAGGTTGGGCAGGTACAGATCGTTGTCGAGGAAGCCAGGGACGCCGGCGTGGGCGTAGGGATGGTGCAGGCCGGCGAACGAGATCGCGCGGTGGACGTAGGCGTCGCCGCCTCGGGCCAGAAGCAGGTTGGCGATGACGCCGGTGCCGGCCGAATGGCCGACCAGGTCGACGTGGGTGGCGCCGGTCTCGGCCCGGACCTGGCGGAGGAAGACCTCGAGCTGGGCGGCCGAGTAGCGCAGGTGGTCGACGCCGTACTGGCCCTGGCCGTCGACCTGGCCGTAGTTGGTGCCGTAGACGCAGTAGCCGGCGGCGCCGAGCGACGTCACCAGCGGTCCGAAGTCGTCGACCGTGCCGCCACGGCCGTGGACCAGCACCACCGGACGGGGGTGAGCTGTCGACGGCTGACAAGCCCAGTCATTGAGAACACTTGCGGTGGAATCGCCGGCAGTTGCGCCGGCGGCCACCGTCGCCAGCAGGACCATCGAGAGGGTGCGGCCCAGCATGGGATCTCAAGGTAAACATAACGTCTACCACTCGTCAAGTGGGATCGAGTATGATGCCTGGAATGTCCCGCAAGCCCCGCCGAGGCGCCACGGGCGTGCAGATCGGCGAGGCCCAGGCCCGCGGCATGATCCTGCAGGGCGGCGTGATGGTCTTCGCCGAGAAGGGCTCGCGGGCCGCGTCGGTCGAGGACATCCTGGCCGCCGGCCGGGTCTCGCGCCGCACGTTCTACCGTCTGTTCGACGGCAAGGACGCGGTGATGATGGCGCTCTACACGATGGGCACCGATCGCCTGTACGACGAGTGCAAACGCGCCACCGATCAGGAGCCCGATCCGATCCGTCACGTCGAGCGCTTCGTCGACGCTCACGTGGGCAACGCCCGCATGTTCGGACGGCTCATCTTCGTGCTCGGCGGTGAGGCCGCACGCCAGGAATCGCCGCTGCACACCAAGCGCATGGAGGTGCACGGCCAGCTCGTCGAGCTGCTGGTCCAGCGTCATCCCGACGCCGATCCGATGCTGATGCGTGGCGTCCTCCTGGCGCTCGAAGGTGTCGTGCGCCTGATGCTCGAGGAGTGCGATCACGGCCGCAAGGTCACGCCCGAGGCCATGGCGCGGGTGCGCAAGGTCATGGTGCGCATCGCCACCGCGACCATGGCGGGCGAGGGCCCGGGGGTGGCGCCGATCCCGACCCGGACATGATCGACGCGCGGGCTGCGCTCACAGCCCGTGTTCGTCGAGGAAGTCAGCGATGGCGGCGGCGTACTCGGAGGGGGTGGCGCCGCGCGTCGTGCAGCGCGGCAGGTGGCTCCGGAAGACGTCGGAGACCGCGGGCGGGTGTGTGGGATCGTCGCCGGGGACGAGCAGGGCGGGGACGTGGATCGCGGCAAGCTCGGCCGCGGTGGCGAACGGCTGGAGGCCCGAGGCCATGAAGCGCGTCGAAGCCGCGGTGCTGGTCGGGTCATAGGTGGCGAAGGCAGCGCGGGCGCGCTCCCGCATCTCGGCCGAGAGCCCGGCGAGGAGCGGAAAGAGCACCTCGATGCCCTCGACCGGCGCGCGCTGTCCGGCGGCGTCCATGGCCTGCATCGCTGCGTCCTGGGCCGGCGTCAGGCCGAGGTCGGCGCCGCCGAACGCGGGGTTGAGGACCACCAGCGCGGCGGTGAGGTCGGGGTGACGGAGCGCGACCCGCACGGCGATGCCGGCGCCGAACGAGGTCCCGCCGATCACAGCGCGCGGCAGCCCGAGGTGGCCCATGAGCGCGGCGACGTCGTCGGCAAGCTGATCCCAGGTGATCGGGCCGTGATGGAGCGAACGGCCGCTGGCGCGCACGTCGGGCGTGATGAGCCGGCAGCGCGACGCGAGCGGCGCCGCGAACAACCGGCACGCGAGGTGAGTGGCGAGGCCACCGTGCAGCAGCAGAACCGGTGTCCCGTCGCCGGTGTCGACGGCATACAGGCGGGCGCCGTCGTGCTCGAACCAGACCTCGCGCAGGTCGCCCGGATCGGGTGTGGAAGAGGTCATCGCGGCTCCTGTCCGGGCATGGCCGAAAGTGAAAACGCCAACCCGGCAGGGCTGGCGCACTCCATTGGATATCACGCCGCCGGCGCAGTCGGCTAGACTCATGCTGGGAGGTTCTCCATGTCGCGCATCGCGCTCGTGTCCTGCGTGGCCGGGCTGGCCCTGGCCGGGGCGTGTGGTGAGGGTGGCGTCGACATCGACAACCCGCTGACCGACCCCGAGGACGGTCCGCCCGCCGGCAACCCCGACGGCAACTGCACCATCCCAGCCAGCGGCGGGCTGGCCGACTCGTCGAGCCCGCGCACCGTGGTCGGCGATGGCAGCGCGGCGAGTTGCACCGGCGACGCCTTCATCGCCGCGGTCGCAGCCGGCGGCGTGATCACCTTCGCCTGCGGACCCGATCCGGTGACGATCACGCTCGATCGGCCGGCCAAGATCTTCAACGACACCGGGCCCGACATCACGATCGACGGCGGCGGCAAGGTGACGCTGTCGGGCGGCGGCCGCACCCGCATCCTCTACATGAACACGTGCGACCAGGCCCAGCGCTGGACCACGCCCATGTGCAACAACCAGGATCACCCGCGGCTCACCGTCCAGAACCTCACCTTCGTCGACGGCAACTCGAAGAACGAGGACGAGTACGACGGCGGCGGCGCCATCTGGTCGCGGGGCGGTCAGCTCAAGCTGGTCAACACCCGCTTCTTCGGCAATGTCTGCGCCGACACCGGGCCCGACGTCGGCGGCGCCGGCGTGCGAGCCTTCGATCAGTTCGAGGACCGGCCGATCTACGTCGTCAACTCGACGTTCGGTGGCGCCGAGGGTTTCGGCAACACCTGCTCGAACGGCGGCGGCATCTCCAGCATCGGCGTGTCGTGGTCGATCTACAACAGCCTGTTCTCGCACAACCACGCCATCGGCAACGGCGGCAATCCACCCCAAGGCGGCGCGCCCGGCGGCGGCAGCGGCGGCGCCATCTACAACGACGGCAACGAGATGACGCTGTCGCTGTGCGGCGTGTCGATCACCGACAACGACGTCGTCCAGCACGGCAGCGCCATCTTCTTCGTCACCAACAACCACACCGGCGACGTGCGCATCGATCAGTCGGTGATCACCCGCAACCTGGGCGGCACCTGGTACACACAGTACCCCCAGATCTCGAGCCACGACGACACGCCCATCGTGGTCACCAACTCGACGATCGAGTGACTAGACGACGGCGCCGAACAGAGCGCCGGCGCCGTAGGTGAGCCCCATCGCCGCCACCCCCCACAGCAGCACCCGCGCGGTGCTGCCGAGCACGGGGGCACCGCCGGCCCGAGCGGCGAGCGCGCCGAGGCCGGCCAGCGACACCAGCGACGAGGCGATCACCGCGGTGGTCAGCGCGCCTACGGGCAACACCACGGCGAGCAGCACCGGCACGGTCGCGCCGGCGGCGAAGGTCAGGGCCGAGGCGCCGGCGGCCTGCAGCGGCCGTGCGCGCTGGCTCTCGACGATGCCGAGCTCGTCACGGGCGTGGGCGCCGAGCGCGTCGTGGGCCATGAGCTGGTCGGCGACCTGGCGGGCAAGGGCCGGGGCGAGGCCACGGCTCACGTAGATCTTGGCCAGCTCGGCATGCTCGGCGACGTCGTCGGTGGCCAGCTCGCGGCGCTCGCGCGCCAGGTCGGCCTCCTCGGTGTCGGCCGGCGAGTGCACCGACACGTACTCGCCGGCGGCCATCGACAGCGCGCCCGCGACCAACCCAGCCACGCCGGCGGTGGCGATCGCCGTCGACGAGGCGCCCGAGCCAGTCACGCCCAGCACCAGGCTCGCGGTCGACACGATGCCGTCAGTGGCGCCCAGCACGGCCGCGCGCAGCCAGCCGACCCGGGCGACCCGGTGGCGTTCCTTGTGGCGCTTGGTCATGGGCCCTTCCAGAGTAGCGCGGGCGGCGCGCGCGGAGGCCGCGGTATGGTGGCGCATGGTCGAGCTCGAAGCGGAGGTGTGGATCCTTCATGCGTTCGACGTGGCGCGCGCGATCTCCCTGGACGCATGCGCCGCGGTGACGACGCAGCAGATCGTCGGTCCGCGTCGCCGCGAGTGGCCGCACCTGTTCGGGCTGGAGCAGCGACCGCTCCTGTGGCAGCTCGAACCGGTCGACGTGGCGCTGTCCGATCGAGCGATCACCGTGCGGCCGCGGGCGGTGATCTACGGTTTCGGGCACGTCTCGGTCGAGCTGTGCGCCGCGGTCACCGGCTCGCCGGCGGCGTGGCGCGACCTGGCCGTGGCGCTGGCGGAGAGCGAGGCGGTCGTCGACCTGGCCCGCGACGTGGTCGGGCGCGTGCTCCAGCGCGCGGCGGCGGCGCTGCGCGATCCGCGCCCGCTCGGTGACCACGAGAGCTACGTGGTTTTTCACCTGGCCGCGACCCCCGGCGACGACGCGGCGGCGTGGCTGGAGACGGCGCTGCCGGCGGTCGCCGAGGCGCTCCGCCTCGAGGTCTCACCGCTCTCCGCCGCCGAGATCGTCGAGGCCACCGCCCGCCGCATCTCGTACCTTCGCAGCGATCTGGTGGTGATCGACAGCGAAGCCGCACTGGTCGTCGATCGGGATGCCGAGGAGACCCTGGCCGTGCTCGACTTCGCCAACTGCGAGCGGCTCGCGCTCCGCGTGGTCGACGAGGATCTCGACGTCGCCGTGGGCGATGCCGGCGGGCTGGTCCGCTCGCGGGCCAGCCGCTGGCGCTTGTTCTTTGCACCGTGGGGGCGAGAGGTCACGCGCCTCACCCAGCTCACCCTCGACGCCGCGGTCGAGCTCGAGGCGGTCGACAACGCGATCAAGCTGACCGGCGACCACTACCTGGCCCGGCTCTACCGGATGGCGGTCGAGCGCTTCCACCTGCGGCCGTTCCACGAAGGAATCGGCCGCAAGCTGGGCACGCTGTGGAGCCTGCAGAAGGTGTTCATCGACAAGTCGGCGACCCAGCGCCTGGAGTTGCTGGAGTGGATCGTGATCGCGCTGATCGCGTTCGAGGTCATCCGCGCGGTGACGTGATCCGGCCAGCTGGGGTCATGCGACGGTGCACGATCGCGAAAGCCGCCGTTCGCCACGGCGGCTCGCCTCATGCTCGGGTGCGAAGGAGGGTCAGCCCGGCCAGCTGGCGCAGTCCTCGACCAGGTCGGCGCTGAACTCGACGGTCCAGCTGAAGATGAAGCCGTTGTCGATGCCCCAGCGATCCTCGACGCGGAGCTTCCAGTTGCCGTTGAGCGGGCAACCGACGAACGCGTTGAGCGGCTGCGACGACTGGTAGTCGCCGGCGGGCAGGGTGGCGGGGAGATTGGCGTTGGCGTACGGGATCCACGGCAGGTTGGTCGCCGACGGGCGCCAGCAGTAGTCCCAGCCGGTGCCCGGGATCGGGGTGCCGAACTCGTCGTTGTCGTTGGGGATGCCCAGGTAGACCTGGCCGCCCGAGTGGCCCTCGAAGTCCGACAGCATCACGCGTACCCCGGTCGGGCACTCGGCGTAGACCACGAGGTCGCGCATCCACGAGTGCTCCATGTTCACGCAGATTCCCTCGAGCTTGTCGACGGCGGGCAGGACCTGACCGGCGGTGAACCCGGTGAAGTTGAGCGCGCTCTCGAATCCGGCGCAGGGCAGGTTCTCGTCCTCGGGGCATGCGCCGTCGGGGAGCTCGAGCATGGCACTGGGCGAGTCGAGCGTGCCGCAGTCGTCGTCGACCGTCGTGCACGCCATGTTGGTGTGGCAGTCGGGATCGTCGCAGTCGTAGCGACCGTCGCAATCGTCGTCGACGAGGTTGCCGCAAACCTCGGCGACCGGTGCGGCGCAGTTGACGCCGCTGTCGCCGCCCGGACCATCATCGTCATCGTCGTCGCCCGAGACGCTGGGGCCACAGGCCGCGGCGGCGGTGGTGGCGAGAACGAAGGTAGCGACTTTGAAGAGGTCGGAGCCCAGCGTCGTTTTCTTCACGTCAACCTCGGGTACGGTTATGGCCGGGGACTTCAGCACGACTGTGGGTGGGGTTGCTACCCTTATCTCGATGACATCGTCCCTCCATCGCCGATGTGTGAAGTCGCCTGGTTGGACCAGGACTCCTCTCAGTTTCCTGACGCTCCTCGTCACGGTGCTGACCGGCTGCCCCAAGGAGCCCGCTCGCCAGGGCAGCACCCCGCCGGGCAAGGACGCCGATCCCGCGGTGGTCGTCGCGGCCCCACCGGCCGCCTTCCGTCCGGCCAAGATCCAGATGGTAAGCGCCGCCATCAAGCCGGCGACCCTCGACTGGGACAAGGAGGTCATCACCCGCATGGAGCTCGAGGAGGCGATCGAGGACGGCGAGGTGGCGGTCTCCGAGGCCCGTAACCGGCTGGCCCGATTCGTCGTGTCCTTCGATCACGGCGACTTCGATCCCTACGACGCCGCCACCGGCACCTTGGTGTTCCGCGCCCACGGGCTCGAGGGCATGGACCTCGACCCGCCGGTCACGTTCGTGGGGTCTCCATCGGTGACGGTGGGGTCGCTGCCGGGGCCGGTGGGGGGCAGCGTCAGCCTCCGCGTCTCAGAAATGCTCGCAACCATGACCATCGACGCAGCCGGCGCGGCCGCGGTGGCGGCGGTGGAGGCGACCGATCCGATCATGACGCAGTATCTGCTGGAGCTCAGCTCCCAGCGCGAGTTCGAGGGCGCGACGGTGGTGGACGGCTACCTCTACGGCGTCCGCCTCGTGCGCCTGGGCTCGCGCGAGGTTTTCCTCGACGGCGAGCCGGCGAAGCCGCTGCGCTAGGGGCCGCCGCCGCCGCCCGACGGCGGGTCGCCGCACCGGTTGGCGGTCGCGACGTTGCCGGTGATGGTGACGCTCCACTGGGCGCAAGACGTCGACGGCGTGGTGCCGTTGTAGCGGACCTCGACCCAGAGCTCGATGTCCCGGTCCATGGCGCCGTCCTCACGGCCGACCTCGATGGTGTTGTCGCCGTCGGTGAGCGGCTGGTTGGTGCAGCCGCGGCAGTGGACGTAGAGATCGTAGTTGGCGCCCTGGCCACTGGTGAGCGCGATGCGTGCCGTGATGTCGATGTCCCCGGCGCCGTTGCTCTCGCGGATGCGCACGCGCTGGATGGTCTCGGCGCTCCCGGTGAAGGTCTCGGTGTCGGTGGCGTCACCGTTGACGATGATGATGCTGGTCGAGGTCGGGTTGCAGGTCGGGTTGGTGTTCTGCAGCTCGCAGCCGTTGTCGGGATCGCCATCGCACTCGGCGGCGCCGTTGATGCAGCTCGGTGCGCAGGCGCCCTGGGTGCAGGTGTTGGTGCCGAGGACCTGCATGCAGACGTTGCCGCAGTCCCCGCAGTTGGCCTCATCGCCCAGAAAATCGAAGCCGTCGTCGATCAGGGTGTCGCAGTCGTCGTCGTCGCCGTCGCAGACCTCGGGAATGGTGCCGGTGTTGTCGGAGCACACCGCGGTCAGGCCGTCCCCGGCGCACCCGAAGGTGCCCTCGTTGCAGGCGTCGCCGTCGGCGCCGTCGCAGTTGGCGCCCACGTTGAAGCCCTCATCGGTCGCGCCGTTGCAGTTGTCGTCGAGGCCGTTGCACAGCTCGACGTCGTCGTCACCGCTGGTGTCGCCGCAGACCACCGCCCCGGTGGAGTTGCAGATGGTCATGTCGTCGGGGCAGGTGTCCGTGTCGGGGCCGTCGCAGGGGGCGCCGGTGGTGAGGCCCTCGTCGATCTGGCCGTCGCAGTCCTGATCGGTGCCCTCGCAGGTCTCGGCGGTGGCGAGACAGGCGTCGACGTCGACGGCGTCGATGCTGGTGCCGGCGTCATCGTCGGCCGGGTTGTCGCTGGGGTTGAAGCCGCACGCGGCCACGCCGAGAAGGAAGGCGATCGCCGGGAGGAGGCGCATGTGGCGAGTATCGGCCCGTCCCGCGGAATGCGCCAGAACGGTGACGGCGACCACGTCGGCGCGATCGGCCCGGCCATCACTTGCTGTAGGAGCCGTGATGACGCCAACGCTCGTGATCGGTGGCGCCGACCCGATACCGCCCCTGGGGCCGGAGGTTCCAGGTGGGGATCGTCGGCTCACCCATCCGAGGGCGTATGCTGCGCGGCGGAGGGAGCCATGACCAACCGTCGCGTGCTCGCCGTGATGATCGCGATCTCCGTCGCCGCCGCGGGCGGCGCGTGCGTGAAGAAGTCGACCCATCAGAAGGCGGTCGGCGACCTCGAGGCGCGGCTCGCCACCGCCGACGGCCGGATCAAGGCGCTCGAGGGCGAGATCTCGAGCCTTTCGACCGGCAAGACCGCCACCGAAGGCGAGCTGGCCAAGGTCCGCGACGAGAAGGCGGCGAGTGAGGCCGACCTCGCCGAGCTGAAGGCGATGCGCGAGGCCGATCAGAAGCGCATCGCTGCGTTCGAGGATCTGCAGGCGCGCTTCAAGAGCATGGCCGACGCCGGCGATCTCGAGATCGCGTTCCGCAAGGGACAGATGACGATCAAGCTGCCGTCGGGGGTGCTGTTCCCGAGCGCGTCCGCCGAGCTCAGCGAGCCCGGCCAGAAGACGCTCACCAAGGTGGCCAAGGTGCTCCAGGAGCTGGGCCGTCGCCGCATCCTGGTCGCCGGCCATACCGACAACGTCCCCATCGACAAGCCCGAGTACAAGAACAACTGGTACCTGTCGAGCGCGCGCGCGGTCGTGGTCGTCGAGTACCTGGTCGGCGCCGGTCTCCCGCCCGAGCTGCTGGCCGCCGCCGGCTACGCCGACAAGGATCCGGTGGCCAGCAACAAGTCCAAGAAGGGCCGCCAGAAGAACCGGCGCATCGAGCTGCTCCTGGTGCCGGATCTCTCCGACCTGCCCAAGCTGACCAAGGCCGCGGCGGCCCAGCCGGCGTCGTAGTCTGGGTCGTGGCACCGCCCGATTCCGACGCGCTCGCGGAGATGCAGATGGCTGCAGCGCGACGATTCCGCGACCGTGCGCGGGAATCGGTTGCGAGGCTCGCTCCCGCAGTCAGCTCGGACGAAGGGCCGAGGTATCAGGAACTCGAAGGTGCCGTCGCGGAGCTGGCGGCGGCCCAGGACGCACTGCTGGTGGCCGATCCGCAGTCTGACCTGATGGAGGAGGACTGGATGGCGACGCTCGACGAGGAGTCTCGTGCTCGCGTCGGTCGGATTCGCTCGGAGCTGGAGCAAGCCCGCCTGGTCACGGTGCCAGGTGGTGATGATGTCGCTGTTGCCAGTGGCGCGGAGCCACGACGAGGGCGTCGCAGCAGGCCGCCGCGAATTCGAGCGATATCGCCTGGAGAGCCTGTATGCCGAGTCGGAGAACTCGAGCGTTGCGGCGGTGATGGTCGCGAAGCGCCAGGTGGCGGCCGCGCGCGTACGCAGTGGTGCCCGCGTGGAGTTCTTTCTGGACGACGCGCGGCGAGAAGTCCCCCGGCGATCGACGCACTCGATCGGACCACTCAAGCTGCCGCGCAGGCCAGCGGGGCGAGACGACCAGAGTCAACTGGAGGTCGGAGGATGGTGCCTGGGAGCGTGCGTGGGTCGCGGGGCGAACGGACGCGTGTACGAGGCAACGCACACTCTGTTCAGGCGTGTAGCAGTCGTGAAGATGATCGAGTTGATGGGTGACCAGGAGGTCGAGGGTCGCTTCGAACGAGAAGCAAGGGCCCTCTGGGACCTTCGCCATCCTGGCGTCCCGGCGCTGTACGGCGCGGGTCGAACCGACAGTCGAGCCATCGGATACCTCGTGCAGGAGCACCTCGTCGGGTGCGATCTCAGCGCGCTTCTAAAGGTGTCGTATCGCTTCACAGATGCAGACCTTGCCCTCATTGCCGACGGTGTCGCGGGCGCGCTCGCAGCTGCACATGCGATCGGAATCGTTCATCGCGATATCAAACCATCAAACGTGTTCCTGGCCGAGGGCGCCAGCGAGGACGCGCGCTTCGTCTGCCTCCTGGACTTCGGTTGCGCCAGTATCGTTGATGCCGCTGCGCTGACGCGAGCCGCGGCTGCCGTTGGCACGCGGGCCTATGTGCCACCGGAAGCGTTCTCACGAAAGGTCGACGCGAGCGCCGACATCTGGTCGCTGGGCCTCACGCTCTACGTTCTGGCGACGGGCACGAATCCCTTCGAGCAAGAGACCTCGGAGGAAACCATGCAGGCGATCCTCCATGGGACTGTCCCGACGCTGGATCCGGAGGCGTTCCCGAGAACGGCGCAGGTCTGTGAGCGCGCACTGCGTCGAACGCGCGAGGAGCGGCCCACGGCGCAGGAGGTTCGCGACTTGCTGGCGACCAACGGGTAACCGGCTCAGTCCCACGTGCGACGGAGGCACTCGGAGGCGGTTCCTGGTTGATAGATGTGATAAGTGAATATATAAGCGTGAATCAAGATGGGTCGGTCGTCGCGTCCAGGTCGTGTTCCGCAGATCGAGATGGATCTGCGGCCGCGCCCCACGTGGGGCGGGAAGCGGAAAGGGGCCGGGCGTCCGAGAAAGCCGGCGCGGGAGCGGTCACCGCACGAGGCGCGGCCGACGCTGTCGCGCCACCATCCCGTTCACGTGACGCTTCGGGTCGTCCGCGAGGTCGGGCGACTCCGGGGACTTGTTGGGTATCGTGCCGTCCGGCAGGCGGTGGCGGCGTGCATCGGGCGACGCGACTTCCGGATCGTGCATACGAGCATCCAGGGCAATCACATCCATCTGCTCGTCGAGGCCGGCGACGAGCGGGCCCTGTCGAACGGGGTCCGGGCGTTCATGATCTCGGCAGCGCGACGGCTCAACGTGGCGCGTCGACGCAGCGGCAAGGTCTTCGCTGCGCGCTATCACGCCGTCCAGCTCAGGACTCCGCGCCAGGTGCGAAGCGCCCTGGCCTACGTGCTCAACAACTGGCGCCGCCACAACGAGGACGAGGCCGGCATCGCTCAGCGTCGGGCCATCGTCGATCCGTACTCGACGGGCATCCTCTTCGACGGCTGGCGCGACGCGCCGGCGCGCTTCACCGTCCCGCCAGGGTACGAGCCCTTGCCGGTGTCGGGAGCTCGCTCGTGGCTGCTCACGGTCGGCTGGCGGAAACACCCGCTCATCGGGCTCCGCGAGGTGCCTGGCCCGAGCCCAGGTGCGCGGGCCTAGGATTGCCGCGGCAGCAAGACCGGCCACACCGCGCCGCTCTTGGGATCGGTGAGGGTGACGTCGTCGACGTAGATGCGGGCAGTTCGGTGCAATGCCCGCAGCGCGTCGCCCAGCGGCATCGACTGGTAGCGCCCGGGCCACTTCTGGACGAGCAGGGCGCGGACCCGGGGGGCGTGGCGCGTGCTCATCGACGGGAACAGGTGGTGCTCGACGTGGTGGCCGAAGCCGAGGCTGAGCCACTCGGCGACACGGGGGACGGTGACGCTGAGCGAGTTGGCGAGCGGATCGTTCACCGCGGTCATCGGTGACAGGCCGTGGTTGGTGAGGATGTAGGCCATCACGATCCAGTTGGCGACGATGAGCGGCAGCACGTAGACGAAGACGAAGGCGAGGGGGCCGACCAGGATCGCCACCGCCGTCCAGGCCGCGACGCCGACCGCGGTCTCGGCGATGGCGACGCGGTGGTCGCGCGGCCGCATGCCGAGCCGGCGGCGGGCGTGCACCAGCATCTGCGAGCTCTGGCCGGTGAAGCCGAAGAGCAGGCTGAGCACGCCGGTCCAGCGCCGCGCCCCCAGGGCGAAGCGATCGGTGACGATGCGGATCACCCGGCTGGCCTGGTAGTCGGGCAGCATCGGGTACATGTCGGGGTCGACGCCGCGCTCGTTGGTGTGGCCGTGGTGCTCGCGGTTGTGCCAGAGCATCCACAGCCGCGGTGCGACCAGGAACGGCATGAAACCGATCCAGCCCACGGCGTGACGGAGCTGGCGGTTCTTCACCACGCCGCCGTGCAGCGTCTCGTGGGCCAGGAAGGTGATGCCGCCGAAGCTGACGCCGAGCCCGATCGAGACCACCGGGATCACGAACCACGGGATCCAGCTCGCGGCGATGGCCATGGTTCCCAGGACGATGAGCGCCAGGTGGAGCGGCAGCCACAACAGGCGCGATCGGGCCGGCGCGAAGGTCTCGGCGGGGAGCAGCGGACGTAGCTCTCGCACGTACGCGGAGGTGGGGCGCAACTCCATGGAGCCAGGCTGACAGAGGCGGCGACGGCGACCGTCATGTCCCGGTCACGATGGTGTCAGGCCGCAGCGCGATGCACCGCGACCGGTTTGCCGTCGACGACGACGCGCTGGCAGGTCTTGCCGTGGCCGAGCGCGTACTTGAGGGTCGGGAAGATGCGCGCCGACACCAGGGCGAAGGCCAGCGAGACCAGGCCCCGCGCACCCCAGCGGGCGACGACCTGCTCGCGGTAGGTGTCGGCCTCGGGGTCGTGGGCGAGCGACGCGCGCGCGAAGCTGACCGCCAGCTTGACCTCGTCGGTCATGGCTTGCTCGTCGTTGCCGAGCACGGCGGCGATGGTCGCCGGTGCGACGCCTTCGCGCAGGCCCATGGTCACGATCAGCTGCGTGCAGGGTCCGCAGTCCTCGCTGAGCACGCCGATCAGCTTGGCGGCGTGATACGGATCGCGAGCCACGCCGCGGCGGTACTGGGACATGCCCATCACCTTCGCGAAGGTGAGGAAGGCGCGGGTGTCGGCGTCGAGCACGTCGCGCGCGTAGCTCATGTCGTACTGGAAGTTGCGCTCGAACGCCGCCAGGCGCTTCCGGATCAGCCACTTCAACATTCGATCCTCCTGTCCCTCAGACGACGTGGGCCGGCCGATCGTGACATGATCTGCGCCGTCATGGTGTCCGTTGTCCGGACGGTCAAGAACACCGAGCGGCTGGCCCAGATCGCGCTGGTGCTGGTCCGCCACGGTTTCGGGCAGGTCGTGTCGCGGTTGCCGCTCGGGCCCCTGGCCCCGGCGCCGCCGCCCAGCGGCGAGCCTCGGACGTTCTCGGTGCGGCTGCGCGAAGCGCTCCAGGATCTGGGGCCGTCGTTCGTCAAGCTCGGTCAGGTGATGTCGACGCGGCCGGATCTGCTGCCCGCCGAGGTCATCACCGAGCTCAAGAAGCTGCAGGACGACGTGCCACCCATGACCGCCGACGAGGTCGACGAGGTGCTGACCGAGGCCTACGGCACCGGCCTCGACAGCGTGTTCGTCAGCTTCGACAAGCAGCCGCTGGCGTCGGCGTCGATCGGTCAGGTCCACGTGGCGAGGCTGCGGCCGCCCCGGGACGAGGCCGCCGAGGGCGCCGGGGCCGCCGAGATCGACGTGGTGGTCAAGCTGCAGCGGCCGCGGGCCCGCGCCACCGTCGAGCGCGATCTGGATCTGCTCTACCTGCTGGCCCGGTTGCTCGAGGAGTACGTGCCCGAGACCCGCACGTTCACGCCGATCGCCATGGTGTCGGAGTTCGATCGCGCCATCACCGCCGAGCTCGACACCGGGCTCGAGGCCGACAACGCGCTGCGCTTCGCCCGCAACTTCGAGGGCCACGCCGAGGTCCGGTTCCCGAAGCCGTACCGGCAGGTGTCGGGCAAGCGGGCCCTGGTGATGGAGCGCTTCATCGGCTCCCACCTCGACGACTTCGTCGCCGCGGGCGACGCCGAGACCGGGCCGCGCATCGCTCGCCGCGCGCTCAACGTGATCGCCAAGATGGTGTTCGAGGACGGCTTCTTCCACGCCGATCCCCATCCCGGCAACATCATCATGATGGGCACGGCGCAGGAGCCGGTGCTCGGCCTCATCGACCTGGGCCTGGTCGGCCGGCTGTCCGAAGAGATGCGCGACAAGGCGATCCAGCTCATGCTGGCCGCCGTCACCGGCGACGCCGCCGGGCTGGCCGACTCGCTCCTCGCCATGGGCCGGCCCAAGGGCCGCGTCGACCTGCCCCGGTTCCGCGCCGAGGTCGCAGAGCTCTCGGAGAAGTACCTGGGGCGGCCGCTGGCCGAGGTCGAGATGTCGGGCCTCATCCGCGACCTCATCCAGGGCGCGGTCAAGTACGACATCGAGATGCCGGTCGAGATGCTGATGGTTGGCAAGGCGCTCATGACCGTCGAGGGCGTCGGCAAACAGCTCGATCCCAAGCTCGACGTGTGGTCCGAGCTGCGGCCGTACTTCACCAGGCTGATGATGGACCGCTTCGGGCCGCGGCGGATCGGCCGCGATCTGATGCGCGGGGTGCGGGCGCTGACCACCGGCGCGGTGGATCTCCCCGGGCAGATCCACGACATCCTCGACGATCTGCGCTCGGGCAAGCTCGAGGTGGCGTCGCGCGACCCCGAGCTGGCGCTGGCCACCGAGCGCCTCGGGCGGCGCCTGTTCACGGCCATCGTGGTCACCGGCCTGCTCGGCGCGGCGACCGCGCTCCTGGTGGTCGATCGCCATCCGACCACGGCCGCGATCATGCTGGTCGTCGCCGGCCTCGCCGCGCTCGGTCACCTGTGGGGCGACCGCCGGCGCGGCAAGAAGCGCTAGCCGCTCACCACTGCGAGCGTTGGTCGGGCGTGAGGCGGAGCTCGTCGACCGGGACCGGCAGTACCTCGGCGTCGGCCAGGAACGGCGCCGGATCGATGTAGCGGAGGCTGGGGCTCTCCTGGATCTCGAGGGAGAAGTGGAGGTGCTGCTCGCCGCTGTAGATGCCGGTCTTGCCCAGCGTGCCGATGATGTGCCCGGCGTTGATCTCGTCGCCGACCTTGAGCTCGGCGGTGATCGCGTCGAGGTGCATGTACGAGGTGAAGACGCCCTCGGGGTGCTCGATGCGGACGTAGCGACCGCTGCGGCCGTCGCGACCGTTCAGGCTGTGCTCGACGCGCACCACGGTGCCGAACGCCACCGCGGCCACGGGCCGGCCGCGCGGTCCGGCGAGATCGACGCCGCAGTGGCCCTGGCCGCACCGGCTGGGATCGGCGACGCCGACCCGCTTGGCGCCGAAGCGCCGCGTGCTGCGCGCCGGCGTGAGCTCCTCGCTGCCGGTGACCGGGTGAACCCACTCGAGCAGCGTGGGCCGCTCCTCCATCAGCTCGTCCAGATCGATCTCGACCATGCCTTCGGCCATCGCCGTGTGGGGCTCGTGCGGCACGATCTCGGCTTCGGCCGCGGCATCGGAGTCGGCATCCTCACCCGCCGCGGCGGGTGAGGCCGGGGCTGCGGCCACGGCTACGGCCGCGGGTGCGGCCTCGGCGGCGGCTGCGGGTGCGGCCGGCTCCGCCGGCTTCTCGATCACCGTGACAGCCGCGCTGCTCAGCATCGCCGCGAACGCAACGCCGACGCCGGCGACCGGCATCCCGTAGCGCGCGGCGCGGCGGAAGACCGAGGGCCGTGGCGGCGCGATCTCGGCGACCTCGATCGTCGCGGGCTTCGGGGCGAGGCAGGCCGCGCACCAAAGGTCGACATGACCGTCGGCGCCGATCAACGCACGTGCGAGGTGCAGGGCGATCGCCTCGCCACATCCTGCACAGGTCCCGACGCGGCTCACCTCACGATGGTATCAACGTCGTCGGCCACGTCTCGCTGCGTGGTCAAGTTTCCAGCTGTGCCGACGTGTCCTACTTCGTCGCCTGAGTAACGCTCCCGTGACCGCACGTACGCTCGAACACAAGCTTGCGCAGCTCGCTGGGATGGAGCGGGGAGATCCCGTCGAGCTGACCGTCGTGCGCGACGCCGTCCGCAGCAAGACCGGGATCCTCGTCGCCGCCGCGGCCAAGGTGATCACTGCGCGCGAGGTCGACGCGCTGTATGGCGAGCTGGCGCCGGCGTTCGGGCGCCTGATCGAGCGCGGGGTCGAGCGCGATCCCGGCTGTCGCGGCAAGATCGCGGTCGCCCGCACGCTTCATCAGCTCGATCGCTGGGAGGACGACGTGTTCGTGCGCGGCGTGACCGTGATCCAGGAAGAGCCGGTCTGGGGCGGACGCGAGGACACCGCCGCCGAGCTGCGCGGCGTGTGCGGCCTGGCATACGCGCACGCGGGCCGCGCCGACGCGCTCGACGTCCTGGCCGATCTACTCGCCGATCCCCAGCGGGTAGCGCGCACCGCCGCGGCGCAGTCGCTGGGGGACAGCGGCCGGCCCGACGCCGCGGCATTGCTCCGGTTCAAGGTGCGCGTCGGCGACAGCGAGCCCGCGGTGATCGGCGCGTGCCTGGGCTCCATCCTGGCGCTGGCACCGAAGACGGCGCTGGGATTCGTCGCCGGCTTCCTCGAGGACGACGACGGCGATCGGGCCGAGGCGGCCGCGCTGGCCCTGGGCGAGAGCCGCGTGGAGGCGGCGACCCCGCTGCTGATCGCCTGGTGCGATCGCGTCCGCGCCGACGTGCGCGCGCGGGTCGGCTACCTGGCGCTCGCGCTCCTGCGCGACGAGACCGCGACCGCACACCTGCTCGCGCTCGCCGGATCGGGCCCGCCGACCGAGGCCATCGCTTCCATCCGCGCGCTGGCGACCTTCAAGGCCGATCCGCGCCTGGCCGAGCGCATCCGCACCGCGTCCGCGGCGCACCGGGACGGCGCGGTCCGCGCTGCCGCCGCCGACGCCCTGGCCTAGCCGCGGCTAATCGATCGAACGATCTTCGATGATCGCGAGCAGCAGGCGGGTCATGCGCGTGGTGTAGGCGAGATGGACGTTGGCGAAGGTGTCCGTGGCGCGGTGGTAGTGCGGGTTGGAGTCGCCGCCCGAGAACTCCTCGCACACGCCAACGGTGGCGAAGCCGCGTTGCACGAACGACTCGTGATCGCTGCTGGCGAAGGTCGGGTTGACGCCGATCGGGATGCCGCGGGGGCCGGCGTGGGCGCGGTATTGCGCCTCGAGCCCGGCGTCGGGCTTCCACAGCTCGAGCGCGCCATCGCCGTCGCCGTCGAAGCTGATCATGTCGAAGGCGTGGACGCTGTCGACCGCCGTGTTGTCGCTGCGCAGCTTGAGGGCGTAGGCGGTGCTGCCGAGGAGGCCGGCCTCCTCCTGATCGAAGAGCACCAGGTCGATGGGGCGGTCGCGCGTGGTCCGCGAGCCGAGATAGCGGGCGGCGGCGACGACGATGGCAGTGCCGGTGCCGTTGTCGGCGGCGGCCGGGCCGGTGGCGACGCCGTCGAAGTGGGCGCCGACCACGATGCGGGGCATGGTCGAGCCGGTCGTCGACGGCAGGTGCACGACGACGTTCTTGCCGCTGCCGTAGTCGTGCAGCGCGGGCGCCAGGCCCAGCCGGGTCAGCTCGTCGACCAGGTACTGCCGCGCCACGTCACGCTGGCTCGTGGTCGCGCGCCGGGTGATGGTGACGCCGGGCGAGACCGGCTGTTCGCCGGTCAGCTTGCCCAGCACCTCGCCCAGGTAGCTCTCGAGCCACTCGCACGCGTCGGGGCTGGCGCAGGTGACGGTGTCGGCGGCGTCGGTCGGCGCGTCGATCGCGCCGTCGCCGCCGGCGTCCTGATCGATCGCGGCGTCGTCGCTGGCGCCGCCGTCGTCACCGCCGCAGGCCGCGAGGATGGCGGTCAGGGCAACGACGGCAGCAACAGACGGCGACATCGGGTCGGACCATACACTACGATCCCGAGGATGCAGACAGCCTCTCCGAGCTGGTTCGTGACCGCGATCGCAGGACTCGTGGCCTCGTGCGCAGGCTGCGGATCGTCGCCGCGCGGGAAGACGGTGGGCAATGGCGGACCCGGGCGCGAGGAGGCGACCGAGCTGGCCGTCGACGCCTCCACGCCGCTGGGGGTGCTGGCGCTGCCGGCGTTCGCGACCCGGCCGGCCGAGGCGCCGTTCTGGGTGGCGATCACGCCCGACGCGCCGGGCACGGTCGCCGTCGTGCCTACGCCCGCGGCGCTGGTGCCGGGCACGGCGTACACCGCGATCCCGGCCGGCGGCGATGCGCCGGTGACGCTCACCGCAGGAGCGCCGATCACGATCAAGTACGGCTGCGACGATACGCCGCTCGAGGTCATCCCTCTGACCGGCGCGGCCGTGACGCCCGGGCTGATCTGGGTGCTGCCGTCGCCGCTGCCTGCAGGCTGGAAGCCGGCGCGGATACCGCTCACCGGCCCCGGCCACGCGCGGGAGTTGAGTCGGATCGTCGCGGGCCCACTCGACATCCGGCAGCTTCGCAAGGACAAGACCCACGCCGTGCTCCTGGTTCACGTCGGTGACCACCTGGCCCACCAGGAAGAGAACGAGGCGTACCTCATGAACGGCGCCGACCCCATCGATCTGGATCTGTCCGAAGACGACCACACGCCCGGCATCCCCACGCTCGAGGCGGTGTTCGAGCTGGGCAGCGGCGGGCCGTACCTGGTCGTCTTCGACCGCTCCGGCTACGAGGGTGTCGCGTTCGAGACGCTGCTGGTCGGGCACAAGCGCGCAGCCCGGACGATCGAATCGCTCGGGCTGGGCGCGTACTACTGTGCCTTCTGACTCATTCGCGGCTGCGTGAACCGGGGGCGATCACGGGCGCGCCGGGGCAGGTCACCTCGCACACGGCGCCGGCCTCGCCCACGCAGATCTCGTCCCAGGCGACGGTGCAGCAGTAGGGATCGACGTCGCAGACGGCAGTGACGCAGTCGTTGCACTCGTCGGACAGCGCCACACCCTCGGTGCAGACCTCGTGGGCGCACTCGATGCCGACGCACTCCACGCCGTCGCCGGTCACGGCGCAGGAACCGCCCAGGTCGGCACAGTCGGTCGAGACCACGCGGCGCGGGCCTTCCTCGGGCCTGGTGCAGCGCACCGCGACGTCACCGTCGCACTGGCCCTCGGGCGCGATGCTCTCGCACGGGTCCTCGATGCAACCCAACTCGCCGGCCTCGTCGACGCCGCAGACCATGCCGAGCGCGCTGCAGTCGTTGAGCAGCTCGCGATAGCCGCCTTCCTCGGGGGTGGCGCAACGCTGGTGGGTGGTCAGATCGAGACACTGGCCGGCCCTCGGGATCAGCGGACACGCGGTCTCGTAGGCGATGAAGTCGAGCCCCACCGGCGTCATGGTCGAGTAGGCCGCGCCCAGGTCACACAGGCGGTTCTCGTCGGCGTAGGCCACCCACGAGGCCACGCCGTAGACGGTCGGCTGGCCGTTGACCGCCTTGGTGATCGGGCCTCCCGAGTCACCGAAGCAGGCCTGGGCGTCGTGGCGCCCGCCGCCGAACCAGCCCTCGACGCGGTTGTCGAGCAGGAGCGTCTCGTCCCACGCCTGCTGGAGGAGGGCGAGCCCTTCAGGGGTGGTGCCGTCGACGCCGAAGCGCGCGGCGTCGGCGACGAAGTCCTCGAACGTCCCGTAGATGGCCTCGAAGACCCGGCCGCCCGAGGCCTGGAAGGTCATCGAGCCGGTCATGCGGGTGCCGTGGCGGCCAGTCGAGTCCTGCAGGCCGTAGCCGATGCCGGCGAAGCGCAGGTCGAGCTGGCTGTCGGTGGGGATGGCCACCGGGAACGGCCTGACGTTCGTGACCGGCTCGGCGAGGTGCATGATCGCCATGTCGATGCCGAGGCCGATCACGCCGCCCCAGTCCGACTGCTCCATGGCCACGCCGTGCACCGGCACCGTGCGTACCGGGTTGTAGGCGTCGAAGCCGATCAGGAACTTGAGCTGGCTGGGGGCGTCGGTGACGAAGTCGACGCAGTGCTCGGCGGTGAGCACCATGGTCGGCGCGATCAGGGTGCCGGTGCACACCGGCCGGAAGCTGCCGCTGCCGAAGTCGTCGTAGCCTAGCGCGCCGACCGCGTTGAGCCTGGCGCTGCGGGCCGGGACGCCGCCGATGATCTCGTCGGCGGAGGTTCCGGTGTCGGGGCTGTCGCCGCACGCGGCGGCGCCGGTGGCGACCGCGGTGGCGAACAGGAGGGTGGAGAGGCGGGGGGTGAGCGAGGGGAGGATTCTGGCTGGCATGTTTGCTCCGGGGGGGGAACGGCCCAGCTCTCCGGTATCACGCGCGATGACGGCGCGAGATCATCTGAACCCGAACGAACACGGCAGCGAATGGCAACTCGTTCGTCAGCGCACGTTCGCTGATCGTCGAGAGTGAGCGTGCGCACGACCTCGCGATCGCCCCGGTCCGGAATATGCTGCCGGGATGGATCGAACCGCTCGCTTCACGCCGTCGCACGCGCTCGAGCTGCGCATCACGCCGACCGGCGCGCTGATCGGGCAGACGTCGATCTCGCACGAGCCACTGGCCCTGACCCCCGATCTGTTGCTGGCCCTGCTTGCGTTCGCTGGCGGGGTCGACCAAGAGACCGCGCTCGGCCGCGTCGAGGAGCGCTTCGGCGTCGACCGGGCCGACTTCGACCGCGGCATGGAGCACCTGCGCGAGTGCGGGTTCCTGGTGCCGGTCGGCTCGGCCGCCGCGCCGCCGGTGATCGGCATCTTCGCCGACGTGCTCCGCCACGCCGAGATGCTGTCGGACGACATCCGGGTCAGCGCCTACCGCCGCGCTCTCGAGGTGGCGGCGCCGGGCCAGCGCGTGCTCGATCTCGGCACCGGCTCGGGCGTGCTCTCCGTGCTGGCGGCGCGGGCCGGCGCTCGCGAGGTGATCGCCATCGAGGAGACCGCGGTCGCCGACATCGCCGCCCAGGTCTTCGCCGCCGCCGAGATCGACGTGGTGCTGATGCGCCGCTCCAGCCGCGACGTCGAGCTGGAGCAGCCGGTCGACGTGATCGTGCACGAGATCTTCGGCAACGACCCGCTGGCCGAGGGCGTGCTGCCCACGATCTCCGACGCGCGCCGGCGGCTGCTCGCGCCGGGCGGCGTGCTGGTGCCGCACCGGCTGGAGGTCGTATGTGTGGGCGTCGACACCCGCGGTCAGGGCCACGATCGCGAGGCGGCGCTCGCGGCCCTGGCTCGCGTCGAGGGCGTAGGCACCGCGCTGGCGCCGCTGGCGGAGGTGATCGCGGCGCTGCCGCCGCGCGCGTTCGTGACCGATCTGGGCGACGTCCCGTTCGAGGTGCTGACCGAGCCGCTACTCCTGCACGATCTCGATCTGACCGTGGTCGAAGAGGACGCCTGCGCCGCGCCGGTGCACGGCGAGCTGGTCGTGACTCGCCCCGGCCGCCTCGACGCGATCGTGACCTACTTCCGCGCCCATCTCGGCGGGGGCATCGTCCTGACCAACGCGCCCGACGCGCCGCGCACGCACTGGGAGCGACGGGTCACCACCGTGTCGGCGTCATGCGCCGTCTTGCCCGGCGCGCGGGTGGCGATCGCCGCCTGGCGCGAGTCCAACCTCAAACACGAGCAGCTGATCGTCGACCTGGCCGGCTGACCGGCCACAGAGATCGAGGGGACGGACTCCCTCCGTGCCTGGAGGCTCGGCTACGGAACGCCCAGGCCATCCGAGGTTTCAACCGCTTCGCACTTCCGCGACGCCACGCCCGGCGTGTAGACCAGCGCGATCTGGCACATCTCGTCGGAGGCCGAGAAGCCCCAGTGCACGGTCTCGGTGCCGGCGTTGCGGTAGTGGCACTGGAACTCGAATCCCTGACCGGCCGGCACGTGCAGCGGCTGCTGGCCGAAGTCCTTGAGCGCCGGCGTGGCCCAGTCGCGGTTCTCGTAGATCATCTCACCGACGTTGTGGCCGTCGAAGAGGCGGACCTCGACCTTGCGGGCCAGGGCGTGGGTGTGGCTCGACAGGAACAGGAGGTCGATGGGGTCGTTCATCACGCAGCGGGTCCACTGCACCGACTCGCCGGGCGGGATGTCCATGTCGACGTCGCGGACCGCGCTGCCCCAGATCTCGTTGGTGATGGGCTGGTCGTACTCGTAGATGTTGATCTTGGAGAACGCCTCGATCGGATCGGGCGAGGTGTTGACGTAGTGGATCTCCTGCATCACCAGCAGGCTGCCGGGCAGGCTGGCCACGGTCCCAGGCGGCAACGTGATCTCCTGCTCGGCCTGCTGCGCGGCGTAGAGGATGAGGCCGTCGTCCATGAGCTGTGGGTAGTCCCGGTAGAGCGCATCACACTCGTGGGTGCCCACCGGGATCTCGACGCCAGCGAAGGCCAGCGCCATCACGTCCATGTGGTGCACGCCGTCGCTCTGCACCGACTTGACGTGGTTGACGGCGGTGTACTCGGGCGAGGGCAGGCGCGAGACCTGGCACAGCCACGCCTCCTCGCCGGCCGGCACGGTGATGTTCATGCTGATCTGAAAGCCGGTACCGTCGGGCGGCGGCGGGAGCGGATCGTCGGCGCCGGTGCCGTCGTCGGCGCACGCGGACAGGAGCACGGTGGCGGAGATCAGGCGAGTCACGATCGAACAGCGCATGTTCTTCGTTAACACGCGGCGCTCATGCTCCGGCTGAAATCTTCGACGGTGAACCGGCTTTTCGAACGCCGGTTTGGTGGCTACGCGAGTAGCCACGGCGCCTATCGCGCCATCATCGCGGAGAACTTGGCCGTCAACGTGGGGTCCTGAGCCATCTTCTGGCCCCACTGGGTCGCGACCGAGGCGTAGCCCATCATGTCGAGACCGTAGGCACCGAGCGCGCCCATCATGTTGCCGGTCTGCATGCCCTTCATGAGGCCGACGTAGTCGGAGAGCCGGGCCACGCGCTGCCCGGGGAACACCACCGGGTCGGGATCGCCGCCGCCGCCGGCCGCGATCTGCTGCTGCGCCGCCTGCGCCTTCTGCATCTCCTCGGCCTGGTCGAAGACCTTGGCCTCGATCTGACACATGTGCACCGTCGAGACGCCGACCTTGTTGTCGAAGATGCGTTCCTTGTAGTCCTCGAGGCGCTTGCGGGTGACGTCGTCGAGATCTGGGAAGGTCAGCCAGGTCTGCACCAGCGGCAGCTCCCAGCAGCAGAAACCCTCCTTGGGCACCTGCGACATCATCCAGGTGAACGCCTGGTTGACCTCGCCGCGGATCTGCGGGTCCTGGCGAGCGAGCACACCGAGCGCGACCATGGCCGCGCCCGTCGACCAGTCGGTGGGACCGTAGAGGAGCGACATGAGCGCCTGCTGGCGGGTGCTGCCGTGCCAGGTATTGTCGAGCTGAGAGATGACCAGCGCCGAGGCGATCTGGGCCCGCTGCACCCAGGCCAGCACCCGCCAGTTGGAGCCGGGCGGGCGCGGCGGGTAGACCATCGTGGCGAGCAGGTCGCGCACCGCGCCGGGGCCGAGCTTCTGGGCCGTGCGCTGAGCGATGGGCAGCCAGGTGTCGAGGTTGAAGGGTTCACTGGCCAGCTCGTGGATCGCGTGGACCACGTTGCCGCTGGGGCGAGGCACGTTGGGGCGCGGCTGCGTGCCCTCCCAGTTCCAGATCACGAACGGCACCTGGGTCTTGGGTTGGCGCGGATCGGGCTCCTGGATCTTGCGGACCTGGTAGTCGAAGCCGACCTGGGGACCCCACATCTCCATCTGCAGCCAGAACGAGGCGACCACGCTGGGCGACTCGACGTGCGACATGTCCAGCTTGACCGTCGAGCCGTGGTGCTTGGCCGGGTTCTGGAACATCTGCTGGAAGATGTCGTTGAGCGCGTTCGACGACGCGTCGGCCGGGTGGGGCAGGCGATTGACGTAAAGGGCCGGCGGATCGATGAGATCGCAGAGCTCGCGGGCGCGGTCGTTGCGCTTGCCGCCCTCGGTGAGGCGGAGCAGTGCCAGCTTCTGGTTGGGATCGCCGTTCTGTTTCCAGCGAATGTAGTACATCGACGCCGTGGCCCAGGGGTGATCGGGCTGCTTGCGCTCGGCGTGTTCGTACTCGCGCATCGCATCGTCGAGCCGGTTGGCGTCGAGGAACATGTCGCCCATGTCGAGGTGGGCGCTGACATCGGACTTGTCGTGCTCGAGCGCCTTGCGGAACCACTGCGCGGCCTGATCGATCTGCTTGGCGTCGCGTAGCGCGTTGGCCACGCCGATCGCCGACTTCCACGACGGATCGATCTGGTAGGCGTGCTGGGCGAACTGCTGGGCCTCGGCCTGCTGACCGAGCCGGCGCGCCACCATCGAGCTGGCGAACCACAACATGCCCTCGCGCTGATGGACACTGCGGATACCGGTCATGATCCGCGCCGACGACTCGAGCGTGGGCAGGCGCGGGTCGTCCTTTGCGGTCGGAGCCGGGCAGGAGGCGGCGATCTTCATGATGTCGACGACGATGCCGCCGACGATCGAGTCGAGGGTCATCGACGTCAGCACGCCGGGCTGCGACAGCCACCACTCGCACCACAGCATGTAGGGGATGTCGGGCCGGATCTCGGCGACGTCGGTGACCAGATCGAGGGCCTCGTCCCACCGCCTCACCCACGCCAGCACATAGGCGCGGTTGGCGGCGTCGATGAAGCTGGTGTCGCCCTCGATCTCGACCAGCTTGAGCGGATCGGGGGCGGCGCCGACGATGGTGTTGAGCACCTGCATCCACTCCGGGTGCATCGGATTGGACGCGAGCGCGCAGCCGATGTGGTGCAGGGCGTGCTTCAGATCACCGGCGGCGTAGGCCTGCTTGGCGAGCGCGACGTCCTGCTCCGGCGAGTTCTCCTGGTTATCCCCCATGGGTGGAAGGATGGAGTAGCTCGATGGCGGTTTGTGACCCGGGAGCGAGAAATCACTCGCGCTTGGACTCGGCGGCGAGGGCGGCCTTCACCGCTGGCCGCGAGCCGAGGCGGGCGCGATAGGCGGTGAGCTCGGGCCAGGCGGCGAGGTCGATCTTGCCGAACCCGGCCCAGCCCAGGACGGTCCACAGGTAGGGGTCGGCGACCGAGTAGGTTGGACCGGCGGCGTGACCGTCTCCCGCGAGGCGCTGCGCCAGGTGAGCCAGGCGGGTCGCGATCTTGGCGCGCAGCGTCTCCTTCACGGTGTCAGGCGTGGCCGGGTCGAGCAGGAAGGAGAACGGCTTGTGCAGCTCGGTCGCGATGAAGTTGAGGGCGGCGTGAAGCTGGTAACGAGCGATCGAGCCGTGGACCGGGCACAGGCCGGCGTCGGGGCGCTGATCGCCCAGGTAGGGCAGGATGGCCGCGACCTCGAGCAGCACGGTGCCGTCGTCGAGGGTCAGGGCCGGCACGTAGCCGAGCGGGCTGACCTCGCGGTAGTCGGCGCCGGCGGCGGTCTGCTTGGTGCGGTTCGAGACCCGCTCCAGCTCGAACGGCAGCTCCAGCTCGCGCAGCACGATGTGGGGAGCGAGCGAACAGAAGCCAGGCGTGAAGTAGAGCTTCATTAACTACGGGTGTACCGCGACTACCGCGAATCCGGAGTGACGTTTGCCAGGTCCGGAGCACGGACAGCGCGCGCGTGCGTGTTAGCGTTCTTCGCAGGGGAACGCCTTGAGCGCTCGCGATCTCGTCACCTTCGGCGACCTCGAGCGCGCAGCGCGCGAGCGAGACCCACAGCTCGGCGAGTTGCTGGTTCGCTACCTGGCGCGTGACGACGCCGACCCCGGCGTGCCCGAGGACGCGCTCGACGGCGCGCTCGCCGACGGCGCCGACCCCGACGATCCGGCCGGCGCTGCGGCGCGTCCGTCGCCGCCGCCGGGTGCCATGACGATCCATCGGCTGCGTCAGTCGGTGAACGAGCAGGTGCTGCGCGGCAAGAGCGCCACCGAGCGCAAGCTGGCGCGGCGGGAGGCCTGGCAGGCGGCGATGGCGTCGCCGTGGATGCCGCCGCGTGTGCGATTGGGCGCTCTGCTCGTCGAGCTATACGAGGCTGGCGACGAACCAGCTCGGTCCGCCCTGGTGAACGTGTTCGGCGAGGGCAAGCTGGGCTGGGGCGTCTGGCAGGCGGCCAAGACCATCTACAAGCGGGCCGAGGAGCGTCACGACGCGCTCCTGTTCGGCGTGCTCGCCCATCGCTTCGACGTGATGCACGACACCGGGGAGTACTGGAAGACCGAGATCAGCCCCGGCACCGTGCTCTATCTCAAGCGGCGCGCATGGCGCTGGCTGCGCCATCTCGGGCAGGCCGTGCCCGATGCGTACCCCACGTTCGCGGTCGAGGTGCTCCGTCACTATGGCCGGCGAGAGCGGTTCCAGTCGTCGTGGGTGGCATCGGAGATCTGGGGCCGCAAGCGCATGCGCGGCGCCAAGCGGCCCGTGGCGTTCGATCCGGCGCCGCTGACCGAGCGCGCGTTCCCCGACGCCTGGAAGGTGTCGCCGGCGCCGCTGGTGCGCCTGCTTCTCGAGGGCAATAACCCGCTGGTGTGCCAGTGGGCCGTCACCTCGCTCGAGGCCGAACACGTCGCGGCGCTGCATGCGCTGCCGCCCGACGTGCTGGCGCGCCTGGGCCGGCGCACGCTGGCGCCGGTGCAGGAGCTGGTGGTGAAGCTGCTGCGGGCCCGCGCCGATCTGCACCCGTCGCGCTATCGCGCCGCCGGCCTGCACGAGGTGGTGCTCGGCTTCCTGCGCTCGCCGTCGCCGGTGGTGGCGACCTTCGCCGTCGAGTACGCGCGGGCCCACGCGCCCGATCTGGCGGTGGCCGAGCTGGTCGAGCTGGTCAACGTCGGCCAGAAGGATGTCGGCGCCTTCGCCGTCGATCGCCTCGCGGCGATGAGCCCGACGGCGATCGGCCTGCCGGCGCTGATCCGGCTGGTCGCATTCGGGCCGAGCCGGGCCATGGCCATCGCCAAGCTCAAGGAAGGTGCGCGCCCGGCCGATCTGACCGCGGAGCTGTTCGTCGCGCTGGCCATCGGCGTGACCGAGCAGCGCAGCTTCGTCGGCGAGTGGTACGCCGCCGCCGGCGTCGCCGTCCCGGCCGGACACTGGATCGCGGCGCTCGCCGATCAGCGCTGCGACTGGCAGGTGCGCCGCAAGGCGCTCGAGGAGCTGGGCAAGCGGTCGGGCACCGAGATCGGCGCGGCCTGGATCCAGAAAGCCCTCGACGATCCGCAGCTCACCGCCGCCGTCGCCGCCTGGCTCGAGGGCGGCAAGCTGGCCGGCGCCGCGCTCGACGTGACCTGGGTGAAGGGCCTGGTGTCGCGGCCGCGCCTGCGCCCCATGGCGCTGCGGTTGCTCGGCAACCGCAACCTGGTGGCGCCGTCGGCGATCGGGCTCGCTTGGTTGCTCGAGCTGGCGCGCTCGACCGAGCCCGACCTGCACAGCTTCGCGCACCGGCTGTTGCTCGAGCATTTCACCGTCGAGGATTTCGCGGCCGACGCCGGCGCGGGCACGCGCGCCGGAGGTCTGGCGCGGCTGTGGGAACTGGCCACCGGGCCGAAGAGCCAGGAGCAGGTGCGCGCGTTCGCGTCGACGTACCTGCGCGCCCACCATCCCGGGCTGGGGCCGCAGCTTGCCGAGGCCAAGGCGGTGGGCCTGGCGCCGCGTCTGACCCACGACGACTATCCGATGCCGCGGGTGGTGCCGCTCGTCGACGATCCGCGCGCCGACGTGCGGCGGCTGGCCTGCGCGATCGTCGGCGAGGAGGTGGTGCGCTGGGGTGATCGCGCGCTGCCCTACCGCCTGGCGGCCAGCGGCTTCCGCGAGCCGCGTGTGCTCGGCGTCGAGCTCCTGGTCGGCGCAACCGAGCCGGGTGGCGCCGGCGATCCGACCCTGCCGGCCGACTGGCTCGACGGTGCGCGGCTGTTCGCCCTCGCCGAGAGCCCGCACAAGGCGTCGCGCGAGGCGGCGCTGACCATCATCCGCCGCGCCTACGATCGCGTCGGCGGGCGCGAGCGCCTGGCCTGGCTGATGGAGAGCGCCGAGCGCGACGTGCGCCTGTTCGCGGTGCGGTTGTTCTGGGATCGGCACCGCGGCGAGGCGGTCGGCGACGACGCGGCGACCGCGGCCCTGCGCCAGTTCCTGCGCACGGTGGTGTTCGGATTGCCGCCGGGCCGGCTCGAGAAGCGCGACCCGATCGCCGGCGCTAAACCCGAGCGGCCGCTGTCGTCCTCGGTCGCGAAGCGCCGCCTGGTCGAGACCGTGGCCGGGCTCGCCATCGAGGACGCCGGGTTCGCATCGGTGGTGACGCCGGTGCTGGGCGAGCTGGCGGCGTCCGCGGCGCGCGGCGAGTGGAACGCGGCGGTGTCGGCGCTGGCGGCGATCCGCCGCGCCCATCCCGGGCTGGGCACGCTCGGCCTTCCGGCGCCGCGCGATCGGCCCGCCCACGCCGCGGTTCCCGCGCCGGCGCGCTCCGGCGTCGTCGATCGGAGGCGGCCGTGAGCGGGTTCGGTCCCCAGCTCGAGCGCCTGCTCGCGGTCGCGGCGTCGGCCCGCTTGATCGCGGCCGGTGGCCGGCGGGACGGCGAGGGCGTGGTCACGTCGTCGATCTCGCTCGTGCCGCGGGGCAAGGGCAAGGCTCGCTCGCTGCCGCTCGGCGCCGCGTGCGGCGCGCTCGGCTTCGTCGGTGACGACCTGTTGATCGCCGGCGCCGCCGACGGTTCGCTGGTGGCCTGGGACGTCTCGGGCGAGGACGCGGTCAAACACGTCGAGCTGTCGCTGGGCGCCGGCGTGCGCGGGCTCGCCATCGACGGCGCGCGGGCCGCCGCGGTCACCGTCGATGGCGCGGTGCACCTGCTCGCCATCACCGTGCGCGAGGCCAGGCCGAACATCGTCGTGGTCTCGCGCGACGCAGTGGCCGAGCGCGCGCTCGACGCGGTCACCTTCGAGGGCTCCAGCCTGGTGGTGGGCGGCGCCGACGGCGTCTGGGTGCTCGAGAGCGGCGGCGTGCGCCACCTGGCCATGGGCGGCGAGGGCGGGGCCCGCGCGCTGGTGGGGCTGGGCGACGGCCGCGTGGTGGCAGGCTTCGGCGACGGCTCGCTCCGCGTCGGCTACATCGCCGGCGAGGTCGAGGCGGTCGATCGATCGGGTGAACACGCCCACGGTGGCGCGGTGCGCGGGCTGGTGCTGGGACCGGCGCTGTTCGACGCGGCCGGCCGCGAACAGCCGCGACGACTGTGGTCGCTGGGCGAGGACGGCCTCCTGGCCAGCTGGCCGCTCGACAGCGCGCGGCGCCCGCGCACCGTCGAGGTCGGCGCCGGCCCGGGCGCGGCCCTGGCCGTCGTGACCGGCACGGTGAAGGGCACCGAGAGCTCGACCGCGCAGGTGATCGTGGCCACCGCCGCGCGCAAGCTGGCGGTGTTGACCCTGGGCGCCGAAGGCGAGCCGGTCGGCAACGTCGCCGTCACCGGCTCCGAGCTCGATCGGCTGGCCGCCGATCTCGACGATCACAAGCCCAAGAGCCAGAGCGTGCGGGCGACCGCGATCGACGCCCTGGCCGCGATCCCCGAGGACGACGCTCGCGGGCTGCTCGATCGCGCCCTGAGCCGCGATCCGGTCCACGATCTGCGCGCCGCCGCGGCGAAGGCGATCGGCCTCGGCAACCGGCGCCTGTCGCGCCCGGCGATTCGCAAGGCCCTGGCCGATGGCCAGGCCGCGGTGCGGGCGGCCGCGTTCACCGCACTGCGCGAGCTGGAGAAGGGCGATCCGCTGGTGGCGATCCGCGCCGGTCTCGACGCCTCGGCCGAGGACGTGCGCCTGCTCGCGCTCGACGCGCTGCGGGCGCAGCCGCCGGGGCCGCTGACCGCGTCGCTGGCCGCCGATCGCTTCACCGACGGCGCCGCCACCGTGCGCGAACGCGCCTTCGCGGTCGCGCGCGTGCTGGGCGCGGCCGACGCGCGCTGGGCGGTGCGGACGGCGCAGATCCCTCTACGCTGCGC
>SXGT01746504.1_pt1 | contig 61074 bp, 59 predicted proteins | sample 3176221 | NCBI WGS metagenome assembly SXGT01 (sample SAMN11356862, study PRJNA531348) | freshwater metagenome | isolation source: freshwater sample F1-120 | place: China: Fuxian Lake, Yuxi | collected 2017-12-25 | reverse complement strand
CTCGTCAAGACGGTGCGCGAGATGCTCGTGGAAGACGGTCGCCGCTACCTGGCCATCCAGGGCGGTCACCGCGGCCTGTTCAAGCAGCGCATGCTCACCGCCGGCTGGCCGGTCGAAGACCTTGCCGGCTTCACCGAGGGCGACCCCCTCGAGATCACGCTCCGGAGCACGCTCAAGAGCAACGACAAACCCTTCCTCGTTCGCGACTACCAGGTCACCTCGGCCGCACGCTGGTTCCAAGAGGGTCGACCCTCCGGCGGCAACGGCGTGATCGTGCTGCCCTGCGGCGCGGGCAAGACCATTGTGGCCCTTGCGGCGATGAGCAAGGTCAAACAGAAGACCCTGATCCTCGCCACCAACGGCGCGGCGGTGAACCAGTGGGTGCGCGAGATCCTCGACAAGACCAACCTCACGGAGAACGAGGTCGGCGCCTACACGGGCGACGTGAAGAACATCCGCCCCGTCACCGTGGCGACCTACCAGATCCTCACCTGGCGGGCGTCGAAGGAGGCGGAGTTCGCTCACCTCCACCTGTTCGCCGACGAGAATTGGGGCCTCATCGTGTACGACGAAGTGCACTTGCTCCCCGCGCCGGTGTTCGGCGCCACCGCCGACCTGCAGGGTCGTCGTCGGCTCGGCCTCACCGCCACCGTGGTGCGTGAAGACGGGCGCGAGGGCGACGTCTTCTCGCTGGTTGGCCCCAAGCGCTTCGACATGGCCTGGCAAACGCTCGAGGAACGCGGCTTCATCGCCGAGGCGAAGTGCTACGAGGTGCGCGTGGGCTGGAACAATGGCGGCGCAGCGCATTACGAGAAGGCGCGAGAGGGCGAAAAGTTCCGCCTCGCGGCCGTGAACCCGGCCAAGCTGCGCCCGCTCGACAGCCTCCTGAAGAAACATCGTGACGACAACGTGTTGGTCATCGGCACCTACCTCGACCAGCTCCATGACATCGCTCGCCGCTACAACGCGCCGCTGATCACCGGCGAGACGCCCGGCCCCCAGCGCGACGTGATCTTCGACAAGTTCCGCAAGGGACAGCTCAAGCTCATCGTGGTGAGCAAGGTGGCCAACTTTTCCATCGACCTCCCCGACGCCAACGTGGCGATCCAGGTGTCGGGCAGCTTCGGTTCGCGGCAGGAGGAGGCCCAACGCCTCGGCCGCGTGCTGCGGCCCAAGAAAGACGGGGCCCATTTCTACAGCCTCGTCACCCGCGAGACCAAGGAACAAGAGTTCGCCATGAAGCGGCAGTTGTTCTTGACCGAGCAGGGCTATCGCTATTACATCCAAGAAGCGACCGCGTAGAGCGGCACAAGAAGGACAAGCTGAGATGAGCACCGACGGGATCGAGGGCGGCGTGGGCCCGGTAGACGGCGAGGGCGGAGCAGGGCGTAGGCGGAGGCGTCGTCGCCGCCGTCGTGGCAGCGGAGAGGGCAACGCGCCGGAGGGCAAGTCCGAGGCCTCGGGCGCGGCCGAGATGGAGTCGGGCTCGCGCGGTCGACGCGCACGCCGTGTTTTCCGCGACGATTTCGAGGGCAATGGGGTGTCGATGCCGAGCAGCGGCAAGATGGCCTTCAAGCCCCGCGTGCACCGGAAGAAATGGAAACCTTCTGCCGGGCTCGCCCGCCGGCGTCGCCTGTCGCGTTCGGAGATCGACGAGTTGGCCGCCTACTTCCAGCGTATGCCGGAAACGTTGGTCCACTCGCTCTACCGGGCGCTCGGTGGGCAGCCCGTGCGCGTGGGTGAGCAGGACCGCGTGGTTCAACTCACCATTCGCGCCATCGCGCAGGGCAATCGCCTCGGCGGCCTCCTTTTCCAGATGCAGCCTCGCGACCGCCAGGCCTTGGCCGCGCTCATCCAGTGTGGCGGCATCGCTCAGGCAGAGGAGTTCCACCGCGAGCTGGTGCTCATGCTCGGCGGTCGCGAACACGACTGGGCGCGCACCATGCAGGTGCTGGGCGACCGCGGCCTCGTCGTCGCGAGCAAGCCGGTGGAAGACGGTTTCTTCTACCTCGTGCCCGACCCGCTCATCGACCACCTTCTTGAGCACCTTGGCGCCGAGTTGGCGCTCGCGACGTTTCAGCACGATGAGATCCGCGTGGTCGACCAGCGGCCCTTCTGCCCGCCGCTCGACTTCTCACTGGCCACGCTGGCCACCTACATGGACCAGCACCCGCCCAAGCTCACGCAACGGCAGGAGGTCTTCAAGGCCCAGAAGGAGGAACTCGACAAGTTCTTCGCCCAGGTCTGGGCACCCGATTCCGAGGTCTTCAACCTCCACTACGACTTCCTGATGATGCACGGGATGATCGAGCTGCGCGGCGACCGGGTGTCGGTGGCTCGCGAGGTGGTCGACGAGTGGCTCACGCTCGAGCCGGAAGACCAGCGCGACCTCGTTTTCCGCGCGCTGGACAAGCGCCAGGACATGGCGGAGTGGGTGCTCTGGGCGATCCAGAGCGGCAAGGGTGAGTGGATCCCCGAGGCCCCGCTCATGGCCCTCTACCGGCGCTGGAAACGCGGCGAGGACTGGCGGGAGCGCTTCCACAAGGGCCAGTACGCCTCGCCCCGTGGCGCCGAGCGCGAGGGCTACGGTTTCACCGCGCTGGTGGCCTGCGGGGTCGTCGAGCTCGGCGTCTGGGGACAGCAGAAGTTCTATCGGCTCTCGCCACGCGCCACCGCGCTGCTCGACCCCCCAGAGGACGAGGGCTTCTCCAAGTTCTACCTCACGCCGAACTACGAGATCATTGCCCCGGCCGGCCTCGCGCCCGTCTTGTTGTTCCGGCTCGGGGAGATCGCGGAGCTGATGGGCTGCGACCGCGCCAACACCTACAAGATCACCGAGATCAGCATCGAGCAGGCGCTCAAGAAAGGCTGGCGCCGCGAGGAGCTGGTGGAGTTCCTCCGGGAGTACAGCCAAATCGGGCTCCCGGAGAACGTCGAGAGCACCGTGCGCGCCTGGATGGGCGACGACGGCGACGTCGAGTTCCACGACATCGTGGCGCTGACGGTGCACCGCGCGCAGGTGCGCCGCTTCGAGACGGTGCGCGCGTTGCGCCCCTACATCGCTCACCGGTTCGCACCCGGCCTTTACGCGGTCGACCGCAAGCGCCTGCCCGAGCTCGCGCTCTGCCTCATCGAGAACGGCTTCAATCCCGGCAGGGAGCTACGCAAGTACCCGGCCGACGAGGAAGCCTCGCAGAGCCGCGAGCGGCTTCACCACCTGCTCGCCGAGGCGCGCGAGCTGCGGGAGGATCCGGTTGCCCGTGCGCACAACGCCGACACCCAGCCGGAAGAGTTGTGTCCGGTGCCCGGCTCGGGTACGGCCCAGCAGCAGAAGCGTCGCGAGGCGCCGAAAGGGCCGCCGCGCACCTCGCCGGCCGAGGTCCGTGCCATCATCGAAAAGGCGATCAAGGCGGGCGCGAAGCTGGAGATGACCTATGTGTCCGCGAAGGACGGCACGCGGCGCCAGATCCTCGTCGCGCCCGAGAAGATCGCGCTGAATCGTGAAGGTGCGGCTGTGCTCGTGGCCACCGACGTTGCCACCAGCACCCGGCTCACGTACGCCATCGCGCAGATCGAGCGCGCGCGCACGCAGGACGGGGCGAAGTGAGCGCGCCGTCCGACAAGGAGCGCAACTTCGAGCAGGCCCTCAAGGAGCTCGAGGCGCGCGTGCAGAAGCTCGAGGGCGGTGAGCTCGAGCTCGACCAGGCGCTGAAGTTCTTTGAGGAAGGCGTGGCGCTCGTGCGCGAGTGCCATGAGCGGCTCGACGCCGCCGACGCCCGCATCGTGGCTCTTGCCCAGGGCCCCGGTGGCATCGTGGAAACCCCCATCTCGAATCCCGACGAGGATTAGACTCGGCGTTGACACGCGGCGTGAAAGCTGCGAGTAAAGTCGCGCGCTCTCTCCGGGCGGAGGACCGGATCGATGTTCGATAATGTCGGCAGAAACCAGAAGCAGAATGCTGGCCGCAGCGCGGGATCGCTGCTTCTCTCTCTGCTTTTGAATGGCGGTGCGCTCGGCGGGATGGCGTGGCTGACGACCGCCGCCGTGGAAAACGCCGAGGAAATCAAGGAAGTCCTCACCGTCGTCGACTTGGCGCCTCCGCCCCCGCCTCCGCCTCCTCCGCCCGCCGGCGGCGGGAAGAAGAAGAAGGAGAAGAAGGTCGAGGAAACGCCGAAAGAGGAGGTGCCCGTCGAGCCGACCATCCTCGAAGAGAAGGTGGAGGAGCCGCCCGTCGAAGAGGAGGAAGGCGAGGGCGATCCGAACGGTGTCGAGGGCGGCGTGAAAGACGGTGTCGCCGGCGGCGTCGTGGGCGGCGTGAAAGACGGTGTGCTCGGCGGCGAGCTGGGCGGCACCGGCATCAAGACCGTGCACTGGTCGGAGATCCAGGTGAAGGCGCGGGTGAAGCCCCGCTTCCCGGAGGCGGCCAAGCAGCTCGGGCTCAAGGAAGAGAAGTGCATCGTGCACATCGTCGTCAACGAGCTGGGCGAACCTTCCGACGTCAGCTTCAAGGCTTGCCCTGAGCTCTTCCGCGAGGCCGCCGCCGAGGCGGCCCGGCAGTGGCGCTGGTACCCGCTCACTGATGGCGGTGCGCCCATCCGCGCGCAGTTCGACATCAACTTCGTTTTCAAGCTTACCTAAGGATTCCTCCCCATGGACCTGTCAATCGGCGGCCTCTGGCAAGCGATGGGCATCCCCGCGAAGGCGGTGCTCGTCGTCATGTTGCTCATGCTGGTGTGGTGCGTTTACGTCGCCATTGAGCGTGCGCTCTACTTTGCCGCGGCCCGCGGCCAGTCCCGCCTGCTCGCGGGCGCCATCGGCGCGCCCCTCAAGAACGACGACCTCGAAGGCGCGGTCAAGCTGGTCAAGTCCGAGGTCTACAAGAAGGCCTACCTCTCGGCGATCCTCGGAGCCGCCGTGGGTGAGTACGCGGCTCGTCCCGACAAGCACGGTATCGCCGCCGCCAAGCGCGCGCTCGAGACCGTGTCCACCGAGGAGGGGGCCGGGCTGCGCAAGGGCATGAACATCCTCGCCACCACGGGTTCCACCACCCCCTTCGTCGGGCTGGTCGGCACCATCTTCGGCATCATCAACGCCTTCGGCATGATGGCCGAGGCCGGCGGCGGCGACCTCACCCAGATCTCCGGTGGTATCGCCGAGGCGCTCGTGTCTACCGCCGTGGGCATCATCGTCGCGATCGTCGCGATCTGGTTCTACAACTACTTCAACGCGGTGATCGACGACATCATGAAAGACGTCGCCGTCGCCTCGGCGGAGCTGGTGGACTACCTCGAGAAAGACGTGCTGCGCCGCTCCGAAGCGCAGGCCGCCAAGTAGTCAACCAGCGAGCGGGAGAGGTCCATGGGCGCGAAGGTCGGCGGCAAGAAAGGCGGGGCGATGGCGGACATCAACGTCACGCCGCTCGTCGACGTCGTGCTCGTGCTGCTCATCATCTTCCTGGTGGTCACCCCGATGTTGTCGTCGGGTATCGACGTCAAGCTCCCCAAGGCGAAGACCGCCGTGGAGGAGAAGGACATGGGCCAGAACCTCGTGGTGGGCGTCAAGGGCGACGGGCGCGTGTACGTCGACAAGACCGAGGTCACCAAGGAAACGCTGGTGGCCGAGATCATCAAGGTGCGCGCAAGCCGCGCGCTCGTGCTGAAGGGCGACAAGACCGCCACCTACCGCCAGGTGCGTGAGGTGATGGACCTCATCCACAAGGACGTCGCGGGCACGGACACGATGCTCCTTGCGACGGAAAAGATCAAGGAAGAGGGTGCGGAGTAGTCATGGGAGCCAAAGTCGGACCTAGCAAGGGCGGGATGGACGAGATCAACGTCACGCCGCTCATCGACGTGGTCCTCGTCTTGCTCATCATCTTCATGGTGCTCACGCCGATCACGATGCAGAAGATGGCCACCGAACTGCCGCCGGAAGACGAGGATCAACCGCCTCCTCCTCCGCAGCAGGAAGAGCAGCTGATGGTCGCGATTTACGACGACGCGAGCCTCGCGCTGAACCTGGTCCCCATCGACGAGGGTAAGCTCGCCGAGGAGCTCAAGCGGCGACTCAAGGGTCGCGCGGCGTCGAAGCGCAACGTCTTCGTCGATGCGGCGCCCGACGCCAAGTACGACCAGGTGGTCCACGTGATCGACCTCGCCCGGGATTGCGGAGCGGAGCGCGTGGGTTTTGCCGACATGAAAGATGAAGGACCCACTCGTGTGACGCCGGAGCAGCTGCTCATCATGCAGGGGGGCGGCCTCCCAGCGCCCACCCCGGTGCCGTGACCCTCTACGAGCGGGCGGGCGGAGAAACGGTCGTCCGAGCTATCGTCGGTGCCTTCGTCGATCGCATGGCGAAGGACTACGTCATCGGCTTCTTCTTCGACGGTAAGGACCTGGCCCGCGTGAAACAGCACGAGTTCGAGCACGCCGCGCTTTCCCTCGGGGGCGACGTGCCCTACACCGGGCGCCCGATCGCGCCCTTGCACCGGCAACTCCGCATCAACGGCGGGCAGTTTCGTCGGCGGCTGGCCTTCTTGCGGCAGGAGCTCGAGCGCGCCGGCCTGTCCGACGAGGTCGCCGAGGCCTGGATTGCGGAACAGTTGAGGATGCAGGCTGTGATCACCGACGGCACGGACTGCGCGCCCCCCGGGATTTCCTCTTGATCGGGCCTGGCTCCCGAGCGCCGGGCCTGCACGGGCAACCGGTTTTCGGCTTGCCCTTCGATCTCACCCGTGCGCAGGCACGCGGCCCCGTGCTCGTGGCCTTCTGGTCGGCGCTGTCCAACGCTGGCACGCTGCGAAACCTCAGCGCCCTCACCGAGGCCTGGCCGCGCGCCGACGCCGAGGGGGGAGGGATCGTGGCCGTCACCCGATCGCCGCTGGAGGCTGCACGCGATTTCGTCCCCCGACATCACGTGCTTTTTCCGGTCCTCGTGGATGAACGCGGCACGTTCTTCGAGTCCTGGGGCGTCTCCCGCGCCACTGGGCTAGCGGCGGCCCTCGTGCGCGTCCGCCCGGAGCCTCTGCGTCGCGCGCTGTCCGTGCTGCGCAACGGGCAGCCTCTTCCCGAGGCGCACGCCGATCAGTTGCCCGCGGCGTTTCTCGTGGGCCGCGACGGCATCGTTCGGAAGGCCTGGCAGGGCTCGGGCGTGGATGACGTCATTCCGATGGAGACGACGTGGGGCGAGGCAGCCTAGCCCTGCTGGGATTCGTGGCCGGGTGCACCGATGCCCCGGACATGCCTCCCTTGCCGCATTCGGTGTCGATCGTGCTCGAGACGGACGACGAGCAAGTCGTTTCCTTACTCGCCGCCGTGGAGCCCAATGATCGCGGCCGTCTCGATGTGCGCGTGAGCGAGGGCGTGGTGCTCCCGGGCGGTGGTCGCGTGGTGCTCGTGACGCCAGCCCACGGGGGCTGGGCGGTCGGTGGCGCGCTCACCGGGCGCCGCGTGCCGCTGTCCTTGCCAACGTCGGCGTGGCGGCTCGCGCGCGTCCGCGGGGGACACCTGTGGTTCAGCGGCGACGAGGGCCTCCAACGCTGCGAGATGGCCACCTCGACCTGCCTTCCCACGGGCGAGCTGCCGCCCGGTCCCGAGGTCCAAGCGGCAGGGCCGGAGCTCGGTTTCCGGGTGACGCTGGACGACGATGGCAACGTCTTTGTCCTGCTTCCGCATCACGATGGGGCGGGCGCGGGCGAGCGGGTGGCCAGCGACGTGCGCCGGATCGTGTCGGTCCGTTGGCTGGTCGACGCGCCCGAGCCGCGGATCCAGGAGTACCTCGACCGCACCTTCCGGGGGCGTGCCGATTTCCTCGCGCCAGACCTCGACGTGGTGGTGGACGGGCGGCTGAGCGAGTGGGGGGAGATCGAGCCGGCGGTGGTGGATGCGCCCTGGCAGGCGGAGGTGCGCGACGGATGGAACGGCCCGGACGACGCGAGCTTCTCGGCGGCCCTCGCGGTTGACGGCGATGCGCTCTGCGTGGCGGGGCGCTTGCGCGATGACCGGCGCCTCGACGGCGACGCGGTGGTGCTCAGCCTCGAGGGCGAGCTTTTCACCGTGCCCGTGGCCCGGCACAGCGCCACGACCAGCGTGCGGGCCGAGTGGTTCGGCTGGCGCTACGAGGCCTGTCTGCCCGGGCTCGCGGCCGAGATCGACGAGGACACGCCCATCGTGCTGTCCTACCGCGACGCCGACGGGCAGGGGCTGGCTTCCGTGATCGCGACGTCACCGTCGATTGGCCGTTGGGCCGTAGGTCGGGTGGAGCGGCTACCGTGAGACGGGCGTGGGTGCGACGAGCATCACCGCGAGCGCGGTGAGAACAAACAGCCCACTGGTCACCAGGATGGGCCGGTCGCGCAGGAAGGTCTCGTCCGGCGCGGCGCCCTCCCCTCGCTGGTCGATCAGGTAGATGTACCGAAACACCGCGTAGAGCACGTAGGGCAAGGTGAGCACCAGCCACGGGCTGGGTGAACCGAGCACGGTGTAGAGCGCGTAGCTGATGATGGTGCCGCTGGTGGTGATCGCCTGGAATTCCGACAACATCGTGGGGCTGTAGTGGGCGAGCGACTTGCGCGTGCCGCCGTGCTTGCCTTCCAGCAGGAGGATCTCACCGCGACGTTTGTTGAAACCAAGGAATAACGCACCGAATGCGGTGCAGACGAGCAGCCACGGGCTGATCCGCACGTCGATAGCCACCGCGCCTGCCGCCGCGCGCCAGATGTAGCAGGCAGCCAGCATCATCACGTCGAGGATGACGTGGTGCTTGAAGTAGAGCGAGTAGGACAGGGTGGTGGCGAAGTAGGCGAGCGCCACGCAGGTGAAGGCCCAGCCGAGCGACCAGGCCAACGCCAGCGCGCAGACCGTCGCCACCGCCATGATGCCCCAGGCCGCCTCGGTCGACACCTCGCCGGCGGCGAGCGGGCGGAGGCGCTTCTTCGGGTGCTTGCGGTCCCCCTCCACGTCGCGGAGGTCGTTGTACACGTAGCCTGTGCTCGAAAGCAGGCAGAAGGCGAGGAATCCGACGGTCGCCTTAGCCACGTCCGGAAGGGAGGTGAAATGCGAGGAGAAGACCAGCGCCGCGAAGAGGAGCAGGTTTTTCGTCCACTGCTTGGGACGCAGGGCGACGAGGGCGGCCAGCGGGAAAGGCCGGCGCGGGGTCGGGGCTTCCAAGTCTAGGGCTCCGGCGTGACGACAGTTGAGCTGGACGAGCGTGGCACGTGCATGCGACTGCCGACCAGGAGGCCAAGGACGAAGGCGGCCACGGCGGCCGCGAAGGTGACGAGCATCCAGGTACCATGCACCTGCATCGGCACCCCGGCGGAGCGGCGCCCCGGCTGGGTGCGCGCGCCGCGGGGTTGCGCGGGCAGCACGGGCGGCGGGACCGGCGGGGAGGGCGCGTGCGGCACGGTGACCACGCCGCCCCCGGGGATCGAGGGGGTGGCGGTGTTCGAGGCCTCGGACGGCCTCGGGTAGATGACCGTGGACCGGTCGCGACTGGGGTCGACGGCGAGGCGCACGGTGTCGCCGGCCTCGGCACCCGGCCGCGCCGGGGGACGAATGACGGTGTTGGACTCGCCGAAGGGGTTCTCGCCGAGCAGGGCCGCCTCTGCGGCGAGCACGGCCGCGCTCTTGATCAGCGTGGATTCCTCGCCCAGCGGGACCTGAGTGCTCGGTCGACGGGGAAAGGGGATCACCGCGCCCTGGCCGCCCGGCGTCGTGAGGGGCCGGTGGCTGCTGGCCGAGGATGACTCATCGAGCTCGAGCTCCAGGTCGTCGGGTTCCAGCGGTCGGGTGGGCAGGTCGCCCACGGCGGCGCGACGGTCGGGCCCGCTCGCCTCTGGGAAGAGACCCCGGATGAAGGCGGCAAGGGTCGAGGCGGAGAAGATGAAGCCCGCGTCGTGAAAGAACCGGTCGAGCGACTCCTTGAACGCCGTGGCCGAGGGCACGCGCTCTCGGGGGTCGACCCTCAGTGCCGCCTCGAGCACCTGCTCCAACGCGTAGGGCACGTCGGGATTGACCTCGCTCGCGGGGATGAATTGCCCCTTGCGGATGGCGTCGAGCGTGGCCAGCTCGCCCTCGCGCCGGAAGGGATGCACCCCGGTGAGCACCTCGTAGAAAAGCACACCGGCTGAGAAGAGGTCGGATCGCTGGTCGATCGGCTGGCCGGCGGCCTGCTCGGGGCTCATGTAGTCGAAACGTCCCTTCACCACGCCCGACATGGTTTCCAGTGCCTTGATCGAGGCCTTGGCGATGCCGAAGTCGGTGAGCTTCACCTCGCCGGCGAAGCTCACCAGGACGTTGCCGGGCGCGATGTCGCGGTGCACGATGTTGAGCGGAACCGGCTTGCCACCCCGCATCACCTGGCGGTTGTGCGCGTACTCGAGGCCCTTCAGCACCTCGATCAAGACGAAGACCGCGTGGGGCACCGGCAGCGTGATGCTCTTCTGGTTGCAGCGGTCCATCAGCATGCGCAGGTCGCGACCGTTCACGTACTCCATGGCGATGTAGAACTGACCATCGATGCTGCCGAGATCGAGAATCTGCACGATGTTGGCATGCGAGAGAAGACCCGCGATCTTGGCCTCGTCCACCATCATGTCGACGAGGTCCTGGTTCCCTCCCAGGTGCGGGAGGATTCGCTTGATGGCAAAGGCCCGCTGGAAGCCGCCGATGCCGTCGAGGCGCGCCTTGTAGATCTCCGCCATCCCGCCTGCCGAGATGCGCTCGAGGATCTGGTACTTGCCGAAGCGGCGCGGCTCGGCTTCCGGGGAGGCCATCGGGGCCATCCTAACGCGGGCGCACTGGCCTAAGACCCGGGGGCGATCACACCCAGCGTGCAAGATCGCACGTGGAGGGGTTGCAAAAAATTTCCAGTTGAGTAGAGTCGCGGCGCTTTCGGGGCGGCTCCGCGTAGAGCGTCCCTCCGAACCAGCCAGAGTTCGGCCTTCGCCGCGCTCAACCGGGGTGCGAATCCCCGCAAAGGTTCAAAAAACTATGCTCAGCATCCTCATCGCCCTCGTCGGCTGCAGCCCCGAGCCCGCTTCCATCAAGTTCGACGGCGAGCAGACCGTCACCGTCCACACCCTCGACGCCGCGGCCATGAACAAGGCCACCGTCCTCGACAAGGAAGGCAAGGCGCTCGACCCGCAGCCCAAGCTCGCCTGCTCGGTCAACCCCGCCTCCGTCGCCAAGCTCGACGGCGAGAAGGTCGCCCCGGTCGCCAACGGCGAAGCCACCGTCGAGTGCAAGGTCGGCGAGGTCAAGGGCGCGTACAAGTTCGTCGTCGCTCTCCCGGACAAGGTTGAAGTGGCCGGCTACGACGCCACCCAGGCCTGGGCCGTGGGCGCCTCCACCCAGCTCACCGCCACCGTGAAGGCCGGCGACGCCGCGGTCGAGGGCCAGACCGTTGCCTGGTCGAGCTCCGACGCCAACATCGCCGAAGTCGACGCCAACGGCAACGTGCTCGGCAAGGCCGAGGGCAAGGCCACTGTCACCGCCACCTCCGGCACCCTGACCGCCTCGGTCGAGGTGACGATCGGCGGCGCTGTGGCCACCACCGACGCCGCGCCCGCGACGCCGTAGTCTGGTGAGGGGGGGGACTCCGTCCTCCCCCCGCGCTTCAGTGGGCCCGGTACGCGTGAGCGTGCTGGGCCTCGCTGCTTTTCCGGGGGGCTAGATGCCCTCGAAGTAGCTCGCCTTGAACTTCAGCTCCTGGAGGGCCAGGTCGTTCGTGGCGGAGGGGTACACGTCGACGACGGTGATGACCACGTCGTCGATGCTCGAGCCCACGTAGCCGTTGAATGGCTTGAGGCTCACCCACTGGAGATCGGGCTTGTCGGCGAGCGTGGCTTCCACCACCATGTTGCCGGCGGTGAGCTTCACCGTCTTGGCACGGCCGTGGGCCTTGTCGCCCTGGAACCCGACGGACGACACGGCGAAGCCGCCGGGGGTGACGGTGAATTCGGCGCCCGCGGCGCCCGTCCAGAGCGTCTTGACATTGTTGTCGATGAGCGCCTCGATGCCCTCGGGGGCGATGATCTTGGGCGCCGCGTCGAACTCCTTGAGGTACACGCAGGCCTCTGACACGCCGAGGTTCGGGAAGTCGTCGCCTTCGAAGATATCGACGATCGAGATGCGGACCTTGCCGCCGAAGAAGCTGTCGTCGCCCACCTTCACGTCGGGAATGTCGAGCAGCTGCCAGCCGCGCTGGTCGGCCACCTCCAGCGTGCTGGTGCCCACCTGCTTGGGGGTCTGGTCGTTGTCGAGGGTGTACACGTCCACCCGCACCTGCTTCACGCGGGGATGGTCCTTGAAGCTCTCCTCGTCCTTGTCCCAGCCTGCGACCAGGCCGATCTTGTCGACCTCGCCCTTGGGCACGTCGATCTCGATCCACTCGCCGCGGTTGGCGGTCTCGCCGGGCAACATCCACGCGGTCTCGAGCTTCCCGTCGATCGCCGAGCCTGCGTTCCAGTAGTTGGTGCCCTGCTTGCTCTCTTTCTGGAAAGACGAGGCCTTCGCGCCGGCGTGAGCAGGCGTGGCGATGAGGGCGGCAACGAGCAAGAACATCGGGACTCCAGGAGGCGCGGAAGGGTATCACACCCCGCGACGCCGGAGATTCCCCCGGAGGTGCCCATTGCGCGATCGGCGCTCAGGTCGCCCAGGTGACGCTATTCGACCGTGGCGAGCTCGATATGCATGTCGGCGTGCGAGGCAGAACCCGTCGCGAGCCGTCCGGTGCTGTCGGTGCCGCCGGAGCCGATGGCGTCGCTCTCCTCGTTGAGGGTGCCGTCGCCGTCGTCATCGAGGTAGGCCCACAGGTACACGATGGTGTTGGCCGGCGCGATGAGAGAGTAGTCCAGCGAGGCCGAGGTGAAATCGGCGCCGGAGTACACGTCCCAGTCGTAGGCGTTGTTCACCAGGTCGGTGGCAGTGATGTCGGAGTCGGGGCGGTACTTCAGCGCCGCCACGTAGACCGTCGCGCCTGCGCCGAGGCTGTCGAAGCCGGGGGAGTAGCCAATGTCGCCGCTGATGAACACGAAAGGAAGCGCTGCTGCCGAGCCGCTGCTGCCGTCGGGGATCATCAACGTGTACCCGGGCATGTCTTCGCTGCCCACCGTGATGGGGTTGGCGAGGCTGCCCGTCTCGTCGACGTAGCTGCCCCACTCGTCGGCCGGGTCGATGAGCCCGTTGAAGTTTGCGTCCCAGGCGCCCATCAGCTTCGCGGTGCCGAAGTTGGGCGTGACCTTCAGCGAGTAGGTGCCCTCGGCGCCCTCGTCGGTCTTCGTGGGGGTGAAGGAGGACGCGTAGTACGGGACGGCGCCCGCGGAGTCGTAGAGGATGGCCACGCAGGAACCACCGGCGTACTCCTCGGTGATGAGGGCGTCGCCGCTGATGGTCACGTAGGGAGAGTCGCTGCCGTCGCCGCCGCCGCCGCCGCCGATGCCGTCAGGGCCGCCGCCGCCGCCGCTTCCGCTGGAGAATTCGTAGTATGGCGCGGGAATGGTGACATCGACGTCGGTGACCTCAGCCCCGGCCACGACGGGCACCTCGTCGGGCCAAATCCCGATGGGCTCGTTGGGCGCAAGGATACCGTCGCCCCAGTAGTCGAGGATGGCGTACACGCGGATCGTCGCCGCCACTGCGGGGTCGATCTGCATGGAGTAGCTGTTGCCCTCGGGGTCGGGCGAGCGCACGACGTATTGGTCGTGAAACGTCATCAGCTGCGTCTCGTCGTCGAGCGTGTAGGCGGCCACGAAGATCGAGCCGAAGGGGAAGTCGTCGCCGTACGCCTCCTCCCAGTCCATCCAGTAGAGGTCGCCGTTCTCGTCGGTGGTGTAGAGTTCCACCTGCACGGTGCCGCTCACCTCGCCGAGGTTTGACACCTCACCGGAATCGTCGGTATCTCCTGGGATTTCCTCGAGGCCGGCGGTGTCGCCGGTGGGGTCCTCCCCTTCTTTCACGCCGTCATCGACGGTCACGCCCACCTCGCAGCCGGTGGCGCCGAGAAGGGTGAGAAAAGCAACACTGGTGACCGTGCGCATGGGGAGCCCTCGTGTACCTGAGCAATGGTACAGCCAGGGACCTGAAAAATGCAAGCGGCCCCTGTCACCGGGGCCAGACTCGACGCGGATCAGCGTTGATCGACGATGATGAACTCGACGCGACGGTTCTTCGACCGACCTTCCTCGGTGTCGTTGCTGTCCACCGGTCGCATCTCGCCGAAGCCCGCCGCGTCGAGACGGGACGCGTCGACGCCCCTGCTCACCAGGTAGGCCTTCACCGCCTCGGCGCGTGCCTGCGAGAGCTTCAGGTTCGACAGGTCGTTGCCCACCGCGTCGGTGTGGCCCTCGATGCGGATCCGAAGGATCTGCGGGTTCTCGTTGATGACCTTGCCGATCTCGTCCACGAGGTCGAAGCTGCGCTCCTGGATCGTGGCCTTGTTGAAGTCGAAGTAGATGAGGTCGTTGATGCGGATGAAGTTCTTCTCCACGACCACGCGCGAGGGCTCCTCGGGGCAGCCGTCCTCGTCACGGTCGCCGTCGAAGTCCTCCGCGTCGTAGGGGCAGCGGTCGAGGTCGTCGCCCATGCCGTCGCCGTCGGTGTCGCGGTTCGGGCAACCGGCGAGCTCGGCGGTGCCGGGCTCGTTGGGGCACTGGTCGTCGGCGTCGGCCACGCCGTCCTTGTCGTTGTCGGCCTCGGGGCAACCGTCGTTGTCGAGGTAGCCGTCGTCGTCCTCCGGGTCGTCGGGGCACTTGTCGACCTGGTCTTCGCGCCCGTCGGCGTCGTTGTCGAGCTCGGGGCAGCCGTCCTTGTCCTGGTAGCCGTCGAGGTCTTCCGCGTCTTTCGGGCACTTGTCGTCGCCGTCGCGGATGTTGTCCCGGTCGGTGTCGCGGCTGGCTGGGTCGAGGGAGGGGGCGATGCTCGCCCCGGCGTACACCCGGAAGTCGGGGGCACCTACACCGCCGCCTAGGCCGGTACCGCCGCCGGCGCTGATCACGACGAACTCCCCCGCGAAGAGCTTCGCGCCGAGCAGGAGCTCGGCCGCGTTCTGCGAGGCCTTCGCGCCGAAGCTCTGGCCGTGGAACTCGAGGGTGAGCTCGGCCGGTTGGGCGAGGTGCCAACCTGCGCCCACGCCGTACACAAAAGCGTTTCCGATGCTGGTGTCCTTGATGCGAGCCGCCTCGCGGATGAGGAGACCGCCGTTAGCCGCCGTGCGGATCTTGTAGGCGCGGGTGTGAATCTGCCCGTCGGACCACTCGAATGTAGCCTGGGGGGCCACGGAGACGGCGCCCTCGCCGAGCATCGCCTCGGCGTTGCCGGTGGGCAGACCGATGGGGACCGACACCGCGAGCCCCACCGGAAGGTAGTCGCGGTCGAGGATCTCGGCCCGGGGGGTGACCACGAGGTCGCCCGCGCCGGCGGAGGCCACCTTCTCCACGCTCGTGGCGCCAAGGCTGGGAACCGCGAAGCCGTCTTGTGCCACGACGAAGGGCATGTCGACGGTGAGGCTGCCGAAGCGAGTGATGCCGACGCCGACCTGCGCGTGCAGGCTGGCGCGAGAGTTCACCAGCGCGTCGCTGTCGGTGCCATCGGGCGACACGCGCTCGCCGTTGGCATCGACGAGCACCACCGGATCGTCGGAGAAGTCGAACCAGACACCGCCGCCGAGCTGCAAGTGCTGCAGAGTGGCGCCGCCGGGGACGGCGCTGTAGCCGTAGAAGTCGGCGTGTGGTTTGAACAGTTCGAAATCGACGCCAGAATCGCCTTCGGCCGCGAGAGCGGGTGCAGCGAGGAGCAAAAGCAACATGGTCTAGACGCCTCCCTTCGTGGAGCGGCGGCCCTTCGTGGATCGGCCACGGAGCGCGAGCAAACCTGCGGCCGCGGCGAACACCGTGGCACCACCGTCCACCACGCCGCAGAGCCCACCACCCTTCACTGTGGCGGCGTCGACGGCGCGGTCGCAGTCAGGGGCGTTGTCGATCCAGCCGTCGCAGTCGTTGTCGACGAGGTCGAAGCAGGCCTCGGCGGCGCCCGGGAACACCGCCGCGCTCAGCACCAGCTGCGCGTCGGTGTAGCCCTCGGGATCAGCGGCGCCGAGGTCCATGCAGTCGCCGTCCTGGGCGGTGAAGCCGTCGCCGTCCTTGTCGGGGATGTCGATGACGCCGTCGCAGTCGTCGTCGACCCCGTTGCCGTTGTCTTCGGGGGCGCCGGGATGCACCTCAGCGTTCGCGTCGTCGCAGTCGTAGCCGTCGCAACCGGGGCCGTAGCTCGCGCTCGCCTCGTAGCCGTCGGCATCGACGTCGCAGTCGTCGAAGCCGTCGCAGTCTTGGTCGTTGCCATCGTACGGGACGTCGGTCTCGTCGGGCGAGTAGTCGGCGTTGGCGTCGTTGCAGTCGTAGCAGTCGATGTCCTGGTCATCGACATCGCCGTCGCCGTCGCTGTCGCAAGCTTCGGGGCACTCGGTCCAGCCGTCCAGGTCGTCATCGACGTCGTCGATGCAGTCATCGCAATCGTCGTCTTCGCCGTCTTCCGTCTCGATGGCGCCCGGGTAGGTGTCGATGTCGTCGTCGTCGCAGTCGCCGGCCACCTCGGTCCAGCCGTCGCCATCGTCGTCGGTGACGCCGTCGTCGCGGACGCCGTCGCAGTCGGCGTCGTCGTCGGCCTCGCCGTTGGGATCCTCGATGCCGTCGATGGCGTCGGGATGCACCAGGACATCCTCGTCATTGCAGTCGCCCTCGAACTCGGCGTAGCCGTCGCCGTCGTTGTCGACGTTCGGCTCCTCACCGCAGTACTCGTTCTCGTCGCCCGGCGAGCCGTACATGCCCGAGGCCATAAACACTTGCGACGGGCACCAGTTCACCGGAAGGTCGTTGGCCCACTCGTTCATGCTGGCGTTGGGGGCGCAGGCGAGCGCGTTGTCGGGCGTGAAGCTCCAGGAGCTGTCCCAGTCGAGCTCGTCGAGAACGACGCCGTCGTAGGAAACCTTGATCAGATCATCGGGGCCGTCGAGGTTGACGTCGCCGAAGTCGTAGACGTAGTCGACGTTGACGCCGCCGTTGTCGTCGGTGTCGGCCGACACGCCGAGGATCAGGTAGTCGCCCACGCCCACCACGATGGGCGGCCCCTCGATCTGGAAGCTGCCGCTCGCGGTCTCGATGAGCACGCCGTTCATGTCGAGGGTCTTGCCCGAGTTGTTGTACAGCTCGAACCACTCGGCGTAGTACTGCGCCTCCTTGGTGGGATCGGCCTGGATCTCGGTGACGGTGACGTCGCCCAGCACCTCGGGCGGCACGGCATTCGCGATGGGGGTCGCGACGAGAAGGAAGATGGTCAAGCTCGACCTCGCGCTCGGGATGGGGGAGACGATACCGGAAGCGTGGGGTGCGACGCAACGGCGCAGCCCGCGCGGGGGTGGCTAGCGGCCGAAGCCCGACAGGCCCGGGAAGCCGGACCACTCGCCGTTGTAGGCCACGTAGGCGCCGTAGAGCGGCACGAAGAACAGTGGGACCAGGACGAAGTAGAGGATCCCGCCGAAGCCACAGGTGACGAGGCTGATCGCGCCGATGATCACCGAGAGGATCCACAGGGCGCCCTGGAAGATCAGCGCCTGCATCGCGTGGTACTTGATGTAGGCCGACTTGTCCTTGAAGATGAGCCAGAAGACGAGCGGCCCAATGAACGTGGCCACGTAGATGCTCAGATGTGAGAGCAGGGCCATCGTCTTGTCGTCGCTGGTGGCGGTGTCGCCAAAACTGAGAGCGTGCTGGTCGGCCACGGAGTACCTCCTGGAGCCGCCATGTATCACGGTTGCGTCAATCAAACGTCAGGTCAAGGTCCATCACCGGCGTTGAACCGACGGCCACGCCCGATTTGAGCACGTGTTGGTCGTCGCCGGTGGGGCCGTCGCCCTTGGCATCGAGGTAGGCGTCGATCTCGATCTTGCCGAAGTCGACCGGGAGGTCGATCGACCAGCCGTTGCCCCGCGGTTCCACCTTCGTGAGGAAGGTGCGGCCCCCCTTCGCTGCCGCGTCGGTCTTGAAGATGTCGACCTTCACCAGGGCGGGGTTCGAGGCCACGATACGCCCACCCACCTTGACCTTCGGGCCGCTGCCTAGGTCGGGCCCCTGCGGGGCTGCCGCGCCACCACTACCGCCGCCGCCGGTTGCCTTCCCACGGACGCCCAGCGCTAGCTCCATCCGGAGCGTGCCCGGCATCGTCGCCACCGTGACCAACTGCTCGGCGTAGGGATCGCTCTCGGAGGGGCCGTCCCCCGCTGGGTCCTGGAAGGCCTCGATCTTGAACTGCGCCACCGAGGAGGGCACCGCGAAGCTCACCGGGCCCGGTTCCGGCAGGATGTACTGGCCCACCCGGGCCTGGCCGCCCGGCGCCTTGGCGTCGATCTCAGAGATGTCCACCTGGATCTTCCCCGGGCCTGAGGCCACGATATCGGCCTTGAAAGGCTTCTTGTTGCCGCTGACGTCTTCCCAGGGCACCTTCGAGCCGCTACCAGGGCCAACCTGGTCGGGGGCACCTTGCGTGGCCCGCCCCCCGGCGACCAGCGCGAGGCGGGAACGTGCCCCGTTGTACTCCGACATCTTCACCGCGAGGGCCCCGAAGGGGTCGTCCTCGGAGGGGCCGTCCCCGGCCTGGTCGATGAAGGCTTCCACGCGAAAGGCCGTCACGCCGGCGGGCACGGCCAGCTCGAAGTTCCCGGGGGCCGCGAGGACGAGGCGACCCACTCGCTTCACGCCGCCCTCGGCGGCCGCGTCGATCTCGGCCACGTCGAGCTGGATCTCGCCACTCTCGGCCGCGACGACCTCGCCCAGGAAGGCGACGCGCGGGCCCTCGACGTCGCCCCACGGCGCGGTTGCGCCCCCAGCATCGGGGGCGAGGAGCGCCGCTGCCCGGGCGCGACCTCCCGAGGCCAACTCGAAGAGCACGGCGCCGCCGAGCGTGGCGGTGTCGAGTTTCTGGGCGGCGTACGGGTCCTCGTCGGAGGGGCCGTCGTTGCCGGGATCCTGGAACACCTCGACCACGAAGGCCTTCACCTCGATGGGGACATTGAACTCGAAGGGACCCGGCGCGGTCAGGCGGATCTGCCCGGCACGTTTCACGCCGCCTTCCGCCGTCAAGTCGATCTCGTTGACGTCGACCTGCACCTCGCCTTCGACGGTGGAGCGCGCGAGGCCGCGAAAGGGGACGGTCGGGCCCACGTGGTCGGACCATGGCGGCTTGATCGCCACCGACGGGGCGTGAGCGGACGTGGAGAGCGCGCTCGATCGCCCGCCCCGGACCAGCGTGACGATCACCGGCTCAGTGGGCGGTGTCGGCTTCATCGCCACCGGCGCCGAGCCGTAGGGGTCGTCGTCGCTCGGTCCGTCGCCAAGCTCGTCCTGGAATGCCTCGACGCCGAAGGCCTCGATCTCGGTCGGCACTTTCAGCGTCACCTCGGTGTTCGCAGAGGTGACCAGCGTGCCGATGCGCTTCACGCCGCCGGGCGCATCCTTGTCGGGCACCGCGACGTCGAACTGCACGTCGTTGTTGAGCTCCGACACCACCGAGACGATCACGGTGATCGTCTCGCCCTTGTGGTCGGCCCAGGGCTCGCCGAGCGCGTCCTGGCCGCCCCCGTGGGCCGCCTCGCCGGCCTCGTAGAACCGCGGGTCGAGCGGTACCGGCTGACCGGTCACGCGCTCGAGGCAGGCCGCTAGGTGGAGGAGCGGAAGCATGCGACGGTGGCTTGTAGCCCGGACGCGAAGTCGGTCTGCGGTGTCCATCCGGTCCGCCGGTACATCTTCTCGATGGCGAGCACCTTCCGCGGCATGCCATCGGGTTTGCTCGGATCCCAGCAGATCTCGCCATCGAAGCCGACAGCGGTCGCGACGGCGGCTGCGATCTGTGCAATGCTTCGCTCCACGCCGCTGCCGACGTTGACCGGCTCGGGGCCGCCGCCCCGCTCCAGCATGTCGAGGATCGCCTCGGCGGCGTCGGGCGCGTAGAGCAGGTCGCGCGTGGCCCGGCCGCTGCCCCAGCACGTGACGGTGGCGTCGCGCGCCGAGCGGGCGGCCTCGAGGCGGCGCACGAGCGCGCCCACCACGTGAGCACGGAGGGGATCGAAGGACTCGCCGGGGCCGTACAGGTTGGTGGGCACCACGAAGGCGCAGTCGAGCCCGAACTCCTCGTGCAACGCGCGGCCGTGCATCATCATCAGCCGTTTGCTGTGGCCGTAGGGGCCATTGGTGGGCTCGGGCTCGCCAAGGAAAAGCGTGGACTCCTCCATGGGCTGCGTGGCCTCTCGCGCGTAGGCGCAGGCCGAGGACACCCCCACGACGCGTCGCACGCCAACCTCGCGGCAGGCTTCGAAGACCGAGGTGTTGACGAGCACGTTGCCGGCAAGCGCGGTGGCCGGGTGGTCCTTCATCCAGCCGATGCCGCCTCCCACCGCGGCGGCGTGCACGACATAGTCGGGGCGTTCCTCACTCATGTAGTGTGCTGTCGCGACCGGATTTCGGAGGTCACACTCGGCTCGGCCCACCGGCAGGGCCAATCCTCCCCGTGACGCGACGGCGGCGCACACGTGACGTCCGAGGAAACCGTGCCCCCCGGTCACCAGCACCCGCGCCCCGTCGAGCGCCATGGCTACACGTTCGAGTAGGGGTTGTGGATCCGCACCAGTCGGAGGCCCTGGATCAGCTCGTCGAGCCCGCGGTCGATGGCGACCGCCACCTCGAAGCCGAGGTCGCGGATGCGCGCGTAGCTCACCTCGTAGTCCCGCTTGTCCTCGTCGGACCCGACGTCGGCGAAGTACAGGTGAAAAGCAAGCTTCTTGCTGAGAAGGCCGGTGATGTCTTCCTTGGTGAAGTTCATCGACTCGTGGCCCACGTTGAGCACGCGATCTTTCGCGCGATCCCAGTTTTCCAGCAGGTGCGGCACCACGCGCGCCATGTCGTGCACGTGAATGAAGGTGCGCCGGAAGTGCCGCTCGTACACGAGCAAGTAACGATTGACCAGCGCCTGGTAGCAGAAGTCGTTGATCATGAGGTCGAGGCGTAGCCGAGGCGAGAGACCGAACGCGGTGGCGAAACGCAGGGCGACGGTATTGGGTCGCGACATAGCCATTTGTTCGGCCGTCGTCTTCGTCTCGCCGTACAGCGAGAGCGGGTTCAAGGGCGTGTTCTCGTCGCAGACACCGACGACCTCGCCGTAGTTGCTGCCGGTCGAGAAGTTGATGAAGCGCCCGGACGCGGGGATCGAGTCGAGCACCGACTTGGCACCGTCCACGTTGGTGCGCCGGGCCTCCTCCGGCCACTTCTTGCACGCGGGGTAGCCGACCAGCGCCGCGAGGTGAACCACGGCGCCGGCGTCGGCCATGTCGCGCCGGAGGGCTACCTGGTCGAGCACGTCGCCCTGCCGGAAACTGAAGGCGGGATGGATGAAGTTCGGCAACATCGCCTCGCCGCCGAAGCGCAAGTTGTCAACTACGTGCACGCGGTAGCCCCGCTGCAAAAGGTGCGGCACGAGCACGGAGCCGACGTAGCCGGCCCCCCCGGTGACCACGACTTTCATCCCGGCGTCTTTCATGTCTGGCTCCACTGGGCGATGGCGGCGGCGAGCCGCTCGCCGTGTTCTGGTCCGAAGGCGTGTGAGTTGCCCACGAAGAACCCACGCTCGTGGACCGCGTCGGCCATGGTCAGGGGCACGGGACAGCGCGCGTCGAGCGACGCGAAGGCGGGCTGCCGGGCGAGGTTGCTGCCCGAGATGGGGCGCGTCTCGATGCGACGCGCTTCGAGGAAGGCCATGAGCGAGGCGCGGTCGCGTCCGGGACGGACCAGCATGGGGAACGCGAAGCCGGCGTGTTCGGTGCCCGGGGCCTCCTCGAACACGCCCACGAGCTCGCGGAGTTTTGCGCTCCAGTCGCGGTGGTTCTGGCGGCGACGCGCCACCCACGCCGGCAGGCGCCGGGCCTGGACGAGACCAAAGGCGCCGGCCACCTCGGTCGGTCGCAGGTTGTAGCCGCTCGACACGAAGAGGAAACGCGGATCGATCTCTCTGTGTCGCGACACCCACCCAGCGCGGTCCTCGCGTTCGCGCACCCACCCGTGGGCACGGGCGGACCGCATCGCGTCGGCCAGCGCGTCGCTGTCGGTGACGATCATGCCGCCTTCGATCGTCGTGATGTGGTGGCTGAAAAAGAAGCTGAAGCTCGCGGCGCCGCCGAGGCTCCCGACGCGCCGTCCCTTGTACTGGGCACCGTGGGCGCCGCAGGCATCCTCGAGCACGAGCAGGTCGTCGTCGAAGGCGTCGATGTCGGCGGGCTGCCCCAGGAGGTGAACCGCGATCACCGCGCGGGTGCGGGGGCCACGGGCAGCGCGCGCGCTCGCCGGGCTGATGCAGAGCGTGCCGGGGTCGACGTCGACCATCACCGGCACCAGCCCACACTGGACGATGGGGAACAAGGACGTCGACCACGTGACGGCCGGGCAGAGCACCTCGTCGCCCGGTGACAGCCGGCCGGTGGCGATGCAGGCGGCCAGCATCAAGAGCACCGCGCTCGAGCCGCTGTTGACCATCACGCCGTGTTTGCGCCCGCAGTAGGTGGCCCAGGTGGCCTCGAAGTCGCGACAGCGTCGTCCCATGGTGACGTGCGTGCTCAGAAGCGCGTCGAGCGCGTCGATCACCTCGTCGGCGCCGTAGGGCGGCAGCACCAGCGGGTGCCCCTCGGCGGCGGCGGCGGACTCCACGGGGAGTTCCTGCATCTCCTCGCGGACGAGCGCCGCGATCTGCTCGCGCCGGGTCATGCGCTGAAGAGGCGGCTGCGGGGGAGCTCGGTCAAAAGCACCTTCAAGTGATCCACGCCCACCGGCCAGCTCGCGGCCTTGCGCTCGCCGCCGATGCGCTGGCCCTCGCGGGTGGGGACCTCGGCGATCTTCCAGCCGCGTTGCATGGCGCGGATGGTGATCTGGTACTCGATCGGAAAGCGCTTCACGGTGGTGTCGAGCTGCAGGAGCGCGGAGCGTCGCAAGGCGCGGAAGCCGTTGATGGTGTCGTACACCCGGGGACCGTCGTAAAATAGTCGATTGGCGACCTGAGACAGCGTGTCATTCACCCGTGCCCGGAGGCGCACCGTCTCCCCATCTTCCTCGTTCACCGCGCCGGGGCCAAAGCGCCGGGCGATGGCGAGGTCGGCGCCCGCCTGGAGCGCGTCGTCGAGGCGGACGATGTCGGCCGGGTCTTCGTTGCCGTCGGGCGAGAAGAAGATCAGTCGCTCGGCGCTCGACGCGTCGGCGGCGCACCGGAAGGCCACGCCGCGGCCACGAATGGGCTGGACCACCACGCCCGCGCCGTGCTCGCGGAGGAACTCCTGCGTGCCGTCGGTGCTCCCGCCGTCAACCGCAAAGACCTCCTTGAATTCCTTGACGGGGATCTGGCTCCACAGGGCCTTGAGGCCCTCGATCTCGTTGAGCGTGAGAAGGACGATGGCAGCGTCGCGCATAGTGCGTCGGATGGTATCACCGGCGACGGGCCGCTACGGCACGAGCCCCTGTCCCACGAGGAACTGCGCCATGCCTTGCGCGATCGCCTCGCTGCCTAGCGCGTTGGCGTGGCCGCGGTCCTGAGGGAAGTACAAGGTCTCGGTGGCGGTGCGGCGCTCGATGTCGGGCTGCGGATCGTGGTGCGGCACCTCCAGCACCTTGCTGGCCGAGGCGAGCAAGGCCCGGTGCCCCTCGGTGTAGCCGGCGCGCTCGAGCGGGTAGCCAAACAGGACCATCTTCGCGCCGACAGCATCGATACGAGCCTTGAAGGCCCGGATGTTCTCGGCGTATTCCTCGGGGGGCACGCGCTCGATGTCGGGCTGCAAGTCTTTCTGCTCGGCACGCGCGAGGTTCACGCGCTCGCGTAGCCAGAGGTAGCTCTTGAGTTGGTGGAGCAGGCTCGACTTGAGCCAGTCGCCGTTTTGCTGGAGGATGGCCTGTGAGCGGTCGCTGTACTTGACCTTCCGGGAGTCCTGTACGAGGTAGCCAAAGATCACCACGTCCGGGTCGTAGTCGGCGAGCGTCTTGTCCCAGAGCCAGAGGCCCTGGAAGCTCGAGTAGCCGGGCTGCCCGCCGTTGATCACCTCGACGACATGGCCTGTCTCCTTGAGGATCTTCTCGAGCTTCGCCGGGTAGGAATCCGCGTCGTCGACCCCCCAGCCGTAGGTGGTGGAGCAGCCGAGCGTCATCACGCGGTACGCCCCGGCTGGCTTCTGCTCGGTGTGCAGGGGGAAACGCAGGCCGTTCGCGTCGGTCGACACCCGGAAACTGCCGCCCGTTTCACGGTGAGGCGTGACCTCGAGGTTCTGATTGGGCGCCTCGACCCAGTACACGTCCTTGTGGGTGAAGTCCTGGGGGTTCACGTCGCCGCTCGGCCAGCCCTGACCGCGCAAGTAGGCCTCCGCGCCGCCCAGCAGCACGAGCAGCGGAAGCAGCGCGAACAGCGCCCGCGTGCCAAAGCCGAGTCGCGACTTCTTCTTGGTCGTCTTCTTCGCCACCTACTGGCCCGGCTCGATGGTCACTGCGGTGCGGTCCTCGATGGTGGAGCTCTTGAAATACTTGTTGTCGTACCAAGTGGTATCGTTGATCGACCAGGTGATCTCGCCGTTCTCAGGGGCGGTGAAGGTGGTGCCGGCACCGATGGGGAAGATCGTCTCCACGCCCTTCTCGGTGACGAAGCGACCCACCAGCATGCCGATCATGCAGCCCTCGATGTTGCAGGGGTAGTCGGCCCCGATGGCCTTCTCGGCCGTGCCCTCGACGTTGATCCACTCGCCCTTGTCGCTGATCCGGTACCTGTCCTTCACCGTGGCGGTGAGCTTGGCGACATCGCCCTTGCAGAGCGTGATGGGGCGTTGCCAGGAGCGCGCGATGTCGAGGTAGTCGAAGAGCGTGTAGGTGAGCGGCTGGAGGCACTCGCCCTCGGTGAGCTTCCCGGGCAGCGCGGAGAGCCAGGACGCCCACGGGCCGACGTCGCCCCCCTTCATGTGGGTCTTGCACAACTCCAGGTTGGCGCGCGCGATCGACTCGATCTGCTGCGGGCGACCGAGCAGCACGGTCTCCACGTCGTCGACCACCATGTCCTCGAACTTCACGCCATCTTCGCGTTGCCCGAGCCACTGCGCCTTCATCGCCTCGAGCGAGGCCTGCCGGGCGAGCTTGCGGTCGCCCTCGGCCATGCCCTCGAACACCGGCGGGTACCAGCACTGAGCCTTCATCCCCTCTTCCATCGCCCATTCCTGAGGAGGCGGCGGGGGTTCTTTCTTCTTCTTCGCCTCGGCGAGATCAACGAACAGCAACCAGGACATCCACGCTCCGGGAGGCTCGATAGTAACCGGAAGGGGCGGCCGGGCTTCCCTCGGGGATAGTCCCGCGACGCGATGCGCGGCTTGTCGAGGCTCCTGCTGGTGGAAACGGCACGCGGGATCCTGCCCGCCGATGAGCCTGAGGTGCTGCGTGCGCTGAGCGGCCTGCTCTACCGATTCGAGCATCATGCACGTCGCGACCTCATGCACGCTTTGATGGCGCGCGCCTCAGCGCCCACCCGCCGGGCAGCGGAGCACCTCGCGCGGGAGGCGCTCGACGTCGACCTGCAACGTCGCCTCGAGGAGCTGATCTTGCCGCGCGTGCGCCCGCAGTGGCTCGACCGCTATTACGACGTCGAGGGTGCCAGCGACACCGGTGGCGACTTGCTCGTGGCCGGCCGGGCGCCCCACCCGATGCTGGCGCTCGTGGCGCTCGCTCATGCGGTCCCGGGGCTGGCGGCGTTGCGTCCGGCGCGCGAGCCCACCGACGGTGCTGCGATGCGCTTCCTCGCGGCGCGATTCGCGGCGGAGCGAGAGACGATCCCCGTGCGCTGGGTCGACACCATCCCCGCCGGGCCGTGCCTCCTTGTCGACGGGGTCGGGCTTCCGGCGGATCGCCCGGCGCGCGCGGTGCTGGTGCACCGGGCACGCGACAAGCGCTGGCGCGTGGTCGTGACGGGCCGCGTTGACGTGGCGAGCGCTCTCGCAGACCACGCGGCGCGGTGGCCGGGCCAGGTGCTCGCCGGCGGTTGACACCCCACGGTAGGCTCGTTAGCCGCGCCGCTCTTTTGCTCGGAGTCGAACATGGCCAAGAAGAAAGCCCAGGGCCGCCAGACGATTTTCGTCGAGTGCACTACCTGTCGCGAGAGTGGGATCCCCGGCGTGAGCCGGTATGCCACGCAGAAGAACAAGAAGAACACCGCCGCGCGCATCGAGCTGAACAAGTACTGCCGATTCGAGCGCAAGGTTTCGCCGCACAAGGAAACGAAGTAGCGGCGAAGGTGGGCGTGGCCGCCTCGGCCCTGCGCTCGCTGATCGGCGTTACCCGGCGTACATCTTGATGGTCGCGGCTGCCTCATGGGCGAGGTCCCGGCAGGTTTCTTCGTCCACGTGACGCACCACTAGGTTGCCGTCCGCCAGGAAGGTGGCCTGCCAGTCGCGGCGTGGCTCGCCCACCGGCAACAAGTCCACCCGGGCCACGTGCGCAGCGTGTTTCTGCATGAAGCGGTCGAGACCCTCGACCGCGCGAATGCGGCCTTGTCCCTCGGCGCGCTTGAAGATGATCGCCGCCGACCACGGCCGTGCCGGGCGCGCGGGCACCGTGCCGTGCACCACGGCGTTGCCCCAGTCGCGGAAAAGGTCTAGGTCATCGGCGTAGTTCATCAGGTCGACCATGTTGGCCCCCGGCGGGCGACACGCCATCTCGCCGAAGATCGCGGTGCCGTCGGTCTTGCGAAACCACTCCATGTGGGTGATCCCGGTACCCATGCCGAGCGCGGTCACCGCGTCGCGACCGAGCTGCACGCCGGCCGCCAGCGACTCCGCCGCCGGTGACTTCAGCGCCTGGATGATGGGGCTGATCCACTCGTTGCGCCGTGCCACGAGCACGTTGGGCTCGTAGCGGCACACCGACTCGTACACCACGCGGCCTTCCACGCAGAGGGTCTCGTAGGTGAACTCCTCGCCCTCGACGAACTCCTCCACGGTGGCCTCGGGCACGTGGCGCATCGAGGCCAGGGCGGACTCGAAGCTCGGCCACGTTTCCACGCGGTGCGTGTCGGCGCTCCCTGCGCCGTCGACGGGCTTGAGGATCAGTGGGAAGCCGATGCGGTCGGCGGCCTGGCGCGCGTCGTGAGCGGTGCGAACCCGGGTGGTGCGCGGCACCCGCAGGCCGGCAGACTCCACGCGCTGCCGCATCGTGGGCTTGTCACGAAAGCCGAGCACCGTGTCGGGGGTCATGCCCGGCAGGCGCAGGTCGGCGCGAAGCTGGGCGGCGAGCAGGGTGAGCGGCTCCCAGAGCGACTCCACCCGGTCGGGCCGCCGTCCCGCCAGCCAGCGGAGCACGCGGGCGTGCACGTCGGCCACCTCGCCCATCGCCGGCACGTGGAGGTAGCTGGTCAGGGCTCGCCGGACAGCGTGCGGCAGCTCGTGAACGGGGGTGTCGCCCACGCCGTGTACGCGGCCCCCCGCCGCGGCCAGGCCCCGCGTGAACTGGGGCATCTCCGGGGGGTAGTTCGGCGACAGGAAGAGAACGTCCACGGCGGCAGTGTACCCGATATCAAAAAGCCCAAAGCCCGATCAGAGGGAAACGAAGACGCCCAGCGGCAAGTCCACCCGCGCCGCCCAGGCCATCTCGTCGTGCTCGGCGCCCGGTTCCCACCAGTGAAACAGGTCCTTCTCGTACTCGTACCCGAGGCCGACCAGGGTGTCGCGCATCTGGATCGTCTCGCAGTAGTTGTCGGAGGCGGTCAGGTCGTCGTCGTTGGTGCCGTCGCCGTCTTTGTCAGCACACGTGTCGCCGTTGCCGCCGGAGTCGATGTAGAGCACCGTGTCACGATGCCCCGCTGCGGCGTAGAGCTGGATCATCGTGTCGTTATCGGCGCCGATGCTGCCCCAGCCGAGGGTGCCCGACATGCTGCCGGCGAAGGCGTACTCGCCCGGGTAGCGCCCCGCGATGTGCAGGCTGATGAGCCCACCAAGGGAGCTACCGAGGGTGCCCACGGGGCCGGGCTCGCCATAGTGGCTGGCGACGAAGGGGCGAATCGTCCCCTGCACGAAGTCGGCGTACTCGTCGCCCTCGCCGCCATACCAGTCACCGTCGATCTGGTCGGGCACGTGGGTGTACTCCTCGAAGCGCTCGTCGGTGTTGTCGATGCCGACCACCAGGAGCCCACTGGGGGCGCTGTCCTGCACGTGCCACCCGCCCCAGATCGCCTCGGGATCGAAGAGATTCTGGCCGTCGTGCATGAACAAGGTGCGGTCGTGCCCGCCGCCGGGGACGAGCACGCGAAGGGTGCGCGCCCCCATGTAGATGCCGGCCACGCCGAAGTGCCGCTCCAGACGTGTGCTCGCCTCGTTGACGAGGCTCATCTCGCCATTGTCGTCGTAGGTGTACTGGCGCGACCAGGGGTCGGCGATCCACGCGCTGCCGTTGGTGAACTTGTACCCGCCGCTAGGGTCACTCACGACGAGCCAACAGAGGCCGTCGCGACAGTTCATCGGCTCCTCGGCCCAGTCGTTGAACTCGCCAGACAGCGACCAGTCGCCGTCGCGGAGGTAGACGAATAGGCGGCCGTCCTGCGTTTCGACGGGCCAGCCACCGTCTTGCGACAGGTGCAACATCGCCGCGTTGTCGGCGCGGATCTCGTCAACGAGCTCGCTCGCGGCGGGCAGGTCGCTGGGCTTGCCGCTGTCTTCGTGACCGCTGTCGGCGGCGGTGTCGTTGTCAGGCGGCCGCCCGCTGTCGCGACTGCGAGGATCCTTGTCCTCGACCTCGGTGCAAGCCAGCAAGAACAACATGCCTACTTCTTGGCTTTCGGGGCTTCGGCGTTCACGTCGTAACGGTCGGAGTACAAGGTGGCGTAGACGAACGCGCCGTCCTTGTTCTTCCAGCCGATGGTGACCACGAGGTCGGTGGCCTCCCGGCCCTTGAGGAAGTCGCTGACCGCCTTCTCGCTCGCGCTGGTCGGCGCGGTGATGGTACCGAAGTAGCCGCCGCCGCCCTCGCCGCCGGCCGCCTTCACGATCTCGGCGAGGATCTGCCCGTGGGTGTTGCCGAGCGCCGAGCGCCGCGAGAACTCGCTGCCATTCTGCAGCTCGTAGACCGCCTTCTCGTTGATGAGGAACTCCACCTGGGTGAGGCCCTGCTTGTCGCACAAGACCACGTTGGAGGACAGGGGGTCGAGTGTTTCCGGGAGGGCGGCCACCATCGCCGGGGCCAGGGCCACGCCGCGCGCGTTGACGATGTCGGCCTGTGTGAAGGTGGCGGTCTTGGCCATCCACGCGGCGTCTGCGGGCTTGGCGAGGGCGAAAGAGACGAGGAGCGCGAGCATGGGGGACTCCGGGTGCCGGTGCTAACGCGGCATGCTCGCTCGGCCTTCGATCGATCAGCGCTGCGACATGTTGTTCCCACTCCTGTTGGTACGGTGGCCCGGCCGGAACCAGCGGGCCACCCAGTCCAGCACACGCGAGCGAAGGTGAAGGCACATGCCCGCTCCCTACCTCGCGTTCTGCACCCAGGCGCGGAGCTCGTCCGGTCGGCGCCCGATCCAGTCCGCGAAGCAGGCGGCCTGGTAGTCGTGATCCTCGAGCGAGTAGGCCGCCTGGGGGTCGGCGGCCACGTGGTCGCGGATGCGCGCGTGCGTGCTCGTGGCGCGATCAGCGAGCTCGAGGGTTTCAATCAGAGTCGCGAGCGAGTCGAGCTCGTCGAGCAAGGCCTCGCGGCAGGTGGGCTCGTCTTCGCACCAGCGCGCCAGCCAGCCGTAGGGCGATGTGTAGTCCACGTCGAGGTACACGGGCTCGCAGGGCTGCGACAGGTCCCACGGCGGGTACACGTACACGAAGGTGGAGTCCGCCCCCCAGGGCGTGAGCGTGAGCCAGCCGGTGGCCGGGTCGACGTAGATGTGGTAATTATTCAGGTTATACGAGTAACTATCTGGGTGGTTGAGCGCCTTCTCGAGAGCGAGGTAGCGCACCAATCGGCTCCAGTCGAAGGCCGAGGCGATGGCCTCCGGCGTGCCCACGGCCGCGGCGTCGCAACCGGCCCAGATGCCCTCGGCATCGTAGGCGGCGCCGTCGTACTGCAGCTCGTAGCAGTCGCACGACACGTTGAAGTCGCAGCTGCGGGTCATCTCGTAGAGCGCGCCGTGAGGCCCGTCCCACCACTCGTCCACGAACTGGCCGTCCATCGGCTGCACCAGTGTGTAGAGCCCGCGCAGCTCGCCGTTGACGTACACGTCGGCGTAACCGGTGCGTGGCGCTGGGTTGTCGGCCTGTCGCCACGTCCAGTAAGCGAGGGTCTCGGCCATCGCCGAGGCGTCCCACACGTTGTTGTGCAGGCCGAGGCGCTCGTACCCGCGGAATGTCTGTCCCTCGACGAACTGGTCGAAGTCGATGCGGAAGGCGGGCTTCTGGTCGATGGGCTGGAAAGACGCGCTCCCCTTGAGGCGTACGCCCACGCGCGTGTAGGTCTCGCCGTCGTAAGCGAACTCACCCTCGACGTAGAGGTCGGGGTAGGCGCTGAGCTGGTTGATCGCGTCGTCGGACAGCGTGATGTCGAAGCGGTGGACCACCTCGTCGCTATAGAGTTCCCACTCGTCCACGTCGGGACCAGGCGCCTCCTCGGCGCTGTCGATGAGCGCCACGCTGTCGGCGATCATCTCGCTCGGCCCGGGCGGCGACTGGACGCACCCGAGCCACCACATCAGTACACCCCAGGCACGAATCGCCGCGTCGTACCCATGTAGTCGAGGTATCGCTGGCCGAAGGCCCCGGCGAGGAGCTTCTCCTCTTGGCGCGCGCGGTAGTCGCCGGCCGCGAAGTTCAGCAGCACACCGAGGAGGGTGAGCGGGTTGGGGACCAGCATGGCGGTGCCCACGGTGAGCAGCACCATCGCGGTGTAGATGGGGTGACGGATCCGCGCGAAGGGACCGTCGGTACAGAGCTCGTGCTCGGCGGTGAGCTCGGCCCGGAGACGCCAGGATCGAAACACCAGGAGCGTGCGGATGACCAGCGCCGTGGCGCCGAGGAAGAAGGGCACGCCGAGGAGCCGGACGAGGAGGGGAAGCTCGTAGGCCCACTGGCCGAAGCTCCCCGCGCCCATGCCGAAGTAGGTGGGAAAGAGCGCCGCTCCGTGGAGCCACACCACAAGGCTCGGTGCCGACGATCTGTGGGCCGCCGGTCCTGATTGTTGCTTGCCGGTGAGGCGATCAATCTGTCCCCGGGCGACGAAGGGGGCCCAGAACAGGACGTGGAGGAACCAGGGCAGGAGCGACATCGTGCGCGAGTCTAATCGAGTCCAACTCTGGACATGTCAATACTCATGCGCTACGATCGATGTCCCCCCGTGCGATTCCCGTCGCACCCACCTCCCCGGTGACCCATGTCCGACAACCTCGCTCTCGACCTTGGCCTGTTCGACGAACCCGCGCGGCCCGGTCCCGGCCCCGTGACCGGCGACACGCCTGCCCGCATCGGTGACGCCTGCCAGAAGGCCGGTATCCACGTGCCGAGCACGCTGTACAACGAGGCGCTGGTCCTCGCGCGCGACGGTCACCTCGGCCCCTCCCAGCAGCGATTGCAGATGCTCGTCTGCCTCGACCCCGACGACGGCGACGCCCTCTTGCTGCTCGCGCGCGTTCACGCCGCGCAGGGCCGCTGGAACGATGCGCTGTCGCGACTGGATGCCGCGACGGCCGCCGGTGCCCTCGCCCCGGCCGGCTTGCGCGACGCCTTCGAGGCCGCCATCCGCGCCGAGCGCAGCCGCGAGGAAGAGCACCGCGCCCGCGTGGCCGCCCGAGAGCTCGGCGAGATGCGTGCGCTTCGCCAGGAGGCGAAGACGCTCCGGTCGGAGGCCGTACGGCTGGAGACCGAGGTGTCGGAGACCCGCGAGCGCGAACGTTCCTGGAAGCTCGCTGCCCTCGCCTCCGGCGTGTTCGGGACGGTGGTGATCGGCCTGATGTTGGTTTTCGGCGGGAGCGACCCCGCGCCGGCGCCGGTGATCATCGACGCGGCGCCGCCGCTGGTGGAGGGCTCGCTCCCCGACATCGTGATCGAGCCGGCCGCCCCGGAAGACCTCGTGCCCGTGAAGGTGGGCGTGCCCGAGGAGGTGGTCGCGCCGCCCGACGCGGAGCAGGTGGAGAGCGGCCCGCGCACCCACGTGGTGAAGAAGAACGAGACCCTCTACAAGCTCGCTGCTCGCTACTACGGCGACAAGAGCGAGTGGAAGAAGATCGCCGAGGCCAACCCACAGACGGGGACCGACGGCACCAAGCTCGCGCTCGGGATGGAGCTGGTCATCCCCCAGTAGCGAGGAGCAGGTCGACGTAGCCCTCGATCTCGCCCGGCACGTCGGGGTCCGGGTAGGCGCGGATCGTCCCCGCCTGGTCGACCAGCACGAAGCGCGAGCCGTGGAGCACCGTCTCGGGGGCCTCGGTGGTGGCGGGCGCCTTCTCCATCAGGAGCTTGAAGCCGCCCACCACGACCGCGCGCATCGCCGCGGTGTCGCCGGTGAGAAATCGCCACTGCGGGTAGCTCGCGCCGAAGCGCTCGCCGTAGGTGCGGAGCACCGGTGGCGTGTCGTTCCCGGGGTCGACGGAGAAGCTCACCAGCTGGAGCTTGTCGCCGTAGCGTGTGCCCACCGCCGCCATGCGCGTGCTGAGCATCGGGCAGATGTCGGGGCACTTGGTGAACATGAAGTCGCCGATGAAGGGCTTCCCCACCAGGGTGTCGCGGGTGACGGTGGCGCCCTCCTGGTCGACCAGCGAAAACTCCACCACGCTGCCCAGCTCTTGCAGCTTGTAGGGACTCTCGGGCTCGGGGGTACAGGCAAACAACCAGATCACAGCTTCTCCAGGGCGCGCTTCGCCGCCTCGTGCTTCGAGGTCTTCACGGCAGCTTCGTAGGCCGACTTGGCCTCGGTCGTCTTGTCCTGCCGCGCGAACAAGAGGCCGAGGCGGTAGTAAGCCTGTCCCCGGTACTCGGGGAGGACGTCCTTGAAACCGATGTAGTTCTGGAAGGACTTCTCGGCCTCGGCAAAGCGCGACATGCGCGCGTACACCACGCCCATGTGGTAGTGAGAACGCTGATTATCGGGCGCGTAGGCGAGCACGTCCTTGTACATGCGCAGGGCGTCTTCGTAGCGGCGCATGCTGGTGAGCACGCGGCCCGCGGTCATGTTGTTGATGACGTTGTTCGGATACTTCGTGCGACCGTACATCGTTCGCGCCAGCGCGTTTCGCAGGTCGCGCTCCTCGATGTAGGAGTAGGACAGGGCGAGCGTGGCGGCGGGCGACAACAATACGCCTTCTTTCTCCACTTTCTTCATGAGTTCCTTGCCTGCGGCCCGCTCGTCGGCGCCATCGGGCACCAGCGGTGAGGCGCGCGCCACCACCGTGCGCCAGTACATGTACATGCCGTCGCCGAGCTTCGGGTCGATGAAGGCGGGGGCGGCCTTCACGCTCTCCGAGAGCGCTTTCACCGCGTCGAGCCCGTTGCCGATGGCGGCCACGAACTCGCCCTTGCGCATCAGGTGAATGCCCTCGATGCCCCGCATGCCCGCCAGCAGGAAGTACTCGATCGACTCGTTGCCCGGCGTCTGCAGGCCCGACTGGATCTGCTTGATCGCGCCTTCTTGCGAGAGCCGGTACTGCTTCTCGTAGCGGAAGTCGTAGTTCTCGAACATCAAGGCCTGGTAGATCACCGCCACGCCGGAGGGGCCGATGCCGGTGGTGGGGTACTCCGTCGTGAGCGAGTCGAGCTCCTTCTTCGCGGCCTTGTAGTCGCGACGGTAGATGAGCTCAATCGCGTTGCGACATCGATCGGCGAACTGCACGTCGATGCGAAGCACCTCGGCGGCCTTGTAGGACAAGGGCGAGTAGGGCCGGTTGGCCTCGGCGGGATCCACCTCGGCGGGCACCTCGGGCTCCTCGACCGGGGCGGTGCTGGTCTCGGTGGTCTTGCCGGTGACGGTGTTCTCGTCGAGGTCGTCGCCCTCGTCTTGAGCGAACGCGAGCGAGAGGAGAAAGGCGAGGATCAAGCAAGCTCCACGTGACGACGCGCGGCGGCGTCGAGGATGAGGTCTTCCAGCTGCACGCCGTCGAAGCGGTTCACCTGCTGGATGCCGGTGGGCGAGGTGACGTTGATCTCGGTGAGCCAGCCCCCGATCACGTCGATGCCCACGAAGAGCAGGCCCTCGGCGCGCAGCGTGGGGCCGATGCGCGCGCAGATCTCCTGCTCGCGGGCCGTGAGCTGGGTGGCATGCGCCGTGGCGCCGACGTGCAGGTTGCCCCGGTGGTCGGCCTTGCCGGGCACGCGGAGCACCGCGCCCTGGGGCTCGCCATCAACCAGGATGATCCGCTTGTCGCCCTCCACGATCTCCGGGAGGTGCTGCTGCGCGAGGATGTACTCGCGTCCCTCGCTGCTCAGCACCTCGATCATCGAGCGCAGGTTGGGATCGCCCATCTTGCTGACCAGGACACCCCGGCCGCCGTTGCCGTCCCAGGGCTTGAGCACCACCCGGTCGGGTAGGCTTGCCGCGAAGGCCATGATTCGCTTGATGTCGCGACTGATCAGCGTGGGCGGCGTCAAGTCCGCGTAGGCCGCCGCGAAGAGCTTCTCGTTGCGCGACCGCAGCCCGGCTGGGGCGTTGAGCACCAGCGTGCGCCGGGGGACGAGGTCGAGCAGGTAGGTGCTGAAGATGTACGTCATGTCGAAGGGCGGATCTTTCCGCATCCAGGCGAGGTCGAAGTCGCCCAGCGGCCGCTCGGCCCACTCGCCCTTCTCAAAGCCCGTCGGCGTGGCGCGTACCTGCTGCATGCGCGCGCGGGTCTTGCCGGCCTCGCCCCACATCTCGCTGGGGTGGCACCACCACGTTTCCCAGCCGCGGCGGGTGCTGCCCTGCATCAGCATGTAGGTGGAGTCGCCGGAGAGATCGAGGGAGTCGATCCAGTCCATCACGAAACAGGAGCGCATGCCGTCGCCTATCGCGGGCGGCGGGCGGTGGAGCCAAGGCGCGCCCCCGTCTCCCCGCGTAGGCCTTTCCGCCCCGCCGGACAGATGCTCACCATCTTCCTACCCTTCGTCGGCTGTACCTCCACCGTGCCGCGGGGCGGGGAGGTGGGCGATTCGGGCAACAGCACCGGGAGCGAGCCGTCCACGGAGTCAGCGGGCGACACCGGCTCCGGCGGCGCCGACACGGGCGACACCGCCGTGGCCAACCTGAGGATCTTCAACGAGGCGATCGCCGATGCCGTTGACGCCGAGGGCGCCCTGCTGCTCGACGACCACGGGCTTTTCTACGGCCACGGGCTCAACAGCGGTGACGGCTGGATGAGCGACGACTGCGCGCACCCCACCCAAGAGGGGCACCACCAGATCCGTCGCCTCGCCTGGGAGGCATGGACGGGCGCGAGCTTCTGACCGCACAGCCTTGCCGCTCAGACGGGGTCGGCGTCCGCCCGGCTCCCGCTGGCCAGTCGGCGTCGTGAGCGATTGCTGCGCGAACCGGAATCGTCGCGAGCACAGTACGTTCCAACCGGACGACCGCGATCAGCCGCAGCCTCGGGCGCAGGCTGGCGCATGGAAAAGGCAGGTTTGCTGGTGGCTGCGGCCGCAGGTGGCGTCGAGGGTGCCGGATTCGGGCGCCGCCAGTGCCGCTTCAGCCATCTTGTGCTCACGACGAGTGCCGTTCGATTGTCCATTGCTTACGACGTCTGCGCGGCGAGCTCCCGATCCGACCCTCCTGGGCGGTGGTGCGAGGGCTCGGCTCTACGCGAGCGCCAGGCTGCTTCGCCGGGACGGCATTTCTTTGGCTCTGGCCGCCAGCGCCACGTCGAGCGACGCCCCCGCGTCGAAGGCCACCGCGGCCGCTTCCCCGGCCTGGATCGCCGACTCCAGCGAGGCGGTGAAGTAGCGCGCCTGCCCGTTGAGGCTGGTGGCGAGGTACACGGGCGCCGTTGCACAGCGGACGGGGAGCGCGCCGTGTTGCACGATCTGGGTGGCGCTCGAGAGGCCGTGGACCTCTACCCGACAGGGCTCGGGGAGGCAGGGATCGACGCGCCGCTCGTCGTCCCAGAGCAGCGCGGCGAGCGCCTCGGGCGTGTAGTCACTGGCGCGCTTTCCGAGGCGTTCATGGACCAGCGCGGTGTCGACGGCGACCGAGCCGACCACGACGGCCTTCTCGCCGGGCGCGAGGTGATCCGCGTACTGGGAGTGCTGGACGAGGATCGCGTGCCAGTGACGGCGCACGTTGTGCCCGCCCAACGGCAGCTCGGCGGGGAGCGGCTCCGAGAAGAACCACGCGATGCCGAGATGCTCGTACTTCGAGTCGGAGAGCAGGCCGGGGAGCGCGGCGGGCTCGTGCCCGAAGCCTCGGGCGATCGTGGCGTCGCTGGCTGAGAGCAGCTTGGCCAGGGCCGGAGGGGGCACGGCGAGGAAGACGGCGTCGGCCACCACGTGCTCGCCGTCCGCCAGTTCGACTCGCGACTGCTCCCGTGTTGCCTCGCGTATCACGGTCGCGACACCCGAACGCATCACCACGCCCGCCTCCCGGAGCGCGCGTCGCCAGGCACTCACGAAGCCCGCCTCGGCGTTGGGTGGGCGGGCATTCCAGTACAACGCGGAGCCCCGGCGCCCCAGGATCGACCCGAGGTTGGTGCCGATCCGCAGGAAGAGCTCCCACATCGTCATCCGCAGGGTGCCCGCGATGCCGCCGAGCGCCGTGGCCCTCATCCAGCGCTGGCAGTGCTCGCTCACGCCATTCTCCGCCATCCAGTCCGGTACCGACACCTGGCGGTAGTCGCGGAGCGAGAGGCGACTGGCGAAAAAGGCGCGCGCCAGCTTGAAGAGGTCGGTCCATGTGCACGCCGCGATGAAGGGCTGCAGCCAGTCACGTCGGAGGTCGTGCCGAGCGACGAAGTGCTCGTCCCACCGAGTGCCCAGGAGGGCGAAGAGCCGCGGCGCCGTGGTGTAGGAGGGCTGGAACACCTTGCAGGAGTTCTCGGACTGGTAGTGTCCCTCGGCGTCGAGTCGACACGCCCAGAGGCCGCCCAGCTGCTCGCGCTCGACGAGCACCACCTCATGGCCTCGCAGGCCCAGCAGCAGCGCGACCGTCATCCCGGCGGGGCCTCCGCCCACCACCACCGCCCTCACGCGCCCACCTCGGCGCACCGGCGGCTCAGGTCGACGCCTAGCTGCGAAAAACGCGCGAATGAGGCAGTGAGTCTCGGCCACAGGGGCCGAGCGAGGATCCCTCGGACCGTCCAGGTTTGCACCAGGGTGGTGTCGTCGTCACCGGTCAGCACGAACTCGTGTTCCATCTGCAGCAACCAAGGATGTACCAGGGTTGCCACCAGTACGAGCCTGCGCGGTGAGTCGATCACCTTGAGCACTGCCCGGTGGACGTAGGGCTTCCCGGTGGGCTGGGTGATCTGGAAGGTGATCGGCTCCCCGGGGCGCAGGTCGCCCTCGGCGTGGGGGAGCAGGGTGTTCCACTCGGGCCAGGCGGAGACGTCGACCAGGATGCGCCATGCCCGTGCGGGCGGCGATGAGACTGGCGTGGAGAGGGTGAAGGCGTGGGTCACTGACAGGCGGTGGCGCTGGGGGTGCGAGGCGGCATGGAAGGCGGGTTATCGCGGTGGGGGCTGCCCCAGGCTAGCTCATGGGTGGATCGCTGGCGACGCGGGGAAGGGGCCCGGCGTCGTCGTAAGCGCAAGTGTTCTGTATGGGACTCGTCGTAAGCACAGGTGTTCTGAATGGGGTGCGTCGTAAGCGCTGGTGCTTCGAGTAGCGGGATTGAGCGCGCTGGTGGTTCCAGGCGCGGTGGGCGGCGCCTCGCTTCACGGTTGAAGGGGCGTTTTGCGGCATGGAACGCGCCCCGCGCGCCGAAGAGCCCTCTCTTGGCGCTGTTCGAAGCATCAACGCTCACGACGGAGCCTGCTCGGCGTGTCTGCGCTCACGACGGGGGCGCGAGGCGACATGGAACGGAGGGTATCGCGTCTCTGCGGGCCTGCCGTGCTACTCGACGGTGTCCCAACAACTCTCGGTTGCGCCTTCCCAGTAGGAGTAGTCGAAGCAGGGGTCGTCGTAGTACTCGTCAGGCATCTCGGTGTCACAGAAGCGGTTGGTGGCCTGGGCGAAGACGACGAGGCAGCGGCCGGCCTCGCACTCGTCGAAGCCGGTCGAGCAACGGTCGCCGACTTGCCCTCGCTCGAACTCCCACCCCGCCCTGGCGACGTACTGCGTGCAGTCGTCGATTGTTGTTTCCAACTCCTCGGCGTGACAGCGTGCCGTGTACTCGCAGTAGCGGCGCGCCAGCGTCGTAAAGAACTCTTCTTCTTCAACGCAGAAGGCGAGGGCCTCGCAGCCGGTTGGGACGACGAGGGGGACGACGAGCGCTAGGCGACGAAGCATGGCCCGCCGCTCAACGTGACGGACGCCCGCGGCACGCACGCCTCCTCGAAACTGGTGGTCCACGGGTAGTACGCGAAGCCACCACTCGCAGTGCCACAGCCCCAGGAATCGCTGTGCTGCGAGAGCAGGGTCGTCGAGCACACGAAGGTGTCGGAGTCCGGGAGCCCCAGTCTGGCCTGCACGCGGGCGACCCAGGCCTCGGCGGCCATGTCGAAGCAGCACCCGCAGCTCGGAGAGGTGTCGCAGACGCAATGGCCGCCTGTACCCATGAACACGTGGCCAATCTCGTGGATTAACAGGCGACCCAGGCGTGGTAGCCGCGCGGCGCCGGCCCGAGCCAGTTTCCACGCGGAGACGAACGCGGCGACGTCGCCTTCCTCGAGCGCGTACTGCAGCGCCACCCGCGCCCACGAGATCGCGTAGTCGAGGACGAAGCCCTCCCAGGCTATCCTCACGGCGGGCAGGCGCACGGCGAAGCCAGTGGGCGACGCGCTCGCCGCCGGGCTGGTGTGGGGACCGCTGCGTGAGCCTGATGCGCGTTCGTAGAAGCTCCAGTAGTCCGTTCCCCACCAGTTCTTCGAGGTGAGGTCGGCGCTCCAGTCGTCGAACTGGCCCCCGTAGAAGTGACCATCCTCGTCTGACTGGTGGCAGACGTCCGGCGTCTCGCGGTCGCACGTGGTGACCGCCCGTGGTGTGACGTCGGTGGATGTCGACACCACCAGGATGCTGAGCTGACACGGCCCGTGCTGCGCTTCCTCGGTGCCCAGCCAGGTGGCCTTTTCATATTCCCGGCTCGTCGCCGCGTCGCCTCGGAGTACGTCCCCTATGAAGTTGTGGAAGTGCTCGCACGCGTCGGAGCCCGACCAGCTCTCGCGCGCGTAGGTCTGGAAACGCGCGACGAGGTCACAGGCGTGGTACAGCGCCTCTCGCGGGCCCCCGCGTTTCTCGAAGAACAGACGGTAACTACGGCCGGACTGCGCCTTTTGGAGGTCGATCATCCAGCACTTCAGCACCTCGTTGAACTTCTCCCGGTCCACGCCCTCGCCGTGGGACTTGAACCCGTTCCAGAGAATCTCCACGCAGTCATCCTCGTCGAGCCAGTCCTGCGCGTCGTGATGTTCCCAGAACCAGTCCGCGTCGATGCAGCGGTCTACCTCCCCGTAGCGGACGTGGATCCGGTTGCGGAGAGCACAATCGTAGGTGCCCTCGCAGTCGCAGGCCCAGCCCGCGAGATCCACGCCAACTTCCACTACGCCGGCGGCGAGGTGTTCTCCGGGCACGCCGTGACTGGGCGGCGGCGCGCCCATCGCGGCCGTCCGGGTGCGCCAGAGGCGCGCGAGCTCCTGCGGGAGTTGCGCGTGCTCTTCGGCCGAGATCGCGCGCCCCCGGGCGGGCCGTGCCGGGGTGAGCAGCTCGCCGCGCGGCGTCCGCTTCGCCCGCAGATTCGCGCTGCGCGTGGGCAGGAGCCCCGGCGGTGGCCCCTCGCGCCGGAGTTTGTCGATGAGCGCGGCCACGTCTTCTGCCGCCGCCATCGTGTCGCGCTGCCGGCAGGCCCCACGCGGCATGAGCATCGTCGACCGCGTGTCGATCGCGCACGCCTCCGGTCGAGCCTGCGACAGCGGGAACAGCCCTGCGGGCTGCTCCCCCACCTCGGTGCCGCACTCGAGCCTAGGCTGTTGCAGCTCGACCTTGGCACCGAGATTGAGTGTGCGGCCGACGGCGACGTTCGGGTGGGCCGCCATCGGGGTGGCGCCCTCGCCCTGGCACTCGCACCCGCCGCCATCATGGGACGCGCCCTGGCCGCACGATGGCGAGCCACAGCTCCCGCCGCAGCCGCAGCCGGCCACGGCTATTCCTTGGCTACCAGGTCGACGGTCGCCACCGGCGCTCCGGCCACGCCCGCGTCGGTGCGCCAGCGGATGAACCGCAGGAAGGTGGTGATCTCGATGAGGTTCGGCGCCGCGTTGAGCGGGATGCTGACCACGGTGCGCCACGCCCCCTCCTCCTTGACCGAGGCGGTCTCGATGATGAGGTTACCACCGGTGCCCAGCACCACGAGGCGGCAGTCTACGATCACGACGCGAAAGGCACCGAGGTCCACCACGTTGTTGTCGGGACAGAAAAGGTTCGGCGTGAGCGCGCGGGTGTCGAGGATTCGGACGTACTGACCAGCCATTCGTGGCCTCCTTCACGAGCGGAAGGTAGCACCAGCACCAGCACCATCACCAGCACCACTTTCTTGCGATTCTGTATTCCATTACACGATTGGCGACGCCCTGCTTCCCCGCGCAACACCTCGCGAACAAACGGTGGAGTACGTCTTCGCGTGCGCCCCCCCGTGTCGTCGCGAGCCTCTGCCGCCGCGTAGAGCCGCTCCACGGCGGCGGGTTGGCGCCTTGGGACGTCGCTACTCGCAGGTGTATGCGAGGGCGTCGCAGGTGAAGTCAGCTACGCCGTCGAAGCGGTAGGAAGCGTGCACCACGAGCGAGTCGTGGAAGTAGCCGTCCCACGAGGCGAAGGCGATGTCGTCGGGGGCGTTATCGTCGCCGCCCTCGCCCCAGTCGGTGTTGATCGACGTGATGGTCAGCTCGCCGCGGGGGCCCCAGTCGTCGTTGTAGTCCACGAGGACGGCGCCGCCGCGCGTGTCATCGACGGCGGAGTTGCGGAGGATCTCGCTGTCGATGAACAGTACCGTCGAGGAGATGCCTTCCGGGGGCTGAGGAATCGTCACCGCGCCGCCCCAGTAGCCCGAGTTGTCGCTGATGCGCACGCGCCGGAACTCCCAGCTTCCCCAGGCCTGCAGAGCCCCCTCGGGCTGGTCATCGTGGTTGAACGGGTCATCGCACTCCACGTCGGACTCCCCGGGCGCCGAGCACTCGTCCGATGCCCACTCGGCCACTGAGTCAGCGATGGCGAGATCTGTGATGGTGACCGGCCGCTTGTGGTTGCCTCCGAACACGCCCTCGCCCGTGCCCACTAGCTGGGTGGTGTCCCGGCCCGTCCCCCGGATCAGGACCGGCGTGGGTGACGTCGAGGCGGGTGTGTCGTCTAGGCGACCCTCCACCTCGTGCGTCCCCGGGCAGACGTCCACCACGCCGTCAAGTTGCAGCGCCCGCTCGACGGCCGCCGGCAGCGTCGTGTGCGCCTCCCCATCGGCGGTGACCGCGATGCCCAGCTCGCAGGGGGCCCGGTCCGATTCGCTGCCGCCGGTGCAGCCGGCGAAGGCGAGGGGCACGGCCGCCAAGGGTACGCGCCTCATGGGGGGATGATCCGGAATAGGTCCTGGCCCGCGCTCGGGAGGGCCACGGCCTGCAGGCCCGCCACCACGGCCTTGCGCATCGCCTTGTCGGTGGCCTTGTCGGCGCTCTCGCTGCTTGTGAAGGGGAATCGATTGTAGAGCACCACGAGGCTCAGGCCCCGCGAGCCGGTGGAACTGCCCTCGTGGTACACGTCCGCCGCGCCGCCGCTCACGTGGCCGGTCTTGAACCAGCTCCCGCTGCCGTGCCAGCCACCGCTCTCCCAGCCGTAGCCCATGCCGGAGGACTGCCCCGTGGCGCCCTGGTAGCGGAGCATCTCGCCATACCACACCTTGTGGTCGAACAGCGCCTGCCGGTAGAAGGTCTCGCGCGCGTAGAGGGCAAGGTCGTAGGCAGAGCTCACCCAGCCGCCGGCGGCATCGGTGAGGCGAAGGCGGCGCTCGGCGTAGGGCTCGTAGTCCTCGAGGTCGGTCGTGGTGTAGCTACCCCCCTTGCCCTGGAAGGACTGGGAGAGGGTGGCCACTGTCGCGGCGCTCCCGGGCCAGCGGTAGCCAAACACGGGGAGCTCGCCCAGGCCGCGCTCGCGCGACAGGTCCGGCCCCACGCGCGTGTCGCGCATGCCGAGCGGGCGCAGCAGGGCCTCGCGCACGAAGGCGTCGTAGCCCCGGCAGCTTGCCCCTTCGATGGCGCGACCGAGCATCCAGTAGCCCAGGTTGGAGTAGCAGTAGTGAGAACCGGGCTCGAAGGCGAGGGGCCACAGGTTGAAGTAGCGCAACATGTGGTCGTGGGTGACGGGCCAGGTCGCACGGTTGGCCTCCGCCATCTCCTCGTGGAAGGAGGAGATGTTCTTGCCCATGACGCCTCGGCTGCGTGTCATCGGGTACGAGACGTACGGATACACGCCCGCCACGACCAATTGGCCGTTCTTCAGTTGGGTGCTCGAGTACCCGTCATCGAACCACCCGCCTCGGTGGGTGAGCAGGTGTTCCAACGTGATGCTTTCCCGCCACGCTCGGTCGTCGTGCCGCGCGCCCCTCTGCGGGATCCACTTCTCGTCGACGAGCCCCTTGTCCACCGCCTCGGGAAGCCGGTCCAGATCCACATACTCATGCAGCAGGTCCTGCATGTTGCCGAAGACCTCGAGGTCCGCGAGGCGGCAGGCGGCCCAGGCCGTGAAAGTCTTGCTCACGCTCCCCACCCGGAAGCCGCTGTGCGGCCCCGCCCACGATGGCTGCTCGCGGATGTACTGGTAGACGGACAGGTTGGTGAGCCCGGCGCAGTGGATCAGGCGCCCGGCGCTGTCGAGCACGGCGATCGCGCCGTTCGGCACCCCGTTGGTGGCGAGGAACGTGGCGAGCGGCTGCTCGAGCGCCACGCGGTCGGCCGAGGCCAGGAGCGAGCCGCCGACGGTGTAGATGGTGGCCTGTCCACTCGTGCTGGACGACACCGGCCCCACCGTGTAGGCCCGGGTGGCGTCGGCGCGCCGGTACTCGCCGGGCAGGTTCTCGGGGCAGGCGTGTCGCCGTGCCGCCGGGTCGAACCACGGCGGCGGGAGGTCGATGTCCGGGCCGGGGTCCGGGAGGTCCCCGGGCTCGTCGATCCCTGGCACGGCCACGGCCGCGTTGCGCGGCGCCGACGCCCCGGCGCCCACGGGCCGCACGCGCGGGTCTGCGGGGGCAGCGACAGGGCGGAGTCGCGGGTCCATCGGCCTAGCTCTGCCGTAGCATGCCCGAGATCAGGAAGGTCACGGCGGGTGTGGTGCCCGTGACGCCCGACACCTCCCATCGGATGTACTTGAGCAACTCCGACACGCGCAGCTTCTGCGAGTTGTTGGTGGTGCTCACCACGTTGAATGTGCCGGCGACCACCCAGCCATCCTCGGTGTCGAGCTGCATGCCGGTGATGATCCGGATGGTGGCCGTGGGCGAGGCCGTGCCCTCCAGCGCGGGGACATACAGCAAGAGGTCGGCGATGTCGTATTCGGACACGTTGACGGCCTGTTGGAGCGGCTGCTTGGTCGCGACGGTTGTTCGCACGGGCTGCGGGGTGAGTTGGAGCTCGGAGGTCATTCGAAATCCTGGGTCGTGGAGGAAGCGAAGCGATGGAGTCGCGACACTGTGGCACGAGTATTGCGGCGGCGGCGGCGGCGGCGGCCCACTCCTGACATATTCTTGGCAAACGCGCCCGTCCCGCCGTTCGCGTCGTCTTCCTACTTCCCCACGCAAAACCGCGCGAACAGCCTGTCGAGCACGTCTTCCCGCGCGCCACCCACGGTGTCGTCGAGGGCCTCCACCGCCGCGTAGAGCCGCTCCACCGCGGCCGCCGGTCCCGCCTCGCCGAGCGCGCTCGCCGCCTCCCGCGCATGTGTCGCCACTCGCGAGAAACACTCCGCCTGGCGCGCGCTGTGGATCACGGCACCCGCGCCGAGGTCGTCGAGGCCCAGTCGCGACAGGATCGCGGCGCGGAGGGCGTCGAGGCCCTCGCCGGTGCGGCTCGACACGCAGAGCCCCTCGCGCGTCGCGACGTCACCAAAGGTGTAGACCACGAGATCCTCGCTGGACACCACAGTTTCGCCAGGCGGGACGCAGCGAAGCACGAGGTCGGCCGCGTCCCGCTCGGCGCGACCCATCGCGATCCCCCGCGCCTCGATCTCGCCGCTTGTGTCGCGCTCCCCGGCGGTGTCGACCAGCACGAGCCGCGCGCCCTCCAGCTGCAGCGTGGCCTCCACGACGTCGCGGGTGGTGCCCGGGTCGGGCGAGACGATCGCCCGCTCGCGACCGAGCAGCGCATTGAACAACGACGACTTCCCCGCGTTGACCGGCCCCGCCAGCACCACCCGGGCTCCCTCCACCGCCACGCGCCCGGCGCGTTGCGAGGCGGCCAGCGCCGAGGCGCGATCAGCAACCGCCAGGATCCTTTCGCTGAGCCGGGCGTCGTCCTCGAAGAGCAGGTCTTCCCCGGGGTAGTCGAGGATGGCCTCCAGCTCGGCCGCCACCTCGACCAGGGCGTCGCGCAGCGCCTCCACCTCGCGGGCCACGGCGCCGTCGAGGCCGGCCCGAGCGAGGTCGAGTCCCCGTCGCGAGGTGGCGGCGATGGTGGCCATCACCGCCTCGGCTCGCGTGAGGTCGAGTCGCCCGTTGAGAAACGCGCGCCGCGTGAACTCACCGGGGTGCGCGGGTCGGGCGCGGAGCGCGCGGAGCAGGCGCTCCACGATGAGCGGGTTGCCGTGGCAAGAGATCTCCACGACGTCTTCCCCGGTGTAGCTCCGGGGGCCGGGGAAGTAGGTAACGAGCCCGTCGTCAAACACGCCCTCGTCGTCACGCAGTCGCACGTGGCGGGCGTGCCGAGCCGGCGGGAGGGGACCCGTCACCGGCTCCACGGCGGCGCGTACGTCGTGACCGCTGGCGCGCACCACCGCAACGGCGGCGTGTCCCCAGGCGGTGATGCACGCGGCGATGACGTCGTTCCCCGTCAGCGGACCCATACCTCTACGCTCGGGTCCTCGTTGTCGCGACCGTCGTAGCCGTGGATGTAGGTGCCCACGATGCCGGCGAACACGTGCTCGCCGTCGTGGCTGGTGCCGAACTCGCTGGTCACGCCGCAGTCGGCGGAGGTGAGCCCGTAGTGCCAGCTGCAGGGGTTCGACAGCTCGGTCCAGCCGTCGAGGTCGTAGGTCTGGTAGGCGGCGGTGCAGTCGCCGGTGGAGGTGCTGCCCGAGGTGTACACGCAGCTATCGGCCCAGTAGAGCGTGGTGTCGACGGTGCACGCGCCCGTGGTCCGGTCTTCCAGCGTGCAGTAGCTGGCGGTGCCGCGCGCCCGGTAGCGCACGGTGACGAGCGCGTTGATGTCGGCGTCGTCGAGCTTGAAGGACTGCGTGGTGTCGGTGGTGGTGGTGCCCACGGCGGCGCCCGAGGTCCAGCCGGCCACGCCGCCGGTGTTGCCCGGCCAGACGAAGTTGGCCACGAGCGTCCAGCCGCCGGTGTCGCGCGTCATGTCGCACACCACCTCGGTGGGCACGCCGGCGAGGTCGATCCAGTAGTTGCCGTCCGCCGCCGCCGTCCGGATGTCCTGGATGCCGAGGCAGCTCCGGCCGGGGCAGGACGCGTCGCTACCGAGGAGGGTGGCCGGGTCGTCGATCTCGCCGTCGCAGTCCTGGTCCACCCCGTCGCAGCGCTCGGTGGCGGCGGGATTGAGCGTGGGGTCGGCGTCGTCGCAGTCGCCGTCATCCTCGCTGAATCCGTCGCCGTCGTCGTCGGTCAGGTAGGGGTCGGGGGCGGTGTCGGTATCGACGGCGGTGTCGATGGCCGAGTCCCGGCCGGTGTCGGCGCTGTCGACCGCCGTGTCCGCCGCGCTGTCGGTGGCGCTGTCGTTCGTGCTGTCGGTGACGCTGTCGCTGTCTGCGGGCGAGCCCGTTTCGTGCGTGGCTGTGTCTTTCACCTCGGCAGGTTCGCAGGCGGCGAGGGACAACAGGACGAGCACGGGGCCATCGTATCGCGAGGCGCCGCTACACCGCCCCCACGTCGCGGCACCAGGCGTCGAGGAAGATCAGGGTCCACAGGCGCTCGACGATCCTGATGGTCCGCCAAAAGCGTGGCACCTTGCGACACGTTCCTGCCTGTTACAAATGGTGACATTCTAGAAAAATAGGCTTTCATATAATGCTCGTGCTCGTGCTCGTGCTCGTGCCCGTGCCCGTCCCTGGTTCCGCGTGCTCGCCCTCGCGTGCCGGGTCGCATACCTGTCGCGACAGGCAAACAGCGCCGCCGTCGCGGCGCGCGGCCTGGAGGGATCATGGGCGCGGTTTCTGGACAGAAGGTGGTCTTGCACACGGTCGCGACGCGGTTGATGATGCAGACCAACGGCATCGACGCGACGGAGATCGTGCTCGATCTCCCGCCGGGCGACATGGCCGGCTACGGGCCGTACCTCACCTCGATCACCGCGCACGTCCAGGCCGACGCCCGCACCGCCAACTTCCAGTGGAAGGTGGTGTCCTACTGGTCGATCGACGGCGTCAACTGGTCGACGGCCAGCGACGTCTTCGCCTACGTGAGCACGGGCACGCCGTCGATCCAGGCGCCGTTCACCGACGTGGCGAAGCTCGGCATCAAGATGCGCTACGCGCTGGTGTGCAAGCCGAGCTCGGGCACGGCGCGGGAGCAGGCCTTCGTCACCTGCGTGCTGGCCTTCGAGTTCAAGACCTGATGGCAGGGCGCGAGCGTGGCCGCCTCGCCGGGGCCTCGGGCGCGGCCGGCGGCGAGGGCGGCTGGGTGCCGCTCGGCATCCCCGAGGCGGTGCGTCACCCCTTGCCGAGGGGTGTCCCCCCCGCGCGAGGGTTCCAGTCGAAGGTTCGGGGCCCCGCCCCGGTGGCGGCGCCGCCTCCGTCGGAGGTCGCGGATATCGAGGAGCTCGTAGGCTCCGCGCTCGGCGACTGCACGTGGGTGCTCGGCGGCTGGGCCATCCCGCTCCTCGACGCCCCGGAGAACGAGACCCTCCACGAGGCCTGCGAGGTGCCCTGGGGTACCGCGCTCGGGATGCACGTGTCCACGGCGAGCACCTGCGTGCTGCGCGACGCCGACGGCAAGGGTGGGCAGCGCCTGTACATCCAGCTCGCCATGCTCCTGGACGACCAGTCCGGCGGCGGCTACGCGCTCCCGGCCACCAATCCGGCCGACACCGCCGGATCGATCACGCGGGAGTCGCCAGGCGCCAACGCCTCCGGTCGTTTCTCCGCCGACTACATCGCCTTCGTCGACTCCACCGATGGGCTCACCTTTCCCGTGTACGCCCCGGTGTACGAGGCGAGCGGCAACTGCGGCCAGCCGGTGAGAGACACCGGCGCGGGCGCCTACGACGCGGCAGGGTGGACACCCACGGCGCTCAACTGCCGCACCCCGGCCGGCGCCGCGCCGTCGTCGAGCGGCGACTACGTGGCCTACCGCGACCCCACGGTCATCGACCTCCGCGCGCGCTATGGGAACCTCGGCTTCTGCATGATGGTGTGCGTGGAGGCGCGCTCGCGGGCGCCAATCGACGCGGCGTCCGACGCGTTCACGGAAGGCAAGTCCGGCACCGACCCGCTCACCAACCCCCGGACGCGCGTGGTGTGTTTCCTGTCGCCCGGCCCGGACTTTGCGCCGGGCGGTCTCGCGCCCACCCCCGGGCAGCTGGGGCAGGCTTTCGTGCTGGTGGAGCCGCGGGCCCAGGACGTGATGCCCCAGCCCGAGTGGTATGGCGTGCCTACCGCCACGATCACGCCGGACGGCGACTCGCTCGTGCTGATGGTGCCCTGGCGTGACAATCGGCCCATTGGGAAGGTGCCGGCGCGGGTGTACCAGAGGTACCCGGTGGCGTCCGGCCACCGGCCGCCCTGGTATCCGCCGGCAGGGGCGTCCGCGACCTCTGGCATTTCCGTGTTCGTCGTCTCGCTCGACGACCTCCTCGTGGCGATCGCGCCCCTGTGGGTGCCCTACGTCAACAACCCCGGCGTGAGCTTCAGCGATCCGTCGCGAGCCGCGCTCAACCGGCTGTTCAGCGAGGGGTACCAGGGGGAGGTTCTCGCGGTGGACGACGAGCCGGTGGACATCGCCGACATCGAGTCCTTCGCCGACATGGCGACCTACACGCCCATCGATCCGCACGTGCACGCATGCTCAAACGTGACGTGGATGTACTTCGACCGTATCGACAGCGATTCCGATCCCGAGAGCGGAAGCCAGGACAAGCTCACTCGCCTGTGGGCCATCGATCCCCGCGACTACGGCGACTGGTTTGACCCCCACCTTGCTCCCCATCTGCAGCGGCAGGGTCGCTTGACTGTCTGGATCAGGCCCTCCTGCCCTGACGCCATCGATCTCGCTAGCTCCGCCCTCGTCGGCGCCGAGGTCCGCGATCCCGACGTGTCACGCACTCCCGACGATGCCGTCATCACCGCGCGCTTCGCGACCGAGATCGACTTGTCCGGCGGGCAGGTGCCTGGACTTGCCTACGCCTACGCGACGGGCGAGTGCCCCACGCGCGAGCAGCTCAGCTCGGTCGACCGGCCGGGCGCGTGATCGGCGTGCTCGGCATGCTGGCCTGTCCGGCCTGGGTAGCGGACACCGGCGACCCCCGCGAGGCCAGCGAGGAGCGCAACGAGGGCTGCGTGCCGGGCGGCACCGGCCCGGCCGCGCTGGCGCCGCCCTTCGAGCGCATGGATCTCGGCCATGCCGTCGCGGTGGTCCCGGCCAGTGGCACGACGTGCCCCGCAGTGTTCGCCTCCGGCTGGATCGGGCCGGACTACCCCGAGCGCCCCATGGCCTTCTGGCTGCGCGAGCCGCCGGTGACCGACGGGGCTATCATCGACACGGCCACGGCCGTAGTGGTCTACTCGCCGAACGAGGAGAAGGGCGCCTCCACCTTCGGCGTGAACGTGGCAACCAACGCCGATGGTTCTCTGCTCGCCGTACCGGCGACGTACTCCGTCGGCCCGGACGCCGAGGCGGACGAGCAGTATCGGGGGTTCGTGTACCTCTTCGACGGGGAAGCCGCCGAGGGGACGATCGACGAGACGAGCGCGGTGGCCACCCTCTCCGGCACGCCCTGGGACGCGGGCTGCGAGCCCTGCGGAGGCATCGGCCGCGCGCTGGCCCTCGGCGACGTCACCGGCGACGGGATCGACGACCTGGCGCTCTCGGCCCCCGCCGTGACGGAATACTATCCCGACGGCGACAGGGGCATGGTTTGGTTTGTGCCCGGCGTTGGCAACCGGGGCGAGTACGACATCGACGAGAACGACCGGCTGATTGAAGACACATTTCTGCGGATGGAGCGCTTCGGGCAGTCGCTGGAGATCGCCGACCTCAACGGCGACGGCGTGGGCGACCTGGTCGTCACCGAGCCTCGTTACGAGGACGAGGCGGAATGGGGTGGCCGCGTTTACGTGTTTGCCGGTCCGATCTCGTCGATCCCCCTCGGGGAGCCGGACATTACCATCGATGGTGGCGGCATCGACCCCAGCAAAGACCTGTACTTCGGCGCTGAACTCGCCGTCGGCGACGCCACCGGCGACGGGTACGCGGACATCGCCGTGAGCGCCGACTACGATGAGGAACTTTACCTGTTTGCCGGGCCGGTCGAAAGCGGGACACACGTCGACGCCGCCGCGGTCATCGAGGCTGACGGCCAGGCCATCCCTGAGTCACTGGACATCGCGGGAGCGATGGACGGCGCACTGCCTGGGCAGATCGTGATCGGGGCGCACCAGGTAGGCGAGGCAGGCGAGGGCGCGGTTTACTTGGTCCCTGCCCCGTTCGCCCCGAGGATGGAGCTTGCAGCGGCCGACGCCACCTTCCTGGGCCAGCGGGGCAGTCATATGGGCAGTTACGTAGCCTCTCTCGGCGACGCCGACGGCGATGGCGAGATCGACATCGTCGCGCACGGTTACGACGACAGCGGCCAGGACAGCCTGTGGTTCCTCTACTCGTCCGGCCGGTGAGCCACGGCGACACCCGGACCCACGCCGCGACCCGCGGCGCGGAGGTCCGCGACCCCGATGTCTCGCGCGCCACCGTCGACGCCATCGCGACCATTCGCTTCGCCACAGGGATCGATCTGTCGGGTGGGCAGGTGCCTGGCCTCGCCTACGCCTTCACGCTGGGCGACTGCCCTACCCGCGAGGAGCGGGCTGCGGCGGTCGGGGGCGGCTCGTGATCGCCACGTTGGCCCTGCTCGCGTGCCCGGACCTCGGGTCGGAGACGGGCGACACGAGCGTGCCGGGCGAGGCCACCGGGGTGGGCTGCGTGCCGACGGGAACGGCGGCAGCGGAGCTGGCCCCCCCCTTCGAGCGCATGGACCTGGCGCAAGCCATCGCGGTCGTGCCGGCTCGCGGCAGCACGTGCCCATCCGTCTTCGTTTCAGGCTGGATCGCGCCGGACCCCCCCGAGCGCCCCATGGCCTTCTGGCTCCGCGAGCCGCCGGTTGCCGACGGGGCAATCGACGACGCGTCCACCGCGTTGATGGTCTAGTCGCCGAACGAGGAGGACAAGGACGGGTCTTCCTTCTCTGAAAACGTGGCGGCGAGCGCCGACGGCGCCCTGCTCGCCGTCCCTGCCTTCCACTATCCCCATAGCGAACCCAACCAGGAGGTGCCCTGGCAGGCGTTTGTCTACCTCTTCGATAGCGCCACCGCACGGGGCACCGTCGAAGAGTCCAGCGCCGTCGCGGTGGTTGCCGGAGCGCCGTGGGGCGAGGGGTGCGAACCCTGCGGTGACGCGGCCGAGCAAGCGCTGGTCCTCGGCGACGTAACCCGCGACGGCGTCGATGACCTCGCCCTCTCCGGGACGATGTACACGCAGCAGGAGCCGTACGACGCCGGCATGAGCTGGCTAGTCCCGGGGTTCGGCAGCGGCGGCGAGTTCGACATCGACGAGAGCGACCGGCTGATCGAGGACACCTTTCCCCGGATGGACAGCTTCGGGCGATCGATGGAGATCGCCGACATCAACGGAGACGGCGTCGGCGACCTGCTCGTCACCGAGCCCCGTTACTCCGAGGAGGCGGAATGGGGGGACCGCCTGTACGTGTTCGCCGGTCCGATCACGTCGATCCCGTTCGCTGAGCCCCACATCACCATCGACGGGGGCGGCATCGACCCGAGTAACGACCTGTACTTTGGCCGTGAACTCGCCATCGGCGACGTCACCGGCGACGGGTACGCGGACGTCGCGGCGAGCGCGGACGACGACGAGGAGCTCTACCTGTTTGCCGGGCCGGTCGAAACCGGGACGCACGACGACGCCCTGGCCGTCATCGGGGCGGACGGTCAGTACATCCCCGAGTCGCTCGACATCGCAGCGGCAGGCGACAGCACCCTCACCGGCCACCTGGTGATCGGCGACGGCCGGGCAGGCGACGCTGGCGAGGGCGCGGTCTACGTGGTCCCCGCCCCCTTCGCCCCGCGCACCGAACTCACGCTGGCCGACGCCACCTTCCTCGGCGAGCCGGGGAGCCACGTGGGCATGACCGTCGGCAGCCTCGGTGACGCCGACGGTGACGGCGAGATCGACGTTGTCGCGCGCGGATACGACGACAATGCTCGCGACAGCCTGTGGTTCCTCTACTCCTCGGGCCGCTAGCCGCCGCTACACCGCCCCCACGTCGCGACACCAGGCGTCGAGGAAGATGAGCGTCCACAGGCGCTCGGCCACGCCGGGCGCCTCCACCCGCGCGGCCAGTTGGTCAATCGCGCCGGGCATGAACAACTTGAGGGGATCTTCCTTGAGTTGCGCCACCCTGGCCCGGAGGAAGGGCTCGAGCGGGCCCTGGAACCACCGGCGCCACGGGCCCGGCAGCACGCGCTTGGGTCGCGACACGAGCGGGCGACCGAGCACCGGCTTGAGCAACGCGCGAAGGGGCCACTTGGTGATCGGCTGGCCAATGCGGTCGCGCACCTTCCAGGGTCCCGGGATGGTGGCCAGCCAGGCCACGAGGTCGCGGTCGAGCAAGGGCGCGCGGAGGCCGAGGTCGGCGAGCTGGGCCACCGCACCGGTGCGGGCGAGGGCATCTTCCGGCATTCGACCACGCAAGTAGGCGTGGAGGATCTCGTTGATCGGGTCGCTCACCACCTCCCGGTAGAAGGGCTCGAGCGCGGTGCGACGGATGCCCGGGCGCACCCAGCCCGGATCGCGCATGAGCTGGCTGCGTGCGGTGGCGTCGAAGGCCACCACGCCGCCCACGAGCCGGGCGAGGCCGAAGGGCGAATCGTCGTCTTCGATCTCGGGGCGGGCGCTGCCAAAGAGGCTGGCCGCGAGCTTGCGGCCCGGGCCGGGGAGGCGCCGAAGCCACGTGGACACCCGCAGCTGCGATGCGAGCACCCCCACCATGCGACCGCCGAAGATCTCGTCGCCGCCATCGCCGCAGAGGATCACGTCGACCGTGGCGCGCGCCGACTTTCCGAGGAGGTACTGCGGGATCGCGGCGGGATCCGTCACCGGGCCGTCGGCGGCGTGCACGATCGAGGGGAGGGCGCCCTCCATCTGTTCCGGCGCCACCTTCACCACCTCGTGCCGGGTGCGGAGCAGGGTGGCCACGCGGCCGGCGTAGGGGGCCTCGTCGTCATCGCCGTCGCGCACGCCCACGGTGAAGGTATTGACCGGACCGAGGCGCGAGGCGGCCCAGGTGATGGCGCTGCTGTCGAGGCCCCCCGACAGGAACACGCCCACGCGCTCCTTGCCGCTCGCCCGCGCGGCCACGGCGCGGAAGAGGCGCTTCTCCAGCTCGGGCAGCGTGTCCTCGTCGCTGGGCAGCGGGCTGTACGGCGGGCTGTGTCGCAGGCGGAACCACGGTTCCACGCGGATCGTTCCGCCCTCGCAGGTCAACCGGTGGCCGGGTGGCAGGGCCTGCACGTCCCGCAACAGTGTGCGCGGCGCGTGCACGTACCGGAAGGACAGGTACTCGGCGAGGTGCTCGCGCGCGAGCTCGCGGGAGGTGCCCGGCACGTCGAGCAGGGGGCGCAGCGCCGAGGCAAAGGCGAGGCGACCGCCGTTCTCGGCGTAGTACAGGCGACGGATCCCAAAAGGGTCGCGGAACAGGTGCAGCCGACGGGCCTTGCGCTCCCAGACGACCGCGACCCACGCCCCTTCCACCTGGCCGAAAACGCCCGCGCCCTCGCGCGACCAGCCATCGAGCACCACGTCGGCGGCGCTCTGGCCTGTTTGTGGGGCCCGGTCGAAGTGCCCCGCCACGCACACCACCAGGGCGTCATTGCTCGCCATCGTGCTGCGCGGACGGGCCGTGAAGCAGGCGTTCTCCCCCGAGTGACGGCTGCCTGAGCCCAGCGCGGCCCGTTCCGCCTCGCTGGGCGAGCTGTCGCGACGCACGATCCCGGCGATGCCGCCCATGGCGGGGCGGTCTATCTCGCGGCGGCGCTCAGGTTGCTATTCTGCGGCGGCGATGGCCATCCGCATCCACGAGCTGCTCAAGTTCGCTGTCGACAACCGCGCCAGCGACATTCACTTCGGCGCCGCCGAGCGTCCCGCCATTCGCAAGGACGGCGAGATCCACCGCCTCGACGTGCCCCCGCTTGGTGCCGACGACGCCAAGCGACTCGCCTACTCGATGATGCCGGAAAAACAACGCATCGCCTTCGAGAACAACCTCGAGACCGACTTCGCGCTGGCCTTCAAGGGCCTCGCCCGCTTCCGGGTGAACGTGTTCACGCAGAGCCGTGGTATCGGCGTGGTGATGCGGCAGATCCCCACGAAGATCCTCTCGATGGAGGAGCTGGGCCTGCCGCCGGTGTTCAACCGCATCGCGAACTTCAAGCGCGGGCTGGTGCTCGTCACCGGGCCCCCCGGCTCGGGCAAGTCCTCCACCCTCGCGGCGGTGGTCGACTTCATCAACCGCAACCGCGCCGAGCACATCCTCACCGTGGAAGACCCGGTCGAGTTCGTCCACGCGCCACAGAAGTGCATCATCAACCAGCGCGAGGTGGGCACCGACACCAAGTCTTTCGCCAACGCGCTCCGCAGCGCGCTGCGCGAAGACCCCGACGTGATCCTCGTGGGCGAGATGCGCGACCTGGAGACCATCTCGTTGGCGATTTCGGCGGCGGAGACCGGTCACCTCGTGTTTGGCACGCTCCACACCAACTCTGCCCCGGAGACGGTGGATCGCGTGATCGACGCCTTCCCTCACGAGGCGCAGCAGCAGATTCGCACGATGTTGGCGTCGTCGTTGATGGCGGTGGTCACGCAGGCCTTGATCAAGAAGCAGTTCGAGCCTGGGCGCGTGGCGGCTCAGGAGGTGTTGATCGTCAACTCGGCGATTCGAAACCTGATCCGCGAGAACAAGCTGTTCCAGATCCCGTCTTTGATGCAAGCGGGCAAGGCCGACGGCAACCAGACGATGTCGACGGCCCTGAAGGACCTCGCGATCAAGAAGAAGATCAGCCGCGAGCTGGCGATGCAGTACGCCAACGACCCCAAGCTCTTCGACGACATGCCCACGCCCGGCGCCCCGGCGCGGCCGGTGGGCGCGCGATGAGGCTCCTGGTCAACGGCGAGTCGCGCGACGTGACCGACGACATCGATGTGCGTGCGCTGGTGGAGACGGTGGGGGCCAACCCCGAGGGCGTGGCGGTGGCGGTCAACGGGGAGGTGGTGCCTCGCGGACAGCATCGTGAGCACCGTTTGCGCGAGGGCGACCGAGTGGAGGTGATTCGCGCGGTGGGGGGCGGCTAGCGTCGCCTCGACTGGGACGATGGCAACCTGATCGGCTACAGTCGCCCCGTGACTTGGCTCCTCCTCTTGACCGATGCCCTGGCCTGCGACGACGCGGCCTTCCGCGCCATCCCCGAGCCGACCGTGGCCCAGAGCGGCAAGGGCGTCGCGACCGGGGAGGCGATCCTCGACGGCAAGTCGGTGCTCGGTGTTCGGTTCTCCATGCCTTCGCAAACGCCGTTTTCCGCCTGGAAGACGGCGCTGGCCGACCTCGACAGCCAGGACCAGTGGGTGCCCGACCAGTTCGGCTACGAGTACAACAGCTGGATCGACTCGAATCACGCCTACCTTCGCTTCGACGTGGGGCTCGTGTTCGGCGCGGTGCACGTGCGACGCCAGCTCGTCGCGGCGATCCGCGAGAGCACGACCGCCAGCAGCTACACGACGTGCTGGAAGATGGTCGACCCGGCGCCCTTCCAGGACAAGATCGCGACGGTCGTGACCGACGCGGACTGGGAAAAGACCAGCGCCGGCTGGTGGTCGGTGCGCCAGGAGTCGAGCGGGGTGACGGTGGGCTACCAGTGGTGGACGGAGGTGGGAAAGATGCCCACCAGCGTGATGAAGTACGGGATGACGAGCGCCCTCCCCGACCTGATGGACGCCTTCGAGGCGCGCGCGAAGTCCCTCGCCCGATAGGCGAGGCGGCGGCGAGCCCTTCCCCTCCGCCCTTGTTAGCGACCGGCCGGCCATGAAAAAGGGCGCGCTGCGAGCCGTAGTTGTCGCGACAATGATCTTGTCGCCGGGCGTGGCCCAGGCCAAGAAGGCCGACCAGGTGGCCAAGCTGATGGCCGACGGCAAATGTGCGGATGCCGTCGAGAAGATCGACGAGTGGGAAGACCGCAACGCCTTCGGCTCCGAAGACTACGATTTGCGACGCATCCGGGCGCAGGCCGGCTATTGCGCCGCCAAGGCCGCCGACACGGTCGATGCCTACGAGGCCTTCGTCGCCCGCTTCAGTGACTGGCCGGAGGCCAAAGACGCGCGCACCCGCCTGTACGATCTCGCCTTCTCCACCGCCCAGTCCGAGGGCACGGCCCGCGCGATGAAGGCTTTCCTCGCCCGTTATCCGGAGTCGCCCTACACCGAGCAGGCGAGACGCCAGGAGGAGGCGTGGAGTTTTGAAGACGCCGCGAAGTCGGGCGACCCGAAGACCATCCAGCGCTGGATCACCGAGCACCCCGACTCGTCGCTGCGCGAGCAGGCCTGGGAGGCCATCGTCCAGGCCCAGGAGGGCATCTACCTGCTCACCGCGGGCGGGCAGCCCTTCCGCGTCGACCCGGTGCTGATCGGCGACGGCGGCATGGTCGCCATCCCGGCCGGGCTGCCGGTGGCCTCCGATGTGCCCACCATCGGCGTGAACTTGCCCGGAGCGGGGCGCGGCGAGACGAGCGAGTGGTGGAAACTACAGGCCTTGTCCCCCGTTTCCGAGGGGTCGATGCGGCTCGATCCCGTGGGATCGGTCGCCCAGGTTCTCGGGTCGCGGCTCGGCGTGTCGCCGCCGGGTCCCGAGGCGGGCCTGCTGGAGCTCGGCCGAGCGCCGGGCTCGCACCTCGCACGGGTGGCCACCGCCAAGAACCCGCTCGCCCTCGCCCGCGGTTGCGACGGCTTCGTCCGCTACGCGCTCACGCTCACCCCGCCCGGCACCGCCGGGGTGGCCTTCCCCTTCGCGGTGGAGTGCCCCTCGGGCCCCCCGGCCACCTCGCCGCTGGCGCTCCTGCTCGGGGTGATCGACGCCGCCGAGCAGGGCCACCGCGACCGCGCGCGCACCACCTGGGCGCAGCTGGAGGGAATGCCCGACGGCGCCGCCTTGCGGGGCTGGCTCGGCACCGCGCTCGGCGACCCGGTGAAGAAGCTCATCGACGATCGCCCCGGCCAGGGCGACTGGATCGCGTGGGTGAGCACGCCAACCGGCATCGCGTCGTCGTGGTTGCGTGCCGACCCAGGCGGCGCTCGCGTCCTGGCCACGCGCCCGGGCTGGGCCGTGCCGGCCGGTGCCACGCTGGCCACGGCCACGCTGGAGCCGGCCTGCGCGTCGTTGTTCGGCTCGGTGGCCGGCACGCTCTTCTGTACCGATGGCGCACCCCGGGCGGTCGCGCTCGACGGCGCCGCGCTCGGCTGGGAGCTGCCCTCGCCCGAGGCGCTGGCGGCGGCCGGCGTGAAGGCCGCGCCCGAGCTCGACGACGTGGTGTCCGTGGCCCCCCGCTGGGACGGCGAGCTCAAGGCCCTCTGGGTCTTGAAGTCGGGGAAAAAGCGAGTCGAGGTGCTGGGACCGGCGCCGGCCGCGTGGAGCCGCGCCGCGCCGGTGCCGCCCGAGATCGGAGCCTGGCTCGCGTCGCAAGTGGGCGCCACGGCGATTGGCGTCGCGCCGGTCACGGGCGAGTCCTGGGTGATCTACCGCGCCTTCACGGGGAGCTAGGCGCCGTCGCCTTCGGGGGCGCCGCCTCGGCGTTGGCGAGGGCCCACGTGAGCTCGGTGAGGGCGATGGTGCCCTCGGCGAGGGCCATGGGATCCACCTTGTCGACGGTGTCGGCCCAGGTGTGGTGGTAGTCGAAGTAGTGCTCGTCGTCGGGGATGAGCCCCACCGAGAGCACGCCATCGTCGGTGAGCGGCGAGATGTCGGCACCGCCCCCGCCCTCGCGCACCCACAGGCGGCTGGCGGAAAGCATGGGCTCGATCCACGCCCGTTGCTCGGGGCTGGCCGTGACCCCCCAGCCGCGGGGCGAGCCGCCGCCAAGGTCAGACTCCAGCGCCGCCACGTGACGCTCGTGCCCGTGGGCGGCGAAGTAGGCGCGGCCGCCGCGCAAGCCGTTCTCCTCGTTGGCGAAGAGCACCCCCCGGATGGTCCGCCGTGGCACGCCTCGGGCCTTCATCGCGCGCATCGCCTCCACGACGTGCACCACGCCCGCGCCGTCGTCGTGCGCGCCCTGGCCCACGTCCCAGCTGTCGAGGTGGGCCCCGATCACCACCACTTCCTGCGCGAGGTCGATCCCTTTCAGCTCGCCCACCACGTTGAACGCGTCGCTGTCCGGCCCGTGGCGCGGGTCCATCTTGAGCTTGAGCCGCACCTCGCCGCTCGCCGCGAGCCGCGAGAGCATGTCCGCCGTCTCGGTCGACACCGAGGCGGCCGGGATCTTGGCGCCGCCGGGCGCGTACCACATGCCCCCGGTGTGGATGGTGCCCAGCGAGCGCGTCGTGACCGAGCGCACCAGCACCGCGACGGCGCCGTGCTCGGCGGCCCGCGACGCGCCCTGCCCGCGGTAGGCCACCGCGTCGCCGTAGTGGTCGATCGACGGCACGCCTGGCTTCATCGGCACGTTGTAGAGCACGATCTTCCCTTTCACGGCGGGCCCGAGCTCCGCGAAGTCGCGGATCACGACCACGGGGGCCTCGAGGCCTGAGGCGGGCGTAGCCACCGATCCGCCGAGGGCCAGCACGGGGAGCGACTGCGTGTAGGGCGCCGACAACTGCAGGCTTGCTTCCCCGCGGATCCAGGTGGGTACCTTCACGGGCTCGAGCCGCACGGTGATCCCGTCGGCGTCGAACCAGGCGGCGGTGATCTGCTCGGCGCGGCCTTGCCCGGGGCTCCCGGCCAGCCGGTGCCCGGCGCCGTCACACAGCTCCGCGAGACGCTGCCATTGCCGGGCGGCGTCGTCCGCGTCGGGGACGGGCGGCGATGTGTCGCGGGGAGGGGCGGCGGGCGCGTCGAGCGGCGGCGGCGGCTCGGGCGTGGTGGGCGTCGCGGGGAGCGGCGAGACGGCAACAGTGATGTGCGCGCAGGAGAGAATCGCGACCAGGAGCATCTTTGCCGCTTATCGGGTTCACGGCCTAGGGGTCGATGAGCGCGATACCTGTCGCGACGTGGTACAGTCCCGCGCCTTGAACGCGCTGGTGCTCGGATTCGGTCCCTTCGGCGAGGTGGTCGACAACCCCTCGGCCCGGGTGGCCTGCGCCGTGTCCGGGCGCCGGGTGGGCGGGGTCGACATCATCGGCGAGGCGATGCCAGTGAGCTACGGCCGATCGGTGACCCTGGCGCTGGTGCGCGCCGCACAGCTGCGACCTGCGCTGGTGCTCGGTATCGGCGTGGCGGTGCGTCGCGAGGTGGCGATGGTGGAGCGCTATGGACGCAACCGCGCCGCCACGCGGGCCGCCGACATCGACGGCGTCCGCGTGCGCAACCATGGCGAGGGCCCCGGAGTGCTCGAGAGCCCCTACGCCGAGGAGCTGGCGGGCGCGCTCGGGGTCCCGTTGTCGGACGACGCGGGTAGCTACGTGTGCAACGCCTGGCTCTACCGGTCCCTGCGTTGTGGGCTCCCCGCGGCCTTCTTGCACGTGCCGGCCCAGGGGATCGAGCCCGAGCGCGTGGCCGAGGCGGTGGCGCGGGTGGTGCACATCCTGGAGCACCGGGCGGCGAGCTAGGTTTTCGCCGTGCCAGAGCGTCCTCAGCCGCCGCCGCCGCCGAAGAGCAGGTAGGCGGCGCCGGCCTTCTCGGCGGCGACGTCGCTCCACGCGGCGCCGACCAGGAGATCGTCGAAGCCGTCGCCGTTGACGTCGCCCGCGCCGTTCACGCCCGTGCCGGCGAGGTCTTTGTCGCCGACGGCCTCGCCGGTCCAGCGGGCGTCGCAGGCCGAGGGCAATAGCGTGCCCGTGGCGAGGGGACCGTAGAGTAGGCAGACGGAGCCGGCGCGGGCGTCGGCCTCGCTTCGTAGGCTCTCGGACACGCCAACGGCCATGTCCAACGCTCCGTCGCCGTCGATGTCACCGGCCGCGGCAACAGACTCGCCGAGTGACGCCCCCTTCTCGTCGCCCTCGACGATGGTGGTGGCCACCTCGGCGAGTCGCGTGGAGCCCTCGAGCGGGCCAGGCAGGAGGTACGCCCGGCCGCAGCCCGAAATCTCCGCGAGGCCGTCGGAGCCGGGGGCGCCGACGAGCGCCTCGGCGTAGCCGTCGCCATCGCCGTCGCCCGCCCACGCGACCGACCATCCCGCGTAGTCGTCCATCTCGCCGTCCAGGCCGGTGCCGACGTCCGCAAGCGCGGAGCCCCCGGCGATGGCGCCGCTCACCATGTAGACCCGTCCGTCGTAGCGCGATTCGATGGCGAGGTACGGCGCGCCCACCAGGATGTCGTCGATGCCGTCACCGTCGCCGTCGGCGGCCGCGTCGAGCGCCCAGCCGGGCCAGCCGCCGTAGCCCATCGTGCCCGGCTCGCCCTCGAGGCGGATATCGGCGTCGCCCGCCGCGATCTCGCCATCAACCGGGCCAAGCTGCACGTACACCACGCCCGAGGCGTATGGAGCTGACATCACGAGGTCGACCTGCCCGTCCCCGTCCACGTCGCCGCCCGAAACGTCGAAGCCGAGCCGGCCGTAGTCGCCGGTCCGTGCCTCGCCAGTGACGGCGAGGCCGCAGGCGTCGAGGGATCCGGCAGACAGCGCGGGCCAGTCGCAGGCGTACACCGCGCCGCCCTCCGCGTCCGCGAAAGGGGCGCCCAGCACGACAACGGGTTGACCGCTGCCGGTGAGGTCGCCGAGGATGGCCACGCCGAGCCCCGCCTGGCTGGAGGCCTCGGGCCCCCGGAGCACCACGTCGGCGCTCGCCAGGCTGCCCGAGGCCACCGGGCTCCCGCCCCGGAGCACGCACACCGAGCCGGTGCTGGTGGACTGCTCCGCGAAGGCACCGACCACCAGGTCGTCGAAGCCGTCGCCGTCGAGGTCCTCCCCGCCGGCCGTGCTCATGCCGGCGTTGTCGCCCTCGGCCTCGCCGTACCATCGGCGATTGGCCTCCGCGAGCCAGAGCTCGCCCTCGGGGCGGGGCAGGGCGTCCTCGCCGTCGCATTCGCTGTCGAGGCCGTCGCCTCCGGTCTCCTCGGCCCCCGGGTAGATGGCCGGGTCGGTGTCGTCGCAGTCGGTCCCTTCCGCCACGTGCCCGGTCGGAGCGTCGCAGGCGACCAGGGGCGCGGCGGGGTCGCCGTGGCCGTCGCCGTCGGCGTCGAGGTACCAGGTGGCCGCGTCGAGGGCGTCCTCGTCCACCTCGCCGTCACAGTCGTCGTCGAGGCCGTTGCAGGTCTCGTCGATGGGCGTGCAATCACCGGAGTCCGG